>Ga0208462_1000174_pt1 | contig 87542 bp, 73 predicted proteins | sample AD_SCU001_MetaG_FD_184452 | JGI IMG/M metagenome (GOLD analysis project Ga0208462, IMG submission 184452) | Active sludge microbial communities of municipal wastewater-treating anaerobic digesters from China - AD_SCU001_MetaG (SPAdes) (version 2) | ecosystem: Engineered > Bioreactor > Anaerobic...
GTTTTACTCCACTGTTTTAAGCTGACTGTTCTTTTTTCTTTGGAATTTTATCCGCAGTGCTTGGAGGTTTTTATTCCCGCTGATAACCTAAAATTATTTTTCCCTTTTGTCAAGAGCTGTTGTTAATTATTTTATTTGCTGGTAGTTAAGTAATAATTGTTCCATTGTAGTATTGCTGCATTGTTATCTTCTATGAAACGCTTTGTCTAAAGAAGATTTTTTTCAATGAAAAACACCGCGTTTTTTCTTCTTGATCCTGTAACCCCCTGCAGCTTTTGCTGATCGGAACACGGATTGAACAGATTAAACTGATGTTAACTGATTAATCAATTTTTTGCCTGTCTATTAAACTCTTGCTGGAAATGTTTTTAATGCTGATCCATACAAGGAACTTAATGTTATTTTGCTGAGATAGCACACGGTGATAATTATTTTTAAATGTAATAATTAGAATTCGTTGAGAATTCCAAAATGGATTTTACCATCGCTGAAAGCATCATCTTTTCCTAATGCATAACTTACTCTAAGTACACCAAGACCAGTTTCAATATTTAATCCTAATCCAAAACCATAAAGAAAATCTTCTTGTTTGCTGATGTTTTTTTCTTCTTGTGCAGGTCTTAAATAATATCCTGTATCAAAAAATAAAAAGCCGTAAGATCTTCTGGTAAAAAGCGCCCGGTATTCCAGATTAGACCAAAAAATTCTTGAACCCAAAAACTGATCTTCTCTGTAGCCTCTTAAAGTATTAGTGCCGCCTAATCTAAACAAATCACTGTTCTCAAAGCTTGATGTTCGTAATTCTTTGCCGTTAACACCAACTGCAATTACTTGTCTTGAAAATAATTCATAAAAAAAATAAAAACTTACTGCAAATCTCTGCAGATCAACAGATGTATTAGTTGCAGCAGTGATGTATTCTGCCGGACCATTAATTTTTTTTCTTGTATAAGAATATGTATTGATGAACATAAGACCTTCAGTCGGCGAATATGGATCATCTCTTGTATCTATTTTAAGATTTGCACCTGTAGTTAAATAAGATGAATTAAATACTGTAAAAACAGGAATTGTCCTTACAGTAGGAACAACACTTTCTGTACTGATAATCAGACCGGCAGAAATATTTTCAGTTGCCAGATAATCAACAGAGCCTTCAATTCTTCTTTGAACATAAGTTGAATCCTGAATCCTCTGATACAATCCAGCATTTATGTTTACAGGAAAATTAAACAGCCAGGGTTCTAAATATCTTAAATCAAGTTCCTGAGAATTACGGTCGTATTTATTCCATTTTAGCGAGGCTCCTCTGCCTGTTCCGAATAAATTTCTTAAAGATATATTTACAAGTCCGGTTACATAACCGCTTGACTCATTCTTTCCTGGAGGTATGTAACCGATTATGCCGTCAAAGTTATTTGTGTTTTTCTCTTTTACATTTAAAACTAAAACGCCTTCGTCTTTAGAGTTAATATAAAATTGCGGGACAGATACCGGCTCAAAAAATCTCAGTCGGTTTAGTCTTTTCGGAAATTCTTCAATCTTTTTTTGGTTATAGGGTTCAGTATCATCTAATCTAAGCTCTCTTACAATCACATAATCTTTTGTTGAAGTATTACCGATAATATCAATTTTATCGATTTTACTTATACTGCCGCTTTCAATTTTCAAATTGATATCTGCTAATCTTTTCCCTTCAGATGAATCATTTAATAACTGTACCGAATTTATTTTAACCTTAGCGAAAGGAAAGCCGGTATTTTCAAAATCAATAAGTATTTCATCAATAATTCTTTCAATATCAATTTTATCAAATACCTGACCTTCAAGAAATCTGAATGGCTCATAATATTTATTTAATAATGTTGAGTCATCAGTTTCTATTTTGATTTTATTTACAAGTGCAGGACTGTCTTCACTTATAATGATTTTAATATTAAACTTTGTTGAATCAATCGGGATTATAACTTCAGCACTTTTGAAATCAAAAAAGTAATAACCATTACTTAACAGGTTTGTAGAAATTCTGTTTTTAACCGAGTCAATTATTCCTTCAAAGTAACTCTGATTTAAAGAAAGTCCTGACCATTTGAAATAAGTATCGTCATCAAATTCTTTATTGCCATCAACTTCAAATGAGCTAAGCTTTTGTGCTTGTATGGAAGAAGTAAAAATCAACAGAAATATTAAACTATATTTCGTGAGGCGAGTCATCTATTATCTTTGTTTTTTTACCGACTGAACTTATCTGTACCTGATCTATAAAATTTTTTATCTCACTCAACTCTACTTCTGCCACACTAAGTCTGGATGCATTCAATCCAGCCAACGCAGTTGAAAATTTCAGTGTTTCTTCAAAAACTTCCGATCTAATCCAGTTATAAACAAGTCCGGCTACAAAGCAATCTCCGCATCCGGTTGGATCTGATTCAGAGATTTTAATTGGTTGTATTTTATAATGATAATCAAAATTTGATGCATAGAATTCTTTATCACCATTTGTTAAAAAAGTTCTTTTGATGTCCTTGTCATAACAATAAGACAAAAACTTACGGATATCATTTTCAGTTTGAAGATTAATTTTAAGACTTGTTTTTATCTCATTAAAATTATTATGAAGCATAGTTGGAGATGCTGCAATACATTCATTTAAATGCGAACCATAAGTATCACAAACAGAAATTTTATCATATTTGTTTGCCAGTCTTATTCCAAACGGAATAATTGAATCAGCAGCACTACAAGGTGAACTTCCCGAAAACACTACTACTTCACAATTCTGAATCATCTTATCAAGCTTTGATTTGAATTCATCAACCTCTGCTTCTGAAACTTCGGGATTTTGTGAAAAGAAAGCAGAGACCTGTTTCTCTTTTTCTGCTATGATTACTGCGGCGTGTCTTGTTTCTGATTTTGTCTGGATGTGTGTAAACTCAAGTCCCGAATTCTTTGCAAGCTCTCTGAATAGCTTTCCATTAGTACCGCCTGAAAAGAAAAAGTTAAAAGAATTGACTCCGAGTATTTTTAATTGACGGCTTACATTTAAACCTTTACCGCCAAGTGCAATAGAATCGGAATTACAATGATTAACTGAACCAAAAAGAATTTTATTGAATAAAAACCGTCTCTCAAGCAGCGGGTTGAGTGTTACTATCAATATCATAAAGAAAAACTAAGGTACTTAATAAATATTAGTATCTATACCTGTATAAATCTCCGGTTAAAGGTGTTATTAACCTATAATCTCCAAAACCGGTTTGATCCAGAAAAACAAAACTTCTGTTAAGCTCATAATATTCCCACACTTCATAAGGTTTTGAATCATACTCGAATGGATGTCTGTCAATATTGTTTGGCGCTCCAAGAATAATATAAACCATACCTCTGTCTGATCTCCAGCCCTCGATATAGCTGGAAAAATTTTCGTTAGTGTAAGCTACTCTTCTGAAATACTCATCAAGGAATTCATTCTCGTCATTATTCGGTGATGGGTCTTTCTTTTTCCAGAACTCTAAAAATCTTTTTGTCTTTTCCTGTGTTGTTTCACCGCTTTGCATGTAGTCAAGTTCACCAGGCGTTGCAATATAAAGTGTTTGAGCAATAGCTTTATCAATATCAGTTATAATTGCGGGCAAACCTTTCCAATGAGAAAAAAATGTTTTGCTTGTTTTATCAATTACTTTTTCTGTAGAGTCTGAAACAGAAATTGTTAAAGTGTAAATTCCCAAATCAAACGGAAACTCATTAAAATTATATAAAATCTGATTTGTACCTGATTTGATATTCCTATCTTCAATTTCTTTGTGTACTAATGTGTTCTCAGAGCTATGAACAGAATATTCAAGAGTTAATCTTGTATCGATTGTATCTTTCAGATAAAGTTCAAAATAAAATTTTACTTTATCTTTTGATGATGGGATATTCCTGCTGACATTGGGAATTATCTCATTTTTCGTTTGAGCAGATTCTTTAGTAGATATAAAGAGGATATCACTTAATGAAATATCTTTATCGTAAGTTTTGACTTTAAAATTATTTTCACCAAATGCTTCCTTTCTGGAATCTTTATCCTCAAGCATTGTTCTTATGAAATAATTACCCGGTGCCAATTCAAAAGAGCGCTTACTTAAATTATAATTTTCTTTTGAAGCTGCAATATTGTAATCAATTACATTTATTGTTTCATTCCAGGTTTTCTCTACAACTAATTTTTTCTTCAGACTATCCAATACTGAAGCTGTTACCGAATACTTTGCGGTAAAGCCCTGATTTGATTTAACGAACTGAAGATTTTTATACGGTACCTGAATAAAAACATCAACCCGGGATGTACTGCCGGAACCAGAATAAAAGTTAACAAAGTCCTGATAATAAGTTGGTTCCAATAGCTGCTTTTGGTTTATAGAAGGATTTTTTTCCTGCGCTGAAAGACTGATATTAACAATGATAAATAATACAATTAGATTAAAAAATTTCATCAGGATTTCCTTTCTGATTGCAATAAATTGCCGTACAAATCATACTCATCGCAATCGTTAATAACAATATCATAAAAATTACCAATTTCAAGTTTATTATCTTTTACAGGTATTAAAACTTCACCATCTACTTCAGGGGCATCGCGGTAAGAGCGTCCTATATAAAACCCGCCTTCAATTGAATCAATCAGCACTTTTAATTTCTTACCAACAAATGCTTCGTTCTTTTCGAGTGATATTTCTTTCTGAATCTCCATCAATATACTTTTTCTTTTTTCCTTCTCTTTTTCAGATACAGGATCACCAAGAATAAAGCTTGCAGTATTTTCTTCAACGCTAAATGTGAAAGTACCTATCCTGTCAAATTTTTCTTTACGTACAAAATCGCAAAGTTCTGTAAAATCCTTTTCAGTTTCGTTTGGATAACCCGTAATAAATGTAGTTCTTATTGTTACATCAGGAATTTCGGTCCTTAATTTATTAAGCAGTGCTTTTGTTCTTTCGGCAGTAACACCTCTTCGCATAGACCTTAAAACATCATCTGAAATGTGCTGTAATGGTATATCAACATATTTAAGAACTTTAGGATTCGTTTTGATTTCCTCTATCAGTTCATCAGGAAAGTGAGATGGATAAGCGTACATCAATCTAATCCATTCTATTCCATTAATCCCGCTCAGTTTTTTTAACAGATCGACAATACTTTTTTTACCGTAAATATCTTTTCCATAATCTGTTGTATCCTGAGCAATTAAAATCAATTCCTTAGCACCGCTTTTTGCAAGAAACTCAGCTTCAGTAACAAGTTCATCTATAGGTTTAGATTTATGCAGACCGCGCATAAGTGGTATTGCACAAAAAGAGCATGGATGATCGCACCCCTCAGAAATTTTTAAATAAGCGGTGTGAGAAGCAGAAGTTAACAATCTTTCGCCGAGCAGTTCTCTTTTAAGATCGCCGCCAAGTTCTTTGATTATTCCCTCATAATTTTCAGTTCCAAAATAAACATCCACTTCGGGAATCTCTTTTATCAATTCATCCTTATATCGTTCAGATAAACAGCCGGCAACAATAACTTTTTTAATAATACCGCTGTTCTTCATTGCCACAGCTTCAAGAATAGTATTGATTGATTCTTCCTTTGCTAATTCGATAAAACCGCAAGTGTTGATTATTACCGTATCAGCTTTGTTCGGATCTTCAACTAATCCGATTTTATTAAGCTGAATCTGCTTCATTAGTCTTTCTGAATCAACTGTATTTTTTGAACAACCGAGAGTTATAACAGATACTTTGTTAGTCATAAATACAATAATTGTTGCTTTGAATCATATAGTTTAACTAAATTCTTTTCTGATATTCTAAATCCAGTACCGTGATTCCGAATAGCTCCAGAGGGTTTTAAATGAATTCTTAAATCAATCATAACCTCGTTTTTTTGGAATGCTTCTAAAAATTTTTCTGGTGTTGGATTTTTAAGTAAATAAGCTTCATTAAAATGGAACAACTCTTTATCATTTTCAGTCTTATTATCAGCAAATACTAATACTAATCTATCAAGTTTGATCATAAATTTTCCAGCAATTACAAACGTACTCCATTCAGCAATGCTTTGTGATTCACTAATGTTTCTAAGAACAATAAGATTTTTTATTGGATCAGCTTCAAAAAAGAAACCTTGTGAATTTGGTATTTTGTGATTTACTGTGGTATAAAGTGATATCCTTCCAGAAGCATCTGAATAACCATATTTTTGAACAACATCTTTTAGTTTTATCTTCCAAACACTCCTATTAAATGTGAATAATGTAATTAATGAATTTGCATTTCGTCTGGTTGCCTTCAATTCAACACGCCCACCAATATCAGGAATTGAAATATTTGTTTCACTTAGTCCAAGTTCACTCTCTAATAAATAACCAATTCCGGTAGGTCCTTTTCGTATTGATGAAATGAATCCTTTTTGTTTTATCTCTTCTAATTTTTTAATTAAGTAATTCAATTTCATTTCATTTATTTCTTCCTACATATGACTATATATTCATTTTTCATAGTCGAAGCTGTATCACCAACAATATTTGATGGACTATTTCTTAAAGGCATTCTTTTATTAGGAATATTTCTAATAAAGGTTTCTACGTATTCAAAATTGTTTCCGACAAATAATTCTTTTGTTATCCGATCATTTGGAATATTTATCCCTTTCACGGTTCTATTTCCTACAACAAAACAAGCATACCCTTTTCTTTTTAGAGTTAAAGAAATGTTATTTATTGAACTTTCATAATCTTCATAAAAAGAAATTACATCTCTAGCTCTTTCCTTATCTCTTCTTTGAATATCTGATATAACATCATTAAGCAATTCACTTTTAAAGATATGATGATGTTTCTTTCTTTTTCCCCCCATTAATAAATTATCAACTTGATTTGCTTCAGAATATCCTAACCACTCATTTGACATTCTGGAATACTGTCCATATGCTACTGTTGTTTTAGAATCTCCATAAGGTGGGGAAGAGAGAATTATATCTACATAGTCAGGCTTAAAAATAGATAAAGGAATATTCTTAACAGTATTAAAATCATAAATAGTAGTAATTGAATCCTTCCCTGCTTTATTAAGGAAATCAATCAACCCAAGTTTATTTCGTGATAGTTTTGAAATCATAATACCAAATACATCAATATCATCTTTTGATTCGATTTCTTTACTTTTTACTAATTTAAATTCGCTTTGTTTAACAAAAGAAGATTCTCTGACTGTTTCACTGAATGCAACTTTAAAAAAATTTTTTATATCTACATCATTTATTCTTTCAATATAATCTAATAGTGCTCTCAGTTTATATTGTACATTTTTTGAAAACCAAAAATCAATATTTCTTACATTCGGCATAATAGAATTATGTATTTGGTCTAATTGATAACTGATAGAAAAGAAATAATTGATGAAGTCATGTAAGAATAGATCTAGTACCTGAATATCAAGTTTTGTTGTTTTTGATTTAGCAATAAGTCTAGCTAAAGGATTTAAATCAGTTCCTATCGCATCAATACCTTTTAAATTAGCTTCCACCAAAGAAGTACCAGTTCCACAAAATGGATCAAATAATAATTTTGTTGACTTATCAGTAAATAAATCTAGGATTTTTCTGGCTATCTGAGGAATCATCATTGCCGGATATGAATGAAAACAATGTGTAAATTCTTTTGTATTAGCTTTTTTAAAATCCCAAGACGCATCTAATAGTTTTGTATCCCTTATCAAATAACTGACTGTATTTTCTTTAAGTTTTGAAGACTTTTTCTTGTTATCAGATATTAACTTGTAACTGTTTTTTTGATCAATATTATATCGTCTCTTTACCGGTTTTTTCATTCATCAGCCCAAATATGTTAAATACAAATAAATTATCGGTGAAGAGAATAACAACGAATCGAAGCGGTCAAATATTCCTCCGTGTCCCGGGATCAAATTTGAAGAGTCCTTTACTCCTGCATCACGCTTCATCAAAGATTCGACAAGATCACCGATCTGTCCAAATGTTCCGATTATAAATCCGATTATTATCACATCTTTAATTGTTAAAAAATCAAGAACCAAATATTTAGCAGAAATCATGGTAAGCAATGCAAAGACAAATCCAAATATTGCGCCTTCCCAGCTTTTCTTTGGGCTTACTCTTAGAAAAAGTTTATGTTTGCCAAGTGCTGTTCCTCCAAAAAAAGCTGCAGAGTCGCAAATCCAGATAGCTGCAAAAACAGTGATTATCAGATATGCACCGTTAATATATAATCCGGTTGTTACAGGATAAAACTCCCTGATACCAACTAGAGCACTTCCAAACAAACCGAAATAAAATATCCCTAATAATGTAGAACCAAGATTAAGTATAGCAGAATCATAATTTCTGAACAATTCTATTATCAGGAGAATTAAAAAAACAATTATCAAAAAATGATACTGACTAAAAAATCCGCTGTATTGATTAAGAATTAATATTATTACTGAAATCAATCCCGGATACACATTTGCATTGGCATTTTTCTTTTTAGCCATAACAGCATACTCATAAAATGAAATACCGGTAATTATCAGGACAAAACTTAAAAAATATACTCCGCCAAAGTATGCCATTAACAAAAGAGCCGGTATAGCAATCACTGAAACTATTATTCGGATTGCAGTATTACCCAATTTCATTATTCGCCGTTATCTGGTTTAGAGTTATTTAGTTGTTTAATATAATCAACAGCTGATGATACATCTTCGCTTTTTACCAGTAACTTTATAACCGCAAGATCTCCTGTTCCGGGAAAGCTGCTGTCTTTTTGAGAAAGTATGTTTGCATCTATACCAGCACTTTCAAGAGTATCTTTTAACATTTGCACTTCGTAAAGCTGATCGGATGTATAAACTATTACCCATTCCTCATCTATTAGTTCAGGTACCAAAGGTATGTTACAATCGGGACAGATTTTTATGCCTTCCTTATATTCATATCTGCAATTTGGACAAAACGGCATTGTTGTTTCTCCTATGTTGTTCTTTTTAAATAGTATTTATTGATTAAAATTATTAAAGCCGCAAACAAAATTGAAAGTACAAAAAACATCATTATGTAGGAACTTAACTCATCCTGATTTGCATCTGGAGCTGATTTAATTAACTCTTCATCACCTATTGTATGATACAGTATTATAGCTGAAAAATTGTTTAAGAAATGAAGAAACATAGGGATTAAAAGGGTTTTACTTTTATATGCAGCAAATCCAAAAAAGAAGCCTAATGCAAATAAAGGTATCAGTCCATAGGGGTTAGCGTGGAAAAGACTGAAAAATAATGCAGTAATTCCTGCAGCAATGAATTTTCTATATTTTAATTCAAAACTTCGTTGTATAAAACCTCTGAACATTGCTTCTTCAGATATTGCGGGCACGATTGCAATAACTAAAATAACCAACAGCAATTCAAAAGTGCCTGAAGCTTCCAAAAGATTTTTATAGGTTTTCTCAACCATATCATTCAACATATCGAAGAAAGACTTAGCTGAATTAAAGAATGACGAGTTCTTTGCAAGTATTTCAAAAAAATAATTTTGTATGTAAAGATAAACCTGTAAAAGCGGTGTAATTATTATCATACCTAAAGTAAAAAGTCCTGTTTCAATTAGTTTTGGTTTACGGATGCGGATAATTTTATCAACATCGGTATAAATCCATTTTGCAAACAGCAGCGCAGGTAATAAAATAAACAGCACTTGTCCGGCCATTGTCATCAAACGCATATCATTAACCGGAACTGCTTCAAGGTTCATTCCGAATATCAATATTGTCAAAAAACCTCCGACAATCTGATATAAAAGGAATCCTCCGGCTAAACCGATAAATGCTGCCGCAACAGGTGAAATGTTAAATACCAAATCATCATCCGGATCATAACCGGACTGATCTTCTTTTTTAATTTCAATTAATTCTTCAGAATCTTTATCAGGTTCTTGTTCTTTGTTTTTTTCTAAGTTATCCATCAGTATTTAAATATGAAATGATTATTTATGAATAAAATTACAGATATAAGAAGTGACCTTCAAATATAATTTGTGCGTAGTAATCAGGATTTGTTATCGGAATATTTAAATATGATTAAAATATTTGTTCGTGAACTTTGGTCTATAGTCATTTAATAGTTCTTATTAAAGCATTGACCAATTTTCTAAGTTTTAAGTAGATAAATATTTTTAGATGTTTCAACACCGGTATGTTACTTTATTCAGCAATCAATTAAGTTTTATCTTCAAATCAATTAAAAGCTTTAGAGCTGATTTTACTCAGAAATATTTGCGGGTGGGCGATGGAATTCTGATATGAACAGATGAATCGCATCTTAAAATTTATTCTTATTACATAATGTTAGAAAAGAAAAACTGAAACCAAGTAAGCAAATCAAACAATTAAAAAGCAGATTGTTGTCTATCAGGGTTAGCAAGTGCTGCTGCTTTATTGATAAGTATTAACTATAAAGTATAAAAATATGAAGTCATTATTGCTCTTAATCCAAATGATGATAAGAGAGATTAAATCTTAAAATTTTGATATGAACATCACAAACAATTGCGTGGAATTACAAAAATTCCAATCGGTATTCGTGATTTTCAAAGTGGAATGAAAATAAGACATTCAATTACTCAACAAGATATTTCATCAAATCTGGATTATCTCATCTAAGTTGATCCGGTAAGAGAGGAGTTGAGATGAGTTCACACTAAATTTAATAGTGCTAAGAAATCTTTTACATTCATTTTTCTTCTTCAAGGATCATTACAAAACTGACACATTGCACGACAAATACCAATTGAAAAAAAATTAACAGCTCCTAAGTTTATGGAGGTCAATGTCAGAATGTATTAAATCTTTAGCCTTGCGAAGAAGAATAATTTTAAATTAACTTCATCTCATTCCTGCATTACATTATTTCTTTTGTTTATCAATGCCAAGAGGTGAAAGATATTCACTCAGTCATCGGTTTACTTCATACTTAATCAAGTAACAGTAAAAAAGAATTATGAAGCTTCCGGGAAAATGCTGTAATGCTCAATACGGATCAGTTTCAATGCTGAAATGACGAAAGACACTAATAGGATATTCCCGAAAATTTTTTTAGATATATGAAAATTTATTCTTATTTTTTAATCATGTTTTAAAGAAATTAGGTACTTATGTTCGGGTTCGTTAATACAAAAGTAAAACAAAAATTTAGTGACAATAACAATATTTTGATCGATCGGAAAAAAAGAGAAAGAAGATTTAAATTTATTTTTAGCTTACTGGCTTTTGCAATTCTTAATATAATTCTGTATTTGCTCACAAGATCGTACTAATCAAAATTTTAAGCCCTGGTATTTATGCAAAATAATAGTGTATATATAGAAACGTATGGCTGTCAGATGAATGTTGCTGATACTGAGATAGTCCTCGGAATATTAAAGAAGCAGGGTTATAAAGTAACCGATAAACCAGAAAATGCTGATGTTGTTCTGCTTAATACATGCAGTGTAAGAGACAATGCGGAACAAAGAATTTACGGCAGAATTGGCAATCTAAAGACCTTAAAGTATAGTAAACCCGGATTAGTCTTAGGAATACTTGGTTGTATGGCTGAAAGACTTAAAAAGGATTTAATTGAAAATAAAAAAGTTGTTGATCTTGTTGTTGGACCCGATGAATACAGAAGATTACCTGAATATATAGACACTGCTTTTAATGGTGATAAAGGAATCGGAGTTAAGCTTTCCCGAACTGAAACTTATGATGATATAGAGCCCTACCGCGAGGATGGGCTTTCTGCGTGGATTTCAGTAATGCGCGGCTGTGATAAATTTTGTACGTTTTGCGTAGTGCCATTTACCCGCGGAAGAGAAAGAAGCCGCTCGCTCACGTCTGTTATAACTGAATTAGAAGATTTGTCTAAAAGAGGATTTAAAGATGTTTCATTGCTTGGACAAAATGTAAACTCTTATTTAGATGATAAAAATGATTTTGCTGATCTGCTTGCTGCTGCCGCAAAAGTTGATCCTGCAATGCGGATAAGATTTACAACCTCTCACCCGCAGGATATTTCTGATAAACTGCTTAACACTATTGCTGAATATCCAAATCTTTGCAGTTATATCCATTTACCCGTTCAATCAGGATCAAACAGAATTTTAGAATTAATGAATAGAACTTATACAGTTGAACACTATCTTAACATTATTGAAAAGGCAAAAAAGATTATTCCCGGCGTAAGTTTTTCAACCGATATAATATCCGGTTTCCCGACAGAGACCTGGGAAGATCATCTTGCGACAATTGAAGTTATAAAGAAGGTTAGATATGATGGTGCTTATATGTTCAAATACTCACCGCGTGAAGGAACAAAAGCATACAGAATGAACGATGATGTTCCTGAAGATGTTAAATCTAAAAGACTTCAGGAGATTATAGATGTACAGCAGCAAATATCGTATGAAAAAAATCAGGAATTGATTGGTAAGGAAGAAATTATTTTAATAGAGGGATTCAGTAAAAAGTCGGATGAGTTTTTTTCCGGCAGAACTGATACAAACAAAGTTGTGATAGTTCCAATCAATGAAAAGATTAAAGTTGGTCAATACATAAAAGTCTGTATTAATAAAGCAACCTCCGGTACATTATTCGGGAACTATCTAACTCATATTTACCCTGAAAAAGAAGGTATTGCTCTTACTGTATAAACAGACTAATTTGCATTGAGTTTTTTAGTTTGTTATATCATTTATGAAAAAGAACATCTCAGTATTTCTTATAATATTTCCTTTGCTGATACTTTCAGAAAATTTTGCTCAGGAAGTTGATATTGTTCCTTACTTAAAAAAAATTGAGCAGGGAAGTATTGAGGAGGTAAAATCCGAATTACTAAGTCTTAAAGTTGATTATCCTAAAAGTGCTAATCTGATATTTCTCGAAGCTGTTCTAACAGAAAACGGGCAGGATGCTGTTGCTCTTTATCAGAGGCTAATCGAAAGTTATCCCAAAAGCAGATATGCTGATGCTGCATTATACAGAATTTATTCTTATTACTTTGCTCTTGGCTTATATAATACCGCGGATAAACAATTTGAAAGATTAAAAAAAGATTATCCCGAATCACCTTATATAAAAATGATCAGTGTCAGCTCTGTTAAAAAAGATGACGAGGAAAGTTCAAACCAAGACGAAAATCTTAATCAACAAAATAATCCGGAAGAAATATTTTCATATACAATTCAGGCAGGAGCCTTTACAAATTCTGCAAATGCATCCGGTTTGAAAAAAGAAATTGAAAATGCCGGTATGGTTTCTTTTATAAAAGAAAAAAATGTTGCCGGAACTGTTTTTAATGTAGTTTACATTGGCAAGTTTAAATCAAGAAAAGAAGCTGAGGATTTTTTACCGGTTGCCAATACAAGATTTAAAATAAACGGACGAGTAACAGAGATAAATCAGTGAATATTAAGTTTATAGGCACAGGCTCCGGCTTAACTTCTCTTGATCGAAATCATTCATCATTCTTAATTAACTCATCAGATTGTAAAGTTCTTGTCGATTGCGGCGATGGTATCTCAAAAGCATTGCTTAGCCAAAGTGTAAATTTTAATACTATCAATTCTATAATTATCTCTCATCTGCATGCTGATCATTTTGCAGGATTACCATCGTTACTGACTCAAATGAAATTGAATAGCAGAAAAGAGAAACTTTCGATTTATATTTATAAATCTGATAAAGAATTTTTAACACAGTTTATTCAGCATTCATATTTATTCTTTGATAGATTATTATTTGAATTAAATATAATTCCATTTGCAGAAGAAGAAAAAATTTTTCTTACAGATGATTTTTACTTTATTTCAAAACGCAACTCACATCTTGATAAATATCGCAAGAATAAAACTTCAGCCGCATTAAGCTATACTTCGCTAAGCTTTCTGTTTTTGGATAATGAAAATTCTGTAATTTATACAGGAGATGTTGGAACTGATAATGATTTGTTTTTATTCGGTGATAAAGTCGATTGGCTAATTACTGAGATCACCCATATAAGTCTTGCTGGTATTATAAGTTTGATTGAGAAAAAAATTGCAAACAGAATTATACTTACTCATCTTGATAGACTATCTGATAAAATTATTCTTGATTTAAAAAAACATTTTGAAATTGACTTCTCAAATAATAATATCTTAATTGCCTCCGATGGGTTTGAACTAAATCACTACAATTCAAACTGTCTTTAATAAATTCTCTCAATCTGTTATATTTGGCATACAGTTTTTACAAAATGGCAGATATATTTAACTATGACCCGCGAAGAGTTTAAAACCAGAAATGGAATAATTGGCAAGTCCAAAGAAATTAATGATCTGATCGATATTATTATGCAGGTTGCAAAATCTGATATTTCAGTATTGATCTTCGGCGAAAGCGGGGCTGGTAAAGAGGTATTTGCAAAGGCTATTCACGATTTTTCTGATCGCTCAAACAAACCGATGATCTCTGTTAATTGCGGAGCTATCCCTGAAGGTATAATTGAAAGCGAATTGTTCGGACATGTAAGAGGCTCGTTTACAGGTGCAGTTGATTCGCGCAAAGGATATTTTGAAATTGCTAATAACAGCACCTTATTTCTTGATGAAATTGGTGAACTGCCTTTAACAACACAGGTTAAACTTTTAAGGGCAATAGAAACTCAGGAATTTATGAAACTTGGTGCTGAGACTGTTACCAAGGTGGATGTAAGAATTATTGCTGCAACAAATAAAGATCTGCAAAAAGAGGTTGATGCAAGAAGATTCAGAGAAGATTTATATTTCAGATTAAAGGCAGTATCGCTTAACATACCGCCTCTTCGAAAAAGAAGATCGGATATTGAAGAACTTGCTAAACACTTTGCTAAAATTTATTGTAACAATAACAAAATTGATGTTCCGGATTTTACAACCGGTGCGCTGGAGATATTAAAAAATTATTCGTGGCCCGGTAATATTCGTGAGTTAAAAAATACAATCGAAACTTCAATAGCTCTTAACCGCAGCAAAACAATTACAGAAGAAATGTTATCTGAGCTGACAACAGAATATGTTGATTATAATGAACACAGAAATCTTCCTGTATTCTTAAAAAAATCCCCCGAAGATGTTGATAGAGAATTAATGTATCGTGCTCTATTTGAGATTAAGAAAGATATTCTGGAATTGAAGGATATAATAGTTCATCGTTTTAATGTAGAAGATTATAAAAATGATTCTGATGGTGAAGATGTGCTATCTATCAGAGAACTTGAAAAAAATGCAATTATAAAAGCTTTGGACAGAACAAAAGGAAGCAAAAGGAAAGCTGCCCGGCTTCTTAATATAAGCGAGAGAACTTTATATAGAAAACTTAAAGAATATGATATTAATGAAGCATAAAAATAACAAGGGTTTATTTTACACAGTTTATTCGCTCTTGTTTGTAGTAATAATTGCAATTAATTTTGCTGGGTGCTGTGCTTATTCTTTTACGGGTGCTTCAGTTCCGGAACATTTAAAATCAATTGCAATACCAATTGCAGATGACAGAAGCGGTTCCGGTGAACAAGGACTTAGAGAAAGTTTAACACAAAGATTAATTCAGAAGTTTATTGATGATAATACTCTGCAGGTTGCAGAAAGAACATCTGCAAATGCGTTATTAGAATGTTCAATTATCTCTCTTGGTTATGCTCCGGCTATTGTTTCTGCCGGAGAAAGTGTTACTACAATGAGAGTTACTATCGGTGTAAAAGTTGTTTATCGTGATCTGGTAAAACGAACGACTATATTTGATAAGACGTTCACAAAATATAGCGATTACCCTGCAAGCGGTGGAGTAACCGAGAGAAAAGAAGCACTTGAAAAAGCAATTGACCTTATTAGCGAAGATATTTTATTAGATACAGTCTCAGGCTGGTAAAAAAAGGAATTATATTAAAATGGATCAAATAGTATTAATCGGCTATTTCCTTTCACTCACTATACTTTTTGTTTTTGGTCTTCATGGTTTTGTAATGATTTTCTATCATTACAAATACGGACACAAAACTCCGGTGTCGAAAGAAAAACTTAATGAAGATTCAATGGTTACAATTCAATTACCGTTGTATAACGAAATGTATGTGGTAGAAAGATTAATTAACTCTGTTTGTCAGATTGATTATCCAAAAGATAAAATGGAAATTCAAGTCCTTGATGATTCAAATGATGAAACTACTTCTATTGTTGCGAAAGCAGTTGAAGCAAAGAAAAAAGAAGGATTTGATATTTCACATATAAGAAGGGGATCAAGAGAAGGTTTTAAAGCAGGTGCACTTAAAGAAGGAATGAAAGTAGCCAAAGGCGAGTATATTGCAATCTTTGATGCTGATTTTATTCCACAAAAAGAATTTTTAAAGAAAACCCTTTCATATTTTACTGATGATAAAGTTGGTATGGTGCAGACAAGATGGGAGCATTTGAACGGTGATTATTCAATAATCACAAAAGCTCAGGCTCTTGCTCTTGACGGACATTTTGTAATAGAACAAAATGTCAGAAACAAATCAGGATTCTTTATTAACTTTAACGGTACAGGCGGTGTCTGGAGAAAAAAATGTATTGAAGAAGCCGGTAACTGGCATGCTGATACTTTAACCGAAGACCTTGATCTTAGTTATCGTGCTCAATTAATGGGATGGCGTTTCGTTTTTCTGAAAGACTTTACTTCACCTGCTGAACTTCCAGCAGAAATAAATGCATTGAAAAATCAGCAGTTCCGATGGACAAAAGGCGCTGTTGAAACCGCAAAAAAAATACTTCCGCTTGTCTGGAAATCAAAAATTCCTTTGCGGGTTAAGCTTCAGTCAACTTTTCATTTAACTAATAATCTTGTATTTCCGTTTATCCTGCTGGCAGCAATATTAAATGTTCCGCTTATATTTATAAAAAACAGCGGTTCACACGAAGCTTATTTTGCTATTATGTCATTGTTTGTTATGGCTTCTGTCAGTTCATTTATGTTTTATCTTTATTCACAAAAAGAAATCAGAACGGATTGGAGAAAAAAGATTGTACTCTTTCCGCTTTTTCTTGCCGGTAGTATGGGGCTTGCTGTTAATAACTCACGGGCAGTGTTTGAAGGGTTAATGAATCGTAAAAGTGAATTTGTGAGAACTCCAAAATTCAAACAGGAAAGTGATAAAGATTCTTTTGTCGGGAATAAGTACTTAAGTAAAAAGATTGGTTTTTCTGTTTATGTTGAAACTATATTGGCTGTTTATTGTTTGATCGGATTGTTTTCGTCAATCTATTTCTTAGAGTTAGCTTCTATTCCTTTTCAGATCCTATTCTTTTTAGGATTTGCTTTTATGTCTTATACATCTATTAAACATACTTTAGCAACGAAATAGTAAAATGAGCAGTAATTCATACGATGTATTTAATCAGAAAATTAGTTTGATATACGAGTATGATAACAAATCGCCTTTGTTTGCCCGTGTAGCTGATATTGAATTGGAAAAAAATAATATCGACGAAGCTATACGAATATTAACAGATGGCTTAACTCATCATCCTGGTTTTTCTGTTGCATATTTTCTTCTTGGTAAAGCACATACCCTTAAAGGAAATTACGGGCAGGCGCTAAAGTACGTTAAAAAAGGAAGCGAGCTTATCCACTCATCAAAATCTTTTGATTATTATCTAAGAGAAATAGATGCGATAAAAAAACAAAGACAATTGTTCAACGTATCGCGTTGGGCTGGTACTGCCAATGAAAATTTTTACAACCAATCTCCGCCGGCATCTAATCAAACAGAGGAGAAAAAAAGCTCTGAATCTATTGAAGAAACACTAAACAAACTCACGGCTGAAATTGAAGGCGCATCAGCTCAGATTAAGGAAGCAAAAAGACAAATATCAGTTACTCGTTCAAAAGACTATTCCCAAAATGATCTTATCATCTCTGAAACTTTGGCTAAAATTTATGTAACGCAAGGTGAGTTCAAAGAAGCAATTACTGTTTATAAAAAATTAAAAGTCAAAAGTCCTGATAAAGAAGCTTATTTTGACTCCAAAATTTCAGAGCTTAACGCAAAACTTAGTAATTAGTTAATTCTATTTTACTGCATCTGTTTTTATTACCTTTGTATAATGTTTGATACATCAAAAAAACTGGTTTTACCAAAAAAATTTTATATTCGACCTGTTCTTGCAGTGGCAAAGGACTTGCTTGGTAAAGTGCTGATAAAAACAGAAAGTAAAAAAATGTTTGCCGGAAGAATTGTAGAAGTGGAAGCTTATGATGGAAGTATTGATGAAGCATCACATTCCTATAATGGTAAAACAAAACGTAATGAAGTTATGTTTAATACCGGCGGTTGTTTGTATGTTTATTTTACTTATGGTGCACACTTTTGCAGCAATATCGTTACAGGTAAAGAAGGTTATGGTAATGCAGTTCTTATTCGTGCTGTTGAACCTTTAGCCGGAATTGACTATATGATTGTTAACAGATTCAACAGAGAATTAAAATCAGAAAAAGAATTGTGTAATCTTACAAGCGGACCGGGCAAAGTTAGTAAAGCTTTTGGATTTGATAGTTCTTATTCTGGAATGGATCTAACTAATAGCTCAGTTTATTTGTTAGATCAGCCCAGGTTAAATTCAAATAAGATAGGGATTTCAAAAAGAATCGGAATAACCCGCTCTGTTGATTTACCCTGGCGGTTTTTTGAAATTGGAAATCCTTATTTATCAAGATGAACAGAAATCCTGAGAATATTTTGATTGTTAGAACCGATCGGATCGGTGATCTCGTTTTAACTTTACCTTTAGCTGGATTGATAAAAGAAAAATATCCGAAAGCAAAAGTTAGTTTCCTTGTCCGTGATTACACAAAGAGCATAGCTGACAGCCATCCTTATATTGATGAAGTGATTGTTCTTAAACAAAACAGAAATAAAGTCGCCTTTTTTGAAAACTTAAATCTTATTAAATCAAAAAAATATGATACCTGTATTGTTGTTTATCCGGTATTTTTAATCGCTTTGATTCTTTTTTTAAGTGGAGTTAAAACCAGAATTGGAACCGGTTACAGATGGTATTCGTTTTTGTTTAATAATAAAATATACGAGCACAGAAAAAATGCCGAACATCATGAGCTTGAGTATAATGTTAATCTTCTTGATAAAATTAATATTAAAAATAATGTTGATGAAAAAAATGTAAGATACAATCTTAATGTTGATAAAGATTCATTAAATGTTGTTAAAAATATTTTAACTGTAAATCAAATTGATTTGTCTAAGCCATTTATAATCGTTCATCCAGGGAGCGGCGGAAGTTCATTGGATCTTCCTTCAATCAAATTTGCTCAGCTCGTTAAGCTTTTAGCTGAAGACAGGCAGCAGATTCTGATAACAGGAAACAAAGAAGAGAAAACACTTTGCAAATCAGTTAAAGCAGATACAACCGCAGTTAATCTTGCCGGCTTATTTAATCTTGAAGAATTAACTGCATTGATAAGTTTATCATTTTTATTTATTTCAAACTCAACAGGCCCAATACATATTGCCGCAGCTTTGAATAAATATGTGGTTGGATTTTATCCCAAAGTGATCTCCTGCTCTAAAGAAAGATGGGCGCCATACACTTGTAAAAAATTGATCTATGAACCATCAATTGATTGTAATAACTGTTCAATTGAACAATGTAAAAAACTTAATTGCATGGAATCGATAGATATAAACAAAGTATTTACTGATATTAAAAATGTTCTTAATAAAAATCCGGAGAAGTAAATGAGATACTTTTTGAATATATATATATTAATTATTCTTATCATCGGAACAGGTGTTTCTTTAGAAGCACAAAAGAAAGATGAATTCCGCAAAGTTGAGAATAACGCTTTCCGTCAAGGTGAAAAACTGACTTTTGATGTTAAATACGGTTTCGTTACAGCAGGGATAGCATCATTTGAAATTCCAGCAATAAAAAAAATGTCCGGCAGAGATACATATCATGTTACTTTTGAAGTTAATACCGTTCCTTCATTTGATGGATTTTTTAAAGTTCGTGATAGATATGAAACATACATTGATGTTGAAGGGATATTTCCCTGGAGATTTGAGCAGCATATACGGGAAGGGAAATTCTCCCGCGATTTTTCAGCTTTTTTTGATCAGAGAAAAGGTAAAGCTAAAACAAGTGAAGGACAATATGATATTCCAATATACGTAAATGATATTGTTTCAGCATTCTTTTTTGCCCGCACTCTGGATTACTCAGGGTTAAAAGTCGGGGATAAAATTCCCTTAAAGAATTTTTATAAAAACAAAGTTCACGATCTTGATGTTGTTTATCACGGAAAAGAAACAATTGAGGTAAAAGCCGGTAAATTCGACTGCATTATTGTTGAGCCGCTTGTTCAGGAAGGCGGATTGTTTAAAAGCGAGGGAAGTATTATGATATGGCTGACAGATGATGAAGCTAAAATACCTGTAAGAGTGAAAACCAAAGTTGTAGTCGGGGCAATTGATGCAGACTTAACTGGCTATCAGGGTGTTTATGGTAAATTAACTTCCAAAAGAAAATAAAGTAAGCTTTTATTAGTACATAAATACCTAATAATAATTAAGGCAACAATCAGTTCTTTAAGTTGAGTGCATCGTTTATTAATATTTAAGCTCTGTCTAACAAGTTGAGAGGGGAACTTAGTACTTTCGAATTGAAAAAATTATTTCAAAAGGTGGATTATATGATAACCTTTTTATAGCTTATAGTTGGAAATTATACTCTTATAAGCTATTTCAATTAAGACAAATAGTTCTTAAAAAATAAATATTCAATTAAACTATTCCTTAATTTTTTATAGGAGGGCTCGCTATGAAAAAACTGCTTTTATTATTTATCTTTCTTTTACCGTTCAGTCTTTCTTATGGTCAACTTTTGGTAGAAGATTTTAACTATGCCGTTGGTGATTCACTAATATGGCATGGATGGACTAAACATAGCGGTGCTGCTTCTGCAATACTGGTTCAATCGGGAAGTTTAAACTATACCGGATATCCTTCTTCAGGAATCGGAAATCATGTTGATATCGAAGGCGGTGCTGGTTCACGTGAAGATGTTAATATTGGAATTGATTCAATTTACTTACACGGGGATGTGATATATTATTCTTTTCTGGCTAATGTTGCTTCTGCATCTGCAACAGCAGATTATTTTATCCATATAGGAAACCGCACTTCACCAACTACATTTACAACATTTTCAGCAAGACTTTTTGTTCAGGATGTTTCGGGTAATCTAAGATTTGGATTGAGCAATACATCAACCTTCACAATGGGAACAACCGATTTTGCTTACAATACAACATATCTTGTTTTTGTTAAATATACAATTAATACCAGTGGTGCTGATGAATGTAAACTATGGGTGTTTAATTCTGGAGTTCCAGTTGATGAAACAGCAGCGGGTACACCTGAAGTTCTGAATTCCTCGACAAACGGACAAGACATTATCGATGCGATCGCTTTAAGACAAGGTGCTCAGTCTTATAAAGTATCGGTTGATGGAATCAGAGTTTCAACACAATGGGTTGATTTAGTAGTTCCTGTTGAACTTACTTCATTTACTGCAATAACTGATAACAATAATGTGATATTAAACTGGTCAACGGCTACAGAAACTAATAATTCTGGTTTTATTGTAGAGCGCAAATCAACTAACTCAGACTGGCAAAGTATTACATTTGTTAACGGTAAAGGAACAGTAACGCAAGCTCAGCATTATTCTTATATGGACAAAAACCTGACTGAAGGAAAATATTATTATAGATTAAAGCAAGTTGATTTTAATGGTTCGTTTGAATATTCAAATATAGTAGAAGCAGTTATCTCGGCTCCGGCAAAATTTGAATTATCACAAAACTATCCAAACCCATTTAATCCTAGTACTAAAATTTCTTTCTCTGTTCCGCTATCAGGTAATGTAAAACTTTCAGTTTATAACTTGCTTGGACAGGAAGTTCAGAACTTAGTTAACGGATTTGTTGAAGCCGGAAATCACACAATTAATTTTGATGCTAAAAATCTTAATAGTGGAATTTATCTGTATAAACTTGAAGCTAATGGATTTGTTCAAACCCGTAAAATGACGATGATAAAATAATCCGGAGAAAAATTTCTTAGTATTATAAAACTAAGTTGGCTCAAAATATTTAATTGCTGACCCCGCTTAAAATAATAGCGGGGTTTTTTTATATCTGGTACAAAAAATTACTTTGATGATAATTAAAGTTCCAATTATCTTTGCTAAACCAAAACTATCAATACAAATTATAATATTATGATGAAAATTTTTTTATTCTTAAGTGTAATGATCTCATTTATTTCTGCGTGCAGCAGCCCGGACTTATTAACCAATCTTTCTGATAATGAATGGAAAGTAATTTCAATTATGGGGAAAAAAATCAATCCAGGAAATCAGCCTGATGGTTTTCCCACATTAAATTTTGGAAACAATAATAAACTTTTTGGATCAACCGGTTGTAACAGGTTTATTGGATCTTTTAAAACGGATAAGAATTTAATTTCTTTAGAGCCGGGCGCAGTTACAAAAATGCATTGTCAGAATAGTCCGGAAGAAGCTTTTTTATCTGCAATTAAGCGGGTTAAAGAATTCAAGCTTGAAGGAAATACTTTAACTCTATTAAACAAATCGGAAACAATAATGACATTAATTCCTCTCGGAAAATAGTTTTTTCCAACAAACAAAACAGATTAAAAGAATTTAGTTTATCTCAGGTTTTTGCATATCATTTTTTTAAAAGTAAATCAAATTACCTAACAAGAGCCTGATATAGTGAAAATATAGTTAACAAATTTTTTAAATGTTATTATTGGTGTAAGAAAAATTCTATTCTTTTTAATAATAAAGTCAAAGGATATCAAAATGACCGAAGGCATTCTGGATAAAGCTAAATCACTTTCTGATTCATTAAAAGATAAAGTAACCGGCTTAAACGAATTCATGATTGAAAATGATAAAAATGAAATAATTAGTCTGTTTAAGGAAAAAGGAGTTTCCAAGATTGACGAGATTTTTGAAACCATAGATCGTTATAGAAGTGTTTTTACAGATGCCGGTTATCAGATAGGGGGTATTAATACTTCATTAGGAATTCCACCGGATATTACAATTGTCTTTAAGTTTTTAGGTACAATAGACACGGAAAAAAGAAAATTAGTCTTGGAGGAAGCTGAAGAAAATAAACTTGTAATTATTATTCTCGAGAGTCTGTTTAAAGCAAGTGATTTCAGTGAAAAAATTAAAGTAGGAGAACTGACACTTAAAACAATAAATGTTAAACTTGGTCTGATACCTGCTATTAGTATCGCATTGGGATAAAAGATATGGATTTCATTGAGAAGGAAATAAAAAAAATTGAAAAGATACTTGATAAGATAGTCCCGGACAGCGTTAATCTTGATACTATAAGACAACAATTAAAATTATTTTATACTGGTGTTAAAACTCCCATTTTAGACAGACCTTGCACAATTTCAGATGGAATAATCCGGATTAAGCCAAACGAATTTGATAGTTTATTGAAATTACATTCTGAAGCTGCTGAAGATGGAAGATTGATGAAGTTTGTTCCTGCTTCAGGAGCAGCATCCAGAATGTTTCAGAAATTAATACTTGTTTTAAATGAAAATATTGAACTCGATTTGGATTCATTAAACAAACTGGCAAAGGACAATAAAAATTATAAAGCTGTTTATGATTTTCTTACAAATCTCAGTCAGTTTGCCTTTTACGATGATATTAAAAAAGACTTAAATCTTAATGATGAAGAATTAAGTGAAAATATTTCAAGTAAGCCATTCAGAATTCTTAAAGCATTACTTTTTGAACCCGGTCTTAACTATTCTTCTAAACCTAAAGGAGCAATTAAGTTTCATAAATACAACAATGAAAACAGAACTGCATTTGAAGAGCATATTTATGAATCATTAAACTACGTTTTAGACAAGAATAAACAAGTTAAGATACACTTTACAATATCTGAAGAACATAAGAACCTTTTCACAAAAATAGTTGATGAATTTAGGGATAAACTGAAAAAAGATTTCAAGTTAATTCATAGCCATTCATTTCAAAAAAAATCCACTGATACTGTTGCTGTGAATGAAAATAACGAAATTCTTTTTGATAAAGATGGTAAGATCATAATGCGTCCAGCCGGGCATGGAGCTTTGATTGAAAATTTAAACGATCTTAATGCAGATATTGTGATTATAAAAAATATAGATAATCTGTCTGTTGAGCCGCTTTCGGAAGAAACGATCTTTTATAAAAAATTATTAACGGGATATTTAGTTCAGATACAGAATCAGGTGTTTAAATATCTGAAAATACTTGATGATTGTAATCCTGAAACAGTTGTTCTTGATGAGATAATTAGTTTTTGTAAAGATAAAATATTTATTCATACTTCAGATGAATTTGATAGCTATTCCAATACAGAAAAAGTTAATTATCTTTATAAAAAATTAAACCGCCCTTTAAGAGTATGTGGAATGGTTAAAAATGAAGGTGAACCGGGCGGCGGACCATTTTGGGTTAAAGAAGATGATGGAACCTTATCTTTACAAATTGTTGAGCAGGCGCAGATAAATTTAAAAGATGAACAACAAAAAAAGATTTTCACTGAATCTACTCATTTTAATCCCGTTGATCTTATTTGCGGATTACGAGACTACAAGGGAAATAACTTTAATCTTCTCAATTTTATCGATCACAAAAGCGGAATCATTACAAAAAAATCCAAAGGTGGAATTCAATTAAAAGCTTTGGAATTGCCAGGCTTGTGGAATGGAGCTATGGCTGATTGGATTACAGTTTTTATTGAAGTTCATATCTCCACTTTTAGTCCTGTTAAGGAAATCAACGATCTTTTGCGAAGAGAGCATCAAAACTAAATCTTTTAGTTTTTGAAATCTGACAAATATTGCCGGGAAAAATGCACAGGTAATATTTACCTTTACACAGGTAAGACATTTCATATCATAGACTATCTAAACAAATTCAGAGCATTTTCCGATAATCTAAGTGGCATTAAGCTTGTAATTTTAACAAGTCAAACTATTTGAAGAAAGGAAGAATTATAATGGGATTTACTGAAATCGGAGTAATTTTATTTTTAGTTGCGCTTTTAGCTTTTGGATTTATTAATTCAAGAAAAGTATCACAGGAATTAAAGAAATTAGGAGCAGATAAATAATAATTATCTGCACCATTTTATTTTCTTTTAATTATTTGGGTTGATTCACCCCTGCCAATTATTACTACGCTGGCGATGTTGTTAAACAAACCGACTTCTACAACACCGGGCAGCATTTTTATTTTCATTTCTAACTCAAAAGGATTTTGTATTTCGTTTAAGTGTAAATCAATTATATAATTTCCTGAATCAGTTAAATAAATATCATTATCTTTCTTTCTCAACACAGGTTTATAAGCTAAATCGATAAATTTATTTAATAATGATTTATAACCATACTGAACAACTTCAACAGGCAATGGAAACTTTCCTAATGTTTTAACGAATTTCTTCGAGTCAACTATCCATATTATCTGTTTGGAATTTGAAGCAGCAATTTTTTCAAATAAAAGAGCTCCGCCTCCGCCTTTAATACCGTTTAGATTTTCATCAACTTCATCAGCACCATCAATTGTTAAATCAATATAATTAACCTGATTAAATTCAAAAATATTTATACCCAGACTATTTGCAAGCTCAGTTGTTTGTCTTGAAGTAGATACACATTTAACACTAAGCCCATCATTTATTAATTCAGCAAGTTTTTTAACTAAAAAATAAACGGTCGAGCCAGTACCCAATCCGAGTATCATTCCACTTTTAATAAATTCAATCGATTTTTCCGCTGCAAGTTGTTTTTCGTTCATAATATTTTATTTGTAATGAATTAATTCTTTAACAATCGTAATTTAGTAATAGAAAAAATAAAAATTCTAATACATAAATGATTCGTTAAAAATAAAGGAGGAGTTATGCATCATTATGATCCTATTAGTGAAATACAAGATTATTTGGTTTTTGGCGAATATGGGGACGTTAACCCATCTATAACAGATTCATCAACTTATACTTTTCTTAATCCGCAAACAATGAATGAATTGTTTGAACAGGAAATCGAAGGTTGTTTTTTATATTCCCGTCATTGGAATCCGACAAACAAATATCTTGCAGATGCCCTTTCTAAACTTGAGGATTCTGAAGCAGCAATTGTAACTTCATCAGGAATGGGTGCAATATCCTGTGTTGTTTTACAACTTTGTAACAGCGGTGATGAAATAGTTTCAAGCAGAACAATTTATGGCGGAACTTATGCGTTCTTTAAAAACTTTTTACCAAAGTTTGGAATTAAAGTAAAGTTTGTGAACACTCAGGATTTATCTGCGGTTAAAAAGGCAGTTACAAAAAAAACTAAACTGATTTATTGTGAATCTGTCAGTAATCCGTTATTAGAAGTAGCCGATATTCCCAAATTGTCTGAGATTGCAAATGATAATGGAATTAAACTTGTAATTGATAATACTTTTAGTCCTGTTATTATTTCTCCCATACGTTTAGGTGCTCATATCGTTGTTCATAGTTTAACAAAGTTTATAAATGGAACAAGCGATTGTGTTGCCGGTTGTGTTTGCAGTTCAAAAGAATTTATTTCACAGTTAACTGATATAAACTCAGGTGCGTCTATGCTACTTGGACCAGTGCTGGACAGTTTTCGAGCTGCATCAATTATGAAAAACTTACATTCACTTCACATCAGGATCGAAAAACATAGTGAGAATGCTTTATACTTAGCAGAAAATTTTCAGAAACTTGGATGTAAAGTATTTTATCCCGGTCTTAAATCACATAAAGGACATAAACTGCTGAAGAGAATAATGAATGAGGGATTTGGCTTTGGCGGTATGCTCGCAATTGATGCCGGCTCATCTGAACAAGCAAATAGAGTAATGGAAAATATGCAGAAAGAAAAAGTGGGATATCTTGCTGTTAGTCTCGGTTACTTTAAAACATTGTTTTCTTCTCCCGGTCATAGTACGTCTTCAGAGATCCCTGAAGAGGAAAGAAGAGCAATGGGATTAAGTGATGGGCTTATAAGAATATCAATCGGTTTAGATAATGATATCAAAAGAACATTTAAGAGGATAAAAAAATGTTTTATAGAAGCTGGATTGTGCAGGTGAAATTATTCTCTATATTATAAAAAAGATAATTTAATATAAAAGACAGCTTCAGAAACAAACTATTACAAAATAATTTAATGATTGTTTGTTAACCTTTATGAAGCAGGTTTTTTATAATTTCAAAAAACTTTTTGCTAATCAAAGCCCGGTCAAAACTTTTTATTAATGTCAGATCGGGCTTAATCTTTTCAAAGTTTTCAAAGAAACTCGTACATGAATCATTATAGCTAAACATCATACCAGAATTTGCTGACTCAATGATTCGCTTTACTTCACTATTGTCATCTCCAAAAGCAATAACAGGGTTTCCGGTCCGCAAAGCTTCGAACAATTTGCCTGGTACGTGGCGTGGCTCGGATGCACATACTAAAAGTATATCTGCCGCGAATATTTGTTTTATCATTTGAGGATAAGGCAGGAAACCTAAAGTCTCGACTTTATCCTGCAGACCAATCTCTTTTAGATAATCTAAAACAATTGGATCAACAGTTCCTATAAATTTAATTTTATAATTACTGCCGCTGTCATTTTGAGATTTTATCTGCTGCCAGAAATTCTTTGGATTCTGATATACAAATAAATTACCAGCGTGAACAATTACTTTTTCACTTTTGTTGATGATGCTTTCAGCAGAACGGTAATTTAGAGGTAGATTTTTAAAATCATCTTCATCAAATCCCCAATACAATACATTTGTTTTGTTTTTTAAAAACTCATATTTATTCAGATAATCATCTTCTGATGATTTTGTAACAAACACAACCTGTTCAGCATTTAGCAGTACAGATTTTTCAAGATGATTATCAATTTTCTTTGTAATACAACTTCTCTTTAAATTCTTGTAGTAAACAATATCAACCCATGGATCAATTAAAACCGGAATATGCGGTAAATTTAATTTTTTGCTCAATTTCAATCCGATAAGATGGGAACTATGCGGTGGTCCGATTGAAACAATAATATCAAACTTTTCTTTAACATAAAATTTTTTTGCCGCTCTGTAAGCAGTAAAATTCCATCCTATGCGGGCATCTGGAATGAATAGATTCAGTCGAATCCAAAGTGAAATCTTATGAGCTAAACTTTTATTTTCAGTAGAGATGGTTTCTGATGCAATCAGCTTTTCGTTTTTCTTTTTTCCGATGAACTTTCTGTAAATGTTAAAAGGTTCCAAAGCATTGGATTTAACAGTAATCCAGTCAGGATCAACTTTACTTAATAAGCTCTCATCTTTCTGAGTAAATGATTCTTCCTTAACAGTTAGAATAACCGGTTCAATTTCATTCTTTGGAAGATGTCTGATAATATCCAAAGGCCAATGAAGTGAAGCTTTCCCGGAAGGAGGCCAAAAATATGAGATGAAGAGAACTTTTTTCATAATTTGATTCTAAAATGAATTTCGCTTTTTGCTTCAGAATTTTTAGCCATGAATGCTTAAATATTGATTTTATAATATTAGTTCTAATAAAGCTCATTTATAAATATCAATAAGCAGTCAGTTATAGCTGAGTTAATGAACTTATTATTCCATATATTCATTTCAAATTTATTGATTTATAAGCTCAATAGAAAAATGATTCATTATCAAAAGGTTTACTATTTTTACAGTGATGATTTTATAGTAGTTTATTACCAAAAACTTTTCAGAGGATATAATGAGTTTAAATTTTAAAAACCTTCAAAAATTTATTGTAGTTGGTGACAGAGTCTTAATCAGACCACAGGAAGATTCGAATAAGACAAGCAGCGGATTATATCTTCCGGCTGGTGTAGCTGAGAAGGAGAGAATTCAAAGCGGCTATGTAATTAAAGTAGGACCAGGCTATGCTACATCTGCGCAAAATGAAGATGAGCCTTGGAAACAAAATGAGGAACAGGTAAAGTATATTCCGCTTCAGGCTAAAGAAGGAGATCTTGCAATATTTTTGAGGAAGGAAGCTTTTGAAATTGAATTTGAAAAAGAGAAGTTATTGATCGTACCAAACCCTGCGATTTTATTATTAATCAGAAATGATGACTTCTTAGTGTAATTATTAAAAAACCAAAACTGCAAGCGCAAACAGAAATGAAGAAGCAATTAATAATTTTGTAATTATGGAAAAGTCATTTTTTCTTTCCTTTGCAAACACTCTTCCGTAATTAAAGTCAACAACATGAGAATCGTTTAATAAGATTTGTTTCATAGGATTCGGTTATATTTTTATGAATGTATGAATGAAACAATTATTTAATATCATTCAACCAAATAGAAAGATGCAATAATTATGCTAAACTTCAGTTCAATGATTTCATTTGAATATGGATTAAAAACAGGCAGGTTGTGATGAATTATCAGTGGTTAAATTTTAAGCGACATTTCAGACGAATTAAATGACCAATTTAACTTTAATTGACCTAATCTTCTCTTATCTTTTTTAACCTTCTTTGAAGTGTTCTTTCACTAACTCCAAGAATAGAAGCTGCTTTCCGAACATTATTATTAAGAATTCCCATTACATTGATGATATGTTTTTTTTCTGCTTCCTCAAGTGAAACCAGAATCTCAGATTTCTTGAGTTCATTTTCAACAATTTCTGTAACTCTTGGTATTTCAACCATAGCCAATCTTTGATTATCCTCTGATTGAACAACAGAATTAAAAATAATATTTTCAAGTTCTCTTACATTACCTGGGAAAGGATAATTTCTTAATTGAGCAATAGCTTCTCTGGTTAAGCCTAAAACATTTTTATTATAAGTTTTGTTAGCAACTTTTATAAGATTATTTGAAAGTAAAATAACATCATTTCCTCTTTTTCGTAAAGGCGGTAAACTGATGTGTCCTCTGTTAAGGCGATAATAAAGGTCTGCTCTGAAATTTCCTTTGTTAACAGCGTCAACAAGGTCTCTGTTAGTAGCTGCAATAATCCTTATATCGAGTTTTACCGGATTAGAGCTTCCGATTTTAAATATCTCATTGTATTGAATAGCTCTCAAAAGTTTACCCTGAAGTTCTTTTGGTAACTCTCCTATCTCATCTAAGAAAATGGAACCGCCGTTTGCAGCTTCAAAATATCCGGTCTTATCATTAGTGGAACCTGTAAATGAGCCTTTCAGATTACCGAACAATTCACTCTCAAACAAAGAATGTGAGATGGAGGCAAGATTAACAGCTACATAAGGTTTGTTTTTCCTTGGAGAGAGATCATGAATTTTTTTTGCAATCAGATCCTTACCGGTACCGGTTTCTCCCACAATTAAAATAGTTTCATTAGTCGGAGCGAATATTTCCACAAGATTGAAAACTTTACGCATTGCATCGGAATCAGTAATGATGTTGGAGAATTTATTTTCATCAACAGTAGTTACAGGAGCATCACCTCTTAAAACATCCCTTTCTCTTTCAAGAAGTTTATAACCGATTGCCCGCCTTATCGTCAAAAGTAATCTATCTGTATCCGGCGGCTTAATGATAAACTCATAAGCTCCGAATTTTATTGCCTCAAGTGCAATATCTTTGTCATCAACTGCAGTTACAACTATTACCGGGATATTTGGATATTCAGGAGTAATTTGTTCTAACAGTTGTAAACCGCTCATCTGAGGCATATAAATATCAAGTAGGATCAAATCAATCTTTTGAGTTTTTAAAAGCCCTTTTACATTCAATGGATTTGATTCAGTTATTACATTAGAATAACCTTCTTGATTAAGAATGCTTTTTAGCAAATCTAAATAAGCTAACTCATCATCAACTAATAATATTGTTTCTTTCAAAATAAATACTTTCTTATTTCTTTAAATGTAAGAATAATGGAATGAATATTCCAGATTAGAAATATGTAAAAAAACCCAGTTAAATTTTATTCGAACCAGGAAACAATCTCAAAACTGCCTGTACCCGGGAAAAACGGCGGAGAGGCAACAAGAAACCGGTCATCATATTTGTAACGCTTTGCAAAGCCAGTTGCAATGGTGCCACCGCTTCCAATTGTACCAACTGCTCCTCTGGTTTTCTGAATAATTCCACCGACCAGATTAATATTTCCTCTGAATACTTTGCCGCCAACAGGATATTTACTATCATAATTTTGAACACTAAAACCGCCTTTTTCACAATAGATTGAGGCTTGAATATTTATATCCTTATTGTTTGGTTTATTATCAGTTACAATTACATTTTTTTCAGCACAAATACCCAGTAAATCTGTGGAATTGGGATATAGTTTTGGATCCTTATTATAAACTATATCATCATCTAAATATACCGTTCCTTTACCGTTTTCTGATGCTGTTGAATTATTACAAGCAACAGTATATTGCCCCTTTACAGTCCCTTTAAGTCGGACAACAGAATTTTTAACAAATATCATTCCGTTATTTGCTGCTGTCGGAAGATATACAGTTGTATAAGAAGCACTGTAGGAGTACTTATATTTTAATGAATCGTTAACAAAATATAAATAAACTGTATCCTTACCTGAAAACTTTAATCCATCGTCATCAGCAAAAGTTTCAAGCCCATCCACTGCATCTTTTGGTAAAGGCAGATTAACCCCGGGTTCATAACCTCCTAAGAAATATGGTTTATGCTTATTCTTGTTTTTGTTTTCATAGTATTCAATGTTCTTTAAGCTGCTTGCTTTTCCGAAAAACACTGGTCGATAAGCAGCTCTTAAAACATCTTGTGTATGAAATGGTCCCCAGACTGTATCAGTTCCATTCCACCAAATTGCTCCGCCTTCGCTTTCAGAAAAATAAGCAAATTTTGAGAACTTACTTGGTGAAAGAGTAACTATTACTGAATTGCTTGCACCGTGATAAGAACCGGTTGAGGTGATTTTGATAATTTTTTTATACCCATTGCTGTTTTGTACGGAAACATTCAATGTTCCGCCTGAAAAACTTTTATTTGAGTATCCATCATCCCAGGTCGGATCAATAAATATCTGATTAGAGGCAAGATTAGCACCGCTAACCGCGATATTATGTGCGATCATTTCATTGTAATAGTTTACCATATTACCAACCGAGTCAGTCGAAATACGCCCGAAATTTTTAATTGCAACCATAAACAAAAGTGTAAAACCAATTATGGTTATAAATGTTGCTTTGCCCGCCATATTACTTTACCTGTTTCTTAGATTTCTTGATACCATTCTGATTTGACGCCAGAATGCTTTTGAATATTTCTGATCATAAGCTTCAGTATTTTCAACTGTTAAGTTAATTTCAATTGAAACTATGCCGCCATTTACTCCGATTGGTGGTCTAAGAGTATCACCAAGAGCATCAAAAAATACAAGCCGAAATTGTGTTATTCCCAAGTTAGCACTTTTATGCTGCTCTCCGTTTAACACTCTATATAATAATCTGTCTCTTGGATTAGCAGTAGAAGATAGTTCTGAAGTTGGACCTAAATAATAATGTATTGAATCAACATTGCCATCAGAATCAATATCTGAATAAAATTTAATCTCGGATGAATCAGCATATAAGACTGCTTTTGTCGGATCTGGGATTAATGACCAGTTAGCACAATAACCTATTTTTCTAAAATCATATTCTATTATTTGAGCAGCAGTGGCAAGATTTTGCTGAATGGTTAATTCTCCACTGTTATTATAAGTTCTTTCAGTAATAGAATCACTAAATCTAAAAGCTATCGACATTAAAACTCCGCCGATAATAACTGAACCAAGAATATCAAGTATAGTTGTAAATCCCATATTATTTCCTATCTGAAATGCCAGTAACTATAAATTGTTGACATCTTTATTGTGTCTTTCATTGATTCGCTGGTTACAATGATATCCATTTTTTTATGCCAGGTTCTATACCCGACTTTTACTTCAGGATTATTAGCCTCTACATAATAAACCTCACTGTAGATATCAAATTCAGCTAAAGGCAGATTAGTATTGCGATAATGAAAACCATTGTAATCATCGAAATCATCAAAAGTAGCACTTGAATCTTTTATTTCCCCTGCATTACGACCAAGAGGATAATTTGAGAGTAAAGAGCAGGCTGCAACTCCATTAGATACGGTATTTGCATCAAAAGCTTTTTTACTTGCCTCCTCTATAAGCGATGTTGCTAAAGAAACTGCAAGTAATCCTAACTTGGAATCCTGCATAACTGAATCATTAGCAAGCAGAAAATTATTCATTTTAAGGATTGTTAATGATAGTATTAACAATGCTCCAATACTAAAAAGTGTTTGACCAGTACTCATAAATTTGACCCATTGTTGTCTCATTTATATCAAACATCATGCAATTAAAAATCCCCGATTGATACAGAGTAGGTTAATCAAATAGAATTATTTTGTATGTGACTTTTATTCAGGGAAAAAAAATTACATTAGATCAGTAAATTTTACCTGAAAAATATTGAAATCAATGAATTTTAAGCGACAAATTTAACGCCTAAATAATACTTTATTCAAAGTAAACTGACTGGAGTTTTTCTGCATGCCCTTAACAAGAAAGAAATCAATAAAAAATTATGCGGAAAGAAATTTAAGCGGCAAAATTTGATCTTTAATAAAGTTGATAGAATTATAAAAGAGATAGAGTAGTATTGAAAATAATTTATCTTGTTTCATTTAGAATTATAAGCACTTTGTAATTATTCTATGTACTCTCCATAAATCTTTTCTAACAGACCGGAAAGTGTTTTCTTTTCTGTATTTGTTAATGCAGAAGAAATATAATTTCCTAAAGCCTTTACTTCAGGATGTACTTGATTCAGAAGTTTAATTCCTTTTTCAGTTATTCTCGACATTGAAAGCCTTTTGTCTTTTGTGGAATTAAATCTTTCAACTAATTTGGCTTTGATCAGATTATCAATAATTCTGGTTACATCCGGTGCCGGTTCAATCATTCTGGAAATTATATCAAATCTTGGATGACCTTCAGGATAAATCCCGTATAAAATTCTTAGAACATTATACTGGGGCATTGTTAAATTATATTTACTCATAACTGCTTCTTGCTTTGAACGAAGAAAATAAGCAGTAACCAATAGGTTTAGCAATACTTCCTGATTAATATCTTCAAACTTATCCTGTTTAAGCCATTGTTTAAGTTTTTTACCCATCTAAATAAAAGTTTTGTTTGTGTTATAACATCAAAATTACTGCTATCTCTTATTAATTAAAATAGCTGTGAATTGATTTTGTGGAAAGTTTGTTTAAGTAAAAAAATGCGGGATGAATAGAGTGGTGAAGTAATGGGAGATGGAATAGTTGTACTGGATAGCAGAGGATTTAAGGAATAATAGAATTATGATAATCGTTGTTATTTTAATGTTAATACTTAAGGGTCCAAAACTCATTCACTCCAACTTATAATTTGCATAGTTTTCTCTAAGCATTATAGTTATTTTTGATTTCAGAAATATGTTTACAAAAGAGAGTATATGATTTTTCTTAATCCCGCTGTTTTATTAGGGCTATTAGCTGCTTCAATTCCTATAATCATTCACTTGTTCAATCTCAGAAAACTAAAAAAGATTGAATTCAGTACTCTTGTATTTTTAAAGGAATTGCAGAAGAACAAAATCCGGAAAATAAAACTTAAACAATGGATATTACTTGCTCTAAGGGTTTTAATTATTCTGTTTGTGGTTTTAGCTTTTGCAAGACCCACATTACAGTCAATTCAGATTGGCGGAACAACTTCGGCAGCAAAAACTACTGCACTATTTATACTGGATGATACATTCAGTATGTCAGTTGTTGATCAGAAAGGATCTTATTTTAATCAGGCAAAAGAAATTATTAAACAGATAATATCACAACTTCAGGAAGGAGACGAAGTTGGTTTAGTATTCGTTTCAAATCGATTAAATGATAACAAATTAACATCAAATTTTTCTGAGTTCATTAAAAATCTTGATATGCTTGATTTATCATATTCAACAGGCGACCTTAATACAGCAATTACAAAAGCTGCTCAAATGATTTCTGAAAGTAATAATTTTAATAAAGAGATTTATGTCTTATCTGATTTTCAAAAAAATAAAATTACTGATGGAATAACTCATAATGATCTAAGTGAATTATTAAACGATAAAGTCCGGATTTACTCTTTTGACATAGCTGATAAAGAAGTTTTTAATCTTTCGGTTGATGATCTGAAAATTAATAATCAGATATTTGAAAAAGACAAAACAGTTGAGTTTTCTGTTACTATTACAAACAACTCTGAGCAGAATGTTAACAGTGCGGTAGTTTCTCTTTTTATGAATAATGAAAGATCAGCACAGAAAAGTTTTGATGTTACTGCAGGACAATCTGTAGTAGTAAATATTGAGGCAGCACCTAAGACAAGCGGATTTGTTGATGTTGCTGCAGAGATTGAGACAGATGAAATTGAACAGGATAATAAGAGGTTCACAAGTATCTTTATTCCTGAAAAAATTTCAGTTGGATTATTTGCAGAAAGTCAAAATGATTTGACATTTGTCAATCTTGCTCTTCAGACAACAGGAGAAAGTAAATATGAAATTGAAAGAAAAAATATCAGTCAGTTAACATCTCAGCAGTTAAGCAAATATCAGGTAATTATTATCTCTGCTAATTCAATATTGAATGGAATAGAACAAATCAAGGATTTTGTCGGCAGCGGCGGAGGACTGATTTTATTTCCAGCATCAACTCCTTATATTAGCTCGTTCAACAGAACATTATCACAGCTTAATTTAGGAAATAGTCAGTCAATTGTTGGTAATGTTGGCGGAGGTGAACTTAGAATAAAAATTGATAAGACTGATTTTAATCATCCGGTTTTTCAGAATATTTTTAAGAGTGATGATAAAAAGAAATATGAATCACCGGAGCTTAACGCTTATTATAAATTGACTCAATCAGGCAATCAGATTATTTCATTAATTGATGGCTCATCTTTTCTTAACGAGATAAAAATAAACAAAGGAAAAGTTTTCGTGTTTAATTGTGCCCCGGTTTTAAGCTGGAGTGATTTTCCAATAAAAAGTATTTTTGCACCTTTGATAAATAAATCCGTTGTTTATCTTGCCGCAAAAGAAAGAGAGCAATTTGTTTTTTCTGCCGGTGAACAGATAAGTATCAATTTAAAAGGGACTAATCAATCTCAAATTAAAATTGTAAGACCGGATGAATCGGAAGAGTTTATTAGTTTAAATGAAAATTCAACTAAAGATTATTTAGTATATTCAAATACCAGCACGGCAGGTAATTATAAATTTTATTCCGGCGATAAACTGATTGATGATATATCTGTTAACACCGATCCTACAGAGTCAAAAACAGAATATGCGGATAAAGATGATTTTGAGAATTATCTTTCTCAGATTAAATTTAACGGAGTTTATACCCCGGTTGCTAAAGAAGAAAATATCTCCGAAAAAATTATGCAGGCAAGATTTGGATCAGAGCTTTGGAGATATTTTTTATTAACTGCTATAATTTTAGCCTTTGTTGAAATGACAATTGCAAGAAATACAAAAAAGGAATTGGAAGGAATTTAACAGCATCATTGCAATCTTCGATAAGTCTGAAAAAAGCAGTCTGTCAAATAAATTGAACAGATTGCTGTACAGAAGGCTTGTCTGCAATGACAATCAGAAAAAATTATGATAGAGATTACAAGAAAAAATATTGAACGGGCAATGCTCGTTGCCATTGATACCAAAGAATTCAGTAAAGAAGTTGTTGAAGAACATCTTAATGAACTTGAAGAACTTGCAAACACAGCCGGTGCAGAAACAATTTTTAAAATTGTTCAGAGTAAGGCAAGAATTGATGCTGCTTTTTACATAGGCAAAGGAAAAGCTGAGGAACTTTCACAGCTTGTTGAATTGAATGATATTGATATAGTTATATTCGATGATGATTTATCACCTGTGCAGGCAAGAAATCTTGAGAATCTTTTCAAGCGGAAAGTAATTGACAGAAGCGGACTAATACTTGATATTTTTGCAACCAGAGCAAAGACCAAAGAAGCAAAAACTCAGGTTGAACTTGCACAGCTTCAGTATATGCTTCCGCGGTTAACAAGAGCCTGGACGCATTTATCCAAACAGTACGGGGGAATCGGAACTAAAGGTCCCGGTGAAACACAGATTGAAACCGATAGAAGAATTATCAGAACACGAATAGCTCATCTCAAAGAAAAATTATCTCAGATCGAATCTCAGCGCTCCACACAAAATGCGGCAAGAAAAAACACAACAAGAATTGCATTAGCGGGTTACACAAATGCTGGCAAATCAACATTGTTTAATCTGCTTACCAGTGCAGATGTATTTGCTGAAGATAAATTGTTTGCAACACTCGATTCAACAACACGCAGTCTTGAGGTTCACGATACAGAAAAAATAATAATTACCGATACTGTTGGTTTTATCAGAAAACTTCCTCCACAGCTTGTTGCATCATTCAAAAGCACATTAAGCGAAGTTCGTGAAGCTGATATTATTTTTCATATAATAGATGCTTCTCATCCTTTTTATGAAGATCAGTTAAAAGTTGTTGATGAAACATTAAAGGAATTTGGAAGTAAAGACAAGCAGGTAATTAAAATATTTAATAAGATCGATCTGATAAGTGATAAAACCAAAATCGATTTTATTCGTAATTCGCATAAAGACTGCCTGATGATTTCAGCTAAACGAGGAATTAATATTTCACTGTTAAAAACAAAGCTGAATGAAATTGTTGAAAATTCTTTTGTCAGTGAAAAAGTTGTGCTTGGTTTAACCGAATCTAAAAAAGTATCTCAGATACATTCGCTGGCTGAAGTTCTTGAAACAAAATATGATGAAGATGGGATAAAAATCCATTATAAAACAAGTAAACAAAATGCAGATAAATTAAAGAAGATAATCTATGGCACGTAAAAAACTCATTGTTGATGGTAAATCACTAACTCTGGATAAAATAAAATTTTTTCTTAATGAAAATCCAATTGTAACTCTTTCAAATGATTCAAAGAAAAAAGTAATTAAAGCACGCAGGCTGATTGATAAATGGGTTGATGAAGGCAAAGTAATTTACGGAGTTACTACCGGCTTTGGTGAATTTGCAAATGTTAAAATCTCCCAAAAAGATATTGCGAAACTTCAGGAAAATCTGATTGTATCTCACTCGACCGGAGTGGGCGATCCGCTTCCGGCATTTATTGTTAAAATAATGATGCTGCTTCGTGTTAATGCACTTGCAGGCGGGCATTCTGGAATCCGATTGGAAACTCTTGAACTTTTAATTGCAATGATTAATAACAACATAATTCCTGTTATCCCATCACAAGGTTCAGTTGGATCAAGCGGCGATCTTGCACCTTTATCCCATCTTGTTCTTGCTATGATCGGAAAAGAAGAAGCTCAGATTTATAAAGATGTAATGAAAGATGATCAGCATAAAATAAAAATATTAAAATCTTCTGCTGCACTTAAAAAGTTCGGATTAAAACCTGTTAAGCTTGGGGCGAAAGAAGGTTTAGCCCTAATTAATGGTACTCAAATGATGACAGCATTTGCTTCTTACATCTGTATTGAAGCATTACAATTAAAGATGATTGCAGATATTGCCGGTGCACTTTCACATGAAACTTTACGCGGAACTGACAATGCTTTTGATTTGCGGATACATAAGCTAAGACCATTTCCCGGGCAAATTACTGCTGCAAAAAACCTGCTTGCTATGATTCAGGAAAGTGAAATCCGCGAATCACATCGCTTTAATGATCCCCGGGTTCAGGATTCATACTCAATTCGCTGCATTCCCCAGATTCACGGTGCTTCAAGAGATTCGATTGATTATGTTTGTTCGCGAGTTGAGATTGAACTTAATTCTGTCAATGATAATCCATTAATTTTTCCTGATGATGAAGCTCATCTCGAAGGTGGAAATTTTCACGGACAGCCAATGGCGCTTGCTTTGGATTTTTTGGCAATCGCACTTTCTGAATATGCAAATGTTTCGGAGCGAAGAACTGAAAGAATGTTAAACGGTTCGTTAAGCAGTCTGCCAAGATTTCTTACAAAGAACGGCGGACTTAATTCCGGTTTAATGATTGCCCAATACACCGCAGCTTCACTTGTTTCAGAAAATAAAGTTCTTGCTCATCCTGCAAGTGTGGATTCAATTCCAACTTCAGCAAATCAGGAAGATCATAATTCTATGGGATCAATCTCTGCAAGAAAATGTTTTCAGATATTGAAAAATGTTCAATCAGTTTTTGCAATTGAAATTCTAACAGCTTGTCAGGGTTTGGAATTCCATAAACCGATGAAATATGGAAAAGGGACAGAGGCTGTTTATAAACTTGTAAGAAAATCCGTTCCGCCGATTTTAAATGATAGAGTTATTTATAAGGATATTGAAAGAATAAGAGAGTTAATTTTTAATACCGGCTTCTTAAAAGAAATTAAAAAAGTTGTTGAATTAAATTGATCAAAGGATATGATTAATGAAAACATTTTTATTAACATTTGAACACGGTCCTAATTATCAATCAGAAAAAAGTTTTCACGACCAGCAAAATTGGGAAAATCATTCGCGATTTGCAGACAAACTTTTTCTTCAGCATAAAGTAACAATGTGCGGCGCTCTGAAAAATGAATCAAAAGTTATTGCGATTGCCAATGGTAAAAATGAAAGCTCGATCCGAAATTTATTTAAAGATGATCCTTTCTTAAAAAATGGTGTACTGATTCTGACTCATGTTGATGAGTGGGAGCTTTATCTGAATCCTGAACATGTTGATGAATAAGAATACAGATAGAATCGATATTAATGTTATAGGAACAATGTCCGGTACTTCATTGGATGGATTGGATATTTGTTTTGTGAATTTTTCTTTGATAGAAGATAAATGGAATTATAAAATCCACATAGCTGAAACGATTGAATATGATAACTACATAAAAGAAAAATTATTAAATGCTCACTTGATGGATGCATTATCATTTTCAAAACTTCACTTTGATTACGGTAAATATCTGGGCAAAAAGATAAAGGGATTTATTGATAAACATTCAATTGAACCAAAATTTATCTCCTCTCATGGGCAGACTGTTTTCCATCAACCGGAATCGGGATTTACAACACAGATCGGGAAAGGTGCTTGTATTGCTGCGGAAACAGGTATAGATACAATTTGTGATTTCCGTTCAACCGATGTTGCACTAAGAGGTAACGGAGCTCCGCTGGTGCCGATTGGTGATAGATATCTTTTTTCAGAATATGATTATTGTCTGAACCTTGGCGGTTTCTCTAATATTTCTTTTGAAGTAAATAATAAGCGGATTGCTTATGATATCTGTCCGGTAAATTTCATTTTGAATTATTATATAAAGCAAAAAGGGAAAGAGTTTGATAAAGACGGCGAGACAGCAAAAAGCGGTAAAATAAATTCTGAATTGCTGAAAGCTTTGAACTTGGTTTCATATTATTCAAAGTCAGGACCCAAATCTCTGGGCAGGGAGGATGTTGAGAAAGAATTTTTCCCTTTAATTGATTCTTATGATTTATCAGTTGAAGATATACTCAGCACATATTGTGAACATATTGCTTTTCAGATTGGGAGAGAGATTAAGCAAGGAAAAGTTTTAGTTACTGGCGGCGGGGCATATAATAAATTTCTGATCGAACGGATGCAAAATACTGCTCCACATTGTAAATATTATTTACCTGATGAGCAAACCATTAATTTCAAAGAAGCGTTGATCTTTGCATTTCTCGGAGTATTGTACAGTTACAACTTAATAAACTGTTTATCGTCAGTAACAGGTGCTGAATTGGATTCGATATCCGGTGCACTATATAAAGCAGTATAAATACTTTTTTATTTGAACACTGATATAGCAGATTAAACTGATTATTAAAAAATTATCCAACCTCAGTAGAAGTATTTTATTACACTCAAAGGATTAAAACCTGTAAAAGTCTTTATCTGTTTTACAAGTGTGATTTCCTTTTGGGATCTATTTTCAAGTCAGTGTGTAACTAATCCTGATATTATCCGATTGAAAAATCCTGTAAATATTTCTCACTTCTTATCGCTAAATTTGATCATCAAAATTTTATTATTTGGAGTAATCATGTCAATCATTCTTGATGGGTCAAATTTAACCGTTGAAAAATTAGTCCGCATAGCCAGACACAAAGAGCAAGTTGAACTTAGTAAAGATTCAATTGAAAGAATAAAAACCTGCCGTGCAATGCTTGAAGAAAAAATTCAGGCTCATGAAATAATGTATGGAGTTAATACTGGCATAGGAGAATTTTCTGAAGTTGTGTTGAATGATGAACAGGTAAAAGATTTTCAAAAATATCTTATCTATAATCATTCGGCTGGTATAGGTGAGCCAATGCCGATTGAATATGTTCGAGGAGCTATTGCCGGAAGAATAAATGTTCATGCTCACGGCAACTCTGGCTGCAGACCTGAAATCACATTAACACTTATTGAAATGCTGAACAAAGACTGCATTCCGGTTGTATGTCAAAAAGGTTCTGTTGGAGCATGCGGTGATTTAGCTCCGATGTCGCAAATAGCTTTGCTGATGATGGGTGAAGGTGAAGCATTTTACAAGGGAGAAAGACTTACCGGTAAAGCTGCGTTTGAAAAATCCGGAATTAAAGTACCCGGTTTACAGGCTCGGGATGGGCTTGCAACAATCAATGGTTCAAATTTTATTACTGCAATAAGCGCATTACAGTTGTATGATATAAATCGCTGGTTAAAACAAGCTGAGATAGCTGCTGCAATGTCATTGGAGGCTCTTCTCGCAAATATGAAACCTTATGATGTAAGACTGCATAAGTTAAGAGGATTTTCAGGAGCAGTCCGAAGTTCTCAGTCAATAAAAAAATGTATTGAAGGCAGTGATCTTCTTACAGGTAAACTTAAAAGTAAAGTTCAGGATGCATACTCGATGCGTTCAACTCCGCAAGTAATTGGTGCCGCGCACGATGCCCTTGCTTATGCAAAATCACAAGTTGAGATTGAACTTAATGGTGTTGGTGATAATCCGATTTTTATTCCTGAAGATAAAATTACTTTAACAGGTGCAAACTTTCAGGGAACTCCTGTTTCTCTTCCGATGGATATGATAAGTGCAGCCGTTACAATGGTAAGCGTGCTGTCTGAAAGAAGAATGAACAGACTTAACAACCCTGCATTAAGTGTAGGGCTTCCGGCTTTTTTAACAAAGGGCGCAGGAATGTTCTCCGGTTTGATGCTAAGTCAATATACTGCTGATACATTAATTGTTGAACAAAGAATTTTATCAACGCCTGCTTCGGTTCAATCTATTCCTGCTGCTGCTGATCAGGAAGATTTTGTTTCTATGGGAATGAATACTGCAATTAAGAATGCTCAGATTCTTGATAATGCTTATGGTATATTGGGTATTGAATTTATGGCTGCTGCACAGGCACTTGATTTCCGTGAACATCAAACAGGTAAGGGCGTCGCAAAAGCTAAAGAAGTAATTCGTAGGCATGTTGATTTCCTTGATATTGATCGTCCGCTTTATCCTGATCATAATAAGATGAAAGAACTTGTAAGGTCCTGCGAGATACTTGAAGAAGTTGAAAAAACAGTTGGGGGTTTGGAATAGATTATAGAACACGGATGACACTGATTACGCTGGTTTTCACAGATTTGATCTGCGTTAATCCGTTTAATCCGTGTTATCCGTGTTCCATTGCAATTTAAAGATTTTAGGAATATAAGATGGAAATAATTTATCTGACAGTTGGTTTAGTAATCGGGTTCGTAATTGCTTTTCTCTTTTTCAAGAGTAAAAAGACAGTTTCAATCGATGAAGTAAACAAGCTTAACGAGCAGATCAACTCGCTAAAGATTGAAGCTGGGAAACTTGCTGAAAGAATTAAACTATTTGAAGAGGACAAATCTGCCCTTCAAGCTGATCTGAAAAATGAAAGAGAAAAATCTGAAAAATTAACCTCGGAGAATTCTTCGATTAAATCCGATTATGCTAATCTTCAGACAAAACTTTCAGAACAAAAAAATGAAATAGAAAACCTGCAGGAAAAATTTACAAAGGAATTTGAAAATCTTGCCAACAGAATATTTGAAGAAAAAGGGAATAAGTTTTCTGAACAGAACAAAGAAAAGCTGGGTGAGATATTAAATCCGTTAAAAGAAAAAATTTCTGAGTTTGAAAGGAAAGTTGAAGAGACAAATAAAGAGAGCATTAAAGGTCACGCTTCTTTAAAAGAACAGCTTCAAATGCTCAAAGAAATGAATCTACAGATTACACAAGAAGCAAAAAATTTAACCACTGCATTAAAAGGACAAAGTAAAACTCAGGGTAATTGGGGCGAATTTATTCTTGAAAGCATACTCGAAAAATCAGGACTTGTAAAAGGAAGAGAATATGTTGTTCAGGAAAGTCTAACAACAGAGTCAGGTAAAAGACTGCAGCCTGATGTTATTATTAATCTTCCGGAAAATAAAAGCATCATCATCGATTCCAAGGTATCGCTTGTTGGATATGAAAAATTTATTTCAGAAGAAGATGAACATCAGAAACAGTTTGGATTAAAAGAGCACATTAATTCTATCCGTGCACACATAAAAAACTTAAGCGGAAAGAATTATCAAAATCTTTATCAGCTTGAAAGTCTGGATTTTGTTTTAATGTTTATGCCGATTGAACCGGCTTTTGCAATTGCTGTTCAATCCGATCCTTCAATTTTTACGGATGCATTTGAGCAGAACATTGTAATTGTAAGTCCATCTACTTTACTTGCTACACTTAGAACAATCTCAAGTATCTGGCGGCAGGAAAATCAAAACAGAAATGCTCTTGAGATCGCAAGACAAAGCGGTGAGATGCTTGATAAGTTTACTGCTTTTGTTGATGATCTTATTTCTGTTGGTAAAGGATTAATTTCTGCAAAAGATAATTATGATAAGGCAATGAACAAGCTTACAGATGGAAGAGGAAATCTTATTAGCCGTTCTGAGAAAATTAAAAAGCTTGGAGCAAAAGCAAGTAAAACCTTACCACCGGCAATTCTTAATCGTGCTGAAATTGATGATGATAATTTATTGGAGAATGAATGATCGTTTTTCCCGTAAAATCATCTGAAGAATTTGAACGATACAACGAGTCGAGAATGAGAATTCTTCGCACACTTTAGTTAGAAGTACGCTGCGCTTTTTGATGAAGAATACAATAAAACGCAGATGATGCGGATTTAACGGATCAACATAGATCAGAAAAATCCTGATAACTATCCCGTTATTTCCGTTGTCCCATTTTAACTATCTCATCAAACTCTTCTTTTTTTACAGGCATAACTGATAGCCGGTTTCCACGTGCAACCAATTGCATCTTTTTTAATTTTGGATTTGATTTTATTTCCTGAAGTGTAACAGGAGTTTTAAACTCTTTGACAAATTTTATATCAATCATAAACCAGACCGGATTTTTTGGATCAGCTTTAATGTCGTAATGATGACTATCAATATCGAACTGTGTATGATCAGGATAACCCTCCTTTACAACTTTACAAATTCCCATTACTGCAAGCGGGTCAGCGTTGCTATGATAGAACAAAACCTGATCACCTTTTTTCATTTCATCACGCAAATAATTTCTTGCCTGATAATTCCTTACACCATCCCAAAAAGTTGTTTGATCTTTACAGCCCTTTAGATCTTCAAAAGAAAAAACTTCCGGTTCAGATTTCACTAGCCAGTATTTCATTTTTATACCCAAGATTAATTCTATTCTATTAATTTCTATAAATAAAATAGTGAGGTAAGCACTTTAAGTCAATTGCTCAGATATTAATCAATGCTTTGTCAGGTTATTTTTTTGATTTATTCGGTTTCATTTTATAAGTTGGGAACACAATTCTAACAAAATCTATTTGATTAACCTTTGTAAGGAGTCAGGTATGAAGAATCTTTTAATATTCCTTTTCGTTTTAATCTCACTTAGTTTAACAGCGTTTGCCCAAGACTTTAATTGGGTGTGGCAAAATCCAAAACCCAGCGGAGCAGATCAAAATGATGCGGTAGTTCTTTCACTAAATAAATTTATGTTGTTTGGTAATGGAAGTGCTGTAACAACATCTACTGATGCAGGCATTACCTGGTCTGTTTCTTATATAGATTCGCAGGCACGTAACATACAGGCTGCAAGATTCATTGATCAGAATACGGGATATGTAGTTGGTTCCGGTGGACTGATTATGAAAACAACCGATGGCGGAGACAATTGGGAGCAGCAAAATTCCGGAGTTACAGTTACGTTATATGATGTTGATTTTATAAATGCTGATACTGGTTTTGCTGTTGGTACTGGGGGTAATATTCTAAAGACAACTAATGGCGGGAATAATTGGTCGGTTTCGGCTTACGGTACTACTACGATATATAAAATTCATTTTGTAAACGATACATTAATCTTTTTAGGCTCTGCATCAGCAACAACAGGAATATTAATCCGCTCAACTAATGGCGGGGCGAGTTGGAATAACATTTCCTCAGGGATTTCTGGTCTTAATGGTACGGTTCGCGGACTATATTTCCTGAATGAAAATACAGGTTGGATTTCTAACAGTACCGGAAAAATTTATAAAACTACCGATGGTGGAAATTCTGGTGGAATTGTTTACGATATCGGTTCAACAACTACTTCTGTTTATTCAGTTAAATTCGTTGATGCTGATAATGGTTATGCAGTTACAACTTTGGGAAGAGTACTCCAAACCACAAATGGAGGAACTAACTGGGTTCTGACTCAAACCCCGGCTTCAGTAAATTTGTTTAGCCTTGCTATATTAGGTGTTAGTACTGATGCAGCTACACCTGTATTGATTGGCGGAGATATAGGTACCATAATTGTATCACAAGATAATGGAGTAAGTTGGCAGTTAAAAAGTGAATCAGCTGCAAATAATATTTTGCAAAGAGTCAGCTTTCCGGATCAGTCAGTTGGTTTTGCTGTTGGCGGAAGTATTACATCGGGAAATTCATACGGTGATATTTTGAGAACCACTGATGGAGGTGCTGTCTGGTCCAAGCTTTCTTTAAATCCGGGATACAGAACTTATTCTGTTTTCTTTTTAAATGAAAATGTTGGATATGTTGGTGCAGTTGGTCCCAGTGGTGTTTATAAAACTACAAACGGAGGAGATGACTGGAATCAACTTAATACGGGAACAGGTGTTGCAACAAGTAATATTTATGACATAAAATTTTATGATGAAAATCTTGGTTTTGCATTGTATAGCAGCGGGCAGGTTGCAAGAACAACAGACGGAGGCGCTAGCTGGGCATCAGTATCTGCCGGATGGGGAAGTGCGGCGGGATATGAAATCTTTATCGTTAATTCTTCAGTAATCTATCTTTGCGGAGGCGGAAACAGAGTAAGTAAATCTACAAATGGCGGTGCATCATTTAATCAAATCACTACACTTGGAACAACAACATTATATTCAATGCATTTCTTTGATGCCGATAACGGATTCATTTCAGGAAGCTCAGGAAAATTATTTAAAACAACAAATGGCGGAAGCAGTTTCACTGAAATACAAATGCCAACCTCATTAGCACTTTATACAATAAGATTTGCAGGTAATGAATATGGTTACATAGGCGGTGATGGTGGAGTTTTTTATTACACTACTGATGGTGGTGATAACTGGATTAGCAATCAGTTGTACCTTGGTTCATCACAAACAATAAGAGATATCAGAATAAATGGTCCGTATCTATGGCTTGTAGGTACAGATGGTTTAATAATGAGAGGATTAGAACTTTCAATTCCAGTTGAGTTAACTTCATTTACAGCAAATGTGGTTGATAATTCAGTTATACTAAACTGGTCAACAGCAACCGAGACGAATAATTCAGGATTTGCTGTTGAACGGATGCAATCAGAATCTAATTGGCAGGAGATTGGTTTTGTTCCGGGTTCCGGAACAATAACAGAGATCAGAACATATTCATATACAGATGAAGGACTTACTTCAGGAAAATATTTGTACCGGATTAAGCAAATAGATTATGACGGCAGCATAGAATACTCAAATGTTATAGAAGCAGAAGTAAAGATACCTGATAAATATTCATTAGATCAGAATTATCCGAATCCATTCAATCCGTCAACAACAATAAATTATTCTATATCTTCATCAGGTAATGTTGAACTGATAATCTTCAACAGCATAGGTGAAAGAATAGGAGTGCTGGTAAACGAGATACAGCAGCCCGGAAGATATAGTGTAAACTTTGATGCGGGCAATTTATCGAGTGGAGTATATTTTTATAAAATAGTATCAGGAGATTTTGTATCAGTAAAGAAGATGTTGCTGCTCAGATAAGATTTACTCTTAATTTTCTGTTAAAGTAATTCTATACAATATTAAGAATGAAAGACGGTGATATCTTTAAGAATGAAATAAAATAAGTCCACTTTGTAAAGGCGGGTATTAAAGCCCGCCGTATTTATTGTTATTTATTCTTAATAGGATTATGTTTGCAATAACTGAGCATAACAATCTTTTTAATATTATTCAACTGGTAACTTATAGAAATAAGAAACCTTAGGTTAAACTATCTTTAAACACATTCAGGAGGCGCTATGAAAAAACTACTACTGGTATTCTTTTTTTTATCAACTTTCATCTACACTCAAAATGATGTCGAAATTAGAGTTATGGATGCAAGACCAACCTCTGGTCAAATAGAATGGGCTTTTGATAAAACGATTCTTAATAATGAACCTGTTGGCAATTTTTCGGGAGTTCAGAAATCAGATGGGTCCATCTTTGTAGCAGTTAATGATACTCTTTCAACTGCAAATCTTGGGCTGGTTGTTTTCACCTCTACTGACGGAGGTGATACCTGGAATATTTTTCCTCAAGGGATAAATTACAGAGGTAATTATTCGAAAATTAAAATGTTCCGAAGCGGACTTGATTCAATTTATTGTTCTTTCCAGATTGGAACCAGCATTTATGTATGGAATCCATTAAGTGGAAATCTTGGTCAGCTTTTTACCGGCAATTACCGCACTTATGATATGGTAGCTTCTTCTACGGGCAATTTATATGTTTTTGCTGATTCACTTCCAAATAATTCAATTGTAAGATATGGTTCTATAACAGGTGGAAAAACCTGGATGTCAAGAGGATTGATTACTAATAGCGGGGCAATGCCAAGAGTATCTATGTCAGGAACAGGCGATACTCTGTTTCTGAATTATTATGGTCCGGTCAATATAGATACTGCAACATCTGTTGTCAGGCAAGCCAGATACCGGGAAACAGCCCCTGGTATTCTTTCTTCAGCAGGGTTTATTGATGTTATTACAGACGCAGGTTATAAAAAAGAAGTAAAAACTGTATCCGGCAATGGCGAATCTTGGGTCTTCTATACTTTAGGTCCCGATAGTTCAAGAAATATTTGGGCAAGAAAAAGTATAAATAATGGTGCAGCTTATGATCCGCCAATGTTAGTCGCTGGAAATCCCAATACAGATGAATACTCTTTTGATGCGGTGTTTTATCCGGGTTCCGGCGCAGTTGACTTTGGAATTGTTTATTACTCTGATAGTTTACAGGTCGGGCAGGGTTCAAATGCAACAGATATAATTTATTTTAAATCTGTTTCACATGGCTCATCAACATTCTCTGCACCTGTGCATGTTAGTGATAATCCGCCGGAATACTCACAATTTTATTCAACTTCAATTATATCATTACAATTTTCGGGTGCAGATGTAGCAGCATTATGGGTTGGCAATGATGGTTCTAAAAAATTATTCTTTGATAAACTTTCTGCTATAATTCCAGTTGAGCTAACTTCATTTACAGCAAATGTAGTTGATAATTCAGTTATACTAAACTGGTCAACAGCAACCGAGACGAATAATTCAGGATTTGCTGTTGAACGGATGCAATCAGAATCTAATTGGCAGGAGATAGGTTTTGTTCCGGGTTCCGGAACAATAACAGAGATCAGAACATATTCATATACAGATGAAGGACTTACTTCAGGAAAATATTTGTACCGGATTAAGCAAATAGATTATGACGGCAGTATAGAATACTCAAATGTTATAGAAGCAGAAGTAAAGATACCTGATAAATATTCATTAGATCAGAATTATCCGAATCCATTCAATCCATCAACAACAATAAATTATTCTATATCTTCATCAGGTAATGTTGAACTGATAATCTTCAACAGTATAGGTGAAAGAATAGGAGTGCTGGTAAACGAGATACAGCAGCCCGGAAGATATAGTGTAAACTTTGATGCGGGCAATTTATCGAGTGGAGTATATTTTTATAAAATAGTATCAGGAGATTTTGTATCAGTAAAGAAGATGTTGCTGCTCAGATAAGATTTACTCTTAATTTTCTGTTAAAGTAATTCTATACAATATTAAGAATGAAAGACGGTGATATCTTTAAGAATGAAATAGAATAAGTCCACTTTATAAAGGCGGGTATTAAAGCCCGCCTTTTTTATTTTAATACTGTTATTTATGACTGTATTTCTGATTGAGAGAACTTATATTTGCAGTCAATCGAAGTATTATTCATAATAAAATGAAAATTTTTCTCTTAATATTATTTATAAGTTCAAATCTTTTATGCTTGCATGCTCAAAGCAAGGATGGTTTTCAAATTGCACGGGTTAAATACAGCGGCGGCGGTGATTGGTATAACGATCCTTCAGCGGAAGTTAACTTATTAAAATTTGTTAAAGCAAATACAAATATTAAAGTTAAAGCAGAATATAAGTTTGTTGATATTGCTTCAGATGAAATATTTTCTTATCCTTTTTTATTTATAACCGGACACGGAAATATTGTACTGTCAAATGAAGAAGTCAAAAGGTTAAGAACTTATCTGGAAAACGGCGGATTTCTTTATATTGATGATGACTATGGCTTAGATAAACCTATAAGAAGAGAAATGAAAAAAGTATTTCCGCAAAATGACTTTATTGAGATTCCTTTTTCACATAAAATATTTAACATCTTTTATAAATTTGAAAACGGAACTCCGAAAACTCATGAACATGATAAAAAACCGCCTCAGTCTTTCGGAATATTTTTAGGAGATCGAATGGTTGTGTTTTATACTTATGAATCAAATCCAAGTGACGGCTGGACTGATCCTGAAGTGCATAACGATCCGCCTGAAAAAAGAGAAGAGGCTCTTAAGTTCGGGACTAATATAATTATTTATGCTTTAAGCAGATAAATGAATAAATTTTTTTACAAAGAAATAATTGCAAAGCTTGAATCCTTAATCAGGAAGGAATATGTGGAATTAATTCTGCGGGGATTAATTCTTTCGCTGATTATTGGTATTACGGTTTTTTTACTGTTTGGTTTTTTTGAGCTTGCAGCATATTCAAAATCTATTGTCAGAACAGTTTTATTTTTTGTTTTTCTTGTAGTAGTCTTAGCTTCAATTGTTTATTTGATATTACTTCCGCTGCTTAAATACTTTAATGTTTTCGGTAGCAGGAATTATCAGTTATCTGCATTTACAGTAGGAAAATTCTTTCCTGAAATAAAGGATGATCTGTTAAACGCTATTCAGCTTGTATCAGCAGAAAAATCTGAATCATACTATTCTTCTGCATTATTGGATGCTGCCTTCAAAAATGTTTACGAACGATCTAAACCGATTAAATTTGAATCGATAGTTAATTTCAGTAGAGTTAAAAAATTATTAAGAAGTTTCATTGTTCTTTTTTTTATTTCAGTTTTATCTTTTGCGTTAATTCCAGAATTGCGGGCAGCATCGAATAGATTATTGAATTTCCGGCAGGAGTTTATTCCTCCCGCTAAATTTTATTTTGAAATCTTTCCCGGTAATACAGAAATTACAAAGGGCGGTGGTGTTGATATTATAATTAAAATAAAAGGCGAAATCCCAAAGAAAGTTTTTTTGTTAACGCGCGAAGAGGAACAGACAAATTTTAATGAACACGAATTAAAAATTGATTCAACCGGTAATTATAATTTCAGTATTCAGCAATTAAGATCATCGTTATTCTATTTTGCAAAAGCAGAAGATATTTCAAGTGAAGAATATCAGATTAAAGTTATTGACCATCCTGTCATAAGGTCTTTAGATGTTAAAGTAATATCGCCGGCATATTCTGGCATTCCGATCTCACAGCAAAAAGATAACGGTAATATTTCTGCACTAATAGGAAGCACAGTCCAGATAAGTTTGCTTTCTAATAAAGAATTAAAATCAGCCGTAATTGAATTTGAGGACTCAGCCAAAATAAAACTTAATTCAGAAAATAATTTTGTTAAAGGCTCTTTCAGGATTCATAAAGATAATTCATATATAATTACAGTTACTGATCTTTACGACAATGATAATCTGCAGCCTGTCAGATACTTTATCAAAGCGATGTATGATTCAGACCCTGCCATAGAAATGGTTTATCCGAAACAGGATTTAAATCTTGCTAATGATAATCGTGTTCCGGTGGAAGTAAAAATTAATGATGACTATGGCTTTTCCAGACTTACTCTTAACTACAGACTTTCTGCATCAAGATATGAATCTCCACAGGAAAATTTTTCGGCTATTGAAATTAATTTTGATAAAAAAGTAAAAGAACAGATAATTGATTATATCTGGAATCTTACAAAATTAAGTCCGGGTGTAAATGATATTTTTTCATTTTATCTGGAGATTTTTGATAATGATAATATAAGCGGACCAAAATCAGCAAAGACTCAGATAATTAATGTCAGAGTTCCTTCGCTTGATGAGATTCTTGCAAATGCAGATAAAACTCAGGATAATATTCAGGATGAGATGCAGAAGACATTAGAAGAAGCTGAAAAACTTAAAAGGGAACTTGAAAAAATTGATAGTGATCTCAAAAAGAATGATCAAAAGCTAACCTGGGAAGAAAAAGAAAAAATTGAACAGGCACTTGATAAATTTGAAAAACTTCAGGAAAAAATTGAAAGCACAAGTGAACAGCTAAAACAGATGCAAAACGAACTTCAGCAGAACAATTTACTTTCTCAGGAAACACTTGAAAAGTATCTGGAACTTCAAAAGCTTATGGATGAAATGACAAGTGATGAGTTTAAGAAGGCAATGGAGAAAATGCAGGAAGCATTACAAAAGATGAATCGTAATCAGACGCAGGATGCAATGAATCAGATGAAAATGGATGAAGAGAAGTTTAAGAAAAGTATCGAACGGACGATGAATCTGCTGAAGAGAATCCAGATTGAACAGAAGATGGATGAGATGATCAAAAGAACCGAGAATATTGAACAAAAACAGAATGAATTAAATGAACAAACAAAACAAAATGATCAGAATAATCAGAAACAGTCTGATCAGTTGAGTAAGAAACAAGATGAAATAACTAAAGAACTTGAACGGCTGCAGGAAAAGATGCAAGAACTTGCCGGGAAGATGAGTGATTTGAAAGATATGCCAAACGAAGAAATGAAAAAACTTCAGGAGGAAATGGATGCACAGAAGAATGAAGAATTATCAGGTGAAACCTCAAAAGATTTAAAACAAAATCAAATGCAGAAGGCTCAAAAAAATCAGCAGCAGTTATCTGAAAATATGAAACAGATGAAGCAAAGTATGCAGCAAATGCAGCAGATGATGCAGCAGGAAAATCAAATGCAGACTTTTACCGATATGATGCGCATTCTTGATAATATTTTATCTTTATCAAAACAACAGGAAGAACTAAAAGATAAATTACAAAGGGTTGATCCCAACTCTTCACAGTTTGAACAGAACATTCAAAAGCAGAATGATTTAAGTAAAAATTTAAATAAACTGCTTGAACAAATGTCTGAACTTTCTCAAAAGACTTTTGCAATAACACCGGAAATGGGAAAAGCACTTGGCAATACAAAACAAAAAATGAATCAGTCGATACAGGCAATGCAAAACAGAAACGGAAGTATGGCTACGCTTTCACAGGGCGAGGCAATGATGCATCTGAATGAAGCGGCTATGATGATGAAAAGCTCTCTTGAGTCGATGATGCAGGGAGGAAGCGGCGGCGGTGGAATGATGTCACTAATGCAGCAGCTTCAAAAAATGTCAGGGCAGCAAATGGATTTGAATAATATGACTCAGATGCTGCAGCAGATGCAGCAAGGACAATTATCACCGGAACAGCAGGAACAGATGCAGCGCTTAGCTCAGCAGCAGCAGTTGATTCAGAAATCACTGGAACAGTTAAATAAAGAAGCAAAACAAAGCGGTGAATCAAAAAAGATTCCTGCAGATCTGGAAAACATTGTTAATCAGATGAAAGAAGTAGTAACTGATATGAATACTGAAAGACTTACTGATGACCTTATTCAGAAACAGGAAAGGATCCTTTCAAAACTTTTAGATGCACAAATATCTATTAACGAAAGAGATTATGAAAAAGAAAGAAAATCGGAAACAGGATCAAATTTTACAAGAAACAGTCCTGCAGAATTAAATCTTAAAAAAGAAACTCAAAAAGATAAATTGAGAGATGAACTGAACAACGCTGTTCGTGAAGGTTATAATTCAGATTATGAACAAATGATAAGAAAATATTTTGAAGTTTTGCAGCAGCAATTAACAGGTAATTAGCTTAATATTATTTTTACTTTATGAACCTACATTGATTTACACATCAAAACCTGCTATTTTATCCACCAATAATCATTAAACTTTTCAATTAACTTAGTTTTTAATGTTAGGCGAGCAGAAAGAAAATACAATTCATAAATCATTAATGCTTACAGATTATAAACAACTGGAGAAACTTGGTGATTGGAAGGAGTTATTTGAGAGCCTTGTAGATATTTCCCGCGATCTGATGTTTATCCTTAATGAAAATGGTGAAATTATTTTTGTAAATACTTTCGGAGCCTCTGAACTTGAATATCATCAGGATGAGCTAATCGGCAAACATTTATTAGACTTAATCGAACCCTCAAATCAATTATTGGTCAACTCATCTATTTCGATGGCAATAAAGAATGAATACACTCTTTTTGAATCCTTTATTGTTGATAAATATGAGAATTCCCACAAATATCAGTTTTCTATTAGAGCAGTTAGAAAAAATAATAAGATTATCGGTCTGTTAGGCATTGCAAAAAATGTTACTTATTTGAGAAAACTCGAGAGTGAATTAAATAATTTAAAACCAAAACTTATTGAGGCAAACCGGCTTATCTCTCTTGAAAGGACAAGGTCGATTAATCAGAAGATGATGCTGGAAGAACTTAACAATATGAAAAGTGAATTCGTCTCAAATATTTCTCACGAGTTACGTACTCCCATAGCATCAATAGTTGGGTTCTCAGAAACCATCGCTTCAGATCCTAATATGCCTGAAGAAATGAAACAGGAGTTTAATCTTATCATCCTAAATGAAGGTAAGAGGCTTGCCAAACTTATCAATGATGTACTTGATATTTCACGAATGGAAACCGGCAGAATGATTCTGACTAAAAGTAAGGTTAATCTTGCCAAGTTACTTAAGGCAGTTATCACGAACGAAAAGGGTCCGGCAGAAGAAAAAGGATTAATAATTACACTTGAAACACCGCCTGAAGAAATAATAGCAGAAATTGACGAAGAAAGATTTAGTCAGGCATTAAATGCATTAATGGAAAATGCAATTAAATTTACATCGAAAAACGGGCGTATTAAAGTATTATTAAATAATCTTTACCGCGAAGTTGAGATAATTATTTCCGATACCGGCATTGGGATTCCTGAAAAAGATTTGCCGTATTTATTTCAGAAGTTTTATCGCGTAAACAGACCGGATTCTGATTTACCGGGTGCGGGGATGGGATTGGTTTTTGTAAAACAAATTGTAGATTTGCACAAAGGATTAATCAATATTCAGAGCGAACCTAATAAAGGCACTACAATATTGATTAAATTATTAAAGAACTATAGAGATTAGAAACTTAAGGAAGATTGAATTGGAAAAATTGATCTTTATTGTAGATGATGAACAAGCCATTTCGAAACTGCTCAGCTATTGGGCTAAAGATAAATGGAGATATCAGGTCGAAACTTTTGCAAATGCTGAAGATGCACTGAAAAACTTATCTAAAAAACCAGATGCTGTGCTTTTGGATATTATGTTACCCGGTATGGATGGGATTGAAACACTTAAACGCATTAAACAATTTGATGAAAATATGCCGGTGATAATGCTGTCAGCTCAGGGTAGTATAGAAGTTGCAGTTGAATCACTTAGATTTGGTGCATTCGATTATTTTACCAAACCCATCGATCAGCAGAAGCTTGAACTTGCAATTAAAAATGCTATTAGAAACTATGACCTGACACGTGAATTACAGAACTTAAAAGAAAATGTTAAGAAAGAATACAGCTTTGATAACATCATTTCTTCTGATGGTAAAATGCAGGATGTATTCAAATTAGTAACAAAAGTTTTACATAATGATATTACCGTACTGATATACGGTGAAAGCGGAACGGGTAAAGAACTTATTGCCCGTGCAATTCATTATAACGGTGAAAGAAAAGATAAACCATTTGTAGTTGTTAATTGTGCTTCAATTCCAAGAGAACTTTTGGAAAGCGAGTTATTCGGACATGAAAAAGGTTCCTTTACCGGTGCTCATCAAAGAAAACTTGGTAAGTTTGAAATTGCCAAAGGCGGAACAATCTTTCTTGATGAGGTCGGTGAGCTTGAGATGCTTTTGCAGGCTAAATTGTTAAGAGTGATTCAGCAAAAAGAATTTGAAAGAGTTGGCGGAACAGAGTTAATTAAAACCGATGTAAGAATTATTTCTGCTACAAACCGCGATCTTAAAAAAGCTGTTGAAAATAAAGAGTTCAGAGAAGATCTTTATTATAGATTGAATTCTTTCCCGATTTCAATTCCGCCTTTAAGATTTAGAAAGTCAGATATTCTTGTATTGGCAGAACATTTTATTCAAAAGTTCAGTCTCAAACTTCAAAAAAATGTAAAAGGATTTTCCAAGCGTGCGTTAAAACTTATTTATGAATATAACTGGCCCGGGAATGTGAGAGAAATGGAAAACACAATTGAGCGATGTATGATTATTACAGATAAGGATATGATAGATGTTGAAGATCTGCCGGCACATTTAAGAACTGGCGAAAGCTCCGGAAGCATTGAATACACAGGTCCGCTTTTCAGTGATGAAACTGTAATACCTTTTGAAAAATTAAAAGAAGAAGCAATAAGACACGCACTTAATATTACAAATGGCAACATAGTTGAAGCTGCCAAAAGATTACAATTGGGCAGAGCCACAATCTATAGATTAATGGACAAATACAAAATTGAAAACAGATCAACAGAATAGAGGGAAATAAAATGAAGTTTTTCAGGGAAGAAAAAGATAATGTTGTTGTAATTTCTGTAAATCTTAAAAGAGCAACACTTGTTGAAGCTGAGGAGTTTAAGCAAGTATTGGTTAATGATATACAAAGAGGCTTTAAACAAATCGTAGTGGATTTATCAAATTGCGAGTTTATTGACTCGACTTTTCTAGGAAGTCTGGTAGTATCATTAAAAAAGCTTACCGGTTTGGGCGGTGATTTAAGACTGGTAGGATTTCAGCCTGCTGTTCATTCAATGTTTGAGCTAACAAGAATGTACAGAGTATTTGAATCTTTTAAATCAGTTGATGAGGCTGTTCAGAGTTTTAAATAACTAATTAACAATTATGATTTTTCATCATCATTATAGTAATCTATGGCGGTATCAGAAAAACGATCTGTTTTAATTATTGATGATGATAAGACAATCAGAAAACTTATTACTCATCATCTGAAGCTTAATAATTTTATACCTTTCGAAGCTGAAAATTCTTATCAGGCTTTTGAAGTCCTGAAAAAAGAAAAAATTGATCTTGTACTTTCAGATGTAACTATGGAAGGGATGGATGGATTTGAGTTTTGTCAGAAGGTAAGAGAAAATGAAAACCACAGATTTCTTCCTTTTATCTTTGTAACTGCTAAAAACACTCTTGAAGATAAATCGAAAGCTGTTGAAGCAGGGGGTGATGATATTATTACAAAACCATTTGATGTTAATGAACTTATACTTAAAACTCAGGCTTTAATACGGCGTTCGGATATCTACAGAACTTATGGAATAAGACAAAGCCTGAAAGAATCATTTGATAAAACCACCCCGAAAATTTTATTTGTTGATGATGATCCCTCAATGTCCAGATTATTCAAATATAATCTTGAAAGAGCCGGATATGAGTGCGCAGTTGCTGATAGCGTTGATGATGCAATGGACTCAATCAAAAAGCAGATACCTGATATTATTGTTTCTGATATAATGATGCCTAAAACTGATGGCTTTCAATTTCGCAGAATGATTCTTAATGATCCCGTACTTAAAGATATTCCCTTTATCTTTTTAACCGCAAAAGGAACAGAAGAAGATATACTTGATGGCTATGATTTAGGTATTACTGATTATGTAGTAAAAACTGCCGGACCAAAACTTGTTGTCGCAAAGGTCTCAGCTATTATAAAAAGTCTTGGTAATGAAAGAAGAAAAATTATCTCGGAACTTCAGGAAGCAACAAGTTCACTTAGAACAAAAGTAGTACCTGATTCCCCTCCGGAATTTTCCGGCTTTTCAATCTCTCATTTTCATACTCCTTTCAAAGGGATACCAGGCGGCGATTTTTTAGATTACTATCAATTGGATGAAAATAATCTTGTAGTAATTCTTGGTGATGTAATGGGAAAAAAATGGGGAGCTTGGTATTTTGCTTATGCTTATGCTGGCTATATACGGAGTGCTTTAAGGGGAGTATTACAAAATACCAAGGGCTATTCACCCAGCGAGATTTTGCAGCAGGTTAATTCTACTGTTCATAATGATTCCAAGATTTCTGAAGTATTTGCTACACTCTCAATTCTTGTTTTGAATAGAGAAAACTATCAGATCAAGTATTCTGGAGCGGGCGATATTCCGTTGATATATAAAAATAATATCGGAGATGTGGTAAGAATTGTATCAAACGGATTGCTGCTGGGATTTGCTAAGAACGGAGAATACGAAGATAAAATAATCGATCTGAAACCCGGCGAGAAAGTTTTTCTGACTACTGATGGATTGATCGATTCACGGGCTCGGACCTCAGAAAGTTTTGGAGAGCACCGCCTGTATGAAATTATTAAAAATCTAAACGACGAAAAAGATCCGTTAAAAATTATTCACAAAAAATTTGATGAGTTTACTCAGGGTGAATATGATGATGATGTTAGTCTTATCTTAATTCAGATTAAGGATTAATTGCTTTCGGCAGATTGAAGTTTTTCTGTTTTATCAGCAATCTTCAACTGTTCGATAAACTCTCCGATATGTCCCTCTATAACAGTTGATAAATTATAAAGTGTTAATCCAATCCGGTGATCTGTAATTCTGTTTTGAGGAAAGTTATAAGTTCTGATTTTATCACTTCTGTCACCACTTCTTACCATTGATTTTCTTTGTGCTGAAATTTCAGCATTCTGTTTGCTTAATTCCAGATCGTATAATCTGGCTTTTAAAACTTTCAAAGCTTTTTGTCTGTTCTTTAATTGTGATCTTTCATCCTGACACTGCACAACAATTCCGGTTGGTATATGAGTCATCCTTACTGCGGTTTCAACCTTATTAACATTTTGTCCTCCCGCACCGCCAGACCTAAAAATATCAATCTTAACATCATTCATATTCAGATCAATCTCAACATCTTCAACTTCCGGCAAAACAGCAACCGATGCAGCAGAAGTATGAACTCTTCCGCTGGCTTCTGTTTCAGGAACTCTCTGTACCCGATGAACGCCCGATTCAAACTTAAGGTTACCATAAACATTTTGCCCGCTTATAGAAAACACAACTTCTTTGATTCCGCCTAATCCGGTTTCTGTTAAATCAATCAGTTCATATTTCCATCCGCAGATTTCAACATAACGGGTGTACATCCTAAAAAGATCATTTGCAAAAAGCGCAGCTTCTTCACCGCCGGTACCAGCACGGATTTCCATTATAACATCTTTATCATCATTAGGATCTTTAGGCAGTAAAAGTGTTTTAATTTCCTCTTCTGTCTTTTCTTTTTCAGATTTCAATTCATCAAGCTCTGATTCAGCCATCTCAACAAGTTCCGGCTCTTTTGATGAATTAATAATATCCTGATTACCCTGAATGTTTTTAATTATTGACGAATACTTTTCGTAAGCTGATATAATATCCTCGAGATTCAATCTTTCTTTGTTAAGAGTTTTTATTTTTTCAAAATCATTTGCATTTGCAGCTTCTGAAAGCTGTGTGTTAATTTGATCAAACCTGACTTTAATTTTCTCTAACTTTTCTAATAAATTCATTTTAATTCTCTAAATTTGGAATGCAAATATACAAAAGCATATTTTTATTTTATTAATAATCCGGTACACATCATAAACAGGTGTTTTAGAATAGATGAATAAATCTAAGAAAATAATTTTAGTTTATATATATGAAGAGTTTTAATATTCCCAGTGTTTACAGAAGTTCTTTTATTACAAGAATAAAAAATTCACGTAAAGATTCCGATCCAAGAAAAAAAGATTTCTCTCCAACTCTTTTAGATTTCGGTGCTGTGAGATTTTATTTAGCAAGACATTTTGGATTTTGCTATGGTGTGGAAAATGCTATTGAGATAGCTTATAAAACAATCGAAGAAAATCCTGATAAAAGAATATTTCTTTTAAGCGAGATGATTCATAATCCAGGAGTTAATCAGGACTTAAAGAATCTTGGTGTAAAGTTTTTAATGGATACCTCCGGAAAGCAGCTGATTGAGTGGGGAGAATTAACAAATGAAGATATTGTTATTATTCCGGCATTCGGAACAACTTTAGAGATTGAAGAAAAACTGAATGAGCTTGGAATTGATCCTTATCAGTACAATACCACCTGTCCTTTTGTTCAAAGAGTATGGACAAGAAGTACACAGCTTGGTAAAGAAGATTTTACTGTAATTATTCATGGAAAATCTTACCATGAAGAAACCCGGGCTACTTTTTCACATAGTAATACCAATGCTAAATCTCTTATCATAAGAGATCTGGATAAGGCAAAACAACTGTCTTCTTTCATCCTTGGTGGAATTGGTGAACAGGAATTTTATGAAATCTTCAAAGAAAAATATTCAAAGGGATTTAATGCAAAAAGAGATCTGGAAAAAGTCGGAGTTGTAAATCAAACAACAATGCTGGCTACTGAAACTCAGGCAATAGCAGACTTGTTAAGAGAAACGATGATAAAAAGATATGGAGTGAATGAAATTAAAAATCATTTTGCTGATACCCGCGATACTCTTTGTTATGCTACAAACGATAATCAGGATGCAACTTATGGATTATTAGAAGTTGAAGCAGATTTTGCAATTGTTGTCGGCGGTTATAATTCTTCCAACACATCTCATATAGTTGAAATTTGTGAGCAGAAATTGAGTACGTATTTTATTTCTTCTGAAAAAAAGATTTTGTCAGATACAGTTATAAGTCATTTTGATTTACATAACCGGCAGGAGATACAAACAAATAATTTCATACCACAGAAGGATATTATAACAATATTATTAACAAGCGGTGCAAGCTGTCCTGATGCGGTTGTTGAGAGTGTTCTTAGAAAGATTCACTCGTATTTTCCTTATGCTCAGGATGTTGATGAAGTAATAGAATCGTTGCTGTTAAAAATTGAATAAAAATACTCAGTCAAAAAAACCTTGTCATCTTAACTTATTGCTGATATTTTTTTTTCAGATGTTTTAATTTCTTCTATCAGCCTCTCAAACAATTCTTTCACTGTTGGGATATCATTTATAAGCCCATCACCTTGACCGGCTTCAAGTTCACCTTTGTTTTCATCACCCTCAAAAATACCAAGACGTTCACATTTACTTCCGAGCAGTTCTTTCAATTTGATTTCATCCAAGCCCTCTCTATCAGCTTGAATAGCGCGGAATAAAAAATTTTTGTTAACATTCTAATAAATCAATTACTTTGAAATATTAAAGGGAAAAGACATTTTAAGTTAAAAGTCAAATTCCTATATTAGAAGCAAAAATAAGGTTATTATTATGTTATCTATACAAAATCAAATCGACGAGATCATTGGCAAAATACCGCTTAAATATCAGTCATCCATACTTGAGTATGCTAAGTTGATGAAGGAAAAAGCAGATAAAGGTGAGCAAAGTGATACGGATTATTTAAATAGTATTCCGGGAATTGCAGATTCAATTATTAAGGAAGCCAAGATTGATTTAGGTAACTATTCTGAAGAGCTTGACTGGTAGTGTATAAACTTCTTTATTCTCCAGAGGCGCAAAGAGATGCAAAGAAAATTGCTTCCTCAAATTTAAAAGGGAGAGTGGAATTGCTTCTTTCCTCCGCCATTTGAAATTCTCACAGGTAATCTTAAAGGTTTTATTTCAAGAAGAATTAATAAACAGCACAGACTTGTTTATGAAGTTTTAGAAGAAGAAAAAATTATAAAAGTATTGAGAATGTGGACTCATTACGAATAACAATATTAAAATTTATAGATATTATCCCTTATATAAATTATTATTTTTTCTGTTTGTAATTTCAATCTCATTAAGCAGTCTCTCAAACAATTCTTTCACTGTTGGAATATCATTTATAAGCCCGACACCTTGACCGGCTTCAAGTTCACCTTCAATTAAATCACCTTCAAAGATTCCAATTCGCTCACGTTTAGTTGCAAGCAGCTCTCTTAATTGAATTTCATTCCAGCCTTCACTTTCGGCTTTCATAGCACGGATTGCAAAATCATTCTTAATAATTCTAACTAACCCGATCTTTTTAAAAGCTAAAACAGTAGCCTGATCACCTGCTTTAACAATTTCATCTTTAAAATTCTGATGAGCAGAAGATTCAACGGTTGCTGCAAAGCGGGTTCCGATCTGTACTCCTTCTGCGCCAAGTGATAATGCAGCAAGTATTCCTCTTCCATCAGCAATACCGCCTGCGGCAATAACAGGGATATTAAGTTTATCAACAAGCTGTGGTATCAGGCAAAATGTAGTAATCTGATCAGCACCGTTATGACCGCCGGCTTCGACACCCTCTCCAACAACAGCATCACAACCGGCTTCCTGTGCTTTTATTCCGTATTTTAGATTTGCAACAACGTGAACGACAGTACAGCCCTTTTCTTTCAAAAGAGAAGTAAAGGTTTTTGGATTTCCAGCGGAAGTAAAAAATATTTTTATCCCTTCATCAAGTGATGCTTTAACTAGTTCATCTGCATCTTTTCTTAACAAAGGAATATTAACTCCAAATGGTTTATCAGTGGCTGCATTGCATTTTTTAATATGTTCTTTTAGCAAATCAGGTTTCATTGAGCCAGCGCCAATCAAACCGAGTCCGCCTTCATTTGAAACTGCCGAAACTAATTCCCAGCCGGAAACCCAAACCATACCAGCCTGAATGATTGGATATTTTATGTTTAATAAATCAGTTATTTTAGTTTTCATTTCCGTTCTAAAAAATGATTATCTGCAACAGAAAAGTAAGTAAAATTTGATTAAGTTATTTTGTATATCATGAAGGGATTAACTAAATTTGATAATTAAAAAATTACAATGGAATTTATAAAACAGTAAAAGGAATATTAGTTTATGTCATTTTTCTTCACATCAGAATCTGTTTCTGAAGGTCATCCGGATAAAGTATGCGATGCAATATCCGATGGAATATTAGATGCAATTTATTCTAAAGATACAAATGCAAGAGTAGCTTGTGAAACTTTTGTTACAACCGGATTAGTATTAGTCGGCGGCGAAATAACTACTAAAGCTTATGTTGAAGTGCAGGATATTGTAAGAGCAACCGTAAAAAGAATTGGTTATACCAGTGCTGATTATAAATTTGATGCGGAATCCTGTTCGGTACTAAATGCAATTCATTCTCAATCTCCTGATATTGCAATGGGTGTGGATACAGGCGGTGCCGGAGATCAGGGAATTATGTTTGGATATGCTTGTGACCAGACACCGGAACTAATGCCTATGCCTATTATGTTTGCTCATAAACTTGTTAAGAAACTTGCTGAGATAAGAAAAGGTGAGAATGGATTTATGCCGTATCTCAGACCAGACTCCAAATCTCAGGTTACTGTTGAATATGATGATAATAAAAATCCTTTAAGGGTTGATGCTGTTGTAGTTTCAACACAGCATGATGCAGATGTAACACAACAAAAAATTAAAGATGATGTGATAGAAAATGTTGTAAAGAAAGTTATTCCGGCAGAAATGCTTGATACAAAAACAAAATACTTTGTAAATCCCACCGGTAGATTTGAAATAGGCGGTCCGCACGGAGACAGCGGTCTTACAGGAAGAAAAATTATTGTTGATACTTATGGCGGCTGGGCTCCTCATGGTGGCGGAGCTTTTTCTGGAAAAGATCCTAGTAAAGTTGATAGAAGCGCAACTTATGCCGCAAGACATATAGCTAAGAATGTTGTTGCAGCAAAACTTGCTAAAGAATGTTTAGTTCAGCTTTCTTATGCAATCGGAGTTGCTGAACCTATTTCAGTTTTTGTTGACACAAAGGGAACGGGTGTAATTCCTGATTCAGAAATATCAAAAATGATACAGAAGGAAGTTGATCTTACACCTAATGGAATAATCAGCAGGTTACAATTAAGAAGACCAATTTATCAGAAAACATCAGTCTATGGTCATTTTGGTAGAACCGAACCCGAATTTACATGGGAAGTTTCAGACCTTGTTCCGGTGTTTACTAAATATCTTTAATTAATTATACTGATTTTCAATTTAATAGTTGATAAATTTGTTTTGTTGGCGTTGATATAAAAAAGAAAATTATAAATAATCAAAGGAAAATATAATGAGTGTAGCACTTGATAAAAAAATTGATCTAACACTTCCGTATAAAGTTAAAGATATTTCTTTAGCAGAATGGGGAAGAAAAGAAATAGAATTAGCAGAAGTTGAAATGCCGGGCTTGATGTCATTACGTGAAGAATACCGTGGTAAGAAACCGCTCAAAGGTGCAAGAATTGCCGGCTGTTTACATATGACAATTCAGACTGCAGTTTTGATTGAAACATTAATTGAACTCGGAGCTGAAGTAAGATGGTCATCCTGTAATATTTTTTCGACTCAAGATCACGCTGCTGCTGCTATTGCTAAAGCAGGTGTCCCGGTTTTTGCATGGAAAGGAATGAACGAAGAAGAATTTAACTGGTGTATCGAACAGACATTATTTTTTGGCGATGAATCAAAGCCATTAAATATGATTCTTGATGACGGCGGCGATTTAACCAATATGGTTTTTGATAACTATCCTGAACTTGCAGCCGGTATTAAAGGCGTTTCCGAAGAAACCACCACCGGTGTTCACCGCTTATATGAAAGAATGGAAAAGGGAACACTACCGATACCCGCAATTAATGTTAATGATTCGGTTACAAAATCCAAATTTGATAATAAATACGGATGCCGGGAGTCTTTAGTTGATGCAATTCGCAGAGCAACCGATCTTATGCTTGCTGGTAAAGTGGCTGTTGTTGCAGGTTTCGGTGATGTTGGCAAAGGTTCAGCCGAATCATTAAAGAACGCACACGTAAGAGTTATTGTTACTGAAATTGATCCGATCTGTGCTTTGCAGGCTGCTATGGAAGGTTATGAAGTTAAGAAAATGGATGACGCAGTTAAAGAAGCCGATATCGTTGTAACAGCAACCGGTAATACAAATGTAGTAGATGCAAGACATTTCAAGATGATGAAAGATAAAACTGTTGTTTGTAATATCGGACATTTCGATACCGAAATAAATATGGCATGGCTTAATAAAAATTATGGCAGCACAAAAGTTACAATTAAACCACAGGTTGATAAATATACACTTGATAATAAAGATATAATCGTTCTAGCTGAAGGAAGATTAGTGAATCTCGGCTGTGCAACCGGTCATCCTTCATTTGTTATGTCTAATTCATTTACAAACCAAACACTGGCTCAATTAGAACTCTGGAATCATCCTGATAGATATGAAAATAAAGTATATACTTTACCAAAACATCTTGATGAAAGAGTAGCACGCCTGCACTTAAAGAAAATCGGAGTTGAGATAGATTCATTAACTCCTGAACAAGCTGAATATATTGGTGTTGCGGTTGAAGGTCCGTTCAAACCTGATTATTACAGATATTGAGAAATAAGAAAAGAAAAAGGACTTGTATTTCAGGTCCTTTTTTATTTTAAAATATCTCTTAAAGCATCTTCAAGCTTTTCAAACTTAAATTTAAAACTGCTGTTTAATAATTTTTCAGGCACAACTCTTTGACTGGAAGTCACTACTTCAGCGACTTGCCCGATTACCGGCAATAAGATAATTTTTGGAACAGAAAAGAAAGATGGACGATGCAATACATCACCTAAAATTTTTGCAAACTTTTTCATAGTTACAGGATTTGGCGATACAGCATTAATTGGTCCGGATAAAATCTCAGATTCAAGTGCCTTTACATAAATATTAACGATATCTTCAATGTGTAACCAGGAATACCATTGTTTACCGTTTCCAAGCGGTCCGCCTATAAAGTACTTAAAAGCAGGAAGCATTTGTTTAAGTGCTCCTTCATTTCTACTAAGAGCTAAACCGGTTCTGATCTGAACACTTCTTACTCCAAATTGTTCAACATTTTTTGCTTCTTTTTCCCAGTCATTACATAAGTTGGCTAAGAAATCTTTTCCAGCTTCACTCTCTTCAGTTAAGATTTCATCAGATCTGTTTCCATAATAGCCAATTGCACTGGCAGTAATAAATACTTTAGGTTTTCTTTCAACAGTTTTAATTGCTTCGATGAGTTTTTTTGTACTGATTATTCTGCTGTCATATAAAAGTTTTTTGTATTCTTTATTCCATCTCTTTGTGCTGAGATTTGCACCGGCAAGATGAATAACAGCATCAACGCTTTCTAACTCTTGAAGCCACTCATCCACATAATCATATTCCCACTTGACTACCTTATGTACATTTGGTAATTTTTTTTGAGCATTATCTGGGTTTCGGGTAAATATTGTAATCTTATAATCCATATCAGTCAGTTTAATTGTAAGCTGCTGTCCTATCAAGCCCGTGGCACCTGTTATTATTATTTTTTTCATAATATAATATTAAAAAAATCAGTGAGCACTAAAGTTATGCAATCAATATGATTTTAAATCGTTGAGAAAATATTGCTTCTTTTGCAAAGATAGAGACTGGATTTTATTAGAACAATTATTTTTCGTATTTAATATTCAAAGATGAAGGAAGGGTAAAAGATGAAACACCTGATACAGCTATCGTTTTTTTTGTTATCGTTATCATTTATATATCCACAACAAATTGTTGTTTATGAAAATACTGTACATCCCAGACAGCGTATTATGTTAAGTCAGGAAAATATCATCTCATTGTTACCGGATATTGAACAAAAAATATTAAGTGGTAAGTTAATTCAAAATATTAGTGAAAAAAGATATCTAATAGATAGCGGTCTCTTAACACCTCAGCAAGCTAAAGAACAAGTTGTAATTTATGTAGATAAATATCCCACTGCAGAGCAAATTAATTCATTAACCAATTTAAATATTAATTGTCTGCTTGAAGTTTGGACTCCACCATTAAAAAATCACCCCTATGGCTTTTTCCTTGCAGAAGTTCCGGTTGAAAAATTTACTGAGGCTTTATCACTAGACTTTATTAAAAAAATAGATACAGCTGAGTATGAAAGATTTCCTCACAATAATTATGGGGTAATCTCAATAAATGCTGATGATGTCTGGTCAATGGGTTATGATGGCACGGGAATAAAAGTAGGCGTTTTAGATTCAGGAATAGATACATATTACGATGGAACTGAATTTCCTTCCTCATTTGAAAGAATGGATTATTCTGCTTATCCGACAATCGATCCCGGAGTTGAGAATACAGTAACCGGACATGGTACCCATGTGGCTGGAACTGTTTTAGCTCGTGGAATAAACTCGCTTGGGCGGACTAATGAAGGTAATGGTTCAACACCATTTAAAGGTGCAGCTCCGGATGCTGGTTTAACTTTTTTAAAAATTGGTTCGGATGCAAACGGAGGTGCTAGTACAGCCGCAATGATTGCTGCTATGGATGCTGCTGTTAATATTTATAATGTTGATATCTTATCAATGAGTTATGGCGGCTGGAGTACATATCATGATGGCAGTGAAGCAGATGAACAAAAGGTTGATTGGGTCTACTCACAGGGAGTGCCATTCTTTTTATCTGCTGGGAATAGTGGTGCTGATGACCATCATTATTCAGGTACAGTGCCAGCAAGCGGTAATACAGGTTATATTACAATTAATACGAGTAGTGGTTCAACACTAACTTTTAATCTGGTTTGGTATGATGGCTTGGGAACTAATAACAATTTATATATGGAATATTATAATAGTTCTTTTACTCTCCTAGCTAAACTAGAGTCAGCAACAACCGAAAGTATAAGAGGAACAGAATCAAAATTCTCACGTCATACATTAAATGTTCAGGCAGGGACTTACTATGTGAGAGTATTTAACACTTCAGGAAGCTCACAGTTTTTTCATATCTATTTTGATGATTGGGGATATCCTGATATAACATTCGCAAGTCCAGATCCTGATTACACTATTGGGCAACCTGCATCTGCCGATTATGGATTTGCAGTAGGATCTTATGTATCGAGAACTACCTGGATCGCATCTGATGGTACAGGTCCACATTGGTATGGGGCATCCTATATTTTGGATGATATAGCTCCATATTCAAGTAGAGGACCAAGAGTTGATGGGTATCAAAAACCGAATATATCCGCACCAGGACATGCAATTATTTCAATTCGCGATACCGATGTATTAACAAGCTGGAATCCTGGCTGGATTGATAATGATGGAATAACAGGCAGTGGAAGTGCTAATTATTATGTTATGACTGGTACCAGTATGGCTTGCCCGATTGTAGCTGGTTCAGCGGCTTTGTTATTGGATTACGAACCGGCTACAGTGCCGCAGTTAATATATGATGCTATTCAAAATAGTGCTAACACATCCGGGACTGGTACTGTACCAAATAATACATGGGGTTATGGAAAGCTTGATGTTCTTGCAGCGATAAGTGAGCCTCTCCCCGTCGAGCTTTCATCTTTCACAGCTAAAGTTTTGAAAAATGGAGCAATTAAACTTGACTGGCGAACTGAAACAGAAGTAAACAATTATGGATTTGAAATTGAAAGATTACAAGGTTACAAAATTGAAAAATTGCAAAATTGGGAAATAGTTGGATTTGTTGAGGGAAATGGAAACAGCAACTCGCCAAAAGATTATTCTTTCACTGATAACACTGTTGGTTATGGAAAATATTCTTATCGATTAAAGCAGATTGATGCTGATGGACAATTTGAGTATTCGAAAATAATTGAAGTTAATGCTGGAAATATGCCCGATGGATTTGTGCTTGAACAAAACTATCCGAATCCTTTCAATCCAAATACAACAATTAAATTTGCAGTGGCAGAAACTAAACCAGTTAAATTGAAAGTATTTGATATTCTTGGTAATGAAGTAGCTGTGCTATTCAACGAAACAGCAGAGGGGGGAAAGTTATACGAAACGAAATTCAAGAGTGAAAACTTATCAAGCGGAATTTATTTCTATATGATGGAGTCTGATAATTTTAGATCAGTTAGACAAATGTTGTTAATGAAGTAAAATTAAGTTTTACAATTTTATGACAAATTGCTGACAAAAGTTGATTGTTAAATAACTACGATTGCATAGCGTTAAGATAGATCTTTGAAGTAACAAAGGACCTTATCTGTTTTATATTAACAATCAATAAAGGTGATAAAATGAAAACAGCAGCATTAATCGTTTTTGCATCGATTTCTCTTCTATTAACTTCCTGTGATGAAAGTGAACCAGTCGTTGGCTCAACAAGCGATACTTCTATTCCAAATCTTTCATTTACAGTGGACACTACTTATCTTGATTCTCCTAATAACAGACTAGTAGCAAAGGGAACTGTAAAGAATACAGGCATCTCACAGATAACCTCTCCGTGGTATGTTGAGTGCCAGTTTTATTCCAACTCGTCTATGACATCAAAACTTGGTGGAAATTATACGCAGATTGGCGTTCCACTTACAAAAAATGAATCAACGTTCTGGACAATCACTTACTATTCTTCAAACGTGAATGTAAATAACTATCCGAATTTTGCAGTCGGAAATTTAAGAGGAATTTATAAATAGTTTTATAAGTTAATATTTATAGGAGGCTAGAATGAAAACAGTTCAACTGCTGATAATTTGCATTTGCTTTTCTCTGTTTTTCAATTATTCCTTAAATGGACAAAACCAGAAGGTTCCGACTAATGCAACAATAAAATCTAACAGCTTATATTTTGAAGCATTTGGAAATGGCATTGTGTATTCTATAAACTATGAGCATCTTTTTACAGATAATTTGGGCGGCAGAATAGGATTTATGTATTCGCCTTCGTTAGATATCATATTTACATCTACTAAAAGTTTTCTCACTGTTCCGGTTATTTTAAACTATTTTATTGGTGAAAATCATAAACTTGAATTAGGCGGAGGTATTGTCTATGTATCAGTCGCTGAAGTTAGTTTCCTTGGATTTAATGATAATCGTGGAGGATCAGCAGTAATCGGAACTGCAGTTGTTGGCTATAGATATCAACCTAAATACAGTGGGTTCTTGTTCAAAATTGGTTTGACACCTTTTTTTAACCAGAATGGCGCTTTTGTTTCAGGTGGTGTTGGTATTGGTTTGAACTTTTGAGAATAATGATAACATCGTCAGATAAGGATATAATTTAATTTCATTTTTAAAAATTTTACAGCAAACAGATTCAGCAAGAAAATATATTGCAGTATACTTTAACCTGTCCGGTAATAATGAGCATAGATGATTATATGCTCCATAAACTTAAGAATTAAAATTATTTAGACATTCTGATGAAGTTCATAATAACTAAAGCAGGGTTTATCAATATCAGTGATATGTAATTAATACTGAATTGCGTTCGGGATTAGTCTTTGTTGAAAAGACATAAGTGAATTGAAGTTACTATTTCCATTTGTAGATCAAAATAATTGGATCTCTGGATGTAAGATTCAAAAAACATATAACATTTTATGAAGTCACAGACTCTTATAAAAACATTTACTGTCTTATTTATATACTTTAGTTATTCGTTTAATCTTTATGCTCAGTCTGATTCATCCGGTCGTGCAGAGACTGAAATACTGCCAATCTTAAGCTATGATACCGATACCGGATTTGGTTATGGTGCAAAAGCATTTTTCTACAACAAACTCAGCATTAAAGAAAGTTTTGATTTAATTCTCTTTAACAGCACAAAAGGGGAGCAATGGTACAAAGTTGTTTTTTCTGTTCCGGATTTTGAAACCAGGCAAGGTACAGAATTTCCATTTGCAGTGGATTTTATTTTTGAATACGATAAATGGAAAAGCTATAATCTTTATTACTATGGCAAAAATTCTTTTGAGCAATCGGACCGGCAGGGTGACTACGCAGATAAGTGTGTATATGAGCTTATTGATGCAAGAGTACTGTTTAATCTTGCGCTAAGAAAAGACATAACAGGCTGGTTAGGAATAAAGTTTAATGCAATTGCTTCTTATAATTATCAAAGAGATAGCAGAATTGACTCCTTGGCAATAGTTAAGAATCCTTTTTTAGAAACTCCGTCTGTAAAATATTTATCAGCAAACATCAATTGTAAGTGGGATACAAGAAACAGTTATATTAACCCTTCAAATGGATATGTTTTTGAGATGGAACTTGAATATGCCCCTGATATCTTTAGTGAAGATAATTCTTTTTTCAGGGAGGCATTTATTGTAAGGTATTTCCATAAAATATTTTTTGAAGATCTTGTTCTTGCCGGCAGAGCGATGGAACAGATTATAATTTCTGAATCCGGTTCATCACAATTTCTTGCCATTCCGGTTGGCGGGAACAATACACTGCGCGGTGTTTCAGTTGATAAGTTCAGATTCAAGTCTGTATTGCTCTTTAATAATGAATTAAGATATCAGTTCTGGTGGCGCTTTGGTTTCATTACCGGATTGGATATCGGCTATGGTTCAAATAAAAATCTATATCCTGAAAAAAAAATAAACTGGATTATTACTCCGGTTATCGGACTTCGTTTCTTTATGGATAATTTTATTGTAAGAGCTGATGTTGGATTTTATAAAAATGATATCGGATTCTATCTGAACTTTGGGCATATATATTAGAAAATGTCAAATCCGATAAACTTGATTTTATTAAGATGTTTTTTCAAGCGAACTGATATAGATCAGTATTTATTGAGCCAGCATATTCTGATATATATTATAATCGTGATCACTAAAGCAGACAAAAATTACTTTCTTAATTGATTCATTCTTCTCTAAAAATTTCTTCACTTCATTAACAGCAATCTTTGTTGCTCGTTCTAAAGGAAAGTGATAAACACCGGTGCTGATTGCAGGGAATGCAATAGTTTTAATTTTATTTTCAACTGCAAGCTTTAATGAATTGATGTAACAATTAGCGAGTAATTTATCTTCGTTACTTTTTCCTCCATTCCAGACGGGACCAACTGTGTGAATAATAAATTTTGCTGGAAGGTTAAAGCCCGGTGATATTTTTGCTTCACCGGTTTTGCATCCGCCAAGCTTTCGGTTAAACTCCAGTAACTCCGGACCTGCTGCACGATGAATTGCACCATCAACACCGCCGCCGCCAAGAAGGGAAGTGTTTGCGGCATTAACAATTGCATCAACTTTTAGTTTGGTGATATCACCACGGTGAATCTGAATTTTATCATTCATTATTTTTATATGTTTAAAATTAAAGCCCCTCCTTTGGAGGGGTTTGCGAAGACCCTCAAACCTTCATATCTTTTTTTACTTCTGAAAATTTTTCAACAGCAAATTCCAGATCTTCTTTTGAATGTGCAGCAGAAATCTGAACTCTTATTCTTGCTGTTCCTTTTGGCACAACAGGGAAGAAGAATCCGATTACATAAACACCTTTCTCCAGCATCTTCGCTGCCATTGTTTGAGCTAACACAGCATCGCCAAGCATAATCGGAACGATCGGGTGAATTCCATCTTTAATATTAAATCCCGCTGCTTTAATTTTTTCTCTGAAATATTTTGTGTTCTCTTCAAGTTTATCTCTTAACCTGGTTGTTGAACTTAACATATCGAAAACTTTTAACGATGCAGCTACAATATTTGGAGCGACCGTATTTGAAAATAAATATGGTCTGGAGCGTTGACGAAGCAGATCAACAATTTCCTGTCTTGCTGATGTATAACCGCCGCTTGCACCGCCGAGTGCTTTGCCAAGCGTACCTGTAATAATATCAACTCTTCCCATTACATTATTGTGTTCGTGAGTTCCTTTTCCGTGTTTTCCCATAAAACCAACTGCGTGAGAATCATCCACCATCACCATTGCGTTGTATTTATCTGCAAGATCACAAATGCCTTTTAAGTTAGCGATATACCCATCCATCGAAAACACACCATCGGTAGCAATTAAAATATTTTTTGCATTATTTGATTTTGCTTCCTTAAGTTTTTCCTCAAGGTCTTTCATATCATTATTCTTGTAACGATATCTCTGCGCTTTACACAAGCGAACTCCGTCAATAATACTTGCGTGATTTAATTCATCACTTATTACTGCATCATTCTCTCCGAGTAAAGTTTCAAACAAACCGCCGTTTGCATCAAAGCAGGATGTATAAAGGATTGTATCATCCATTTCGAGAAAATCAGAAATCTTTTTTTCAAGCTCTTTATGAATTTCCTGAGTGCCGCAAATAAATCTGACTGAAGACATTCCAAATCCCCATTTATCAAGACTATCTTTTGCTGCCTGAATTATTTCTTTGTTGTCGGCTAAACCCAGATAATTATTTGCACACATATTTAACACCTTCTGACCGGTTGTTACTTTAATATGTGCACTCTGTGGCGTGGTGATTATTCTTTCTTTTTTATAAAGACCTTCTTTCTGAATGTCAGAAAGAATATCTGCGTAATATTTTTTTGATTCGGTTGTCATAATAAATCCTAAGTTTTAAAAGAATTGAAGTTCACTGTAAAATTAAGTGTAAAAAATGTTTTTAGCACCGATAAAAAAATATTTATTAAAAAACGTTAGACTTATCCGATTACTTTTTTTATTTTAAAATGTAATTTATAATCAGAATAAGCACCAATAAAAAGACGTTGAAGATTGTGATGAAATTACACTCCCTTCAGTTTCCCTAATTAGATTTTGGGGGTGATGAGTTGGCGGGCGAAACAAATTTAGATTAAATGGAAAGCTTTTAAATTTGACTCCTTACCACGCAAAATATTTTGCTTTCGAGCTTACGAAAAAAATATCTTCAGATAATATTCAGAAGTTTACTTCTACTCTGCTTGATGCGCAAGTTGACTTAAATCCACATCAGGTGGAAGCCGCTTTGTTTGCTTTCAGATCACCGCTTTCTAATGGGGCTATTCTTGCTGACGAAGTTGGATTAGGAAAAACAATTGAAGCCGGATTAGTAATTGCTCAAAAATGGGCTGAGAAGAGAAGAAAAATTTTAATTATTGTGCCTTCAAATCTGCGTAAACAATGGAACCAGGAATTACAAGATAAATTTTTCCTTCCGTCAATCATACTGGAATCAAAATCCTTTAATAATTTTATTAAAGAAGGTAAGTTAAATCCCTTTGATCAGAGTGGAATAATTATTTGTTCATATCAGTTTGCTCGGAAACAAGAAACTTATGTAAAACTTACAAAGTGGAATTTGGTAGTAATAGATGAAGCTCATCGTTTGCGAAATGTTTATAAACCTTCAAACAAAATTGCTAATTCAATTAAATCATCTGTAGCTGATCGTCCAAAAATACTTTTAACTGCAACTCCGCTTCAAAATTCCTTATTAGAGTTATATGGACTTGTTAGTATAATTGATGAATATTCTTTTGGTGATTTGAAAAGTTATAAGAATCAATATCTGCGATTGAATGATGATTCTGTTTATGATGAACTTAAATCCAGATTAAAACCGGTTTGCATCCGGACTCTTCGAAGGCAAGTTCTTGAATATGTTAGATATACGAACCGTATTCCGATAACTCAGGAATTTTATCCAACACCCGAAGAACAAAAACTTTATGAACTCGTATCTGATTACTTACAGAATGAAAAGTTGTTTGCATTGCCGCCAAGCCAAAGGTCATTGATGACTTTAATTTTACGCAGGCTGCTTGCTTCATCTACCTATGCAATATCCGGAACATTAGAAGCATTAGCAGATAAGCTTGATAACATTATTACAGAAAAATCCACTGAAAACAATCAGCTTGAAGAATCCATCGCTGATAACTTTGAGGAATTTGATGAATTAAAAGATGAATGGATAGAAGATGAAGAAAATGAAGATGATAAAACTTATTCTCCAAACGAAATTGAAGAGATAAGATTAGAATCAGGCAAACTAAAAGATTTTTTTAATCTCGCTTATTCAATTAAGAAGAATTCAAAAGGCGAAGTTTTATTAACAGCACTAAAGCGCGGTTTTACTGAGGCTGAGAAATTAGGTGCCAATCGTAAAGCTATTATTTTTACTGAGTCCACCAGAACTCAAAAATATTTATTTGAACTGCTTGAGCAGACTGAGTTTGCCGGGAAAATTGTTTTGTTCAATGGTTCTAATAATGATCAAAAATCTAAAGAGATTTATAATCAGTGGATTACAAAGTATAAGGGAACCGACAGAGTTTCCGGTTCTAAAAGCGCAGATATCAGGGCTGCAATAATTGATTACTTCAGAGATGAAGCTGAAATTATGATTGCAACTGAAGCCGCGGCTGAAGGTGTTAATCTTCAGTTTTGTTCGCTTGTAGTAAATTATGATCTGCCATGGAATCCTCAAAGAATTGAACAACGAATAGGTAGATGTCATAGATACGGGCAAAAGTATGATGTTGTGGTTGTGAACTTCCTGAATAAAAGTAATGCTGCCGATCAAAGAGTCTATCAACTTCTATCGGAGAAGTTCAAATTATTTGAAGGTGTTTTCGGTGCAAGTGATGAAGTGCTTGGTGTAATTGAATCCGGAGTAGATTTTGAAAAGCGTATTGCAAGCATTTATCAGAATTGCCGGACTGAAGCAGAAATACAAATTGCTTTTGATGAATTGCAAAAATCATTTGAAACCCAGATAGATGAAACTTTGAATAAAACCAGACAGCAGCTTCTTGAAAACTTTGATCAGGAGGTAACTGAAAAATTAAAAGTAAATCTTAAAGCAAGCCGGGAATATCTTTCCAAATACGAAGAATGGTTGTGGGATCTGAGCAGATATTTTCTTGCGGATTATGCTCACTTTGATAATAAAGAATATTCTTTTTATCTGAAGAATAATCCTTTCCCCGAAGAGTTAATTCATCCTGGACCCTATAAAATCGGAAAAGATATAAATGATGCAAATGTTTATAGGATTGGTCATCCTCTAGCTCAAAGAATAATAAATGAATGCAAACAAAACCAAACTGATAATGCAGAAATTACATTTGATTATTCCGGAGTTCCTGATAGAAAAATTACAATAGTAGAACCATTAATCGGTAAATCAGGATGGTTATCACTTTCGCTTTTATCAATAACTTCATTTGAAACAGAAGAGCATTTGTTATTTGCCGGAATTACTGATGATGGAATTGAATTAGATCCGGAAGCTGCTGCCAGAATGTTCACTCTGCCGGCACAAATTGTTCAATCGCCGGTTTATGAATCTCAGGAAGTTCTGCGGACAATAAATCAAATCAGAGAGAAATTAAAAATGAATATTATTCAAACCAATTCGGAGAGGAACTCTGATTTTTTTGATCGGGAAATAGAAAAGCTTGATAACTGGGCTGAGGATAAAAAGAACAGTCTGGAGATTGAGTTAAAGGATCTGGATAAGGAAATAAAACTCTGTAAATCTGAAGCAAAAAAGATTCTGAATCTTGAAGAGAAGGTAGCGATGCAAAGAGAGATAAAAGAAATGGAGAAAAAGAGAAATGAATTACGTTTGGAACTATTCAAATCTCAGGATGAAATTGATAATGCAAAGGAGAATTTGATAAGTGATATTGAAAAGAGATTGAAACAGAATACTGTTTTAGATCAATTGTTTTTAATAAAATGGTTAATTACATAAACAGATAGAGGCAGTGTTATGATAGAAATATCCTTAATTGTAATAGCAATTCTAATTATAGTTAATATATTGATCAGTTTATTGAATAGAAAAACATCTTCAGATACTTCGACTGATACTATAAAAAGTAATTTTGAACTCATTGATAAATCTATTCGAAGAGTGGAAGATTCTATGAAGTCTGAGCTTTCCAGAAGCAGGGAAGAAAATTATAAATTGAACAAAGAACAACGCGAAGAGCTTAGTACAATAGTTAAAAACTTTGGAGATACAATTTCTTCTAGAATTGGTGAAATAGCGACTGCTCAAAAAAATCAGTTCGAAGGTTTCTCAACTCAAATACAGAATTTAACTAAGTCTAATGAAGACCGTCTTGATAAATTAACTTCAGCCAATGATCAAAACCTAAAGAACTTTCAACAAGAAACAGATAATGCTTATAAAGAATTCAAAGAAGAGCTTAAAAATATTTTGACAGATATTAGGAACACTGCCGAAAAAATCAATTCTAATGTTGATGGTAAACTTAAAAATTTACAAGAACAGTTAATACAAAATTCAAAAGAAAGTAGAGATGAATTAAGTAAATCACTTAAATCTTTTGAAGAACAATCCTCAAACGATACTAAAGAACTTAACTTAGGTATTAAAGAAAAATTTGATGAACAACTTAAGGAGCAGAAGGAATTAAACGGAACTATTGAGCTAAAATTAGATAAAATTCGGTCAACAGTCGAAGAAAAATTAAAATCATTGCAGGAAGACAATTCCAAGAAATTAGATGAAATGCGTGCCACTGTTGATGAGAAATTACAATCCACTTTGGAAAAAAGGCTTGGTGAATCGTTTAAGTTAGTTAGTGATAGATTAGAGCAGGTGCACAAAGGTTTAGGTGAAATGCAATCATTAGCAACAGGAGTTGGCGATCTCAAAAAAGTATTATCAAATGTGAAGGCCAGAGGTATCTTGGGTGAGTATCAGCTTGAAAATCTTTTAGAGCAATTATTATCACCCGATCAATACGCGAAAAATAAGAAGACTAAGGAAGGAAGCAACACAATTGTTGAATTCGCTGTAAAGCTTCCTGGTAGAGCTGATAAAGATAAAGCGGTTTGGCTTCCAATTGATTCCAAATTCCCCACTGAAGATTATCAAGCCTTAATGAACGCATACGAAACTGGAGATCTGACTAAAATTGATGAATGGAGCAAAGTTCTTGCAAATAATATCAAATCCTTGGCGAAGGATATTAGAGATAAATACATCGACCCACCGAACACTACTGATTTCGCAATTATGTTTTTACCCTTCGAAGGATTATATGCTGAAGTTCTGAGAAATGTTGGACTCTTCGAATCAATTCAACGAGAATTCAGAGTTACTATTACTGGACCTACTACCTTGGCTGCTTTCTTAAGTAGTTTACAAATGGGATTCAGAACCCTCGCAATTGAAAAAAGATCAAGTGAAGTATGGGAGATATTGGGAGCAGTCAAAACAGAATTTGGCAATTTTGGTGAAATACTAAAAAGGACTCATAAAAAATTGCAGGAAGCTAGTAATGTAATTGATCAGGCTGGAGTGAGATCCAGAGCAATCGAAAGAAAACTTCGGGATGTTCAAGAATTACCAAAAGATTCGGCTATTAAACTTTTAGGGGAGGAACTTAATCAAGCTTCAGATGATGATAACATTGAAGAAATCTAATTTATAATTTTTGAACTCTAAGTTTTTTACTAAAATAAAATGAGGTAAAAAAATGAAAGATAAACCAGATGAAGCATTAAGTAAGCTTCTTATTGAAAAAATCGAAAAATCAAAACTTGTTGATAAAAGATTTTCTGAAAAGCTGAAGAAAGGATTTTTACTAGGTAATTTATCTGCTGAAGATTGGGAATTATTTGTTGAAGAAGTCCCAGCAAAGGAGAAGATAAATGACAAAGCGAATTAAATCCATAAAACTAGAATCTTTTAAGGGGGCAACCCAACCATTTACCTTTGAATTCGATACAGATAAACCGATTACTTTAATTTTTGGCGAAAATGGTAGCGGTAAATCTACTATTGTCGACTCAATAGATTTTATTTTTAATGAAAATCTGGGTTCGCTCGAAGACAAAAAAATTGGTCACTCTAAACATAAATATTTACATTCTATTTTGAGTTCTCCAGACAAACTCAAAGTTGAAATAGATGTTGCTGGACTGATTAACATAGGACGCATAACAAAATCTGGTGATAAGGTTATCGATAAAAAAAATAAAGTCCCATCATTTGAAATTTTGAGAAGAAGTCAAATATTAAATGTGATAAATGCGGAACCAAAAGAAAAATTTAATGAAATAAAGAAATTTATTGATGTAACTAACTGCCAAAAAAATGAAGATTCACTTCGCAGAGCAAAAGATTCAGTTAAGTTAAATTATAATGATGCTTCAAAATTATTTACTCAATCTGACGATCAACTGAAGAGATTGTGGGAACAAGAGGGAAGATCAGGTAAGGACTACCTAACTTGGGCGGAAAGTAAGGCGAAGTTAAGCACAAAAGAACTTGATAAATACGTCAAGGATGCAGAAAAAATTATCCGATACTTTGAGAAATTAGAGCAATCCATAAATGATGTAGATAAAAAATCAGAAGAAGTCGTAAAATTAAAATCTTCAGTTGAAGAAAAAACTAAAGAATATGAAAAGGCAAAAAAAGATTCAGTAGACAATGCTGAAGAGCTAATTAAGACTTTACAATCGGCTAAATCCTATATCGAGAAAACTAAAAGCATAAGAGAATGTCCAGTTTGCAAACAGCTTATTATACCGAAAGAACTAATTTCTGATATTGATAAACGATTAACAGATTTTAAGAAGCCTATTGAGTTAAAGAAATCATTAGATGATGCCGAAGCAAAATATAAAAGGGAAGTGGCTGTCCTCGAAAGTAAAAAAATATCGGTTCAAAATGATGCTTTTAGTTTATTTAATTTTTGCAAGGATACTTCATTGGGCGAAATTAAGTCAATGAAAATAGACTGGGGTAAAAACAAGGATTTATTAGAAAAATCGGAATCATATAATGAAAAATATTACGATAGCTCAATAAAATTATATAAAGAGCTTAGCACCGCCAAAAAGGAAATCGAGAAAGAGCTTGATTCTTCTAGAGAAACCTTAAGACAAATTACCGCAATAAAAACAAACCTTGAAACCCGTAACGAAAAAAAAATAATAGCATCTGAAAGCGAAAAGAAATTAAAGAAACTTACTGATTTACATTCTATTGTTGAAAAAACAAGGAAAGACTTTTTGGATTCCGTGCTGGCCGATATTTCAAACACAATTGATGAATATTATCAAAAAATGCATCCTGATGAAGGGATTGGTAAAATTAAATGCTTTATGAAATCTGGAGGAATAAGTTCACTTGATATTCTTGCAAAATTTCATTCAGTAGATGACATACCACCTGCTGCATATTATAGCGAATCACATCTTGATACTCTCGGTGTCTGTGTGTTTATTGCACTAGCCAAACATTACAATAGAGATGGGACCATACTGGTTTTTGATGACATACTAACATCTGTTGATGTCGAACATCTTGAAAGATTTATGAAATTGCTTTCAGATTTAGGTGATGAATTTGAGCAGATAATTCTCACAACTCATTACCGTCCACTAAGAGAAAGATATCGATATGCACGTGGTGCAGTTGGAAACGTATCCATTAAGGAACTCAGAAATTGGGATATTGATAAAGGGATGTATGGAGAAAATACTGAAAACTATTTGACAGACTTAAAAAAATATTTAGTCGACATGGGATTTGATAGACAAATTGCTGCCTCAAAAGGTGGAGTATTATTGGAATCATTGCTTGATCATTTGACGTTCACTTATCAGTGTAAATTACCAAGACGATCTCATCCGCCATATACTATAGCAGATTTGTATGTTGGATTGACAAAAAAACTTTCTGGGGCATTAAAAATTGAAGAAATAATTATTGGATCGCCAAATAAGGAGTTATTGCTAAAGCCAATCCTGGATAAACTTGATAGCAAAAGTTGGATTAGAAATGTAGTGGGGGCGCATTATAATCAGTTGGGTATGGAATTAACTGATAAAGAGATAAAGGAATTTGGTGAGACAGTGGTTAATTTTGCAGAAACAATGATTTGTGAAAAATGTTTTGAGATACCAGGTCGAGATAAATCAGGTTCTTACTTTGAATGTAAATGTAAAACAAAAAGATTGCATCCATTGAAAGAACCAAAATAAAAAGGAAATAGAGATTGAACACCAAACCCAAACTTGAACTTACCTGGATTGGAAAAAATGAGCAGCCAAAGCTTGAGCCGCGTATTTTAATCGAAGACCCCGAAAAATCTTACGGTGATAAGAACACTGAAAATATGCTTATCTACGGCGATAACCTTTTAGCTCTTAAAGCTCTTGAACAGGATTTTACCGGAAAGATTAAATGTATCTACATTGACCCACCTTACAATACTGGTAATGCATTCGAACATTATGATGATGGATTAGAGCATTCACTGTGGTTGAGTTTAATGAAACCTCGGCTTGAACTATTAAAGAATCTATTAAGTGAGGACGGTAGTATTTGGATATCCATCGACGCAGATGAAAGTCATTATCTGAAAGTTCTTTGTGATGAAATCTTCGGGAGAATTAATTTTATAGAGGAAGTTATTTGGCAACGTTCGTATGCACCTATAAATCTAAAAAAAACTTTATCTAGAAGCCACGATTATATTCTTATTTATGCAAGAAACTCAGTCGGATTTTCGTTAAATAAATTACCACGTACAATTGCACAGAATAAAGATTATAAAAATCCCGACAATGATCCCAGAGGTCTATGGAAAGTTGGTAATTTATCCGTAGGGCCAATTGTTGAAAGTCAAGTTTATGAAATTATTACTCCTAGTGGAAGGAAGGTTCTGCCTCCCAAAGGTTATTGCTGGAGATATAGTAAGAAACGATTTGATGAATTAGTCAATGATAAAAGAATATGGTTTGGTAAAGATGGAAATAATGTTCCCACACCTAAAATATTCCTGTCAGAGGTTAAACAGGGTGTTACCCCAATGACTTTGTGGACATTTAAAGAAGTAGGGCATACTCAAGATTCAAAAAGAGAAGTTAGGGTATTTAATGATGATGTAGTATTTGATACACCTAAACCAGAAAGACTTATAAATAGAATTATAACCTTAGCCTCAAATGAAGGCGATTTGGTCTTGGATTCATTCCTAGGATCTGGAACGACAGCAGCAGTTGCTCACAAAATGAACCGCAGATGGATTGGAATTGAACTTGGAGAGCATTGCCATACTCATTGTATTCCTCGTCTGCAAAAAGTATGTGATGGAACAGATCAGGGCGGAATATCTGAAGCAGTTAATTGGAAAGGCGGCGGCGGTTTTAAATACTATTATCTTGCACCAAGTCTGCTTAAGCAGGATAAACACGGCAACTGGATAATTGAAGAAAAATATAATGCCGATATGCTTGCAGCAGCAATGGCAAAACACAATAACTTCAAATACCAGCCAAGCGAAGAAGTTTACTGGAAGCAGGGGCAATCATCTGAAAAAGATTTTATTTACACCACCACTCAATTTATTACCGTAGAAAAGCTCGATCAGATTCACGAAGAAATGCAGCCTGATGAAAGCTTGCTTATTTGCTGTAAAATATTCTCCAAGCCTTGCGAAAACAGATATTCAAACATTACAATTAAAAAAATTCCGCAAATGCTGCTTGGCAAATGCGAATTTGGTAAGGAAGATTACAGTTTAAATATTATCTCAATGCCGAGAAATGAAAACGAGCCTGAGTTTGTTCCCAAAGGTCCCGAAAAGAAAGCAAAGAAAACAGAAAAGGACAGCAGTCCTGGTTTATTTACAAATGAAGACCAGGTGTAACAATGTCATCAAAGAAAAGTCTTTCCAAAAATATTTATAATGACATAAAGCAGGTTATTGACGATGCCCGGAGCAGAAGCTTTCGTGCAGTTAATTTTCTAATAGTAGAAGCCTATTGGAACATCGGAAAGATAATAGTAGAGGAAGAGCAGAAAGGTAAAAAGCGTGCTGATTACGGCAAGTTTCTTATAACGGAATTATCGGATAGATTAACTAAAGATTTTGGAAATGGATTTTCGGAAAACAACCTTTGGTATATGAGGCAATTTTATATCACGTTTCCAATTGTCCACGCACTGAGTGGAGAATCTCCTGCTTCAATTATTCAAACAGAGCGTTATAAATCTATTGATCTCAAAAATTATTTACGAAAGGAACTGAGCTGGACTCATTACCGTATCTTACTCAAATTGGAAAAAGAAGAAGCCAGATTATTTTATATGAATGAAGCTGCAAACTCTAATTGGAGTACAAGAGAACTTGATCGTCAGATTAATTCTCTCCTCTTTGAACGCTTATCATTAAGTAAGAATAAAAAAGCAGTTTTAAGGATGGCAAAAAGAGGTCAGATAATCAATAAACCAAATGATTTAATTAAAGACCCCTATGTACTGGAATTCCTTGGGTTAGAAAACCGTGAAAAATATTATGAAGCAGATTTGGAAAAAGCATTGATAGACCATTTGCAAAAATTTTTATTGGAGTTAGGTAAAGGTTTTTCTTTCATTTCCCGTCAGAAGAGAATTACACTCGATAGCGAGCATTTTTATATTGATCTTGTTTTTTATAACCGGCTAACTAAAAGCCATATACTCTTTGATCTTAAAGTCGGAAAATTAACTCATCAGGACATTGGGCAGATGCAGATGTATGTGAATTATTTTAATCGCAAAATCAAATTGAAAGAAGAAAATGAAACTATCGGCATAATACTGTGTGCAGAGAAGAATAACGCAGTTATCAAATTCACTTTACCGCCGAAACAGAAACAGATTTTTATTTCCAGATACATCCCGTATCTGCCTACCGAAGAAGAGCTAAAGAATGAGATAATGAAAGAAAAATTGAATTTTGAAACCAGGTCAAATTATTTGAAGGGGAAGCGATGAGCAATAATACATTATACATTCGTAACAGATTAAGTTTAAGAAAGCCGCAGGAAGACAGCTTATATATTCTAACTGAATTAGCGGACAGGCTTGAACTAAAAAAGAATTGTAATCTTGAACAGGAATTAGAAAAAGTAAAAAGTTCTTATCCAACCTGTACAGACTTTGAAAGAAATTTTCCTTCAATATGTTTTGCTCTTGCTACTGGTGTTGGTAAAACCCGTTTAATGGGTGCGTTTATTGCTTATCTTTATTTAGAAAAGAAAATTAAAAACTACTTTGTGCTTGCACCAAATCTCACCATCTATAATAAACTGATTACAGATTTTTCTGACTCAACTCATCCGAAATATGTTTTTCAGGGAATTGGCGAGTTTGTTCATAACAAACCTGTTATTGTAACTGGTGATAATTATCAATATGCAAAAACACTGTTTGATCAATCTGAAATAAGAATAAATGTATTCAATATTTCCAAGATAAATGCAGAAACCAGAGGCGGTAATATTCCTCGTATAAAAAGGCTCTCGGAATATCTTGGTGAATCTTACTTTGAGTATTTGGTCGGGCTGGAAGATTTAGTTCTTCTGATGGATGAATCACATCATTACCGCGCTGACAGAGGAATGGATGTGATAAATGAATTGAATCCAGTACTTGGATTGGAGCTTACTGCCACACCACAGGTTGAAAGAGGCAGCAATACAATTAAGTTTAAGAATGTTGTATATGAATATTCGTTAGCTAAAGCAATTCGAGATGGCTTTGTAAAGGAACCGGCTGTAGCTACGCGAAAAGATTTTGATCCTGGCAGATATCAATTAGAAGAACTTGATAGAATTAAACTTGAAGACGGCATTCGCATTCATGAAGACACAAAAGTAGCACTTGATATTTATTTCCGCGACAGCAAAACGAAATTAGTAAAACCTTTTGTTCTGGTTGTAGCAAAAGATACAGAGCACGCGGCACAGCTTCGTCAGCTTATTCAGTCAAAAGCATTCTTTGACGGCAGATATTCTGATAAAGTAATGGAGATCCACTCAAGTCAGCGGGGAGAAGAAAAAGAAGAAAACATTCAGCTGCTTCTTTCATTGGAAGATCCTAATAATAAAATTGAAATTGTAATTCACGTTAATATGTTGAAGGAAGGCTGGGATGTAACTAACCTTTATACAATAATACCTTTGAGAACAGCAGCATCAACAACTTTACGCGAGCAAACCATTGGTAGAGGTTTGCGTTTACCATTTGGAAAAAAAACCGGCTCAAAAAAAGTTGATACTTTGACAATAGTATCTCACGATAAATTTCAGGAGATAATTGATGAAGCAAATAAGCCAGATTCAATTATTAAGAAGGAAAATGTTATTGTAATTGATGAGCAGGAATTAGGAAGATCAAAAGAAGTTGTTACTTCGACTTCAAGATTTGAACAGCATATTAAGGATGAAGAAAAAAGGATAGAAGCTATTGTTGAACCTGAAAAGAAGCAGGAAGAAAAATTAAAACTTGAAATTAAGAGAGATATCTTCTCTACCATCCCGACATTAAGTACAGCAGTAAGAAATGTAAATGAATTGAAGCACGAAGAAGTTAGAGAAGTGGCTGTAGATAATTTTAGGCAAAGAATATTATGTGATCCTCAGCAGTCAATGTTTATTGAAGAAAGAATTAAAGAGTTCACTGAACATTATGATACTGTAGTAGATGAATTCACCAAAAACTTAATTGAAATTCCTCGTATTACAATTCAACCAACTGAAGTTGCCAAAACAGGCTTCAGAGATTTTGAACTTGATACGAACTTCCTGAATTATCAACCCGTATCTGAAGAAATATTAAGGAAGACTTTGCGCGAGCAGGAAATTGATATTATTGCCGGCAATCATTTTGGAGGGATTAAAAATGATTCTCCTGAAAATTTAATTGTAAATGAATTGATCAACTTTCCTGAAATTGACTATGATGAACAAACTGAATTTCTATTCAAGCTTGCTAATAGTGCTGTTAATAAATTCAGACAATATTTGAATGATGTTGATTTAATAAATGTTGTTCAATACCATAAATCAGAAATTGGACGATTCATCTATCAGCAAATGATGGAACATTTTTATGTTGAGGCTGCTGAATTTGAAAAACCAGTAATTGATGTTAAAGCTTTTACTAAGATTGAAGATCATAATTATTCAAAATTCACACAGGATCAGATTCATGATTTCAAAGAAACCATCAACCCTGCTTCTGCAATACCAACGAAGATATTTACAGGATTCAGAAAAACGTATCATCTGCTTTATAAATTTGATTCAAAAACAGAGAAGGATTTTTCAATAATTCTTGAACAAGATAACGATGTTGAAAAATGGTTAAGACCGGCACACAATCAATTCAGAATTTATTGGGCACATAACTCAAAGCAATACCATCCTGATTTTGTTGTTGAAGGCAAGACTGCGATTTATATTATTGAGACTAAAAAACTAGATGATATGAATAGTGTCGAAGTAAATGATAAAGCGAGAGCAGCAATTGAGTATTGTAAATATGCATCTGAATATACTTCAGCTAATGATGGTAAACCCTGGAAGTATGTTCAAATTCCGCATAATGCTGTGCAGACAAATATGAGCTTTAAATATTTGGTTGAAAAGTTTGAAAGAAGATAAATAACTGTATTAACCAGATTTTAATTAGCTGTAATCGAAAGTTGTATGTAGATTAAATTGCATCAGCTATATCATTATCCAGATCTTCAGGCGGGAAATCAAAAACAGAAACATTATAATTACCAAGCAACTCCATAAAAGTTCTTTTTGAATATCCTGCAAGTTCTGCTGCCTGTCCCAGTGAAAGTTTCCCGGACTCATATAATTTAACAGCAAGTAAGGTCATTGTTTCTTCCGGTGTAAGATCAAATTTGTCCGGTAGATTTATTGTTAGTGTTTTCATAATGGCTGCTAAAACAAATAAATCTGCATTCAATTTCACTTCTCATTCAAAATCAATATCTCTTCATTAAAATTTTCAATTTATTAACAAATCCGGAGTAATATTAAGTATCGCAGAACCAAATGTTCTAGATACTGCTTGCCCCTTTGGGGGATGCCGGATACCAGATAATGATAGTTTCCTAATCGTTTCTCTTCCTGCCTTTGATTAGTCTGGTTTAACAAATTCATAACAACAAGCGATCGTAATCGAAAAATACCATAAGAATTTGCGATTATAATCGAAAGATCTTATGTTTTCTCAAAAACACCACTACAAAATTTTTCGTCTTCACCAATTTCAATATTATTTATAAACCTTATAATCTTTATTCTACTTTTAATTTGTGGTATATTAAATCAAAATCTTTAAGGAAATTTTAGTTATGGAACAGCATATTATCTCAGACCCTAATGTTATGATGGGCAAGCCAGTAGTCGCAGGAACAAGAATAACGGTTGAGTTAATCTTGGAAAAACTTTCAGCAGGAGAAACAATTGAGCAGATTATCAAATCTCATCCGCACCTCACAAAAGAAGGCATACAAGCAGCGCTCAATTTTGCTGCGAAAGCATTGAAAGCAGATGTGATTTATCCTATCGCAGATTCTAAATGAACTTTCTAGCTGATGAAAATATAGAAACGGAAATTGTTGATCTATTAAGAAGCAATGGTTATGAAGTTGATTACGTTCTGGAAATGATGCCGGGTATTTCCGATAATGATATTATTTTGCAAGCAAATAAAAACAAATCACTTCTAATTACATCTGACAAAGATTTTGGTGAACTAGTATTCAGGCAACACTTGGTTC
>Ga0208462_1000175_pt1 | contig 86748 bp, 73 predicted proteins | sample AD_SCU001_MetaG_FD_184452 | JGI IMG/M metagenome (GOLD analysis project Ga0208462, IMG submission 184452) | Active sludge microbial communities of municipal wastewater-treating anaerobic digesters from China - AD_SCU001_MetaG (SPAdes) (version 2) | ecosystem: Engineered > Bioreactor > Anaerobic...
GAGATAGTAGGAGCTAAAAGAAAAAAACGAGGTGTCTACAGTACCGCTACAGTGAAGGCTAAGTCAGAGGAATTCACTAAATGGATATATTCAAAGTTTAGAGGAGTAGCAACCAAATATCTGCAAAACTACATTATGTGGTATGTAGCGATAGGTAAATATTTATCAGAAGGCATAATAAGTAATACTGGTAGAATGCTTAACCTTGCATCTTCGGATAGATTTGCCTGGTATGAATATTTTAGAGTAAGTAAAATATCATATACTGTTTGAAACATTTTTAAACTAATAATAAAATTCTATTTCTTATTTGTATTTCTTTAATTACTTTCTCCTCTTTTTACTAAATATTCCATTTTTTATTTCAAAAATTCTATTTAAGTTTGCAAAAAGAAATTTTAAAGGTTATGGCTAAAGAAAAGCTTTTTAATGAGTTTCCTCCTATTTCTGCGAAACAATGGGAAGATACTATAAAAGAAAGTCTCAAAGGGGCAGATTTTTCTAAACTTTTTTGGAAAACAGATGAAGGCATTGAGGTGAAACCTTTTTATACTAAAATAGACTTAGAAGGGCTTATTGATCTTACATATTGCCCGAATGTTTATCCCTATTTAAGAGGTTATAATGATAAAAAACTTAAATGGAATGTAATTCAAAATATTGATGAGACTGACTTAAAAATTGCTAATGAAATAGCTAGTAAATCTATTGTTAACGGAGCTGATGCTATTGAATTTGATATACCCAATATTGATAAAATTGATGATTTAGACGTTTTATTAAAAAACATAAATTTAGCTAATCACAGCATTCATTTTAGATCTTCTTACTCATATTCCATATTAGCTCAGGTAATTAAAGAATGGGCTCAAAAGAATAATTTTGATATAAAATTGTTAAAAGGTTCATTTAACTTTGATTTTTTCGCATATTATTTGATAAATGGCAATTATTACAATAGTTTTGATGATAATGTTAATGAATTAATAAGTTTATTTAATTTCATAAAGAATTGGAATCCTGATTTTAAAATCATTAATATTAATGGAGATGTGTACCATAATGCTGGTGCTAATGCAGTACAAGAATTAGCTTTTTCTCTTTCTCAATTGGTGAATTATTTAAATATTTTAACTGATAATGGTATCTCTATTGATCAAGCTGTTAAAAGAATTAGAATCACTTTAGGGTTAGGAAGTACTTATTTTATTGAAATAGCAAAATTACGTGCAGCTAGATTGCTAATCGCTAAAATTTTAACTACTTACGGATTGCCTAATGATCAAGCTAAGGTTATCATTCATAGTAAAACAGGTATTTTTAATAAAACTGCTTATGATGTATACAATAATATGCTACGCAATACAGTAGAAGCTATGGCGGCTATTATTGGAGGTGCAGATGATATAACTATTTTGCCTCATGATATTACACTTCAAAAATCTAATGATTTTAGCAGAAGAATAGCAAGAAATGTTCAACTAATACTTCGTGATGAAGCTCATTTCGATAATGTTATTGATCCAGCAGGTGGTTCTTATTTAATTGAAAATTTAACTAAATCTATGACTCAGCATGCTTGGAATCTATTCCTTCAAATTGAGGATTTAGGTGGTTTTAGAACTGTTATGGAAAACTCTTGGATTAAAAATGAAATCGATAAAAGTGCTGATAATAAATTAAATGCTCTTTTAAAAAGAAAATCTAATATTATAGGTATTAACAATTATCCGAACCTCAATGAAACTATTTCACCTAATCTCACAAAGCTTTTAATAAATAAACCTAAAAATGATAATGCTCTTAGAATTTTCAGAGTTGCAGAACCATTTGAAAATTTACGTTATCGTACAGAGCAACATACATTGAATGGTAATAAAAAACCTTTGGTATATTTGCTTCCTTTTGGTGATATAACTATGCGTAATGCTAGGGCTAATTTTTCACGTAATTTCTTTGGTGTGGCTGGTTATGAAATAAAGGATGCAGATGCTTACGATAACGATGAAAATATGCTTAAACAAATTTCTATACATAATCCTGATATCATTGTATTATGTAGTAGTGATATAGAATACGGTTCATTAGGGATTAATATTGCTAAAACTATTAGAAAACATTATCCAGAAAAAATACTAGTAGTCGCTGGTAATCCTACTGAAAGTATTGAAATATTAAAAGAAAATGGAATAAATGATTTCATACATATTAAATCTAATATTTTAGAAACTTTAGAAAATTTTCATAAAATATTAAATATTAAATAATTAAATTTAGTTTGAATTATTAAATCATTAAATATGAAACCTGATTTTAAAAAAATCAAAATTTTTGAAGATAATAAGCCTCAGCAAAAATTAAATGTTGAAGTCACCTATAATAGTGCAGAAGGTATTCCTATTAAAAATTTTTATACTTATGATGATATCGTAGAGTTAGAACATTTAGATTATGCTGCTGGATTACCACCATTTCTCAGAGGTCCTTATGCTACTATGTATGTGCAAAAACCTTGGACTATTAGGCAATATGCTGGTTTTAGTACAGCAGAGGAAAGTAATGCTTTCTATAGGAGAAATTTAGCTGCTGGACAAAAAGGATTAAGTGTAGCTTTCGACTTACCTACTCATCGTGGTTATGATAGCGATAATGAACGTGTAGTAGGTGATGTAGGCAAAGCTGGAGTTGCTATTGATACTGTAGAAGATATGAAAATTCTATTCGATCAAATACCTCTCGCAGATATGTCTGTTAGTATGACTATGAATGGTGCTGTGATTCCTATTATGGCTTTTTATATTGTAACTGCTCTCGAACAAGGTGCTAAACTAGAACAATTGAATGGTACTATCCAAAACGATATCTTGAAAGAATTTATGGTGCGTAATACTTATATTTATCCACCAGAACCATCAATGCGAATAATTGCTGATATTTTCAAATTTACTTCTCAATATATGCCAAAATTCAATAGTATATCGATTAGTGGTTATCATATGCAAGAGGCTGGTGCTACTGCTGTTCAAGAATTGGCATACACTTTAGCTGATGGATTAGAATATTTACGTACTGGATTAAAAGCTGGCATAGAAGTAGATAATTTCGCTCCTAGATTATCATTTTTCTGGGCTGCAGGCATGAATCATTTTATGGAAATTGCTAAAATGAGAGCTGCTAGACTATTATGGGCTAAAATTGTTAAACAATTTAACCCCAAAAATCCCAAGTCAATGGCTCTACGTACTCATACACAAACCTCTGGATGGTCACTTACTGCTCAAGATCCTTTCAATAATGTTGCTAGAACATGCATAGAAGCTATGGCTGCTGCATTAGGCCATACTCAGAGTTTGCATACTAATGCTCTAGATGAAGCTATTGCTCTGCCTACTGATTTTTCAGCTCGCATAGCTAGAAATACTCAACTTTTACTACAAGAAGAAACGCAAATTTGCCGTGTAGTAGATCCTTTAGGTGGTTCTTATTATTTAGAAACCTTAACAGATGAAATCACTCATAAAGCTTGGGAACTTATTCAAGAGGTAGAAGAATTAGGTGGCATGACAAAAGCTATCGTAGCAGGCATACCTAAAATGAGAATTGAAGAAGCTTCAGCTCGTCGTCAAGCACGCATAGATTCTGGCTTAGATATTATTGTAGGTATTAATAAGTATCAACTAGAAAAAGAAGACCCACTACAAATTCTTGAAGTAGATAATACTATTGTTAGAGAAAAACAAATACAACGTATCAATGAAGTCAAAGCTGCTAGAGATAATGAAAAAGTACAACAATGCTTGAATGCTATTACTAAAGCATGCGAAACTGGAGAAGGTAATTTGCTAGAATTAGCTATAGAAGCAGCTAAATATAGAGCTACTTTAGGAGAGATAAGCTATGCAATGGAAAAAGCTTGGGGACGTTATATTCCAGAAATTAAATCAATAACAGGTGTGTATAGTTCAGAAATTAGTCAAAATGAAAGTTTTAGAAAAGCCCAACAATTAGCTAATGATTTTGCTAAATTAGAAGGTCGTAGACCACGTATTTTAGTGGCTAAATTAGGTCAAGATGGTCATGATAGAGGTGCTAAAGTGATAGCTACTGCCTATGCTGATATTGGATTTGATGTAGATATGGGTCCACTATTCCAAACTCCAGAAGAAGCTGCTAAAATGGCTGTAGAAAATGATGTACATATCATTGGTATATCTAGTTTGGCAGGTGCTCATAAAGCATTAGTTCCTCAAGTGATAGAAGAACTTAAAAAATTAGGACGTGAAGATATTATGGTTATCGTAGGCGGTGTAATCCCACCACAGGATTATCAATTTTTATTTGATGCTGGTGTGGCAGCTATATTTGGTCCTGGAACCCCTATACCTGATGCTGCTATTAAATTATTAGAAATTTTAATAGCTTCGAGAAAATAATATCCAACAATTACTATTATATAAGTACTTATTTTTAATAAAGATACACTTTTTATAAAATATTTTATTGAAATAGTTGACTATATAATAAATTTTTCTATTGATTTATTGTAATAATAATGTAATATTAAAATTAATTTTTTGTTCAAATAATTTCCACATAAAAATATTTTTTGATTATATCTTTTTATAACTGAAAAGGTAATAAAGTTTTTAAAAGAAATATTTTTTTTAAAATAAATGTTTAAATTAAGTAATGATATATGAATTTAATTAAAATACCATTATTATTTTTATTATTCTATATTATAAAGAAAAATTAATAAATATTAAATTTACAAAATAATTTCTATAAAATACTCATTAATAAATAATTTAAAATTATAAAAACTATTAACTAAATATCATTACTTAATTTAAACAATTAATAAATAATTTTCTAAAACACTTATTAACAAATAGTTAGAAACTATTTTTAATTTTCTTAATATATATCATCTCTGATTTATTAATTTACTTCTCCCCAAAAGATATTCATCATCTCACCATATGAGACTTTTCTTTTGTTACTTTACTTATTATAGTTGTAAAAACAAAACAAAAAAATTCTAATAATTTAAAATCAAAATTAATGTTCTTTTGCTTTCAATGTAGGTATCAATATAAAATGCTATTTTAAGATAAACAAATTTTTTAGGAAATTAATGTATTCTAATAAAATTAGCGCTTGACTATGATCTGTTATTACTTCATCTGATAGTGCATTATCTAATGGTAAATTAGTAATTTTATAAGGAAAAAACAAAATGGATCCATAAGGTAAAATCAAATTTCTTTGCATTAATTCAGGAATATAAAACCATGGAGAAGTATAAAAATGTTGCTCATTTTTATAATCATATTTGATCACATATGAAGCTGCCAATGGTTGTAATCTATATTGAAAATCTTGATGCAAAATTATCAAATTACCAATCAATGCAATGCCAATAATATTGTCTTTGTTAATAACAGTATCAGTAGACACATCCCAAATATTAGGTCTATCATGAGCTCCCCAATCTTCTTTTTGTAAATTATAATCTTTGTAAGTAATAATTTTTCTGAAATAATATAATTTATTTATAGTATCTATTACATTATTCATTAATAAAGGATATTGTCTATAACTACTATCAAGAGTTATAAGTAATTTAACATTATAAATGACATCTGCAGGATCATAATATGTAATGAAATCACTTTTTTTATCAATTTCAGCTAGTTTAATTTTTCTTAATTCATCACCACGGGTATTATAATAAGTTTTATTACTTATAGGGTTCCCATTTTTATACTCAATCTCCCAACGATTACCATTACCAATATAATAAATTTGTTTGCCATGATATTTCCCATTTTTATAATTATAAATAGCTCGCAAAGTACTATCACTATACATTTCTCTCACTTCTCCATTAATTTTACCCCATTTTATAGGTAAAGTACTAATAAGAGTATCAGAATAATTGCCCCCTATTATAGGATATCTAATATTTATTTTCCCAAAGCCAGCAAAAACTTTATTTGTAGTATCCTTCACTTTAGAAAATTTTATTATTCCAGGATCAATAAAATTAATTTTAATTTTAGAATCTTGTGCACTAAATATCCACTTACCATATGGATGAGAATATCTATACTCTCCAGTGATCTTTAAATTATTAATATCTGAATAAGTAAAATTGCCATCAATAACTCCATTTTTCAAATTATAAAAAACAGTATCAAAAGTAGAAATATAAATATTAGATTTATTTAAATTATCTTGATGAACAAAAGATTTGCTCAGAGGTATCTCTTGAGCAAATAAAAAATATGTTAATAAAACATTAAAGAAATAAATAACAATTTTTTTCATTATGCTTTTTTAGTCTTTATAGATAATTTTTTAGATTTATTTGCCTTAATAATAAGCCAAATGCCAACAATAATAAAAGGTAAGCTAAGCAATTGTCCCATATTTAATCCAATAGTATTTATTAAATTAGTTTCAAAGCCTACTTGTGGTAATTTAATAAACTCTATTAAAAATCTTGCTAAAAACGTTAAAAGAAACATCCATCCTATAGCCAAACCACGCGGTAAATTACCATTATATTTTTTGTACAAATAAAAAAGGAAAATAAAAATTAATAAGTATGCAAGGGCTTCGTAAAGCTGAGTAGGATGACATGGTATAGTTTGTCCATCTCTCACAAAAATAAATCCCCAAGGTAGCTCTGTAGGTCTGCCATATATCTCACTATTAAATAAATTACCTAACCGAATAAAACTTCCCGCTAGTGCAGTAGGTATAGCCATCCTATCTAAAATATATAAATAATCTTTATTAAAAGATTTGCGAGAATATAAATATAAAGCTATCAAAAGGCCAATAGCACCACCATGGCTAGCTAATCCACCATGCCAAATAGCAAAAATTTCTAATGGATGACTGAAATAATAATCTGGCTCATAAAATAATACATGTCCTAATCTAGCTCCAATGACAGCACCTAAAATAGCATACCAAAATAGCTTATCTAACTCAGTCAAAGGCACTTTCTCCTTTTTGAAAAAATATCTGAATAAATAATAGCCAATTAAAAAACCTAAAGCAAATAAAATACCATAATATCTAATCTGTAGAGGTCCTAGATGCACTAATACAGGATCTACATTCCATACAATATAAGCAAAAATAGACATAAATTTTTTTGCAAATATAATTAAAAATAAAAATTTAAAAAGAATAATTAAATTTGTGATATTTCAAAAAATGTATATTATAGTATTAAAAGTATAAATATGTTACACTTTAAATATTTTATTATTTCAATAAAATTTATTACTTTTGTTTAAAAATTTTTAATTATGCAAGAATTACTAGAAAACATTGATAAATACTTGGCTCTGCCAAAGGATCACAAACGAGATTTTCTAGATCAGCTATATCAGTATCTAGTCAATAGCAATGCCACTGCTGTAGATTATCAAAAAGTAAAAATCCAATCAACCGCAGCTATCTGTCCAGACTGTAGAAGTGAAAACGTCATCAAAGTTGGTAAAAGAAATGGCAGACAAGTCTATAAATGCAAATCCTGTGGTTATCAATTTCGTGAGACTGCTCGCACCTTTGTCTATAGGATGAGAAAATATCCATTAATGCTTGACTATATGAGATGTATGCTCGAGGGTAAAAGTCTGCGAGCATGTGCTAATGAGGTTGGCATTTGTCTGAAAACCAGCTTCGAATGGCGACACAAAATATTAGCAGCTATTAGAGCTTTAGAAGGAGGAATAAGCTTCTCTGGAATTGTAGAAGCTGATGAACTACTAATGAACTATTCAGAAAAAGGGAGAAAGTTTAAAAACAAAGAAGAATATCGAAGAGCTAAAAAGAAGAAACATCCAAAAGTAGCAATATTAGTAGTTACAGATAGAGAAGGTAATTTACTTTTTAAGCAAGTTGGAGAGAAAAAGGTTAAAAATGAACAATTGAGAGAAGAACTCAAGAGTAGATTATCAGAAAACAATCTTATATGTGTAAAGCCAAAGAAAGAGTTTAGAAAAGGCGTAAAAGGTTTACAAAGTAAAAAAGTGATAGTAAACAAAAGACAGATTAAGCGAGGAATTTATAGTGTGAAGATTGTAGAGAACAAAATAAGTGATTTCAAGACGTGGTTGAGTAGATTTCACGGAGTGGCTACGAAGTACTTACAGAGCTATCTTATGTGGTTTGTAATAATGAATAAATATCTAAAAGAGTTGATAGATCCTGACATTGGTAGACTACTAAACTTGTCATCGCACGACAGATGGGCGTGGGACAAGTATAGAGAAATAGTTAGTCAAAGATATGATTAACATACTTTAAAATATAACAAAAATTTGTTATTTGTCCCTTTTATGTTACGTCCTTTCTTATAATAATATTTATCTTATTCCCTTATTTTATATTCCTAACTGTTTTTTTTATTTTGGTTTTATAAATATTAAATATTAATTTTGTGAAAAAAATATGACTCCTAATAAATTATTGTTACTTGGTGATGAAGCTATCGCTCAAGCAGCCATCGATGCAGGTGTGTCAGGAGCCTATGCATATCCTGGTACTCCATCATCTGAAATTTTAGAATATTTAATTGATAGCAAAGAAGCTAAACAAAAAGGAATAGTAACTCAGTGGACTGCTAATGAAAAAACTGCTGTAGAAGCTGCAATTGGTACTAGTTATGTTGGTAAAAGAACGATAGTAGCTATGAAGCACGTGGGCTTAAACGTAGCAACAGATGCTTTTATAAATTCTGCACTTACTGGTGCTAATGGTGGAATGATAGTAGTTACTGCTGATGACCCATCTATGCATTCTTCTCAGAATGAGCAAGATAATAGATTTTATGGTGATTTCGCTCATGTACCTATATTAGAACCTTCTAATCAACAAGAGGCTTATGATATGTGTTATTATGGCTTTCAATTAAGTGAAAAATTTCATTTGCCAGTATTACTTCGTATTACGACAAGAGTAGCTCACTCCAGAGCTGGTGTGTTACGAAAAGAATCTTTACCACAAAATCAAATTAAATTACCTAGTGATCTTAAACAGTATATACTTTTGCCCGCTTTAGCACGCAAAAGATGGTCTAAAGTTTTATCAATTCAACCATCTTTATTAGAAGAAAGTGAAAATTCTACATTTAATCAATATATCAATGGTAATGATAAATCTATAGGTATTATCGCTTCTGGTATTGCTTTTAACTACGTTATGGAAAACTTTCATGGTGCTAATCCTTACCCTATTGTGAAAATATCTCAATATCCTATCCCTGTAAAAATGATTAAAAAATTATATAAGGAAGTAGACAGATTAATAGTGATAGAAGAGGGGTATCCATTTATTGAAAAAATGCTTACAAGTTTTTTATGTGATAATTTAAAAGTGGAAGGTAAATTAACTGGATTGCTACCTAGAGAGGGCGAGCTAAATCCTAATATTGTAGCTCAAGCATTAGGATTACCTAATATCGAAGGTAAAGATATACCTACTTTTGTAGTTGGTAGACCACCGTCATTTTGTCCCGGATGCTCACATATAGATTCATATAATGCTCTTAACGAAGCTTTAAAAGATTATTCTAAAGGTAGGGTATTTAGTGATATTGGTTGCTATACATTAGGAGCTACTCCCCCATTCGAAGCTATAAATTCTTGTGTAGATATGGGAGCTTCTATTCCTATGGCAAAAGCTGCTTCTGATATGGGATTAAGACCAGCTGTTGCAGTTATTGGTGATAGTACTTTTACTCATAGTGGTATGACGGGCTTATTAGATGCTGTTGTTTACAATGCACCTATTACTGTTATTATCCTTGATAATTCTACTACTGGTATGACTGGTGGACAACCTTCTCATGCTAATCAAAGATTAGTTTCCATTTGTACAGGACTAGGTGTTAATCCAGAGCATATTAGAATAATTAAACCTTTGAAAAATAGACATCAAGAAAATGTACAAGTAATTAAAGAAGAATTAGCTTATGAAGGAGTGTCTGTGATAATACCTACTAGAGAATGTGTGCAGACCCTTAATCGTAGAATGAGAACTAAATTTAAAGAAAAAGAAGCAAATAAATAATACTTTATTAAAAAAATGAAAATTATGAAAAAAGATATTATCTTAGCAGGAGTGGGTGGACAAGGTATATTAAGCATTGCCACTACTATAGGATTAGCTGCTCTAAAAAAGAATTTGAATATTAAACAAGCAGAGGTACACGGTATGTCTCAGCGTGGCGGTGAAGTGGTGTCACATCTCAGAATTTCTGATTCTCAAATATTCTCTGATTTGATAACTAAGGGTCAAGCCGATATGATATTATCATTAGAACCTTTAGAAACTCTTAGATATTTACCATATCTAAATGAAAGTGGTTGGATTATTTCCAATTCTGAACCATATACTAATATCCCTAATTATCCTGATTTGGAGATAGTGTATAATGAAATTCGTAAATATAAAAATCATGTTCTCATAAATGCTGATGAAATAGCTAAAAAACTAAACGCTCCTTTATCAGCTAATATGGTACTTATAGGTGCTGCAGCTCATTATCTGGGTCTTGAACAGCAAGAAATAGAAGATGCTATTAGAGTACAGTTTAATAAAAAAGGTGATGATATTGTAAACATTAACATTCAAGCTTTTAGGGAAGGATTAGCTTTTGCAAAAGAATATACAAAAGCATAATAATTCTTTAAACATTTTAACAATAGAAAAATTTTTTAGCACAGAATTAGAAGAGGTTTATGAGTAATGAACCTCTTCTAATTTATAAAAGTCTCTTCATAAATCAATAATGAATTAAAGTGTAAAAAATTTTTTTAAATCTCTACTTCTAAATTTAATAAAATTAAAAATTTAGATCAAAAAAACGCAATGCTAATTCTCTATCTTTGTAAATTTGTTGTATTAAATCCTCTACCCTATCAAATTTTATTTCATCACGTATTTTCAAAAGAAATTCAATTTTTATTGGTTTATTATAAATATCTTTATTAAAATCGAAAAGGTGTGCTTCTAGAGAAATATTGTTGTGTGAATATTGAAATGTAGGTCTGAAACCAATATTCATTATACCTCTATATTGTTCATCTTCTACAAAAGCTCTTATTATATATACACCACTACCAGGAATAATTTTTTCATCAGCTATCTCACCAATATTTGCCGTAGGAAATCCAAGTTGACGACCTATTTTACTACCTTCTATCACTCTGCCTTTAATGAAATAATTATATCCTAAAAGTTTATTTGCTTCTGATACAAAACCTTTTATTAATAAATTGCGAATCTTTGTTGAGCTAATAAAAACGCCATCATCTACAAACGGTTGGAATTTATATAAAAAGAAATTATATTTATATGACAATGCTTTTATATCTTCATAAGAGCCAGATCTATTTACACCAAAGCTATGATCATATCCCATAACTAAAGCTTTCATATTAAAATTTTCTTTTAATATTTTTATAAAACCTTCTGGTGTCAACTGTGAAAATTCTTTAGTGAATTTTTGAATATATACTATATCTACAGGCATTTGAGACAATATCTCTAATTTTTCTTCTAAGGTTGTAAGTAAAAAATGAGCTTGTATTTCTTCTGCTAACACAAAACGTGGATGTGGATCGAATGTAATTATCATATTAGCATAGTGATATCTTTTAGCTAATTCATTGGCATACTCTATTACAAATCTATGTCCACGATGTACACCATCAAAAGTGCCAATAGATATAGTAGTAGGTAGATTGATTTGTTTTGGTGTATATAAAATTTCCATCAATTTTGTTTATCAGTATGCAAAATTAAATGTAAAAAATTAAATGTTATTTTATTCATCAACAAAATAAAAATTTTTATTCCTTTTACCAATTCTACTTTCTATTATCTTGTCCCCACATAAGTTTATTTCTTAAAACTTTGTAAAAAGAATTTTCCTCAAACTCTATCAATGGGAAATAATTTTTAGATTTTTTTAAAATAATTTGTTGTCCAGTTCTAATAATATGATTATTAGCATCAGCAGTCAATAAAATAGGAATATCAGGATATTTGACAATTAAAGTTAATACTGTATCATCACGTATCACTAAAGGACGACTTGTTAGATTATGTGGAGCTATGGGAGTAATTACAAAGTTAGCTGCAGTAGGCTCTAATATGGGACCTCCACAACTTAATGAATAAGCTGTAGATCCAGTAGGAGTAGCTACTATCAACCCATCAGCCCAATATGAACAAACGAAATTATCATTAATATATAATTCTACAGATATCAAATACTGATCTTTATATTGCTTAATTGTTACCTCATTTAGAGCATTATGAAATAGTGATGTATGTTCTTTAATGTTGAGCTCTATAGTTGCTCTTTTAGAAATATTATATTCATTGTTTTTAATTCTATTCAAATACTCTACGATATATTGTGGATCTCCCCATGTTAAAAAGCCTAACTTACCATAATTTATACCATAAACTGGTAATTTATATTTTAAACTAATTGGTAAAGTATCCAATAATGTACCATCGCCACCAAGAGAAATTATACAACAATATTTATTCTTAAAATTATTATTTTCAATAATTATATTTTCAAATTGAGAAATTTTATTTTTTATCCTTTCATTATCGCTTTGATTGTCAAAATATATTCCTACATTACCATTTTCTTTTTCACAAAATAAACTTATAGCTTTTATTGTATCAAAGAATATATCTCGCCATTGAGAAAAAAAAATTAAAATATTCATAAATTAAATATTTAAAAATCTCATTAGAAAGTCGTAATTATGTTGCAATTCTTCGTAAAATTCCTCCTCTTGATATGAAGCATAAATGATGTAATCATATCTATTAAAGGTCTGCACAATAGGAGCTAAATCCATTTTGTCTAATTTCAAAAAAACATATAACAAATTTTTATCTGGATCAGCATGAATAAATGTAGCTAAAATATGAGCATCATTAGATTCTACAATACTAGCTATTTGTGTCATAGTATAATCTATGGGTTTAATTTCTAAAATGATAGTACCACCAGGATTATCAATATTCATAAATGGAGATAACTTTTGCAATAAATCTATACCTACTATAGAACCTAAATATTGCATATTAGAACTCGTAACTGGACAAATAGACAATTTATATTGTCCTAAAAATTGTAATATATCAAATATATGCGAATCTGACTGTACAGATACAATTGGAGTAGATAAATCTACATTACCTATTGGGATACTTTCATCTTTGATACCTAATAAATCTTCTTCATTTAAGATGCCAAGTAGAATATCATTATTCACAATAGGTAAATGAGAAACTTTCCATTCATTCATTAGCTCTCTAGCCTCTCTAATAGTAGTAGAAGTTTTAATTGCTATAAATGATGAATATATAAAATCCTTTGCAAACATTTTTTCAAAATTATTATATTGCTAAAACAAAAATACAAAAAATATTGTAATTATGATATTGAATAGATTTATTTTCTTAATAAGTTAAATTTCAAAAAATAGCAATATAAACGAAAATATAAATGTAAATTATAATATTTCATAATTTTAACGTAAATTTGTTAAAAAAATATGGAAACTAAATTTTATGACACTTCACATGGTAAAATCTCTTATAGCATTAATGGAAGTGGTCCAGTAATATTATTTTTTCATGGATTTCCCTTTAATAAAACTATATGGTATCCTTATATGGAAAAATTGAATGAATTCACAACTTTAGCAATTGATTTACCAGGTCATGGAGATAGTGATTTATTCAGTGAACCAGATTTATACCAATGGTCACAAAAAATTTATGAACTTTTAATATTCCTATCAATAAATCATGTTACCATAATAGGACATAGTATGGGCGGCTATTTAGCATGCAGTTTTGCTGAATTGTACCCCAGCATGATCAAAGGATTAGGACTATTTCATAGTTCAGCCAGAGCAGATACTGATGAAAAAAAACAAAATCGTGATCGTATAATAAAAACTATCGAAGAAGATCATATTAAATACATTGCCAACTCCATACCTTCGCTTTTCTCTCCAGATAATCGCATAAAATATAATAAAGAAATAGCAACATTAATAAATCAAGCAAATAAAATGGATAAACAAGCATTGATAAATGCACAACTAGCTATGAGAGACAGAGAAGGACATCTCGAAATGTTAAATACTGCTTCATTTCCATTTTTATTTGTTATTGGAAAACAAGACCCTAGTGTACCATATGAAACATCATTGGCTCAAGCTACGCTAACTAAAGTATCACTAATATTAATGTTAGAAAACTGTGGACATATGGGATTTATAGAAGATTTCAATAAAACATTAGTAGCTATTAATAGCTTCGCAGCGCTCTGTAACGAATAAAAAACAACTATTCATGTCAAATAAGAATTTTTTGATTTTTACTAATTTATTTCCTTATTTTAATGATACTCAAGGTGGATCTTTCATCACAAATAGATTAATGATTTTCAAATCTTTAAACATTGATTTCAATGTTTATGCAATAATACCTGATGATACTTATTTTGTTAAGCTGCTTAAAAAATATTCTGGGAAAAAAATTTTTGATAACACAAAAAATAATTTTGAACTTAATGGAATAAATTATAATTATATCAAAATTCACAGAAATCTTTTAAATGTTATTAAAGAACGGACAATAAGAGAAAAAATCTTTTTACAATATAGTAACCATATATTAAAAATACTTTATGATCAGATAAAAAATCAAAATTATAATCTAATAATTGCTCATGGTATGTATGATCCACCTGCGGGACTAATTGCTAAAATTTTTTCTGAAAAATTAAATATACCATATATAGTTAATTGTCAAGGTAGTGACATTAATTATAAAATGCAATTAAGCCCAGAATTATACATTGATGTGTTTGAAAACGCTGCTAAAGTAGTATTTGTAAGTAATGCAATTCTTGATAAAGCTAAAGATTATGGATACAGTGGTAATAATGCAATAGTAAGTCCTAATGGGGTAGATTTAGATAATTTTAAACTACTAGATAAAAACAAAATAAAAATTGAGTTAGGATTAAAAAATAAAGTAGTTGGCTTTGTCGGGAATCTTTTACCTGTAAAAAGAGCAGATAAATTACCAGAAATTTTTTATGAAATAAACAAACAAAAAGAAGTCGATTTTTTAGTTGTAGGAGATGGACCATTAAAAAAAGAAATAGAACAAAGATGTAAAGAAAAAAATTTAAATGTCCTTTTCACTGGTAAAATACCTCATGATGAGATTCCAAAATATATGAATGCTATGGATGTAATGATATTACCTAGTAGAAATGAAGGATTCGGTGCAGTAGTTATAGAAGCACAATCTTGTGGAGTACCAGTAGTAGGTAGTGATAATGGTGGCATACCAGAAGCTGTAGGCAATGGTGGAATTATTGTCAAAGAAGGAGATTATTTTGAAAAAAGATTTGCTACAGCAGTAATAGAATTATTAGACAATCCAATAGATAGTGAGACACTTAGACAAAGATCACTTAGTTTTTCTTGGCAAAATATTGTTAACAAGGAATTAGAGATATATGAAAAATTAATTAAATAATTTTTTATTATTAAAAATAAATTATTAATTTTGCAAACGAAAAATAAACGGGGCATAGCGTAGTCCGGTTATCGCGCCTGCTTTGGGAGCAGGAGGTCGCAGGTTCGAATCCTGCTGCCCCGATTTTTACTTTAATTCTTAGGTCTCGTAGCTCAGCTGGATAGAGCGGCAGCCTTCTAAGCTGCGGGTCGTGGGTTCGAATCCCGCCGGGATCACAAGCAATGAAAAAAATCCACCTTTTTTTATTTTTTAATTTTCTAATATTTAATCTAATAGCTCAAAATTTTATCGGTATAGCTAATGTAGGATTGAATATCTCACAAGTAGATGGAGATGAGATTTATGGATTTAGAAAATTTGGAGCTAATATAGGTCCAAGCGTTATGTATTCTTTCGGTAAAAATAAACAGTGGCAAATATTTCTTGAGACTAATTTTAGCCAAAAAGGTTCTTATCAAAAATATCCAAATTCATACATAGATACTATGAAATTGCCATATTATAATTTAAGATTAAATTATGTAGAAATTCCATTCCTTCTATTATATAATGATAAAAACCTAGTCAGCTTTGGAGGAGGATTTAGCTATGGTAGGCTAACAAATGCCAAAGAGTATGAATACGGCAATTTGATTAATTATAATACCCTACGAGGCCCGTATGATGCAGATGATTTTGAAATCATCGCAGAAGTAAGATTTAGAATATACCAAAAATTATATGGTAATATTAGATATTCATATAGTATAGACAAAATAAGAACTAGAAATTATGATAATGGAATTGACCAGTGGACAAGAGACCAATACAATAATGTTATATCAATAAGGCTTTTGTGGTATTTCAATCAGAAACAAGAAGATAAGGTTAATAAATAAAAATTTGCGATATAGGAAGAGGGTAAAAAGAGAATATCATATATTTTTGTTTTATTTAAGATATTTTATTATTTTAGTAAAAATTATTAATTTTGTTTAAATTTTTTTAATTATGAAAGAATTATTAGAAAACATTGATAAATACTTGGCTCTGCCAAAGGATCACAAACGTGATTTCCTGGATCAGCTATATCAGTATCTTGTCAATAGCAATGCAACAGCAGTAGATTATCAAAAAGTAAAAATCCAATCGACTGCAGCTATATGTCCAGATTGCAAAAGTGAAAATGTCATTAAAGTTGGTAAAAGAAATGGCAGACAAGTTTATAAATGTAAGACCTGCGGTTATCAATTTCGTGAAACAGCTCGCACCTTTGTTTATCGTATGCGAAAATATCCATTAATGCTCGATTATATGAGATGTATGCTCGAGGGGAAAAGTCTGCGAGCATGTGCTAATGAGGTTGGCATTTGTCTAAAAACCAGCTTCGAATGGCGACACAAAATATTAGCTGCTATTAGAGCCTTAGAAGGTGGAATAAGCTTCTCTGGAATTGTCGAAGCTGATGAGCTACTAATGAAATATTCAGAAAAAGGGAGAAAGTTTAAAAACAAAGAAGAATATCAAAGAGCTAAAAAGAAAAAACATCCTAAGGTAGCAGTATTAGTAGTTACAGACAGGGAAGGTAATATTCTTTTTAAACAAGTTGGAGAGAAAAAAGTGAAGAATGAACAATTAAGAGAAGAGCTCAAGAGTAGATTGTCAGAAAACAATCTGATATGTGTAAAGCCAAAAAAAGAGTTCAGAAAAGCCGTAAAGGGTCTACAAAGTAAAAAAGTGATAGTAAACAAAAGACAGATTAAGCGAGGAATTTACAGTGTGAAAATAGTTGAGAGCAAAATAAGTGATTTCAAGACGTGGTTGAGTAGATTTCACGGAGTAGCTACGAAGTACTTGCAGAGCTACCTTATGTGGTTTGTGATAATGAATAAGTACTTGAAAGAATTGATAGATCAAGATATTGGGCGACTACTGAATCTGTCATCGCACGACAGATGGGCGTGGGACAAGTATAGAGAGATAGTTAATCAGAGATATGAATAACATACTTTGAAGTATAACATATATTTGACACCTGAAAAAACTCTCTCTTACCCTTTATTTCTCAGCATCTTCCCGTTTATATTTTTTTGACCTTTTAAAAATTTTCACAAATAATGATATTTATTCTATTTGCTTTTTATGTAAACTAATATTATTAATTTTGTAATATAATTATTTAATAATGAAAGAAAAAATTTTAGAAGCTTTAAAATCAGTAATTGATCCTGATCTTAAAAAGGATATCGTATCATTAGGAATGGTTCAAAATTTAGAAATCAATGGTAATAAAGTTAGTTTTTCTATAGTTTTAACTACTCCTGCATGTCCATTAAAAGAAATGTTTAGAGATCAAGCCATTAATGCTGTTAAGTCTGTAATGCCAAATGCAGATGTAGATGTCAAGATTATTTCTAATACTTCTACAGCTAGGGCTCATTCAATTATGGGAAATATTAAAAATATTGTAGCAGTGGTTTCGGGCAAAGGTGGCGTTGGCAAATCTACTATTGCTACTAATTTAGCAGTAGGTTTAGCTCTTAAAGGTGCTAAAGTGGGCTTTATTGATGCTGATATTCACGGTCCTAGTGCTCCTTTAATGTTTGGATTAGAGAATGCTCAACCTGTAGTGGTTGAAAACAATGGTAAACAAATTATTACTCCTATAGATAAATATGGAGTTAAAATAATGAGTATGGGGTTTTTTATTGATCCAGAAAAAGCTCTTATATGGCGTGGCCCTATGATCGGCTCAGCTTTTAAGCAAATTATGGAAGATACTGATTGGGGCGAATTGGATTATCTCATTATTGATACACCTCCAGGTACAGGAGATATTCACCTAACACTAGTTCAGAATTATAGCCTCACGGGGGTTGTCATCGTTACTACTCCTCAAAAAATTGCTATTAATGATGCAGTGAAAGCTATTAATATGTTTGAGGACCCCAATATTAATGTTCCCATTTTAGGAATAGTAGAAAATATGTCTTATTTCATTCCTCCAGATGCTCAAGATAAAAAATATAACATTTTCTCTGGGCTAGGATCAATCAATGATATTGCTAAAAAATATCATACAACTATTCTCGGTCAGATTCCTATCGATCCACAAATATGTGATGAAGCAGATAATGGACGTCCAGCTATTTTAGATGATAATACAGCATATTCTTTAGAGCTTAGAAAAATGGTAGATGCTACAACTCAGGCTATTTCTATTCGTAATGCTACTCTTCCAGAAACTAAAATTGTAGAAATTAAATATCAATAAAATTAAAAATCATGGAGTACGAAGAAATTAAAAAAAGAGTCCTTTATCTTCTAGACCAAATACGCCCATATTTACAAAATGATGGCGGTGATATGGAATTCATAGAATTGACAGATGATTTTATTGTAAAATTAAAATTAACTGGTGCTTGCCATTCTTGTCCAATGTCTGTGATTACTATAAAAAATGGAATTGAAGAAACTCTAAAAAAATATATTCCAGAAATCAAAGAAGTTGTGAATGTATTGAGTTAATAAAAAAAGTTAACGCTAACTAAGTTTTTAACTCAGGTACATTCATTTATTAGACTACAATGTAATTGTTTTATGTGAGTTTAATTTTACTCAATATTTAGATAATAATTTTAAAATTATTATTAGTAAAATTTAAAATATTGCTATTTTTACTAAATTTTTATAATTTGTTATGGAAACAATTTTTACCGAATTAATCAATAAAAAAATCTGTATTTGGGGATGGGGAAGCGAAGGCAAAAGCACATTGCAGTTTATAAATAAATTTGTTCCAAATTATAATGTAGTAATTGCTGATAAATATTATATTGATAATAGTGCAATTCCATATATTTCTGAAAATGAGCTAATTACTAATTTAGATAAATTTGACATTATAATTAAATCACCAGGCATTAGTCTATATAATTTGAATATTAAAAAAACAAATAACATCACAAGCCAAGTAGAATTATTCCTTAAATATTATAAAAATAAAACGATTGGTATTACTGGTACAAAAGGCAAATCTACTACTACTAATTTGGTATATTTTTTATTAAAAAATTTAAATTTTAATGTACAAATTGGTGGAAATATTGGAATACCGGTCTTTGACCTTTTAATGAATGATAACCACACAGATTGGTATGTTTTAGAATTATCTTGTCATCAATTAGATAGTATAAATTATTCACCTCATATTGCCATTTTATTAAATATCTTCCCAGAGCATTTAGATTACTATCAATCATTTGAATTATATAAAAATGCTAAATTTAATATTATTACTCATCAGAATAGTAATGATCTTGCTATAATAAATAACAACATTGCTGATATCACAAATATAGAAAGTGAAATTTGGAATTTCGGTGAAAACATAAAAAATAGTCAAAGAGGCTTATTTTATCTTGATAATAATCTGATTTTTAAAAATGCTAACAATACAAAAAAATTATCAATCGATCAGGACAAATTGAAACTAAAAGGTGAGCATAACATTCATAATATTTGTGCAGCTTTGCTAGCCACATATTTTAGTACTGGCATAGAAATCGAAGCATTTATTGATAAAATATATGAATTTCAACCTTTACCACATAGGTTGGAATATATAGGTGAATTTCAAAATATTCATTTTTACAATGATAGCATCTCTACAATACCACAATCTACTATTGCAGCCTTAGAATCACTGTATAATGTAGACACTTTGATAATAGGTGGGATGAATAGAGGATTAAATTATTCTGAACTTTTTGATTATTTAAAAAAATCCAATGTAAAAAATATATTTTGTATAGGAGAATTAAAAGATTTTTTATTTACAAATTTAGAAAACATAAAAGATAAAAATGTAATGAAATTTGATGATTTACAACAAGCTGTGGATGCTGCTTTTCGATTAACTTCTCCAGGTAAAATTTGTTTATTATCACCTGCTGCAGCTAGCTATGATCAATTCAAAAATTTCGAAGATCGTGGCGATAAATTTAAATATTATATAAAAAATTTTGACAACAAAATCTAGTTCAAGGCTTATCAATTATATGATTCTAAAATATTATTATACAAATTTCTCTTTTTCTTCTTTATGAAATAACCAAGATCTCATTAATTCAGCAATACAGATAAATATAATAGTAAAAAAGATTTCTTCGATAATAAAATAAAATCTAATGTAAATCCACGTAGTGAGGTAATTTATTATATTTACTAAAAAAGTAAATATTGTAGAAAAAATAGTGATATATATTAAAAAACTCCTCCATCCTAGCAAATTTGAGTTGGCATAAAGTGGAGTATCTATCTTTCTTAGTTTATTATATTGTGGTAATAAAAAATAATAATGCTGTATGAAAATAATAACTATAGCACCAAAAGCATATAATCCATAAGTGAATGTAAATGAATCTCTTAATAAACCAATCAAAAAAGCAATTAATATCAATGATGTTTTATTCATGTTAAAAGGTATCAAACATAAAATAATATAAATGAATAAATTAATCTGTACACCATATGACAGAGGTAAATGATCTAATATTAGAACTTGAATTAGAAAAATTAGTAAAGCAAATAATACTTTTTTGAAAGTCTGCATGGATTATTTATTTTTATTTAGTTGCATTATCTGATCATTATCAATAAACTTAACTACATAAACGAAATATACTCTGTATAAATTTTCTAAATAATTAAATTTATATGTCATTGATTGATTGTCTGGGTTAAAATATTTAGTAGTAACAACTCCAATAGGTATATTTGGTGGGAAAAAAGTTGAATAAGCACTAGTAAAAATAGTATCACCAATATTAATTTTAATAGTGAATGGGACATTTACAATCTCACCAACGCCAATATGTTTCCCATCCCATTGAGCTATGCCAACATAGTTATCATTAATAGCAGCAGAGATTTTGACATCAGGATGCATATAGGTTTTTAGCAAAGTATATTTATCTGAAACAGAGCTCACGATACCTAGGATACCATTAGGTGTATAGACACCACTATTTTCGCTAATGCCGTCTCTCCTACCCTTTTCGATAATTGCATAATTTTTTGATTCATGAATGGTCATAGATATCAATCTAGCAGGCAAAAAAGAATATAATTTCTTTAATGAGTCAGGTATTAAAAATACACTATCAGAAACAGATATACATTTTACATTCATTGAATTATTCAATCTATCATTTAAGATTACATTCTCAATAACTAGTTCTTCATTTTCTTTTTTTAAATAAAAATAATGAGATATATTACTCGACAACTTATTTAATGGAGAAACTATGAAAGATGAAATTTTAAAAAAATAAGCTTGGTGAATTTCAGAATTATAAATGAAAAGCCATAAACTAAAAATAGATAGTATGAGAAAAGTAATAGTAAAATTATATTTTTTAAAAAATCTAAGCCAGCTCCACATGAATTAAATAAGGAAAGGGAATTTATTAAAATTTTTAAGTGCTACGCTAGTACCCCTAGCTACAGCTAAAAGAGGATCTTCGCCCAATTGTACTTTTAGTTTAATTCTAGAAGACAATCTTTTATCTAAACCACGAAGTAATGAGCTGCCACCAGTAAGATAAACACCATTTTGTAATATATCTGCAGATAGTTCTGGGGGAGTATTTTCTAATGCACTAATTACAGTATCTTCTATTTTAGAAATAGTTTTGTCTATAGCATGAGCTATCTCCTCATGGTTAACATGTACTGAGCGAGGTATACCAGTTATTATATCTCTTCCATTAACTTCAATGGGTTCAGGTGGATTTTCAATATTAGGTATAGCAGCACCGACATCAATTTTAATACGTTCTGCTGTTCTTTCACCGATACTTAGATTATGAGCACGTCTCATATAATCTTGTATATCTTCATTGAGTTCAGTACCACCTATGCGAATACTTTTATTACTAATAATGCCACCTAAAGCAATAACTGCAACCTCCGTAGTACCACCACCTATGTCTACAATCATATTCCCTGTATTGTCTAACACATCAATGCCAATACCTAAAGCTGCAGCCATAGGTTCATGGATTAATTTTACTTCTTTAGCACCAGCTTGTTCGGCAGAGTCATGAACAGCTCTCATTTCTACTTCGGTAATACCACTAGGAATACCTATTACCATACGATAACTATAATTGATGATAGTATTTTTCCAAGGTATCATTTTAATAAATTCTCTAATCATTATCTCAGCAGCATAGAAATCTGCTATTACTCCATCTCTCAATGGGATGATAGTTTTTATATGTTCATGAGTTTTGCCATGCATCATCATAGCTTTTTTGCCAACAGCCATCACAGTATTTGTAGTATTATCTATCGCAACGATAGATGGTTCGTTTACTACCACTTTATCATTATACATTATCACTGTATTAGCTGTACCTAAGTCTATTGCTATTTCTTTTGTTAAAAAATTAAACAAAGCCATCTTGTTCCTTTATTTTTTAATGTTTAAAATTCCTAATATTTGTAAATGACAAAATTAAATCATTTTCTTGACAATAAGATATAATTTCTCTATCATGTATAGATCCACCAGGTTCTACTATAGCTACAATGCCATTTTTATAAGCTATGTCTACACTATCTGTAAATGGGAAAAATCCATCACTAGCTAATATTGCTCCATTAAGGTCGTGACCAAAAGTTTTTGCTTTATCAATTGCTAGCTTAGCAGCATCTACTCTGCTAGGCTGTCCACATCCCATACCTATCAATTGCTGATCTTTGACAATAGCAATAGCATTAGATTTTAAATATTTAGCAATTGATACACCAAGTGCCATATCATCAATCAATTTATTATTTAATTTTTTATTTTTAACGATCCATTCCCATTTAGATGCATTAGGGATATAATCATCTCTCTGCTGCACTAAACTACCACCTAAAACACTACGCCATAACCAACTATTGGGTTTAGCATTTGGTATAGAAAGCAAAATTCTGTTTTTTTTAATTGATAGTTTCTCTATTTGTCCTTCTAAAAATCTGGGGACAATGAGAACCTCAAAAAATAAACTATTTAATTTTTCTATGGTTTCATCATCTATAGGTGTATTAAAAGCAAAAATGCCACCATAGGCAGATACAGGATCTCCAGCCAAAGCTTTTTCGAAAGCATCTAACGGTCTATTACTCACTGCTACACCACAAGGATTGGTGTGTTTAACTACTACACAAGCAGTAGGCTTCAGTTCATTGACAAGTAACCATGCACTATCTATATCTAAAAAATTATTATATGATAAATCCTTACCATGATGTTTTTGATAGTTCATACTACCATCATGCAAATAAAATGCCTGCTGATGAGGATTTTCGCCATATCGTAGCGGAGTTATTAAATCAGTATGTACTATTTCAGCCTCTTTACCAAGATATGGTTGTGAGAACCATTGAAATATGGCAGCATCATACATCGTAGCAGTAGCGAAAGCATTTTTGGCTAAAAGGCGTCTATCTGTCTCTAAGCTATTACCATTTTTTATACATTCAAAGAAATGATCGTAATCACTTTCGTCAGTAGCTACTAGCACATCTTTGAAATTTTTAGCAGCAGCACGTATGAGCGTTATACCTCCGATATCTATTTTCTCTATAATTTCTTCTTCATTAGTAGCACATTTACATGTTTCTGCAAAAGGGTAAAGGTCCACCAATACTGCGTCTATTTCTGCTAAATTATATTTATTTGCCTCTTTTATATCATTTTCATTATCTCGTCTAAGTAATATTCCACCTAATATAGCTGGATGCAGTGTTTTCACTCGTCCATCTAGAAGAGCAGGATAATTAGTTAATGTATCGATTTCTATTACATCAATTCCATTTTCAATAAGAAATTTACTAGTACCACCTGTAGATATAATTTGTCCTCTAAAATGTTTCAAAATTTCTAAATAAGGTAAAAGCAAGTTTTTATTATATACTGAAATTAATATAGAATTTATTGGTTTGAGAGACATTTTTTTGCAAAATTAAAAATAAAAAATGGTATTTTTATTATAATCGAGAAAGATTATTTTTTTTATATAAAACTATAAATGTTTCGCAGAAATATACTGCGAAACATTGAGTAAAATTAAATTCTAATTGTACCTTTACCACCTACATACACCTGCTATTCCACCAAACTTGCTATACAATTTATCTTTGATATCATCTTTTACAAATTCAATTTTCGTAGAATATTCTTCAGCTAAATCTGTTATATATTCTCTTAAATTAATCTCTACAGGATTCTTACAATGTTTTTTTGCATCATCTATGAAGCCAAATATCAATCCATCTTCGCATTTATATGCTTTAGAATCAAAATCCCAAGGCAAAAGTAAAACTTGTAATCTTCCTATTTGCAAAGCTTCTAAAACATCAGACAAACCACTAATTCCAAAACCTTGATATACTAAATCGAAATAATATTTTTCTTCATCATATTCTATTTTTTCTAACAAAGGATTAATCTTTTCAAGAATTTCTTTACCAGAAATATTATCAGGATTAGTAGGATTAGAGACATGGCCGATAATTAATTTTTTAACCTCATGACTAAGGTAATTTTCGAAAAAGTTAAGTTGCCAATCAGTACCCATCAAAACGAGCCTACTAATGTTTAATTGATGAATAGACTTAGCTAGCATATCAGCTAAACGTTTATATAGTTTGTGAGACCAATTTTGATATTTAGATTTATATTTATCTTTAAATTTTTCTCGAGCATAGAAAGTACGTTCTCCATATAGAATTTGATCAATAGCTGATAAATGCTCTTGAATTTCTTTCCATTCATCACTAGTAATTTCAGCGAAGGTATCTGTAATTTCTTGAACTTCATTTAAGAAAATTTGGTAAAATTTCCATTTAGTCCCATAAATATGTAAAACACCTATTCTATCATACTCATCAAAAGCATAATAGATAGGTAAAAGGTAAGGTTTCCCATAATGTACATCTACTTTGCCAAGAGTTAAATCTATAGCTGGCAAATCTATTTGTAATTCAAAAGTTTCGCTCTCCAATTCATTTTTATCATTTATCCAAGCAAATTTAGCTAAAGTTTTTGTCTCTGGATGCACAAATTCTAACGAAAGTAAAAAATCTTCTAAAAAAGTTCTACCATTATTTAATTTTATATCTAAAGATTTAAAATCTTTTAAGGCATTTTTAATTCGAATGATCCATGCCATACTTTTATTTTCTTCTTTCGATGGATCTGTATCACAATACACTGATAATACTGGTACACCTAATGATTCAATTTTTTCTTTAAATGCATTAATTTGTTCCAGGGTTATCATAGCACTACAATTTTATGATTACTCATAAAAATAAATACAAAAATCATACAAAATTTTTACAAAAAATAAATATGGAAATTAAAAGTAAAAAATATTAAGAATTGAAATTAATGTTTCCAGAAAATTTCTGATTTACCTTTTAATAATAATATTTTTCTACTCAATATAAAAAAATAATCGCTTAATCTATTAATATAAGCCATTATTAAATCATAATTAGAAATTGATTCATTTTCTGCCAATTCACAAATTTTTCTTTCTGCTCGTCTAACAACAGTTCTAATAATATGACAAAATGACATATCAAGATCACCAACTGGTAAGATGAAATTAGTTAATTCACTCAGCTCACTAGAATATTGGTCGATTTTATTTTCTAAAAAAACAACCCTATCATAAGAAAAGACTGGTAATGTATCAGAAGACATTGATTTATTAGCTAAATGAGATTCTATGATAAAAATATCATTAATAATAGTAAATAAATCATTACGAATATCAGGTAAATCAATTATTTCATAAAAATATCCGATAAAAGAACATGCTTCATCTAGAGTGCCATAGGCTTCTACACGAGGATCATTTTTAGGTACATTTTCACCAGATAACAAGTGAGTATAGCCTTTATCACCATTTTTCGTATATATTTTTTTAGCATTTTTCATATATCTTGATAATTTTTGAGAAAATTTTCTGCTAAAGAAACCTTGTGATTAATTTCGTCAGAAATAATTTTGCCATCTCTAAGCTTGACTATTCTATGGCCAAAAAGAGCAATATCAGGCTCATGAGTAACAAGGACAATAGTATTCCCTTCATTGTGAAGTTTTTCTAGTAGAAGCATAATCTCATAAGATGACCTACTATCGAGATTACCAGTAGGTTCATCAGCTAAAATAATAGAAGGATTATTAATAAGAGCTCTAGCGATAGCCACACGTTGTCTTTGTCCACCAGACATTTCATTAGGTTTATGATGCATTCTATCTTTCAAACCTACTAATTCTAGCATCGCCTCTGCACGAGCCATACGTTCATTTTTATTAACACCCGCATAAATTAGTGGCAACATTACATTTTCTAATGCATTATAGCGAGGAAGTAAATAAAACGTTTGGAAAACAAAGCCTACTTCTTTATTTCTTATACCAGCTAGTTCATCATCACTTAGCCCACTAACTAATTGATTATTAAGGTAATACTCTCCACTAGTAGGAGTATCAAGACAACCAATAATATTCATTAAAGTAGTTTTCCCCGACCCAGAAGCCCCCATAATAACTACAAATTCATTTTTATTAATTTTCAAATTAATACCTTGCAAGGCATTAACAACGACTTGACCGATGAAATAAGTCTTTTGAATATTGTTAAGAGAAATTATAGAATTCATAAAAAATTTTAACAAAGATAAGAGAAAGTTTTAAAAAAAAGAGATAAAATAAAAAATTTTTCTTTTTCCTTTATCTACCCCTTTCTATTTATCCAATATTTTGTAATTATCTAAAAATATTTATTAATTTTACTAAATTAAATTTCGTAAAATTAATGAAAAAGATTTTTGCTTTAATGTTATTAGGAATTTTTATCATCGGATGCAATGATGATGATTATTCTTCAGAAAATTTAAATGTAATTTCTGATAGTCAGGATGTACCTTTTAAAGAAATTATTTTTTTAGTTAACCTAAAAACTAATGATAGCACTTATGTAGTAATTAAAGAAATAGATTCTATTAATATTTATGTAAATACTTTTTCTTGGGCTAAGCTCAACTCTGCATCTATAGATACTACTAAAATAAGCAAATTTATTGTTAATAATAGGTTTGAGTCTAATAATAAAATAAGTTATTTGGTCGTTGCTAAACAAGCACTCACTCAATCTAATTTTAATACTGCTGGTGATTATGCTCAATATCTTAATTCATTATATGAGTTGCAGCCAGGAGAGTATGCATGCTTAATAGAATCATTTCAAATTACGTTGAATGACTCTACTACAGTGAAATATTATCCATACTCTTATAAAAGTTTCAGGGTAGAATCTAATATGAGAAGTGTTTTTATTGGTGAATTCGATATAAATATAGATTAATATGAAAAAACTACAATTTATTTTAGTAATATGTGCAGCTTTTATTCTCACATCATGTTATAAATCTGCTGACATACAAGTGAGAAATAATATTTCACAAGTAAAAATTATGGACGTTAAATGGGGAGATATTTATATAGCTGGAGAATTGCTACCTGGTGAAACATCTTCTAAAATTACTGTAACTAGTCAGGAAGAAAAATTCCCAGCTACACATAATATTTCTTTTGTAATGTCTGCAAATGATAAATATGTCTATCTAGAAACAGTTTGTGAATATATGCTAGATGAAGATCAAGATTTGCTAATTATATTAGAAGACACTACTAGAGTTCAGAATCCTAATCAATAATTAATATATATGCCATTAATAAAAAGTGTCAAAGGTGTTTCTCCTCAATGGGGAAAGGATTGTTGGATAGCAGATAATGCAACTATTGTAGGAGATGTTATTATCGGTGATCAATGTACTATTTGGTTTAACGCAGTCGTGCGTGGCGATGTTCATTACATTCATATTGGTAATAAAGTAAATATACAAGACCAAGTTGTTATTCATTGTACTTATCATACTGCTCCAGTAGAGATAGGTAATAACGTATCAATAGGCCATAGTGCTATTATTCATGGTTGCAAAATTGGTAATAATGTCTTGATAGGTATGGGAGCAATTATCATGGATGATGTTATTATCGAGGATAACTGTATTATTGCTGCTGGTGCTATTGTTACTAAAAATACTTTTATTCCTTCATACAGCATCTTTGCTGGCATACCTGCCAAAAAAATTAAAAATTTATCTGTAGAACAATTGCAAAAAGAAGTTTTGGATATAGCAGAACATTATCCAATGTATGCTAGCTGGTATAATGAAATTGAATAATATAATAGCTAACTATTGGGACTAATGATTTTATCTATCTTTTTGGAAAATGTATAAATAAGCTATACCAAAAGTTAATTTTTTTAATTTCAAAGTTTTGAAGCCTAAGGTTTCAATATATTGGGTTAAATCTTCACCACAAGGAAATTCATCAGAGGTGTCTTTTAAATATGTGAAAGAATTGGGATATTTTAATAAAAATTGTGAAAAAGTGCTCATAATTAACTTTTGATACATTTTATATAAAACATTAAAAGCTGTATCAGGCTGACCAAATTCTAATATTGCTAAAATACCTTTAGGCCTTAGCACTCTATAAGCAGATAAAAGAGCCAAATGAGAGTTTTCGAAATTTCTAAGACCAAAAGAAATAGTTACTGCATCTACAGATGAAGTGGATAAAGGAACATTTTCTGCAAAAGAATTGTAAAATTCAATATTAGGTTGTTGCAATCTATTTTTTGCTATATTAATCATTTTTTCAGATGGATCTAATAGTATCAATTTTTGAGGTTCTAATTGTAACAATGATTTAGCTTGAGAACCCGTGCCACATGCTACATCCAAAATTATTTGAGGTCTGAAATGTTTTAATTCATTTGTAAGATATGCTCTCCACAGATGATCAATGCCAAATGAAAATAATGAAGTAAATTTATCATAATTAGGTGCTATAGCATCAAACATATCTATAACTTCATTTTTACTTTTGCCAATAATATGCTTATTGAGCACCTGATCTATAGCTTTTGCCATGAGTATAAATTTTATGTGGCTAAATTAAATATTCTATATTATTAAAAATACAAAAATTATATATATCATTTTTTTATTTCAATAGAATAAAAAAGAATTGAATTAGGCATTTAGCTATCTGCTCACAATTATAAGAAATCATATAAAATTTAACCTTAATCATTAATTTTGTTCCTTATAAAAAATAAAAAAGTGGCTTAAAAGATTTAAGCCACTTTTTTTAACCATTAAATTAAAAATAAGCAAATTAATTTTTGATTTTATTTACTATTTTAGCAAAAACTTCTGGTTCATTCATCGCAAGATCGGCCAATGTTTTACGATTAAGTGCGATGTTATTTTTATGAATTAATCCCATAAATTGAGAATAAGTCATACCATTTAATCTGGTTGCAGCATTAATACGCTGTATCCATAATTTTCTATAATCACGTTTTTTTAATTTTCTACCAACATAAGCGTGATTTTGTCCTTTTTCCCATCTATTTTTGGCTACTGTCCATACATTTTTATTACGACCTATATAACCTCTGGTTAATCGTAATATTTTTTTTCTTCTAGCCCTTGATGCTACATGATTAACACTTCTTGACATAATTTACCTCCTTTTTGTTTCAGCGGCTAATTTTTTTAAGCTCTTCGGAGCTGATAACAATTTTTTTTTTAATTTTTTACTTTAATAACATTTGTTTAACAGTTTTAGCAGTTTTGCCTTCTATAATGGCATAATGCCCAAGATTTCTCTTGCGTTTTTTACTTTTTTTAGTCAAAATATGACTTTTGTATGCATGTTTACGTTTCACTTTGCCAGAACCAGTAATTACGAAACGTTTCTTTGCACTTGATTTACTCTTCATTTTAGGCATATCTTATTATTTTTTATTTTTTCTTATTAATTTTAGGAGCTAAAATCATAGACATCACATTACCTTGAATTTTAGGCAATTGCTCTACTTTTGCAATTTCAGATAAAGCATCAGCAAATTTCAATAATTGTACCTCACCTTGATCTTTATATACAATAGTTCTACCTCTAAAGATAATTTCTACTTTTACTTTATTTCCTTCTTCTATAAACCTTTGAGCATGTTTGAGTTTAAAATTAAAATCGTGTTCGTCAATATTAAAACCAAGTCTAATAACTTTAACGACCATTTGGAAAGTTTTTGCTTTGATTTCTTTTTCTTTTTTTCTACGTTCAAAAAGAAATTTGCTATAGTCCATTATGCGACATACAGGTGGATTAGCTTGCGGTGAAATTTCAACTAGATCTAAATTTTTTTCATAAGCTAGTGCTATAGCTTTATCAATAGGTAAAATTAAAGGTTCAAAACCATCTCCTACTACTCTGACCTCACGTGCTGTGATTTCTTCATTAATTCTATAACTAAATTTTTCTTCCTGTGCTCCCAAGTTTTTAATTAAATTTTATTTGTTAAACTTTTATTTAATTCGTCTGAAAATAAATTAATAAATGCCTCAGTAGCCATGCTACCGAGGTCGCCTTGTCCTTGACGGCGTACAGACACAGCATTATCATTTTTCTCCTTCTCACCTACTATAATCATAAATGGAATATGCTGTAGCTCTGCATCACGAATTTTTTTACCTACTTTCTCGGCTCTATCATCCATTTCAGTTCTAATATCTAAATTAGTCAGCAAAGATACAACTTTTTCTCCATATTCAATATATTTTTCACTTATTGGTAAAACTATCACTTGGACAGGTGATAACCATAATGGCAATTTACCTGCTGTCTGCTCTAATAGTAATGATACAAATCTTTCCATAGAACCAAAAATAGCTCTATGTATCATCACTGGACGATATTTTTGATTATCTGCTCCTATGTATTCTAGATTAAATCTTTCTGGTAAATTATAGTCTACCTGTATAGTTCCTAATTGCCAGCTACGGCCTATAGCATCTTGCACCATAAAATCTAATTTTGGCCCATAAAAAGCTGCTTCACCTTTAGCAATTATCGTATTAAATCCTGTATTAGTTACACTCTCTAATATTGCTTCTTCTGCTTTTTGCCAATTTTCTTCGGTGCCTATATATTTTTCTTTATTTTCTGGATCTCTCAATGACACTTGTGCAGTGAAATTTTTAAAATCAAAAGTATTTAGGATGAGCAGTACTATTTCCATCACTTTATGAAATTCATCTTTTAGTTGATCATTTGTACAGAAAATATGTGCATCATCTTGAGTGAAACTACGTACACGTGTGAGACCATGAAGTTCGCCACTTTGTTCGTATCTATAAACTGTACCAAATTCTGCTATTCGCAATGGTAAATCTTTATATGATCTAGGTTTAAAAGCATAAATCTCACAATGATGAGGACAATTCATTGGTTTGAGCATAAACTCCTCACCTTCATTGGGTGTAGATATTGGACGAAATGAATCTTTGCCATACTTTTCATAATGGCCTGAGGTAATATATAACTCTTTTTGTCCAATATGTGGTGTGATAACATGCTGATAACCATATTGCAATTGTACGTTTTTAAGGAATTTTTCTAATTCTTGTCTAACTATTGCTCCTTTTGGTAACCACATAGGCAAACCCTGTCCTACTTTAGGACTAAACATAAAAAGTTCTAATTCTTTCCCTAATTTTCTATGATCTCTTTTGCGAGCTTCTTCTAAAAAATTAAGATAATCATCCAATAATTCTTGCTTTGGAAAGCTAATACCATAGATACGTGTAAGCATTTGTCTGTGTTCATCACCTCGCCAATAAGCTCCAGCAATATTTAGTAGTTTAATAGCTTTCACATATTTAGTAGATGGTAAATGAGGTCCTCTACATAAATCTACAAAATCACCTAATGTATAAAAAGTTATTTGTTGATTTTCTAACTCTTCTATCAATTCTATTTTGTAGATATTATTATTTTTTTTGAAATATTCTAAAGCTTCTTGTTTAGTTACTTCTTTTCTAATAAAAGGTATATCTAGTTTGATGATTTCTTTAATTTTGTTTTCTATTTTTTCTAAATCTTCTTCAGTAACTTTGTGATCACCAAAATCTACATCATAATAAAATCCCTGCTCTATGCTAGGACCTATGCCAAATTTAGCTTCTGGGAATAGCGAACTAATAGCTGCAGCCATAATATGAGATGAGGAATGCCAAAATATACTTTTACCTTCTGGGTCGTCCCACGTGATAATTTTAATCTGTGCATCATTTTCTATAGCTCTATTTAGATCATACATCTGATCATTTACTTTAATAGCTAAAGCTTTATTAAGCAAGCTCTGACTAATAGACTTAGCTATATCAAAGCCAGTGATACCAGCTGGGAATGACTTTTTATTATCATCAGGAAAAGTAATTATTATCTCTCTCATATCTTTTTTAAAAAAATATTTGCAAAATTAATGTAAAATTTTTAAATGAAAAGTAAACTTATCCTAAAAAAATAGTATTATAACTTAACATAAACAAAACATTTTATATAAAATCAGTTCACAGATTGATTAGTAGATATTAATAAGAACGATGATTCATCATAAAAAACATTTTTTTATGTCAAACCAGGGACAGGTATTTGCAATTTTTTACTAATAGCAATGAGCATTTCTTTAGTCATACGAGCTAGATCATAGTCTGGTTGCCAACCCCACTCTTCTCTTGCACAACTATCATCTATAGATTGTGGCCAACTATCAGCTATAGCTTGTCTGAAATCTGGATTATATTCAATTTTAAAATCTGGAATATATTTTCTAATCTCAGCAGCTAATTCCTCTGGGGTGAAACTCATAGCAGTAACATTAAAATCTGCATGATGCTTTAGTTTAGTACCATCAGCCTCCATGAGCATAATAGTAGCTTTTATACAATCAGGCATAAACATCATAGGCAGTCTAGTATCTGATTTTAAAAAACAATTGTAATATTTATTTTTTACAGCTTCATAAAAAATCTCAACAGCATAGTCAGTAGTACCACCACCTGGTAGAGTTACACTACTTATAATGCCAGGATATCTCATACCACGCATATCCACACCAAATTTTTTGAAATAATAATTCCCTAAAAGTTCTCCAGAAACTTTAGTAATACCATACATAGTTGTAGGCTGCAGAATAGTATCTTGTGGAGTATTTACTCTCGGAGTCGTAGGGCCAAAAACCGCTATAGAGCTAGGAACAAAAACTTTTTCTAATTTCAATTCTCTTGCTACTTCTAGAGTATTTATTAATCCATTAATATTAGTATCCCATGCTTTCAATGGATCTTGCTCGCCTTTAGCAGATAAAATAGCAGCTAAATTAATAATAGTGCTTATATTGTATTCTTTACAAATTTCTTTGAATTTATCAGTATTTCTGACATCTAATTGTACATATGGGCCAGCTTTAGCTAAATCATCTGGTAATGGAGTACGGTTATAAGCTAAAACTACGTTTTCGTTACCATATTTTTCTCTTAATGCAGGTGTAAGCTCAGAACCTATCTGGCCAGCAGCACCTATAACTAATATTTTTTTCATGGTTTTATTTTTTTTGCAAACTTACATTAAAAATTTAAATATATAATAATTGAAATATGAGTTTTGTCTATTTGGGATATGAATGTTTTTTAAGGAATGAAGATTGGGGGAGAGGGAGACTGGGTGAATGAGTGATGAGTGATGAGAGTTGAGAAGTTGATGAGTTGATTAGTTGATTAGTTGAGAAGTTGATGGTTTAAAGGTTTAAAAGTTTAAGAGTTTAAGTAAAATTAAACTATGTTAAACTACTTTAAACCTAAAATTATCTTCCACAAATGAACACAAATGTGCACATTTATAGTCTGAACCACTGATTATATTTTGACTTTAATGATTAAACATGATTTTCCCATTCCATTTTTAAATCATAGCCCATCAGGCAGGTCTTCTGGAAATCTGCGGTTCTGACTTATTATCTGAACGCCTACTTCCATTTTTTTATATCATTAGATAATTTATTATATTTTTGTATTATTAAATAAATATTTTTATGAGATTAAATAAAGTAATCAATGACCCGATATATGAATTCATACCTATTCCTGATGAGATAATTCTCTCACTTATAGACCATGAATATTTTCAGAGATTAACAAGAATAAAGCAATTAGGTTTTTCATATTTAGTTTTTCCTGGTGCACATCATACTAGATTTGCTCATAGTTTAGGAGCAATGTATTTAATGCAAAGAGCACTAAATCAATTAAATGACCAAGGCGTATATATAGATGATAAAACATATTTATCTAGTCTAATAGCAATATTAATGCACGATATAGGGCATGGTCCATTTTCACATACACTAGAAGCCTTGCTAGCCGATAATATCACACATGAATTTATCACCGATTTTGCAATGAAAAAATTAGAAAAATCTTATGGAGAACCTATGACTATAGCCAGACAAATTTTTAATAATTCTTATCCAATAAAATTTTATCATCAGCTGGTATCTAGCCAATTAGACATGGATAGATTAGACTATCTCACACGCGATAGCTTCTATACCGGTGTGAGTGAGGGTATAATAAATACTCAACGTATTATATATATGCTCACTCTAACAGCTGATGGAGATTTAGGAATATTAGCCAAAGGAATTTATTCTATAGAAAAATTTATCATTGCTCGCAAAATAATGTATTGGCAAGTATATTTTCATAAAACTACAATGGCTGCAGACGAAATGCTATCTCAAGTGATTAAAAGAGCTAAATATCTCACTCATAATGGAACAAAGGTATCTGCTACTGAACCATTAGAATATTTTCTCAAATATCACAATAAAAAATTTACTGAAGATGATTTAGATGTTTTCATGCAAATAGATGACTATGATGTAATGACAGCATTGAAAATATGGTGTAACCACGATGATAATATCCTCAGACTACTATCTAGCAAATTATTGAATAGAAAACTTTTCAGATGCATTATACAAAATAATAATCCTCTAAATGACGAAAAAAGAATTAATGAATTAAAACATAAAATTTTAAGTAAATTTAAAATTGACAAAGATGATTTACAATATTTGATAAATATTAAAGCAATAGAAAATCAAGCATATACACCTCATAGAGATCAAATAAATTTAGTTTATAAAAATGGTGAAGTTAAAGATATCTCTATGGCCTCTGATCAACTACATATGGAATTGCTACCTAACGATGCAATGAAGTATTTTTTATTTTATCCAAAAGAAATAGAATAATATACAAAATATTATGTAGCAACTATTTTCATAAGTGTGAGAAATAAATTTTTGTTAAAAATTTATTTCTTGAGTTTATGATTTATTGTAAGGGTAATTTTCTAAAGCAAAAAAAATTATTATCTTTTCACTATACCATATAGCACCATATCTATGAGGCTATCCATCATTTCATCATAATTAGAAATATAATCAGGTATGATAAAAGGTAATTCTGAAATTTTCAATGCAGTAGCTATGACAAGAGTTGCATTTTCTATATTAGGGAAATAAAAAATATTTCTTCTATCGCCCTCTTCTAATATGCCTTTGATAATATTTATTTCTTCTTCATCATATTTTTTTCTAATCTCATTAACAAATGCAACCTGTGGAGTCATCTCATTAGTTTTGATCATAAATAAATTAACTAATTCTTTAGTCTTTTTCATTCTTAATTCGAAATAGATTCTCAATTTAGTAATAGGATCTACGGTAGTATTTAATTTTTTTATGACTTCATTTTTGAAATTTTCAATTTCATTTTCTAAAACTTCTTTAAATAGTTCTTCTTTATCATTAAAATAGTAATAAATGCTACTTTTAGCTTTACCAATTTTTTTGGTAATATCTTCGATAGTAGTTTTGTCTATACCTTTAGCTGCAAAAACTTCTGCAGCTTTTTTTAGAATCAAATTTTTGGTTTTATTTTTGTTCATAACTACTCATATATTAATGTATCAATATTCCATGCTTCCATGGTTATATATTGATTAATATTAGTAACATTTTTATTATAATTTTGAATATTATTTAATAAAAATTCAAATTTATCAACGTCCCTAATTTGTAACATTATTAAAACATTATAACCAGGCCAAATACTATTATTCATACGTGGATCGCCAAGTCTATTTTTCACTCTTACTTTATCAATAATTTGGAAGCTACTTATATTACATTGCTCTAAGATTGCAATTATTTCGTTTGCTTGAGCAACATCACAATGAATATTTACATGTTTCATAAATTTAATGATTTTTTAGGTTTGATATTTGCAAAAAACAATGAGTAAAGCACTGGTATCCAAATTAAAGTAATTAATGTGGCAAAAGCTAATCCACCGATACTAGTAATGCCAAAAGGAGCCCATATTTCGTGGAGTAGTCCTTTGTTTACAGCCATTGGTAGCATACCCATTATTGTTGTAATTGTTGTCATCAATACGGGACGTAGCCTAGACCTTCCTGCTATGACAAGAGCATCATATAATGCATAGCCGCGTTTAATAAGCATATTTGTATAATCTACTAGCACTATACCATTATTTACTACTACTCCCATTAGTAATATTATTGCTACAAAAGAAATCAAACTTAATGTAGTGCCAGTAATATAGAAAGCAAGGATAGAGCCTACTATAGCAAAGGGTGATGAGAGAAAGATAATGAAAGGTTGCAATAGATTGCCAAACTGTGCAGCCATAATCATATATACTAGTATTATACTAATTATCAAAATTAATTGTAAGCTTGAGAAACTCTCTTGTTGCTCCTCCACTTGTCCTTTCATTTGTATCATTACATTATTAGGATGATTAATATTATTAATTATTTTTTGCACTTCTTTTGACATTGTGCCCAGGTCTATATCATTTGTAATATCAGCACCTACTATAGCTACACGTTGTTGATTATCGTGCATTATTTCTGCATAGCCATTATCTAAATTTACATCAGCTACTTCTCGAAGGGCATATGAATTACCTGTAAGAGAAGATATTCTAATATTTAAAACATCATTTATTGATGTAAGTTCATCACGAATATATCTGACATTAATAGGAATTTCATTTCCTTGTTCATTATATTTACCTGCTTCTGTACCATATAGGCTCTGACGCACTTGCATGGCTGCCATAGCAGGATTTATCTTAAGATCTGCCATATGATCTTTATCAAAAGTTACTCGAAATTCAGGTTTTGTATTTGCTAAACTATTTTGAATATTAATTAAATTAGGATTTTTTTTCAAAGAATCTTCAATAATTTTAGCATATTTACTTAATACCTCTAAATCATTGCCAGTAATAACTATTTCAATTGGTTTAGCATTTCCGAGCAAAGCACCACTAATTATTGATCCACCAGTTACATTAAATTGCTCTATCTCTGACATTTTTTTCAACTCTTTTTCAACTAATTTTGCTATTTGTTGAGAACTACGTTTTCGCTGATCTGGTGGTACCATATGATATACGATAGTAGCTAAGTTTTTGTTTTCTTTGAAACCCACTGAAGATAAAATACCCTGATCAGTTTGTCCTGCTACAGTAAAGCCAAAAACTATTTCTGGTACATTCGATTCAATAAATTTTTCAATTTTTGCAGCAGCTTTTTCTGTTTCTGCAGCACTATATCCTTCAGGTAACTGTATAACTGTTATTAAATCGCCACCATCAATATTAGGAATATATTCAGTACCGATAAACCATTTACCAATAATCACAGATAGACCTACTAAAGCTATCATTATAACAACAATTATAGTCTTATGATGTAAGCACCATTTAATTAATTTACCATAATAATTTTCTAAATTAACATACCATTTCTCAGAAATTTCATATATCTTGAGCTTCTTTTTTTGTTTTGCAGGTTCTACGAATATTTTACTGGTAAGTGTAGGGGTAAGAGTGAGAGCTATCAATAATGAACCAAGCATAGTAGCAGCACCAATTATAGAAAATTGTTGAAAAAATATACCAACAATACCACCAGCAAAAATCAAAGGAAAAAATACAGCTATAGTAGTGAAAGTAGAAGCACTGATAGCAAGACCCATCTCTCCAGTAGCAAACATAGATGCTTCTTTCTTTTTTATGCCCCTATCAAGGTATTTATTAATATTTTCTACAACAACTATACTATTGTCTACTACCATACCTATAGCCACGACCATAGACATAAGAGTAAAAACATTGATCGTAAAGCCACTAATCATCATAGTAATAAGTGCTATAAGCATAGAAAAAGGAATAGAAAGACTTATTATTAAACTAGAACGCCAAGCTCTCAAAAATAACCATACAACTAATATAACCCATAATCCTCCCCATAGTAAAGTTTGTACTATATTATTGATAGAACCATCTATGATTTCTGTAGTATTAAAAACCTCATATAATTTAGTACCTTGCGGTAAAGGAATCTTGTTGATTTCTTTCATTACCGCCTCATAGACTTGTAAAGCATTAGCTTTAGATTGTTTTTGTATTAATAAAGCGGTAGCTCTACTTTGATGAGTTCTAGCTATTTCATCTTTTTCTTTAATTTGTTTTTTTACAGTAGCGATATCTTTAAGCCTGACGACCTGACCTAGATATGTATTTAATGGTAAATTTTCTAATTTTTCTAAAGAATTTACTTGTCCTTTTATAGTAATATTTATATCCCAAATACCAGATTTTATAGAACCAGCAGGAATATTTAAATTCAAGCTTTTCAATAAAGTAGAAATATAGTCCATAGATAATCCATATTTTTCTGCCTTTAAAGGATCAACCTCAATAGCAATTTCATACTCTGGTTGAGCTATTGGCATTACACTACCTACACCATCTATATGTTGTAAACGTGGAGAAATAACTTTATCTATGAGGTCACTTATATTTACACTTTCATCAGATGTTTGTAAACCAAGGATAACAACTGGCATCACCGAAGAGTTAATTTTCATTATCATTGGCTGCTGAGCCTCTCTGGGTAATTGTGATTTAACTAACTCTATGAGATCTCTAGCATTAGCCGAAGCCTCGCTAATATCTGTACCCCAATTAAATTGCAAAGAAATAGTAGATACATTATCTTTTGAAAAACTTTGAATTTTTTTAATATTTTCTGTACTAGCTAAAACAATTTCTAAAGGATTAGTTACTTCCTTCTCTACTTGTTCTGCATTAGCACCAGGATATACTGTTATTACTGTCAAAGTAGGTAATTCTATATCTGGAAATAAATCTCGAGGTAATCTAAATATTGCTAAAAATCCAAAAAGGACTATAGCAGCATAAACCATATAAGTAGCTACTGGATTTTTTACTGATACATCTGTAATTTTCATATATTTTACTAATTTAAATAGTTTATTGTATTACCTGTACTGTAGTGCCAGCTTCTAAATTTTTCTTACTAGAAATGATAACTTTATCACCCTCATTCAATCCTTCTAAAATCACATTTTCACCCAAATACTGAATAATATTTACTTCTTTTTTTTCTATTTTATTTTGATTATTAACTATATAAACAAAATAAAGGTCATTCTCTGGTTCTTTGATAATAGCTTGTAGCGGAATAGAAATGACATCCTTACTAATAATATCGATAAAAACTTTGCCTGTCATACCAGGTTTATATTTCATTGATGTATTATTAACTTTAGCTCTAATAGTAGCTGTAGCTTTAGTAGAATTCAGTGTAGGACTGATGAAATCTATCACACCTGTTAATGTATCATTATTATATGAATTTGCAATAAGTTTTATTTTAGAATTATTTTTAATATAAGGTAAATCTTTCTCACCGACCTCAAATTCGAAATACAAAGGATTTATTTTTACTAGATGTAGAATGCCTGTTGACAATGTTTGTCCTATATCAATGGAAGCTGAAAAAAAATAATTCTCTCCTTCATGAGCTAATAATTTATCGACAACACCATCAAAAGGAGCTTTAATTTCTGTATTAGACTTTAAAAGATTATATCTTGCCTCAGCAGCTTCATATTGTGCTTTAATATGATCAAGGTCTTGCTGACTAACAGATTGTTTGTCAGCTAGATTTTTGACTCTTTGATAATCTTTTTTCAGAGCTTCATATTCTGCCTGTGACTGCAAAAGCATTTCTGAAGACATTTGTACAAGTGTTTGACCTTGTCTGACAGCAGAACCTTCATCTACAAAAATCTTTTCTATTTTTCCTGGTATAGTAGTGCCGAGAGTAGCTTCTTTAAAAGGAATAAAATTACCTAAAAATACCAAAGTATTTGGTATAGTTTGCTTATTTACTGTATAAACCTCTACTTTTGATATTGTATCGTTAGTAGAAGTATTATTAGTTTTATCTTTATTACCGCAACTAGTAACTAAAAGACTTGCTAAGATTGTGATAAATACAATTGTTTTTTTCATATTTTTTCTAATTTAATTATTCTAAAATTCCATAAGCTTTTCTCAATTTAGAATAAAAGGCAAGTACCTCAGCATAGGCTTCATAATAAGATGTCTTAGCCTCTAGCCACATAGTTTGAGCTTGCATTAGATCTGCTAATTTAATAACCCCTTCATGGTAAAGATTGGTTTGTAATCTTAAATTTTCTGTAGCTAAATCAACATTTTCTTCAGTAACTTTTAACTGCATTAATTGTTCTTTTAGTTGATTTGCAGAATAATTAGCATCTATAGAAATCAGATTCTTAGCTTCATCCATTTTCATCTGTGCTATTTTATATTGAACTAAAGCAGCTTGACGTTTATTATATTTTTCTAAAGCATGAAATATGGGTACCTTAATAGTAACTCCTACAGTATAATCATCGCCAAATTCTTTTGCTAAACCATTATAAGGATTAGGATTTACGAAAAAATAATTAGTAGTGAAACCTATTTGAGGTAGCATATCAGCTTGAGTTACTCTCATCATATTTTTATTAAATTCTACATTTTGTTCTAATAATTTAATTTCTGGTCTATTATTTATATCATTTTCATTATTAAGGAATAATTGTAAAACTTCTTGATTAAATATCAAAGAATCCTGTGGAGTAAAATCAATGTTAATCTCTCTACCCATTTTCTGATTTAATAGTTGCTTTTGCAAATTCAGCCCATTTAATGCCTTAAAAACATTTACCTCTGCTTCATTAATTTTTGTTTGTACCATTAAAAGCTGATTATTAGTAGCCATACCCTCTTGAATATAATTTTTTACATCATTTTCTAATTGTTTCAATAAGTCCAAATAATTTAAAGCAAGTTTATATTTTTTTTCAGTTATCCATAATTTATAATACATATCCTCTATTTCATATAGCAGAGATTGTTTATCTACATCAGTTTGATACTTTGCCATCATTACAGCATTAGAAGTCATTTTATTAGCATAATAAATCTTACCACCTGCGAAAACAGGTTGCAATAAAGAGAAATTAAAAATATAATTATCTTTAACACCAAATTTAGCCTGATCTGCAGGCAACAATGCATAATTTCTAAAAATAGGATTACCTTCTGCATCAGTGAGTGGCTTGAGTGTATTAGGATCTATTGCAAAGGTTAATAAACTAATTAATGGGTTAGTGAAACTGCTAGGATTCAATTGCATTGTCGACAAATTAATAGCTTGGTAAGGTACTACGGGTAAAAATAAATCATTTTCGAACAATTGAAATTGATTGTTCAAACGTAAATATGTACCCGAAAAATTTATATCAGGGAAAAAATTAGCAAAAGTAGCTCTCTTATTATATATTGCCATATTAATATTAGCACTGTCAATTTGTAAATTTACATTTTGTTTCAAAGCAATTTGCTTACACTGCTCTATACTTAGTACTTCTTGTGCTGATAAGTATATAGATAATAATATCATTACGAGAAAAACATTTAATCGCATAAAATTTTTTGAACAAAATTATATAAATATTCTAAATTAAAAAAAATTTTTTTTTAATTTTTTAATAAATATAAAAATTTAATACTAACAAATGATATTATAATTGCTAATTACAGCTTATATAATAAAAAATAATAATGGATAAAATATATTTTGAACAAAATATTAATTTGGTTCTAATATATTTTGTTTTTTAATTCTATAACGTTTATTGTGGGTAGAATTAAAGAGGGAAATTTAATAAAACACACAAGTCAGTTTTGTTTGGTTTTTTTTTGAAGATTATAAAGATGTTTCGTACATGGGAATGAAGGGTAAGAGGTTGTAGACTTATGAATAGTGATATTGGGCGAAATAAAGGGTTTTATCCAAGGATGAGCGTGGGATAATGAAATATAAATTGTGTTAGACTTATTGATTATATATTAAATAAAAATATTTTATTATTTTTGTCAAAATTTTTAATCATGGAAAAATTACTAAAAAATTCAAAAGAATACCTCGCTCTACCTAAAGACCATAAACGTGATTTCCTCGATCAGCTTTATCAATTTCTAATTGATGACCATGCTACAGTAGTAGATTATCAAAAACTAAAAATCAAATCTACAGCAGCCATCTGTCCAAACTGTAAAAGTGAAAACGTTATCAAAGCTGGTACTAGAAAAGGTAGACAGATATATAGATGCAAAAATTGTAGATATCAATTCAGTGAAACAGCACGCACCTTTGTATATCGCATGCGTAAATATCCCTTGATGTTAGATTATTTACGCTGTATGCTCGAGGGCAAAAGCTTAAGAGCTTGTGCTGATGAAGTAGGTATCTGCTTAAAAACAAGTTTTCGATGGAGGCATAGAATATTAGCAGCATTAAGATCTTTTGAAGGAGGTATTAGTTTCTCAGGCATAGTAGAGGCAGATGAATTGCTAATGCAATATTCAGAAAAAGGGAGGAAATACAAAAGCAGAGAAGAATATGAAAAAGCAAAAAAGAAGCGACATCCCAAAGTAGCAGTATTGGTAGTTACAGACAGAGAGGGAAATTTACTTTTCAAACATGTAGGCGATAAAAAAGTTAAGAATGAGCAATTGAAAAAAGAGCTAAATAAAAGGATATCAGAGAGTAATGTACTATGTGTAAAGCCTAAAAAGGAATTCAAGAAGGCAGTTAAAGATATTAATAGTAAAAAAGTAATAGTAAACAAAAAGCAATTAAAGAGAGGTTTATACAGTGTAGAGATAGTAGAGAGCAAGATAGATAATTTTAAAAAATGGTTGATAAGATTTCACGGGGTAGCTACGAAGTACTTACAGAGCTATTTGATGTGGTTCGTAGTGATGAATAAGTACCTAAAAGATATGATAGATCCAGACATTGGTAGGTTGCTAAACTTGTCATCGCACGACAGATGGGCGTGGGACAAGTATTGGAAATTAATGAAATTAAAATATCAATAATAGCAATTAAGTCTAACAGAATATTAATTTCACAAACCCCTATCCTCTTTCCCTCAAATACAATTTTATAAAAGTTGATTAATTATTCGAATAAGTATTTGTTACAATATATTATTTGTTTAAATTTATTAATAATACAATTTTTCGAAAATTCGATTATCTATACAAACGTTATATAACCTGTTTTTTATTTAAAGAATCCTTGAAGTATTTTTTGAATTAAGCATTAGATTAAATCCTATTTTATAAAATATTTAAGTTGTTTAATGGGTAATTTATTAGTCTATTTAAACATTAATTTTTAATCAATTTTTTCCAAATAATTTCATCATTGACATCAGTGATTTTGATCAGGTAAAGCCCATTTTTTAGATTATTAACATTAATATTTACTTGTTTATTAAACTGATATTTTTTACCCATAATATCGTAAATTTCTATAGATTTAATTTGATTAAAATTTGTAATTGAAAATGAACTATTAGTAGGATTAGGATAAATAATGAATCTTTCTGAATTTGAGAAATCATTAATATTATTAGAATGTAATATAGGTAATGAAATACTTGATTTATGATCTGCATCGAAATATACAACATTAGTAGCTATTATAGTATCACCAGCAGTGTACATAGCACCACCATTATTAAGGTTATTATCATATTTGGGATAATTAGATGATGAAATGTCTATTCTGATTTTATGTCCTGGGAGAAATGTATATGCAGTATTAGGTAAAAAAATATCAATTTTATATATGACACCATCTACCATAGAAGCTGTATCACTTGTTTGGTAACCATTTCTGAAACGCATCCTTTTAATTCCATCATTTATAAGTATAGATCTATTGTCTGGATAAACATCACAGAATCTAATGGCAAAATCTGTATCTTTACAATTACTACTCACGAATAAAGTAATTTTTACTTTACCAAAAATCCTAACAGGTTCATTAAGTGTAGAAGAAGTAAAGATGAGTAAATCACTTCTAGATTCTACTACTTGTGATTGATCATAGGGACCTTGCAATAAATCTTGTCGTAATGTAGAACCGCCATATGTGGGTGATGGATCTGCTGGATTGTAAATAAAATATTCATTTTGATTTTGCACATCTGGAGGAATAGTAGTGAGATAATTATCGCTATTCAAAAACATTTGTAATGTATCAACATTGATAGCAGACAAACTAGTTGCTTGTTGCCATTGGTTATCGCCTATTTGGTAATATTGTACTACCGGTTCATTATTCCATCCATTATTAACATTTTTAAGGTAGAAATCAAAAAAACGTAAAGAAAGAGAATCATTCCATTCACACGCATTATCAAAATAGAGTTCCCCTTGCTGACAAGTGCCTACTTGAGATATACTATGTCCACCATGTACCCATGGACCCATTAAAATTTTGTGTTGTTCTGATACAGGTGATTGTTGTTTCAAAGCATTAAAAAAAAACATCATTTGCTCGATAGTGTGATCGTACCAGCCACCAATCATAAAAAAAGGAACATTAATAGAAGAAGGATAGAAAGAACTATTTTCTACAAATTGCCATTGTAAATTGTAATAAGGGTTACCTAATATCCATGTAGACATACCATAACCTAAATTATCTAATTGTTGCACATATTCAGTCCTATATACACCACCTGGGAAGTATTCTAAATAACTAATTTGAGGATTAGAGACTAATGGTATACAACAAACTAGATGAAGTGGCTGATTTTTAGCAGTTTTATACTGTATTTCACCTAGTGCAGAACCTCCATAAGTGCCTATTTTGCCATTACTCCAAGGTTGCTCAGCTATCCATTCTACAAGATCATAACCATCTAATCCTCTGTCATAACCAGCTACATAAGCTGGTGTACTACCATAGAATCCTCGCCAATCTGTAATTACAAAATTATATCCATAATTTTCTATATCATGTCCTACCAAAGGTAGATTTAGCCTATAATGCAACCTATTATATGGAGTTTGGATTAATATCGTTGGTCGTGGATTTATAGAATCTATAAGGTATATATCTGCTGCTATTTTTTTGCCATCACGCATAACTATAGAGTCTATTATGGGATTATATATTTGTGCCATCAAAATATTTGATATACAAATAAAAATTAAAATTATTGACTTATACATAATTTTTAAAAATTTTGGATATTAATTTTTAAAATTAATATTTTTTTTAAAAATATTAAAACGTAAATAAATTATTCCATTGATTTTTTTATTAAAAATATAGATAATTATTTTATAAAAACAAAAAAATAATTACTTTTGCATAAAATATTATTTGTGCATAGTCAAGCTTTAGTAATTATACCGACATACAACGAAATAGAAAATATAGAGCTTATTATTAAAACTGTATTTTCATTACCAGAAGCTTTTGATATTTTAGTAGTAGATGATAACTCGCCTGATGGCACAGCTGATATTGTAAAAAAGATGATCCCGCAATATCCAGATTCCTTACATTTATTATTAAGACAGCAAAAAGAAGGATTAGGCAGAGCATATATAGCAGGTTTCAAATGGGCTCTTGAACAAGGGTACGAATATATTTTAGAAATGGATGCTGATTTTTCTCATAATCCTGCCGACTTAGTTAGGTTATTAGCTACTTGTAGAGACGAAGGTTATGATTTATCTATTGGCTCTCGATATATTTCAGGTATCACAGTGATGAATTGGCCTCTATCTCGAGTACTTTTATCTTATTTCGCTTCTAAATATGTAAACTTAATCACTGGGATGCCTATTAAAGATTCTACTGCTGGGTTTGTGTGCTATAGAGCTAATTTTTTATCTTATATTAATTTAGATAAAATATCATTTGTAGGATATGCTTTTCAAATAGAAATGAAATACTATGCTTATAAACTAGGATTTAAAATAAAAGAAGTACCAATAGTATTTTCTGAGCGTCTAAGAGGGCAATCTAAAATGAATAAAAAAATTGTTTTTGAAGCTATGTGGGGAGTCCTACAGCTACGTTTTCATAATACAAAAAAAATTATAAAATCATAATGGACAATTATCATCTCATAAATGTCCATATCATTAATGAAGGTCAAATATCTTGGGGCGAAGTTTTCATCTCTAAAGGAATTATTGAAAAAATAAATTTTAATATTACCAGTAAAACACCAACAAATTATCAACAAATTGATGGTAATGGTAAGTATCTAATCCCAGGAATCATTGACACACACGTGCATTTTCGTGAGCCAGGCTATAATGAAAAAGCTAGCATCTATACAGAGTCATTAGCAGCTCTCTATGGAGGAGTTACTTCATTCATAGATATGCCAAATACTCTACCTCCTACTACGGATAAAAGTCTTCTAGAACAGAAATTAGATATTGCTAGCAAAAATTCTTTCATAAATTATGGCTTTTATCTGGCAGCTGTAGATGATAATTTCTCTGAAATACAAAAAATAGAACCTGGTTTATTAGCAGGCATAAAAGTTTTTTGGGGCAATACTACTGGCAATCTCTCTCTAAAGAATCCAACTGTAATTAATCAAGTTTTTCAATTGCCATATTTGATAGCTGTTCATGCCGAGGATAATCCTACAATCAACTTAAATAAAGAGCTGTATTTAGATCTTTTCGATAATGATGTTTTTATTCATCCAATTATTAGAAATATAGATGCGTGCATCAATGCAGCTAAAGATATTTTATCTATTGCACACAACTACAATACTCGTTTACATTATTTACATATTTCACATATAATTGAACTAAATTTTATTAATAAATTTAAAAATAAACTGTCTAATTTGTCTATAGAAACTTGTCCACATTATCTTTACTTTGATTTATCAGATTATACTACTTATGGCAATTTAATAAAAGTAAATCCATCAATAAAATCTACTAAAGAGCAACGACTACAATTATTAAATTCTTTGAATTTGATTGATACTATAGGTAGTGATCATGCTCCACATTTGAAAAATGAAAAATTGAATTCCTATGAATTGTCTCCATCTGGCATACCATCTATTCAACATGAATTAGGTCTGATGTGGGCTCTGGCAGAAAAAAACTTCTTGTCTTTACCAGATTTAATCAATAAAATGGCTCATAAACCAGCTCAAATATTTAGAATTGATAAAAGAGGTTTTATCCGTGAAGGATATTACGCTGATTTAGCATTAGTCAATAATAATGCTCAGGAATTGATAACTAGTGATAAACTTAAATATAAATGTGGATGGAGCCCATATGAGAATTTTACAATTCCAATTACTATAGATAAAGTATGGATAAATGGACAATTAAAGCTCGACAATTACTCAGTAGTAGAGAATAAATCTGCATTACCTCTATATTTTAATAATCCGAAATAATTTTTTAATAATAGAAAAATTTTCACTAATTTTGACATTTGATTAAAAAATTTTAAAGCTAAATAAATACTAATGAATTTAAACAATTGCTATAAAATATTAGGAATAGATCCAGGATCTAATATAACCGGTTACGCTATAATAGGAGTAGATAATTATAATCTATTTACTATCGACATAGGATGTATAAATGTAAAAAAGGTAAAAGATCATTTTGAGCGAATTAAAATAATACATAAAACAGTAAAAGAATTAATAAATTTTCACAAGCCTAATGTATTGTCAATAGAAGGACCTTATTATGGACAGAATGTACAGTCTATGCTAAAGCTAGGACGTGCACAAGGTGTAGTGATAGCTGCTGCATTAGAGTATGGTATTGATGTATATGAGTATGCTCCTAGGAGAGTAAAAATTTCTGTAACTGGCAATGGTAGAGCATCTAAAGAACAAGTAGCAGGTATGATAAATAATATACTTCAAATAAAAGATGATTCTTTACCTTTTGATGCTACAGATGCTGCAGCAATAGCTTTATGCCATTATTTTTCAGATTATTCTAGCGTAGTACCTAAAGAAGAGTTACATTTTAGAAAAAATAAATGGCTCCAATTTATCGAAGATAATCCAGATAGAATCATTCAAAAATAAAACAAATATTATGAAAGAAACAATTAAAAATTTAGTAAAAGCCTTTATAGGAGAAAGTCAAGCGAGAAATCGCTATACTTTTTATGCTAAAATAGCAAAAAATGAAGGTTATGAGCAAATAGCTGAAATCTTTACCATGACAGCAGATAACGAACGTGAGCATGCTAGCTGGTTATTTAAACATATTAATGAACTAAAAAAAGAATCTACTGAAAATTTAGATGAAATCACTGTAGAAGCTGGTGCCCCTACTACCTTAGGTACCACTGTAGATAATTTAAAAGCAGCAATAGCAGGCGAAACATATGAATTTACAAGTATGTATCCAGAATTTGCTGATGTAGCCGAGAAAGAAGGCTATACTACTATAGCTAATAGATTGAGAGCTATTGCTGTAGCTGAGCAACACCACGCTGAACGCTATGATAAAATTCTAAAAGAGGTAGAAGCTGGCACATTCTTTAAAAAAGATCAACCAGTAGTATGGTTCTGCAGAGAATGCGGTTATGTACATATAGGTACCGAACCACCACAAGTATGCCCTGCATGTTCACATCCTCGTAGCTTCTATCAATTGAAAATAGAACAATATTAATTTTTTTACATAATTTCTCTGCTAAAAAAGTCGAAGCTGTGCTTCGACTTTTTTATTTTAATTTTTTATCAATTGAAAAAGAAATTATTTTTTTAAATAAAAAATTTTTTATAATTTTGCACTCTAAAATTTAGGAATATGTATTTAACACCAGAAAAAACAAGAGAACTGGCTATAAAATTTGGCGGAAATGAAAATAATACAGGTGACACAGCTGTGCAAATAGCTATTTTGACAGAAAGGATCCTGCATTTAACAGATTATATGAAAGAAAATAAAAAAGATTTTTCTGCAAAACGTTCTCTATTGACTATGGTTAATAAACGTAAACGTTTATTAAAATATTTAAAAAGAGAAAATTACGATAAATATATTGATGTTACCAAACAACTTAATATACGTAGATGATTTTTTAAAGATAAATCTATCTTTTTCAAATTTTAATGAGCTTTTTTCAGAATTTTAAATATAATTAGTGAATAATTTTTGCTAATTATATTTTTATTTATTAATAATAAAAAATTATCAGATGCAAGAAATTAAAGAGACAATTAATCTACCAAATGGACAGGTAGTAGAAATATCAACAGGCAAATTAGCTAAACAAGCTGATGGTTCAGTAATAGTGAAATGTGGAGATATGATGCTTTTAGCAACAGCAGTTTCCAAAAATGAGCCTACTCCAGACGCAGATTTTATGCCATTAACAGTAGAATATCAAGAGAAATATGCTGCAGCAGGACGTTTCCCAGGTGGTTTTCTAAAAAGAGAATCTAGACCATCAGAATATGAAATACTTATTGCAAGATTAGTAGATCGCGCTTTGAGACCCATTTTCCCCGAAAACTATCATGCTGAAACTCAAGTATTAGTATACCTTATTAGTGCAGATCCTAATTATCCACCAGATGCTTTTGCAGCATTAGCAGCATCTGCCGCACTTACTATTTCAGACATTCCTTTTGACCAACCAATATCAGAAGTAAGAGTAGCTAAAATAAATGGTGAATTTAAAATAAATCCCTCTATTGATGAGATAGAATCTGCTGACTTAGATTTAATGGTTGGTGGCACTTTAACTGATATTAATATGGTAGAGGGTGAGAGCAAAGAAGTAGACGAAAACACTATCATAGAAGCTCTCAAGATAGCTCATGAATACATTAAACTAGAAATAGAAGGACAAATGCGTCTCAGAGAAAAAGCTGGTAAGCCTAAACGCATCTATGACCACGAAGTAAATAGTGAAGAAATTAAACAAAAATTAGAAGATTTCTGCTATGACAAAGTTTTATCAGTCGCTCGAGAACATCTAACTTCTAAAAAAGAACGCCAAGAAAAATTTGATGCTATTAAAGAAGAATTTCTAAATCAATTTTCTGAAGATGAGAAAGCTGAAATAACATCAATGGTAAATAGATATTTCCATGATTTGCACAAAAGAGCAGTTAGACAGATGATATTAGAAGATGGCAAAAGATTAGATGGGCGTGCCTTAGATGAAATCAGACCTATTTGGTGCGAAGTTAATTATTTACCCTCTGCACATGGTTCTGCTATTTTCACTCGAGGAGAGACACAAAGCTTAACAACTGTTACTCTAGGTACAAAACTTGATGAACAATTAATAGATGGAGCAGTCTACGAAGGGACAAGTAATTTTTTATTACATTATAATTTTCCACCTTTTTCTACGGGCGAGGTTAAACCATTACGCTTGGGACGCAGAGAAATAGGACATGGTAATTTGGCTCTTAGAGCATTAAAAAATATGATAGTACGCAATGAAGATAATCCTTATACTATCAGAGTAGTATCAGATATATTAGAATCTAATGGTAGCTCATCAATGGCTACAGTATGTGCAGGTTCTTTAGCACTAATGGACTCTGGTGTTAAAATGAGTAAACCTGTATCAGGTATAGCAATGGGACTGATAATGGATGAAACTACTGGTAAATATGCAGTTTTAAGTGATATACTAGGAGACGAAGATCATCTCGGCGATATGGACTTCAAAGTAGCAGGTACAGCTGATGGCATTACTGCTTGCCAAATGGATATTAAAGTAAAAGGATTGTCATTTCAAGTTTTATCAGAGGCTCTATTACAAGCAAAAAAAGGAAGATTACATATATTAAATATAATGAATCAAACCATTTCTACCAGTAGACCTGACTATAAACCCAATGTACCACGTTATAAGAAATTAACAATTCCTCGTGAATTTATGGGTGCTGTCATAGGTGTAGGTGGTAAAGTGATTCAAGAACTACAAAGAGAAACTAATAGCACTATCGTCATAGAAGAAGCAGGTGATATGGCTGTAGTAGATATCTTCTCTACTAATAAAGAAGGTTTAGAAAAAGCTGTTAATAAAATCAAAGCTATTACTACTGTTCCTCAAATAGGTGATGTTTTTGATGGCATCGTGAAATCTATACAGGCTTATGGAGCTTTTGTGGAAATATTGCCAGGTAAAGAAGGCCTTTTACATATTTCAGAAATTGATAATAAACGTGTAAATGATGTAAATGATTACTATAAAGTAGGTGATCATGTTCAAGTCAAAATTTTAGACATCGATACTAAAACTGGTAAATTTAAACTTTCTCATAAAGCATTAATAAAAAATCAGGATAATAATTCAAATAAAGAAAAATAATTATAAAAATATTTTGTTATCATAGAGACACGTTGCAACGTGTCTCTATGATAACAAAAATCATCATTAATAATTAAAATTCCATGTAAATGATTTGGCATAATAACGAATGCATCAATTACGATATTTGGTCGAATAATGCCGGTTTTCTGCCATTCGTATTTTACCAATTCCCCGAATTCATTCATCATTATTTCTCCATCAACAATTTCACCAAATAAACATTGCCTATTGTGCGTGCAAATGGTTATGAAATATGCACCTGGACGAGACTAATCGTGTCCAGGTAAGCGAATTGAATGGTGATGATAATTGGGATTTGATGAATCCACGGTTTTTTTATATGAATGTGATATATGATTATACGCCTTTGCGAGGTGTTTTTTATTATTTATTATCGCATTCATTATTCAGAATATTTCAGGGCTAAAGCCTATTCCTCTGTTTTTGGTTGTTCCACGACCTAAAGGTCGTGGTTAATATCTATCCTTTGATATTCGACCTAAAGGTCGTGGTTAATAAAACACTTTTTATCTGACCTGAAGGTCTTTGTTATTAAATATATATTTCATCTCTAATCTGTAAGCCGAGAGAGAGTATTATCTAATACTTTGCTAACTAACATAAATGTCAAAGCTTTATTTCTATATTATCTAACTTTCACGTCAATTAACTACGACCTTTAGGTCGTGGTCTTAATAAAACAATTAATCGGGCTTTAGCCCTGATAAAGAGCACATATACATTTTTGTTAGTGTTGTACACGTTATAATATATTTACAATAATTTATTAATAGAAAATTTACAAATTTTAAAAACAAAAATATATTATTTTATCATCTAGATGTCAAATGAAATTTTTTAAACAAAACATTTTTTAGTAATGCAGTGCTTTTATATGTTACTACATTATCTTTATCTTTAGATAAATTATAATATAATTGATATACCTTATTTTTACGTAAAATTCCACAAAATAATTTTTGTATATAGTCATTATTTTCTTGAAAAAGTATATGATGTAGCATGAAATCAACTACAGAATAATCACCAATTCCAAAAAAATTTTGAATATCACTAAATTTAGAATTAGAAATGATAAATGAATTCAAATATAGCTTATCATTAGAATTTAAATTTTTATTAATATTTTTATTAATATTATAAATATCGTGATAACAAAATTTTATTTTTTCATCATTAAAATTACCCATATATCTAATACCTTTAGGATCTATAAAGGTCATATATTGCAAATTATTTTTATCATCTGTAATCCACATAATGAAATCTGGATAAAAACCAATATTTGTAAAAAAACCAATACCTCTACGAGATAGATTACGAAGTAAAAAAATATTATAATCCTTTAATTTATTTTTGTTATTATCTATATAATTTTTTAAATCATTTATAAATTTAGTTTCACCTTCATTTAGTTTAACAGGAATTGATTGGATATAATCTTTATTTTGTTTCCATATTATAAGTGGTGTATATAAATGATTATCAAAATGTATTATTTCATTATCAAAATATTGATTATTAAATTTATACCATTCTGATGGTATTGCACCATTTTTAGGACAATAATTTTTTAATTGATTTTTTAACCTATTAATTGCACTATTAATATTTGTGTTATTAGGATTATTTATTTTTAGGATAATCTCATAATTTTCTGGGAAATAGTCTTTACAATCATTTATATCTATTTTTAAAGCTTCCAATTTATTAGTCTCATACTTTTTTTCTTGGCTAACATAAAATTTAGTAATATAGGATTGCAATATCATTATTATAAGTTCATGTAATTTATTAAGACCTTGCATAGTTTTTAGTGTTATCTTATTATTAGATTTATCTATTACAATATCAGAAGACTCATCAATAAATATTTTATATTTTTTTGAGTTTATAATTTCTTTTAAAACATCTAATGATATAGATAAATTATAATAATCTTTAGATATTTTGAAATTTATAATTTCTAAATAAATATATTGCCAATCAATTAATTTCAAATATTCGTCAGGAATAACAACATCTGTAGATGTGGTATAAAGAGAGCTACTACTAATACCTTGTGCATTATTAGATTTTGTTGAACTAATTTTAGTTCGTACATCTATTGTTACATTTTTTAATATATCATCATTATTTTCTAAATTAATATTTTCATTTAAAAAATTACTATTTTGGGATTTTAAAATATATAGTTTATTGTTCCATTTATCATAATGATTAAATGATAATGGAATATTTATTTGTTCAAAACTAACATCTTCTTTAGAAATGGTATTTAGGAAATAACTTATATAATTGGCATTTAGCCCAAAGATATATAGAGTTTGCAATACTTTTAAATTTTTATCAGGATTATTTTCGCGTTTTAATGATAAATTTTCACCTTTAAATCTAACGCCTCTACCAAAAAGTTGTATTATTTGTGATCCTTCACTTTTACCTATGTTCATAAGTGCCATACTAGATACACGCCAAGAGTTCCACCCTTCAATAAATTTTTTAGAACCTATTAAAATATTTATATGAGATTGTGGATTATTGATAGTTAGAAATAAAGAGTTGGTTATAAGATCTGGAGAATCACTTACTAAAGTCGGATCATTATCTTTAAGTGATTTTTCCAATTCATTTACATCTCCTACATTTATTACTCCAAAATATTGTTGATTATTAGAAATTTTAAGTCCTATTTCTCCATCAGCATTTTTTATTTTCACTAATTTTAGTTCACCTCTGCCATCAAATATTTTATCATAAATATCATCCTGTAATGACTGATAGTCTGACTTGTACTTATTTCTTATAATTTCATATTCATTATCATTTATTAAACCAGAGCTTCCATTAAGTATGTTTGTAATTAAATTCAAAAATTTATTTTGATCATTTAATATATCTTTGATAAATAGAATGATATTATAGACATCTGATTTTTTCCCACTAGCATTTACTTTGCTACCAACAAAGATCCATAGTGGCTTTTCTATATTATAATTTTTTACATTAGTGCTATTTTCATAAGCTAATAATTGCTCAAAATATGATAATAAATTTGCTGTGAGAATCAGTGATTGTGTATAATTATTAAATGTTTGTACATTTTTTATATTAAACACATTAAAATCTTTACCATAGCCATCAAAGTAGAAATATTTGTAAGAATAATTGAAAATTATACTTTTAGTGTATTCATTATACAAATTTTTATCAATATCACTTTTAGGAAGCCCTTTTTTATCAAATTCTATTATTTGCCCAAAAGTAGCACTATATTCAAAAATAAATCCATTTTTTGCAATCTCTTCACGCAGAGATTTCCATCCAGTTTCATTTTCACTTGACGATCCTTTGTGACCCTCATCTATGAAAACTAAATTTTTGTCTTCAAAATATGAAATATCTACGCTAACACCTTGGCCTTTTTTTTCACTAGTTAGTTTGTTAATGTCTATTATTAATATGCTATTTTTTTTTCTATTACTATTTATATCTATATTTCCATTATACAAAATATATGGTATACCACTCAATTTCAACTCATTTGCATGCTGTATAGACATACCTTCGTTTGGAGTTATTAATAAAATATTGTTTATATCTTTATTATTATATTTTAAATATTGCCAATAATTTATATGCATTATCAGCGTTTTACCACCACCAGTAGCTATCCAATATGCTAATTTTTTAATATCATCATCTTTAAATGAGTCTATCTTAGTATTATTAATCTTATTGAAATCCTTAAGATATTTATTTAGATCCTCTACAAATGCAGATTTATTATTAAAATATTCATCTAAAAACATTTCTGTGAAAAGAATAGATAAATATTGAAAATATTTCAGATCAAAGGCCGGTTGATTCCTATTTTTCCTTAATTTATCTACATATTCTTTTATATTATTATCATATTTTCTTATATTAGTATTATTATTTTTTTGTAATATCAGTGTAGCATATAGACTAATGCCATTTAGATTATATTTTTGCTGATGACTATTTAATGCATCATATAAGCTTTTCTGATCAGCAAATCCTAATTTGTCAATAAAATAATTATTAAGTACTAAATGTTTTTCTAAATTCATATAATTAATTATTAAGCATTAAGTTTTTAAACAACGAATCTATAACATTAAAGCTTCTATCTAAAATAGCATCCGTATTTACATAAACCTCATTTACCTCTATAGGTATGTTTTTTAGAATATCATTTATATTATCTTTGTCTTTATTATAATCCATATTTTTTGTTTTTCGCCATATAATAACATATGTTTTTCCTTCTTTTTCTCCTAATACAGCTACATATTGTATATCATCATAGACTTTTTTATAATATTTTTTTAAATGTAATCCAAATAAATAGTTAAATGTTTCTATGAGGTCTATGCCTACTAATTGCTGCATATAATCTTTGGTAATATATAGTTTATAGTTAAAAGGATCCTGTAAGTCAGCGGGATTTAGGAATATATTACTATCTTTGTTTTCCCAGTCTATCATATATTTTATTAGATAATCATCTATTTCGGTATAGAGCAGTAACTCATCTGATTTTAGATCATTTGCTATGTTTTCTAATGAATCCTCATATTGCTCTAATGTTTGGTATTTTACGAATATTCCACCATTATTAGTATTTATGTTTTCTTGCTCGTCTAGATCTATTTCTAATTCTTGCGATTTTTTATTGTTTTTATCAATTATTGGTTTACCATCTTTCCATTCAAGAGAATATGCTATTTTTTTTATTCTAGGTAAAATAATTGTATCAAAATAATCTGCCATTTCTACCAATATAAATTTTCTATTACCTCCATCTTCCTTATTTAATTGCATTACAGCATGGGCAGTTGTACCAGAACCAGCAAAGAAATCTAATACAATAGATTTATTTTGAGTTGACGATTTATTAAGATTTTTAATTAACAACGTAGGTTTTGGATTATCAAAAGGAATTTTACCACCAAAAATTTTATATAATTCATTAAAAGCATCTTGATTTTGACCCCAATCTAACAATAGATCGGTAATCATCTTTTTTTTAAGTTTTTCTTCTTCTGCAACATTACGCCTCAAAGCATAATTAGTAGTAATAAAAATTAAATCTTCAGCTGCATAATTATTTATGTTTTCTTGTGTGTCTCTAAATCTTCCTTTTAATTTAAACATATTTAACGTTCTTCCGTTCTTAATAACTACGTCATCTAAATATTCAATTGTCATCGTCCTAATTTGTATTTTTCCTTTATTAATAATACCTTTCTCAAAATTAGCTCTAATCCCTTTAGGAAAAACTTTTATTGATTCATTGTTATTTGCATTAAATAATGGCTTTGTGTCGCCCGCTATTTTTTCTAAAGATAATTTATCAAGATTTTTAATATTTCTACCAAATGTAATAATATATTCCGTTATTGATGATACTTGATTATGCAAAAAAGATGGTTGTTTTTTCTTTTTCCATTTCAGAGTTGCTACAAAATTTTCATCTCCATAAATCAAATCCATTAATCTTCGTAAATTATGAACCTCATTATCATCAATAGAAATAAATATAGCTCCATCATTTTTCATTAAATCTCTTGCTAATGATAATCTGTCGTTCATCATAGATAGCCATGTAGAATGCATATATTTATCTTTATACAAAAATCCATCGTTTCCTGTATTATATGGTGGATCTATATATATACATTTTACTTTTTCTTCATATTTATTTTTTAGTAGATTTAGGGCTTGGTAGTTTTCGCTTTTAATTAATATACCGTTTAGTTCCTCATCTATGTCTTCAAATATAGATAGTATATCGTATTCTATTTCCTTAAAATATTTAGTATCTATGGGTAGATGTATATATTCGGTTTTTATTTCTTTACCGGTAATAGTATCATCCCATATATTTTCTATGACAAAATCATCATCGACGATATTTAGTTCCTTCCATTCCTGTATTTGATTATTAATATTTTGATTATACATTATTTTATTTAATATGTCTATGTTATTCATTATTTTATCTATTGTGATAACATAATTTGTATTGATGACAAATTTTTTCTTTTCCCATAATTTTTTTTGGAAGTCCTCTATCTGTGCTAAAAAATCTATTATTGTTTTAGCGATATTATCAAATATGGTAGCCGATGATAGATATGTTTTTAATCTATTTTGATACAATGGCTTATTTAATATTTCTATATCTTCTAGACTTAGATATTCATTTTTGATATAAAAGTCCAGTTCTTTATATAGAAATGTTTTTAGATCTTTATGTATGAAATAATCGCTAGTATTTTTTCGTGTATATTTATTTAAGTTTTTTTCTAAAATGGATTTATCAGTATTAGATTTTTTATCATTTAATAATTTATAAAAGTCTTCCTTAGAAATATTATTAAAAGATTGTTCTAATGAATTAATAGTACTTTCATTTATTTTATCTTGAGTTGGGTTACTACTTATATTTATTTTATTTAATTCGTTTTTACTGAGGGATCTATATGAAAAATATATATCTATAGTTTTATTTGCTTCGTCTATAGATATTGGGGTATTATCATCTAAAACGAAGAATTTTTTTTCATTAGATTTTTCATTTCCTTTCTCTACCTCAGCATCTGAAATTCTAAAATTAACAGTAAACTTGCCATAGATACTCAAATCTGCGATAAATGTGAATTTGTAGAAGTTTTCGGTAGTTTTCACATAGTATTGATCTTTATTAACCCAATAGAGTAGGGTTTCTTCGCCATTATAAGGGATTATGTATTTTTCATTCCTACCATATCTTCTTTTGGTAATGAAGTCTCCATTCTCATAATAACGAGAAAAAAAGTTTAATAAGTGATTGTAAATTTGTTTTTCGAAATCTTCATTTTGGCAAATAGTGCTCAATTGATTTTTAGCATCATTATATTCTTTAATGTTTGGTTCGAAATCTTGTTCATACATTTTTATCTTTTCTTGATCCTTTATTGATATAGCGTGTAGGTAGTTTTTAATGATTTCATTTTTTTCTAGGTCATCAATTTTTTTTTGTAAATCACTTTTTTTTTGATCACTAACTATATTTAGTTGATTTTTAATTTTTTTAGAAATTTCATTATCGATGAACTCACTAATTTTTTCTTTTTTTAAGTTCATTATCTTGTATATACCAAAGTCTAAGTCGGATGAATCAAACTGGAACATATCTTTTAATAAAGATATAAATTTATCATAGGATTCGTTATTATTTTTCATAATTTTTGTTTTTTAATATTTACTTTTTCAGGAACCAAAATTTTGATAATTGATTATTAAAGGCAAATTTAATTATATTTTTATAGAACCAAAATTTTTTTATAAACTTATAATGATTTTTCCATAATATTTTATATTTTTGCATTTGAAAATCAATGAATTTTGTTTTAAATTTCTTATTGATCACAAAATTTTTTGAAATAATAAAAAATCATATAACGAAATTAAAAAAAATATATGGAAAAGAGTAAATATTTGAATTTGGTATCATTATATACAAAAGTAGATAATGATATAACGACAATAGAAGGGAAAAATAATGCACGTGATAAACTAACTATTTTGGATTTAAATAACTTTAATGATCTAATTTGTATTGACAAGAATGGTTTTGAAGGATGTAAAAATTTAATAAATGTTATTTTACCATTAAATATTGAAAAAATTTTAGATTATGCCTTTAATGATTGTTCCATTCAATATATCAATTTATCTTTATTAAAAGAATTATCCATTATATCTAAATATGCATTTGCAAATAATAAAATTAAATTACTAGATTTATCTAATTGTAAAAAACTAACAAAAATAGATGAGGGAGCATTTGCAAATAATGAAATAAAAAAATTAAAATTGCCAGATTCATTAAAAGAAATAAATTCTTATGCATTCATATGTAATAATTTAGAAAATGTTGATTTATCTAATTGTAAAAAACTAACAAAAATTGGGGATGGAGCATTCGCTATTAATTATATTAACTATGAATATGATAAAGAAAGAAATGCATATATAAAAATTTTAAATACTATAAAGGGAATAAAATTTTTGAAACTACCAGATTCATTAGAAGAAATAGGATTATCTACATTTGAAGATAATAAAATAGAAGACTTAGATATATCTAATTGTAAAAATCTTAAAATAATTAATGATAGTAGTTTTTATAAAAATAAAATAAAAAATTTAAAATTACCAAATTCAATAGAAAAAATTGGTATATGTTCTTTTACATATAATAATATTGAAAATTTAGATTTATCTAATTGTAATAATTTAAGAAATATAGCCCTTAATGCATTCCTACATAATCCACTGCAAGAAATAAAAATCCTAGAAAATATAAAAATTGTATATGATAATAATCAATTAGATGACCAATGGAATAAATTTGTTGATTTTTACAATAATAATGGGAAAAAGGTAGGAGATTATAAACTAATAAATAATCAATGGCAATATTTTAAATTCCAATAAAATTAAAATTTAGATAAAAATTACATATTAAAAAATGCTAATAAATACTAAATTTAACTATTATTGTTATTTTTATATTTCTCTTGTATTTTTTGTTTATTAAATTCTGGATATAATCTTGAAGATTCTCTACTTTTATTAAATTCATTTGATTTATCACCCTCTAATAGGGTACCAAATTGCTTTCCTATAGCAAATTCAGCATAAGCTCCTATCTTAATTCCGTATTCATCTTCTTCATCAAAATACTTTGATAACAAACCTTTTATTATTTCACCAAAAACGAAATTCATATCATCTATAGTTGCTTCAACAGGTGAAGGTAATGCAATTATTAAATCTGAAGATGCAATTACGTGTTCATTCGGTAAATCTTTATATTTTATCCTTATCTCAAAATATTTTTTAAACCAATTATAGATACGTTCATAGCACTCTTGTACTGTCATATCACTTGGTACTTTTTCTAAATCTCCAAAAAGTAATCCCATATTTTTAAACCTCCTATTCTTTTTATATTGTTAAAAAATGAAAAACATAAATACTATTTTACTACAAAGATAAAAGAATTTTTTTAATCTAATTCCCATCCATCATCTATAAGACTTTCCATGTTATCATACTCTTTTATTATTTCACTTCCTTCATTAGAAACTAATACAGTTGAATCACATGATGACCAATCACGTGCCCTTATTACATATTTGTAATTCATGATATCTTCATAAGAAATGTATGCCGTTAAATTTGCAAATTTCCCTATACAATATTTAGGATTATTTTTAAATATAGGAGGGTATAAAGCCTTTTCGTAAATTTCTTTCAGATTATTTAATTGATATTCTTTATCTTCTTTTTCTTTAGCTTCATCTTTGGGCCTTTGCTGTATCTCATCCAATATCTTCTGATGTAGTACGAATTGAATCTGAGACATTAGTTGCTGCAACTCTTGCCATGACAACTTCTCAATTTGTTCCATTATTTGACTTAATCTATCCATTTTTTTATGTTTTTAATGATTTTTTTACAAAATTAATTATATTTTTCATATATATAATAAAAAATCATAAAGACAAAATATTATATACAAAAATATTATTTATTGTTATCAAGGTAAAATTTATTATATAGCGTATCTAAAATAGTATTATAATCTCCATTAACCGATGGAAAGCATACAACTGCATATGGATTAAATAATGATCCAACTCCATTTTTTACTTCAATTGGAACTCTTAAATTAGCATCTTCATTTTTTTGTGGATTAAATGCTATTTCAAATTTATGATGAGAATCAAATGGATGATTAATTTTTAGAAAATTTCTAGGCTTATTAACATTTGAATTTGCAATAGTATTTGTTATATCATCTGTTATATCATCTATATTACTACTAATTGCAGGAATAGATGGCATTTTTTTTACAGGATATTCTTCATCATCTGGCATAATTTATATGTTTATTTTAAAATACATCTTCTTGCCTTTCCATTTTATCTTTGGTTTCTTGATCTATCTCTGACATAATTTTTTCTAAATCAATGTTTTCTATAACATTTGTTATTTCTTCTAATAATCCACCATCACCAGTATTATATTTTAAATTAAAGTTAAGCATGTCTATTATATCATTTACTTCAACTTCAATTAATTCTTCTTGCCCATTGCTTTTGTAGTGCCTAGTTCCAACTTTAACTGCACTTTTATCCCATTGCTTTCCATCTGCATTAGATTCATTTTTATATTTTAAGTCTTCTTCAGCTTGTTCTGGACATGAATATGGGCCGCCGATTGCAGTATAATCAAATATAGGATCATCATTTCCATATAGCATAAATTTTGGTTCCCAGTTTGGGTTATCCCAAAATTCTTGGCTTTTATCTCTTTTATTAGTTAGTAAAAGATAATATGGCTTTATAAGAAGTTTTTTATCCTCTGTCACATAAGGAATTACAGTTAGGTGTAATTTTTTCTGTTCACCAGCTAAAAAAGAAGTTATTGCTACGACGTCTCCAATTTCCAGGTTGCTATCAGCTCTTGGAATAATTGTTTGTTCATTTAAACTTTCGTTTAATTTTTCTACAAATTCATTGTAGTTATTAATTTCAAAATTTTTATTTTTTTTGTTTATCATACTAGTTAGGTTTTTCAGGTTTTGCCCCGTTTTTTTTAATGGTTTCTGAACTCCATTTTGCTGCAAATTTAATGATATTTTTAGATAATCAAAATATTTTTACAAATTTATAATGATTTTTACACGCTATTTTAAAATTAAAATTTTATGAACTAATGATTCGTGAGTTGCCGCTACAATGCGTTTTTTTGATGAATCATCTGGGAATCTGCGGTTCAGACATTTTCAGGGCTAAAGCCCATCGTTTTTTCTTTGCTCTTCCACGACCTAAAGGTCGTGGTTAATATCTATCCCTTTGCTATTCGACCTAAAGGTCGCGGTTAATATCTATCCTTTTGCTATTCGACCTAAAGGTCGTGGTTAATAAAACACTAATATCTGCTAAGCCACAATTATCGCACTAGTTTTTTTAATAAAAAAAACATATTATTGTAAGAGGTATAGCTTTCCTTTTTCTATGATTAATTTGACCATATCTTGCTTACCAAATAATAAAGCAAACTTTATAGCAGTAAACCCCAGATTATCTTTAGCATTAATATCAGCACCTTTTTTAATAAGTAGAGCAGCAGTATCTAGTTCACCAAATTTGGATGCATACATCAGAGCTGTCTCACCATTTTTATCTTTAGCATGAACATTAGCTCCTTTTGATATTAGTAAATTTGCTACTTCTAGTTTGCCAGATTCAGATGCATACATTAGAGCTGTACGACCATCAATATCTTTAGCATTAACATCTGCACCTTTTTCTATGAGTAAATTTGCTACTTCTAGTTTGCCAGATTCGGCAGCATATATCAGAGCTGTCTTACCATCTCTATCTTTTGCATGAATATTAGCACCTTGGGCAATGAGTAGATCTGCTATATCTAGATTTCCCTTCTCGGATGCATACATTAGAGATGTCTTACCATCTTTATCTTTAGCATTAACATAAGCACCTTCTTTTATGAGTAAATTTGCTATTTCTTTTTCCCCAGATTCAGCTGCATACATTAGAGATGTCTTACCATAAGTAAATGTATCTTTAGCATTAACATCAGCACCTTCTTTTATAAGTAGAGTGGCTATATCTAAATTCCCTTCTATAGATGCTAACATTAGAGCTGACACACCATCATTATCTTTAGCATTAACATCAGCACCTTCTTTTATAAGTAGAGTGGCTACCTCTAGATTATCATCAAAAGATGCAAACATTAGAGCTGTCCACCCATTATTATCTTTCGCATTAATATCTGCACCATTTGCAATAAGTAGTTCTGCTATTTTTTGATAACCATGTGCGGATGCATACATTAAAGCTGTCCATCCATCTTTATTTTTTGCATTAATATCTGCACCATTTGCAATAAGTAATTCTGCTATTTCTGATGGGTTATGATATATTGAAGCATACATTAGAGCTGTCAATCCATCATTATCTTTTGCATTAACATCTGCACCTTTTTCTAATGCTTCCATAAAAGTTTTCTTATCCTTATCTTTTAAGGCTTGAAATAATACTTGATTTAAATCTGTTTCCATGATAAAATATTTTATAAAAAGTTGACTATTTTATATTTACAAATTTAATAATATTTTTAATAAACAAAATTTTTTTGCAAACTTATAATGATTTTTCTTGGATTATTTTTATCCCTTACTTTTGTCGTCCATCAAAAGTTGGTATTGAAAAGTAAACTTTTGGAAATATTTCGTAGTTGAATGGATTATATTCTTTTCTAGCTATAAATGCCTTATCCTGTATTGTTGCTTGGATAAATGCATCTACTTGTATATTTTTCCATCCAGATGTATGGTTACTTGCACTATATCCTTGAATCTGATAACAATGAAATAACCGTTTATCTGTCGCAGACTCATAAACCATATATGGCTCTACCAATCGTTTGTTCCCATTTTGGTCTATTAATTCACAAAGTTTTCTACTTTCTGCTGCTTTGATAAAATTTAATTCTACGTTCATATAATTCTTTTTGAATAGGGGTATAAAATTTGTTGCTATTTTACTTAATGTTTTTCGGATATAAATAAATTGACAAAGACATCCTATAAAAATCTTTAATTTCTCTTTTATCTGCTATTAGGCTATGTATTAACATAAATATTATTTATTTTTATTATTTGGCATGTTTATCAATATTATTCATTAAAACATATACTTTCATTTTATTGCAATAATATTATCAATAATTTTGCTCAAATATAAATACAAAAAATAGTTCATAAAAAAAATTTTTTCATTTTTTATTCTAAATATAAATTTACATTAGAATTTTAATTAACACATAAACGTATAAAATATCCATAAGATTTTAAAATCATACCCATTGTTAATGAATATATTTATCAAATTTCACATTGATTATTAACAATTTAAAAATTATATACAGATGAAAAAATTTTTTTATAGGAAAAATATATGTAAAAAAGTTTGGAATGTTTCATAAAAAATCATTTTTCGATATATATCGTTGCAATTATTCATAAATTTATTTAATTTTTTTACATTGTTGTACAATAAGATTAAACATTTCTGTTATAGATATATTTAGAGATCCTATGTGAATTGCCTTTATGATACTTCGCACACTTAATTCAACATCATATCCTTGTCTATATGCTATAGCAATAAAATCTAATGCTTGATGTTTTACATCACTCGGGCAATCTATATCAATATTTTCAACAATTGTATTGAGATATTTGAGCATATCTTCTGGGGTAAATGCAACCTCTATTACCATACTCCTTGAACATAAAGCTTGATCAATTTTTTTCAATGGAGAGTTTGTTATAAAAATACATTTTCCAGTAAATTTAAATTTATCAGGAATAATTTCGCCAGTATCTGATTTTATTTCTCCCCTTGATAGCCATGATATTTCTCGTATAGGATTACTATCTAATGCTGCCTTTAATATACTTATAGAATCTGTATCAAATAAAACCTTATCGCAATCATCAAAAAAAATTATTTTTTCACTATTTTCATATAAAGCAATATATAATGCTTGTGCTGTGGATCTTCCTGTTATTTTTACATAATCAGCATTATATTTTTCAAGTGAATTTGTGACAGTGTATGTTTTACCAACACCGGGCTGCCCCGTAACTATTAATGATGTTGTATCTGTATTTACTATAAGATGAACAAATAGATCTAAATTTTTAAATACTACATTAGGATCACTATACTGATATGTAGATTTTTTAATTTTTTCATCATCTTTCATTATTTTAATCTTCATATTATTTTTTTATTCAATAACAAAATTAGTAAAAATTATTCATTGATATATAATATGATTTTTATATTATGGTCTTTTATATCTTTTCTCTTAAAATTTCCCCTACTCGTCAAAACTCCTTTCCTATTTTGTAATCTAAAAAAACACCGTTTTATAAATAGTTTCTATTTATTTAAATATTTACATATTTTTTGTGTATTCTCTGTAGAAAGGATTTAAGACTTTTATATCTACATTTATTGGTTGTTGAGTGTATTCTTTTTAAATGGTTAATCTCGTAATCTTGCACAAAATATCTAAAAAAATTCTCTTGGGACCAACGTGAAAACATTTTTTGTGAAATATTTGTTTACGAATAACATTCGTTAATCCCTGATTATTAGTTATTGGGTAAGGAGTTCTGACTCGTCTGGCTTTTCAGGTTTTGCCCCGTTTTTTTTAATGGTTTCTGAACTCCATTTTATAAAACTGTATTTATTATAAATTATTTTCATTATTAGTTTTTTATGTTTTTTCTTCTGTTTGCATTCTATGTAGGATTTAAAAATAATGCATGTTTAGAAAGTTCTTTTAAATATTTGTATAATGTTTGATTTTTGTCTATTAAACCTTCTATATAATTATGACTTAAATAAGGATGAGCTAATATAAATAATTTTTGAAATTCCCCTTTAAATGGAGTAAATTCTGTAGTACATCCACTAATCCATGCATTTATATTTTTACATTCATCTACTGTTAATATATTGTTATAATTTTTGTTATGTATATCATCTAAAATTTTATCCGTATTCACAATTGACTTATTTCCGGAAACTATATAATAATCTTCCGGTAATGTTTTATAAGGAGCTGTCATTCTTACTAATCGTTGTATCATGAAAAGAGTCGTTGACTTAACATCAATTTCTAATTTAGCGGATTTATAAAAATTTTCTATTTTTGCAACCAAATTACTTATTGATAATTCGCTTTGTTTATCCGTATAAAATAAATCCGTAGAAAATTTTTTATCAAAAATCTTAGTCATAGCATATGTAGTTTCTATGTAATCTTTAAATGCCTTTGCAAATCCGCTATCATTAAATGCTGGCATTGATAAAGCAGCGCCATCAACAGAATCTAAAAATATTAAAAACTGCTCTAAATCTAAATCAAATATAGATCCTTCATAAGTATTATCTAATTTATCCTTCACAGCCCCTTTTGAATATTCAAGTTCCATTGCTATACTTTCATAACTACGTGTTGTTGCTATAAAGCCGGTTTCTGGATTATATGACATAAATTCGATTTTAAATGGATCTGATGAAGAACCTTCAACAACTTTATTTTCATCTTTTATAAAATGATCCATAAATTCTATTAGCATTGTAGTACCTTCTAATCCAGCAAATTCACTTTCTGTTAGCATAAATTCTCTCCATTCTTTATAATTAGGAATAAGATAAAAGATCTTAAATGTTTTGATTTCATCAGAGGTCATAGTTGTATATAGATCTAAATTATATTCATAAGGTGTACAAGAATTAGCGATAATAATCCATCTATCACCAATGCTATAATTTGCATTATTTTTAGTAAATTCATTAAGTAATTTTATATATTCAGATCTAACATCATCTGATGCTCTTAAATATTCATCAAAAAATATAATGCCACCTCCTAACAAAGTAACATATTTTAGATAATCTTTTTTTCTAGTAATTCTAGTAATTCTTTTATTCTCACCTGTACCTTTAGTTTCAATATCATATATATCAAGTATATTTGTATCATCTTTATAAAAGGTACCATTAGAAATATCTTTCCCCAAATCTCCTGTTTTTACATGATAAATTGGCAAATTAAAACTCAAAAATTTAGTTCTAATAGTAGAATTTAGAACATCATTAATGAGATTAAGCAATAGATTTAATTTTTCAATTTCTTCTTTATTTTTTGTTTTTTCTATTGATTTTATTATATTACGACCTATAAATGCATAATTTTTGACAATATCATTACATATTGATGTATATGGTAGGTCTTGATAAACCATATCACATTTTTTATTAAAAATAATACCATTTCGTGTTTCCTGTATAATCATATTTGGATTTAATATTTGGTGAAATACCAATGGTTTATTCCATATTTCAAATAATATACTTTCACTTATATTTTTATTTTGATTATACAAATCACGCATTGAGTATATTATACTTGTTTTTCCTATTCCAGTAGTGCCAAAAATTAGTAATGGTTTATCAAAAAAATTATTTTTATTTGAATTTAGTAGATCAAAAGCTTTATTTAACTCTTCGGGGTGTGTATTTGGATTATCAATCAATTTTAATGTTTGTAATAATTGATCATTAAACAAAGTACCCTCAATTTCTTTTTTTAGCATTTTTTTAAATTTTCCTACTGTTATTATTTCTACATCATCAGTAATGTCTTTAGTAATTTCTTTTATCCAATCAATTTCTTCTTTTATTAAATTTTTATTATCTTCCATCTTTTTTTATTTTTTAATTTCCCCTACTCATCTGGCTTTTCGGGTTTCGCCCCGTTTTTTATATGGTTTCTGGACTCCATTTTGCTGCAAATTTAATGATATTTTTAGATAAACAAAATATTTTAAAAATTTATAATGATTTTTACACGCTATTTTAAAATTAAAATTTTATGAACTAATGATTCGTGAGTTGCCGCTACAATGCGTTTTTTGATGAATCATCTGGGAATCTGTGATTCAGACATTTTCAGGGCTAAAGCCCATGCCTTTTTCTATGTTGTTCCACGACCTAAAGGTCGAGGTTAATCAACCTCACTATATTATTCGACTAAAGAGGTTATCTTAAGTCAACTATCTATTAACCACGACCTTTAGGTCGTGGTCTCAATAAAACAAATAACCGGGCTTTAGCCCTGATAATCTTGGATGAATTCTTCATATTCTTCGTTAAAAGTTAATATTTTGTGATTTTATTTGATTTGTCATCAACCTTTTGTATATTAATAAAAACCTTTATAATCATCCTAAACTTTTAAACTTCTCAACTTCTAAACTCCCAATCATCCTCCACTCCTAAACAAATAATATAAATAATCCTTTTCCCCCAAAAAAAATTATATCGGGCAAATCATACCAGGTACTAGCTCGGCTTCTACTGTCAAAAGTAATTGTCCACTTTCTGAAATTTTGTAAACAGAACCATTGTGCATATAGTCTTTTACATCACTCACCCAAAAACAGTTAGCATCATTATCCCACATTAAATAATACAAACTGGAGCCACTAGAGACAGTGAATAAAGTACTAATAGTCAATATGTTTTGATCATCAATAGTAGCGCATTGTATAGCATTATTATTGAGAAAATACATTTTGTTATTTTTAATAATTAAATAAGATGGATAATCATTATTATTAGGGAAAGTCCAAGAGTGCTCAATCTGATAATTATTCAAAGAAATTTTTGAAATTTTCGCATTCTCCTCATGCATATATCCACCAGTTGTCAGTACCCATAAGTAATTATCTTTATTTACAATTGTTTGAGGTTCTATCCCGACTAATATACTATCAATCAATAGATTTTGAGCTGGATCGATAACCATCACAAATTTATTAGCTTTTCCACTATAATAACTAGACCAAGCTAATCCGTAAATTTTACTATTCACTTCAATTATTTGTTCTAAAGGTCTATCACAATATATTTTTGAAAAATTTTTGTCTATAGCATTTATTACATATAAATAAGGTTCTGATAGGCTAGATATATAAATATGTCGCAAATCTCTAATGAATATTTCTCTGGGAGATGGTATATCATATTCGCTGAGAAGTAAAAAATTATGCAAGTTTACCATATAAACTTTATTAGAGTTATTCACAGTGATTACAGCAGCATCATCTGAGATAGCTAATCTATATGGTGTATCACCAATTAATTTTTTATTAGAATAATAAAAAATTTGATGTTTCACAGTCTGAGAAGCATAATCATAATAAGAAATTTCACCATTACCTTGGCCAAAAAGTCCCTCATTTACAATAAGGATCCCATCTTTTATGAGACTATTATCATTATTGTTATCTGCAGTAGTCTCATTAGGCTCATCATTATTACAACTAATAAAAATGAGAGCAAAAATTAAAAAAATAAATAAATTTAACTTTTTCATAATTTTGTTTTTATTGATTTAAAAAATTATAATTCGATATGAATTGAAAAAATAAAATATCTTTTAGGCATAGGATACCAAGCTACAGTATAATAATTGGCATTAGTAAGATTTTTTATCCACAAATTATAGAGTATAGATATTTTTTTAATATTGTGCTTGTATGACAACCCAAGGTTATGAATTGTATACCAAGGTAGAAATCTATCATTATCAAAAGTAGTAAAACGCTTAGAATTGTATGAGAATTCATAATTTATCATCCAATGATTTTTTATAGATAGATCTATGATTTCATTAAAAATATATTTAGGAACATAAATAAGTTCTTTATGAGCTTCTCTATCTTCTGCATGCTGAGCTAAAAAGTTTGATGAAAAATGTAAAACAAATTTTTTAAATGAAAAATTCATCTTCCAGTTAGCCTGTAACCCATATTGAATAGTTTTATTAATATTAATAGGTGTCCAAATAGCTTGATTATCAGATGGTTTCCATTGTATTAAATTATCTGTAAAATAATAATATGGATTTATCTCAAATATAGACGCTATAAAACCTTTGCTCATTATCCATTTCATTTTAATATCAGCATTATTACTTGCTTCTGGCATTAGATCTGGATTACCACCTGGCACCCAGTACAAATCATTGAATGAAGGTAACCTTTCTAGGTGACTAAAAGCACTTGATACAATGAAATTATGATTACCCGATTTCCACTTTTTACTAATACCTAATCCACCTTGTGGATAAAAATTTTGAAAATTTTTAATTTGTAATTGCTCACTAATCCAAAACTGCCAACCATTTTTTTCATAATTGTAAATAAAAGATTGATCTGTAATATATCTATAAGCGATTTTATGATATGCAGAGCTATTCAAATATTGGTATACAAACCTAATTCTCATCAACAATTGATTTTTGTCCTTAGTGAGAGTAGATTGATGATAAAACTGTGGAGCAAAACTTTTAGAAATAGTCTCTGCTAAAGGGAAATAGGAATTATATTTGTACTGCTCACTATACCATCCTAAAGATGAATAATGTTGCCAATGATAAGTAGATGACCAATTATATCTAAGATAAAATAATTGAATATCTTCATTTTGAGTAGCGTCTTCATCTATTTGTGCAGTTAAAATAGATGTAGGTATTTCATTTAGATGATGTTGCAGATTAAATCCAGTCTGCCATTTATTATATTTAAGGTCAAAGGCTAATTGATGGCCTATGTGTTCATTATCTTTTTTCTTTTCCAATGTATCATTATGCATAGGATTATTAAAATTATAATAATTTTTATCAAAATTGCCATTGTATTGCACTCTAAAAGCATTGCCATTATGTAATTGTTGTAATACAGAAAATCCAAAATCATTATTTTTGATATTAGCGAATGAATAATCAACATTATATTTATTATAATCAGATAGGATAGATTCTGCTACTATTATAGAACCTAAAGCTCCAGGATAACCTAAAGAAGCAAAAGCTCCTTCATAGTTACTAATATTAAAATTATTTGAATAAAACGACGACCACAAGCTCTGCCCAAGAGAATAAGACAAAAGTGGAATATCATTCCATATCAATAAAGTATGTCCAGCACCAAAACCACGAAACGACATTGATGCATTCTGAACGCCATATTCTTTAAGATAAACTGGCATTTGCTTATTAATCATATGTAACCATTGCATTTCAGCAATAGGAATGAAAAACATAGAATCATCAATAGAAATAGAATTAATATGAGGATAAAGTCTACCAAGCTTTTCATTAAAATCAATGATTTCAATTTTGTTTAAATATATAGTATCCTGACAATAAGAATGGTATGACACTAATAAAATTATAATAAAACAAAATAAAACTATTAATCGTCGTAAAAATTTAATCATTAAGATGATTTTTAACAATTTCTATTCCTTTTGACCCCGAAAAGAATAGTCCTATAAAGGATAAAAAGTTTTAGCAGGTCTTCTGGCTTGCTCACCTCTATCACCTTCCCATCTGAAAACAGATAGTGGCTAATAATCTAAAAGATAGAGGCAATAAAAAAAGAGCTCACAGCTGCGGGCACAGTTCGGGATTCACACCCGATTCCCTATTAGTCTATTAATCAAGAAAACATGATTAATAAACACTAAAACTATGGGCAAAATTAAAAATAATATTTTACTTAACAAATAATTTAAAAGACATTATATAAAAAATAATTACGAATTTTGCTAAAAAAATAACATTATGAAGATTAATTCAATTTTAGTGCATGGTAGTGAAATCGAGGACGAAATGGGTAGTGTAGTAACCCCTATTTATCAAACATCAACTTTCAAATTTAAAGATGCACAACAAGGAGCAAATAGATTTGCTGGCAAAGAAGAAGGCTACATTTATACTAGATTAGGTAATCCCACTATTAAAGCTTTAGAAAAGAAATTAGCACTTTTAGAGCATGGATATGATGCATTAGCATGTGCATCTGGTATGGCTGCTGTTAATACAGCCCTATTAAGCCTATTACAAGCAGGAGATCATATGATCAGTACCGATGCTATATATGGTTGTACATTTGATGTTTTTACTGAAAGCTACCTAAAGTTTGGTATAGACATATCTTTTGTAGATACTTGTAATCTGGACTTAATAGAAAAAAACATTAAGCCAAATACAAAAGTGATATATTTAGAGACACCAGCTAATCCTACATTGAAAATAGCAAATTTAGAAGCTATATGCAAAATAGCAAAACAACATAATATTTATGTAGTCGTAGATAATACGTTCGCATCACCTATTCTACAGAATCCCATTGATTTTGGTGCAGATTTAGTTGTACATTCACTTACTAAGTTTATTAATGGTCACGCAGATATAGTAGGTGGCGCTGTAATAGCAAAAACTGAAGAATTATACAAGATAATATATCCCACATTTAAAAATATGGGATTTAATATGGACCCACATCAAGCTTTTTTAGTAGATAGAGGTTCTAAAACTATGAATTTGCGAGTAATGAAATGTCAGGAAAATGCACAGAAAGTTGCAGAATTTTTAGAAAAACATGATAAAGTCGCATCTGTAGCTTATCCTGGTTTAAAATCTCATCCACAATATGATTTAGCAAAAAAACAAATGCGTGGACCAGGAAGCATGATAAGTTTTGAGCTAAAAGGAGGTTACGCAGCTGGCCAGAAACTAATGGATTCAGTAAAATTAATAGCACTAGCAGTATCATTAGGTGGAATAGAAAGTTTAATTCAGCATCCTGCATCTATGACCCATGCTCATGTATCAGAAGAAGCTAAAAAAGCTGCATTTATTACTGAAGGTCTTGTTCGTTTATCTGTAGGTATAGAAGATATCGAAGATTTATTAGAAGATATAGATCAAGCATTACAAAAAATTTAATTAATTTATAAAAATTTTTAAGTTTAATTTTGTCAGTTAGAAAATTAAGATTAATTTTGCACTCACAATTTTCGGAAAGAAAAAAGGCAATGTAGCTCAGTAGGCAGAGCACATCCCTTTTAAGGATGGGGTCCCGGGTTCGAGCCCCGGCATTGTCACTAAATCATTTTGTATCTTTTTAAAAAAGATATCCTTCTTAAAAAAATAATTTACTTTACCACAAAAATTTATATCAAATAGATATTTGGTATAAATAATATTTTTAATAATAAATATGAGGAAATAGTCTTGAAAAGAGATTGAATATAACCTGTTGGAAACAGGTTATATTCAATAAAGAAAAATATTTTTATGAAATATAAATGATATATTATAAATTTAATTATATATTTGCAAAAATTTTAATTATGGAAAAAATATTTGAAGAACAAACAGATGTCTTTGCTCTGACTAAAGAAGAGTCACGCAAATACTACGACAATTTGTATAATAAATTGATCAATGAAGGCAAAGATATAGTCGATTATCAAGAGCTCAAAGCAATGTCTACAGGTGTACTTTGTCCAGATTGTAATAGTAGTCATGTGATAAAAAATGGTCTGCAGCATGGTGTACAAAATTATCTGTGTAAAAATTGTGGCAGGCAATTTAGAGTAACCACTGGCACTTTTATGTATGGCATTCATCACAGAGGTAAAATGCTTGAATACATCAAATGTATGTCTGCAGGAATGACATTGAGAGAATGTGCTAAAAATGTAGGCATATGCTTGCAAACAAGTTTCTTTTGGCGTCACAGAATATTATGTGCTATGCAATCATTTGAAGATAATGTAAATTTCTTTGGAATAGTAGAACTAGAAGAGCTTCTAATGAATTACTCGGAGAAAGGCAAAAAGAAACAAGACAAAAAAGAGGTAAAAAAGTTAAAGAAAAAGAAGCCAACAAAAGTTGCAGTATTAGCTGCCACAGATAGAAGTGGAAATATACTTTTTAAAAAATTAGAAGATAAACGAGTGCAAGCCGAGCATATATCTAATTTTCTAAAATCAAGGATATCAAATGATTCGGTGGTATGCGGTAGCAATAAAAAAGCTTTTAAGACAGTAAATGCAGAGCACATCAAACACAAAGAAATAACTAACAAAAACAGGATGAAGCAAGGTATATATAGTGTATCAACTGTTCATAAGAAGATAACCAATTTTGTAAGTTGGATATATTATAAGTTTCGTGGAGTTGCTACGAAATATTTGACAAACTATATTATGTGGTTTGTAGTGAGAGGAAAGTATCTGGCTGAGAAGATAATAGAAGATACAGGGAGGATACTGAATTTAGCGGCGTCGGATAGGCGGGCGTGGGAGCGGTACAGGGCTCTGATGTCTATAACATATTTAATTCATAACATTTAAATATTTTTTTCACAATCCTTTTTGAAAATTTTCAAAGAATTTTTATCCCATTAATTCCAATTGTTATTTTTTTTATAATCCTATACATCTCCTATTTATTGCTTATAACATATTTAAAAAATGTTGACCTTTTTTAAATTAAACGCATATTAGTCTAACTCTAAAAGACAAATTTTATAAATTCATCAAAATCAATCTTAAATTTTAATTTTTGAAATTTCTTCTTATCCTCTTTATTTCCTCCAAAGATTAACATTATGAAACCAAAATGGCTTGTAATCAAGGCTTCTAAAAAGTTTCCATGTGAATATATTATTTGAAATTTTTGTACGATAAAAATAATAACTTTTAGAATACATTTCATCTCTTGAACCATATAGCCATACTTCTGTGTTATAAGTTCTATAAATATAATTGGGTTGTCCCTGCACTATGTAAACTAATCCTCTATCTGTTTGCCAGCCAGGTTGTATATCTGTAAAATATCTATTTGCATTTATCACTCTCAAATAATATTTTTTTATTATTTCAGTGGCTCTTTGTATATCTCCTATTTGAGCTAACCAGAATGAATCTACTGCTTTTTTGGGATTATTTGAATTTTTTAATTTATTAAATTCCGCCTCAGATGTTATATATCTCATTGGTGGTATTAATTCTTCTTGGTATTTAATTTCTGGAAAATATTCTGGAACTATTATAAAATAAATGCCAGTAGGAGTAGTATCTATGTTAATGCTTACCAAGGTATTTATTAAATCCATGTTTGCTACTAATGGCTTAGTAGCTGATATTTGTAACTCTTTTATTTTGGATAATTCAATATTTTTATTGTTTAATTCTACTGCAAATGGTGGCGCTGCTATAGGAGGAAATTTATATACAATACATTTAAAGCTATCTATATTTTTTATTAGATATTTTATCTCTAATGTATCTCCACAGAATAGTAAATGATTATTTTTTAAATTTGTCTGAAACCATTCGTTACTATATAGGTTAGATTTATCAATATCTATAAATTTAGCAAATGAATTATTATTAGATCTCAGGTAAACCTTGCAATAACCTTTAAAATCATTATTAATTTTTAATTTTATCAGAGTGTCCCAGCTATTAATAGTATCTATAATTTCAAAATTAAAATTTTTATAAGTTAATATCTTATCTAAGGTATCAAAAATTTCAATTTTACATTCGATATTTGCGTATTTATAATTTGTATTTAATGAAGTATTTGTAAAATGCAAATTTGTAGTATCTAATTGTAAATAAAAAAAACTAGTAGAGTCATTAACATGAGAGAATGAAATATTAGCATTTATGCTATTAGAGCCAGATTGATAAATCTCTTTAAATGTAAAGCTGTTAGAGATATTCGAAGTTTTGCAACTATACAAAAATAATAAACATATAAAAATTAATCCAAGTTTTTTTTTCATTTTTTAATAGCATTTGAGAAATCTATACGATTTTTTATTGCTTTACCTAATGTTAGCTCATCTATGTATTCCAGATTACCACCTATAGATATACCGCGAGCTATAGCAGAAAAATACAATGAGTCAAAATCTTTTAACATATTAAAAATGTAGTAAGCAGTAGTATCTCCCTCTACTGTAGCTGGTAGAGCAAAAATAATTTCATTTATTTCACTATTTCGAAGACGTTGAGGTATATCATTAATATAAATCTTATCAGGAGTGATACCATCTAATGGCGAAATTAATCCATTTAGCACGTGATAATATCCATTATAAACTCTCGAGCGCTCTATAGCTATCAGATCCTGCATATTCTGCACTATACATAGCTTGGAATGATCCCTAGTATCATCTGAACAAATATTACAAATCTCTGTATCAGATACATTGTGGCATTGATTACACAAATATAAATTTTTACTAAGCTGATCTATACTTTCACTTAATTTTTTTAAATATTGTTTGTCTTGTCTAATGAGATACATGACTAGACGTGTAGCCGTTCGCTCACCAATGCCTGGCAACTTTGCTAATTCATTTATGGCATTAGACATAGTTTTAGATAAATTCTCTATCTCCACTTTTTTATCAAAATTAAAAAATTATTTTTAATATTTAAAATCAGATTATAAAATTAGATAAAAAATATGATAATTATCAATATATGTGATTTTAATTATGATATTTGAAAATTATTTCATAAATTTGCATTAACGCAAAAAACAAAAAATTATGATTACATTACCATCATTACCATTTGAAAAGAATGCACTAGAGCCTTATATAAGTGCTACTACATTAGAATTTCATTATGGTAAACATCATCAAGCATATGTAGATAATTTTAACAAATTATCGGCTGGCACTGAATTCGAAAACATGCCATTAGAAGAAGTTATCAAAAAAGCTACTGGTGGAATTTTTAATAATGGAGCACAAGTATGGAATCACACATTCTATTGGAATTGTTTAAATAAACCAGACACTACTAAACCTTCTGATAAATTACTAAAAGCTATAGAAAATCAATTCGGTAGTTTAGATAATTTCAAGGAACAGTTCTCAAATGCTGCAGTTACACTTTTCGGCTCTGGATGGGCATGGCTTTGCAAAGATGAATTTGGCAAGCTATACATCAATCAAACATCTAATGCAGAAAATCCTATAAAAAATGGATTAACGCCAATTATGACAATAGATGTGTGGGAGCATGCTTATTATTTAGATAAACAAAATAGACGCCCAGACTATGTGAAAGATTTTTGGCACATTCTAAATTGGGACTTTGTAAGTAAATTATTTTAATTGTCTCTTTATCTTATTATTTGGCAGAGGTACCTCATAGGGTGCCTCTGTTTTTTTATTTTTTATAACATAAATATTAATATAAAAATAAGATTATAACAATTAATAGATTGATATCGTTATATTAAGTAAATAGCTATGCTAAAATATTTATTTGCAATTATTTTAATAACATTTACATTATTTTTTAGTTGTAGTAAAGATGATTGCTACGACAGCAAATTAGAAGAAACGCATTCTGGTATTTGTCCACAAAATTATGATCCTGTTTGCGGTTGTGATGGAGTAACATATTCTAATGAGTGCGTGGCTGCTAGTCATGGTATCACTCATTTCACAAAAGGGGTATGTAAATAAATTAAAAGATCATCGAATTAAGCATTTAGATAATAACACCAAAATATATATCTTTGTGTGTTCTTTGCATATGAAGTTTTTTGGTCTTTATGCTAAAAAATATAATAAGAAGTTACATATAGAATATTAACCACTGGGAACACAATGAAATCGCAGAGTTCACAAGAGAAAGACAATTATTACTTAAACGTTTAATTCAAAAAATTTATTTTTCTTTTTTCAATAAATCTCTAATTTCTGATAATATTTTTTCTTCATTAGTGGGTTCTAATGTTTTGGCAGGTTCTTCTTCTTTTTTATGACTCAGCTCATTCATGGCTTTGATTACAAAAAAGACGGCAGTGCCTACTATTATGAAATCTATGATAGTTTGGATAAAATTACCATAATTCCATGTGATAGCAGGTGATACTACTGTAGATCCTTCTACTACAGCTTGTTTCAGCACAATATTAAGATCCGAAAAATTAGTATTACCTATTAATATAGATATTGGAGGCATTAGAACATCATTTACAAATGAAGATACTACTTTGCCAAAAGCAGCTCCTATTATTATACCTACTGCCATATCTACCACATTACCTCTCATTAAAAAAATTTTTAATTCAGCTAATAATTTTTTCATATTTTTTTTACAAAAGAAAATAAAAAAATTCATTTAATACTTTTCTTATTTTTTCTGAAAAATATTATATAACTTTGCCACAAATAATTTATTGAATTTATGAAAAATTTTTTAATAACAACAATCTTGGTTTGTTCTTTTACTTTTTTATCATCTCAATCTAAAATGAATACTAGTAACTCTGAACCTAATTACAATATGTATTTGAAAGATGCTATGATCTTTTGGGAAAGCTTCGAAGGAGTAGAATTTCCTCCCACGGATTGGTCACAAATAATAAATGACAGCTCATATACTTGGGAAAAAGCTAGTAGCTTCCCTCTTGATGGTCAATATTTTGTTCATGTATTGTATGATGAGTCAGATACATCCAAATGGCAAAATGAATGGTTAATAACAAAATCTATCAATCTGTTTGGCTATCAGACTGCAGTTTTGAACTTTTACTTTCAAATGTCTAAATATTGGGGCATAAAGCCGTATAATAATTATGATCTTTATGTAGTAGCTGCTACTGATGGTATAAATTTCACAGACACTATCTGGACTGAAATGACTACAGATACATCTACTTGGGATAGCTGGGAATGGGTAAATGCTCAAGTAGACTTATCAGATTACATTGGTAGTAACAATCTGAAATTAGCATTTGTATATTATGGTCGTGATGGTGCAGAAGGCTCTATAGATGCTATATCTATTTCTACTACTGGTGGATTGAGTGATAATGATTTACAAGCTTCGCGAGCTTATCCTAATCCTGTTAATGAATTTTTATATCTTAAAGCTCCTATTAATTCACAAGTAAGTGTTTACGATTTATTAGGAAATGAAATATATAATGGTATAATAAATAATAATATTTACACAATTGACTTTAAACCTTTTCCAAGTGGCATATACATTATGCAATTAAAAGATAAAAATATAAATAAGACGATTAAAATTGTTAAAAATTAAAGTAAAAAATAAATTTATGAAAAGCAAAGTTTTGTTATTAACATTATTGTTGTTTGCGAGTGCATATAGCTCATATGCATGCACTAATTTCATTATTACCAAAGGTGCGAGTGCAGATGGTTCTGTAATGATATCATATTCTGCTGATAGTCATGTGCATTATGGTGATTTATATTATTCTCCAGCAGCAGTATATCCTGATGGAGCTATGCTAGATGTTTATGAATGGGACACTGGCAAATATTTAGGTAAAATCAGACAGGCCAAAAAAACTTACAATGTCATTGGAAATATGAATGAATATCAGGTAGCTATTGGCGAAACTACATTTGGTGGTAGAGAAGAATTATTTACTCAGAGTGGTGCTATTGTAGATTATGGCAGCTTGATGTATATTGCTCTACAAAGATCCAAGAGTGCTCGTGAGGCTATACGTGTGATGGCTGAGTTAGTAGCTGAATATGGTTATGCTAGTGAAGGAGAGTCCTTCTCTATAGCAGATAAAAACGAAGCATGGATAATGGAGATGATAGGTAAAGGTGAAGGCGAAAAAGGTGCTGTATGGGTAGCTGTACGCATACCTGATGGCTATGTCAGTGGACATGCTAATCAAGCTCGCATCAGACAATTTACTTTAGCTAATGGTAAAACCTCCATTACAGAGAAAGATTTTAATAAAAAATTATATGATCCTAAAATAGAAATTATCTATTCATCAGATGTTATCGAATTTGCTAGAAAAAAAGGCTGGTTTAGTGGTAAAGATGAAGAGTTTAGCTTTTCAGATACATATCATCCTCTGACATTCGATGGTGCTAGGACTTGTGAAATTAGAGTTTGGAGTATGTTTAGACAAGTAACAGATGGTATGGATGATTATATAGATTATGTTAGTGGCAAAAATCTTTCGCATCGTATGCCACTTTATGTGAAACCTAATAGAAAAATTTCTTTAAAAGATATGATGTCTTTTATGCGAGATCACTTAGAAGGAACTCCTTTTGACATGCGTTTTGATATTGGTGCAGGTCCTTTCCAGTTGCCATATAGATGGAGACCACTAGATTGGACAATCGATGGCCAAAGATATATTAATGAACGAGCTACTGCTACTCAACAAACAGCTTTTAGCTTTATTACACAAAGTCGTAGTTGGTTGCCTGATGAATTTGCTGGTATTATTTGGTTTGGCGTAGATGATGCTGCTAGCTGTGTTTATACACCCATATATTCTGCAAGTAGAAAAGTACCTCATAGCTATGCTCAAGGTAATGGAGCAATGATGAAATGGAGTGATGATGCAGCTTTCTGGGCTTTTAATCAAGTAGCTAATTTCGCTTATACTCGTTATAGACTTATTCACCCAGATATTGAGAAAAAACAAGATTCTCTCGAAACTGCTTTTATTAATAAAGTTAAAGAAATTGATGCTTATGCCTTGCAATTGCATGAAGTGAACCCTTATCAAGCTATTGATTATGTTTCTACATTCTCTGCTGATAATGCTGATAGATTAGTATTGTATTGGAAAGAATTTTATAAATTTCTTTTCCTCAAATATATGGATGGTAATGTGAAATATGTAGTACCAGGCGAACGTAATCCTAAAGTAGAATGGCCAGGCTATGGTGAAGATTGGTATAGAAGAATAATTCAAGAGACTGGTGATAAATTTAAAGTAATAGAATAATTGCAAAAACTATAAAGATACTATTTTTAAACTTGAATAATATTTATCCTAACATTTTATTAAACATATATTAATTAATTGGAATTTTTATTTTAATTTTGCAACCTAAATTTGTATAAAAACTTTATAAAAAAGGTAATAACATGGTTAATGAAGAAATGAAAGACCAGCTATCAATGAATAATGATGCTGATGTTAATAATCCTCAAGCTGAAATCGAAAATACTGATAATAAAGAATTAAAATACCAAATAGAAGAGGTAAGTGAAGAAGAAGAAGATTTCGAAGTAGATGAAGCTGAGAAACAAAGATATGACAAATTAAATTTAGATCAAATAAATGAAGAGTTTGCTAAAGTTTTAGAAAATAATGATTTATCATACATTAGACCACGCGTACTCAGATTATATGATCTCCATCAAGATATCTATGAGAATGAACTAAAAACTATATCCGCTATTAGCGATGATGAGCAAAAACAAAAAGCAGAAGAATTACTTCATTATAAAAAAGATGATTTTGATAAACTATGGAAACAATATTTAGATAGAAAAAAATTACTAAAAGATCAATATCTGCAATCTCTCGAAGATAACTATCAAAAAAAATTAGCTATCCTCGAACAATTAAAAAATATCATTGACAATAATGAAATTCCACTAAAGGAAGCTTTTGATCATTTCAATAAAATACAAGAAGAATGGAAAGCTATCGGTGCTGTACCACATAATAAAGCTAATGACCTATGGATGCGATTTAATCATTATGTAGATCAATTTTATAAAAAAGTTGAACTACTAAAAGAAATGATAGAAATCGACCAACGAAAGAATTTAGAAGCTAAAATAGAACTTTGCGAAAAAGCTGAATCTCTACTTATGGATAAGTCTATCTCTACAAAAGAAGCTTATAGACAAGTTTATGAACTTTTCGATCAATGGAAACAAATAGGTCCTGTACCTAAAGATAAAAAAGATGAAATATGGGAAAGATTCCAAGCTGCTTTAGATAAAATTAAAGAAAATTACCGTGGCTCCATAGAATCTCAAAAACAACGTAGAGAAAGTAACCTGGAAGCTAAAAAAGCCATCATAGATAAAATGAAACAAATACTTTCCGAAGAAATAACTACTCACGACCTATGGCAGAAAAAAACTGCTGAAGTTCAAGATTTATTCAATGTATGGCGATCTATAGGCCCAGTGCCACAAGAGTTTAATGAAACTATCTGGAAAGAATTTAAGTCATTGGTAGATAAATTTTATCAAGATAAAAAAGAATATTATGAAATTCTAAAAACTGAATGGCAAGAAAATTATAATAAAAAATTAAGCATAGTTAAACAAGCCGAAAATTTAGTAAATAGTAATAACTGGAAACAAGATACACAAACTATTCAAAAATTACAAGAAGAATGGAAAAAAATTGGCTTCATCCCTTCTGAAAAAAATGAATATCTATGGCGTAGATTCAGAGCTGCATGTGATCAATTCTTTGCTAATAAAGAAATGTATTTCGCTAATCTCTCTACTCAAGAAATTGAAAATTTATCAAAAAAAGAAGCTATACTTAAAGAGCTAGATGAATTCCAATTTAATAATAATCCTAAAGAAGATATAGAACGTCTAAAAAATATACAACGTCAATGGTACGAAATAGGTAATGTACCATATAAAGATAGACAAAGAATACAAGATGCTTTTAGACAAAAAATAAATCAACTTTTTGACCAGCTAAAAGGTGGCAGAACAGATGAGAGTGATGAAGATTTTAAACAACGATTAGAAAATATACTAAATAATAATAGTAATAGTGGTATCAAAGAAGCTAAAAGTGAACTTTATAATATTAATAATCAAATTAAAAAATTACAATCAGATATTCAAACCTGGGAAAATAATCTTTCATTCTTTAAAGCCTCTGCTAATGCTGAATTACTTTTACAAGAATATATCAAAAAAATTGATAATGCTAAAGCTGATCTGAAATTTTTAGAAGAAAAAGCAAAATATCTAAGACAAGCTTTAGATTCTTCTGAAAAAAAATAAAACTATATTTAAACAAAATATTAAATTACAATTTAGCTTAAAATATTACATAATTTATTTGTAATTTAGCTATATAATGTGGAGAATGTGAATAATGTTTTATTATCCTGATGATTTACCTAATAAAATATATTTTGATTTTATAATCGACAAGTTAGCTACCTATTGTGAATCGCAATATGGTAGAGAACTTATCAAAAATATTAAACCTAGCTCTGATATTAATGAGATTTTTCAAGAATATGAAGTACTAAAATTAATTAGCAACTACATACAAACAAATAATGTTTTTTCAACTAAGATAGATGGTGATATACGCCATGAGTTAGAGATTATCTATAATGAAGGCTTTGCTATTACTACATCAATGCTAAATCCTTTACTGCAATTGTTAAGTATTTATAAACAATTAAATAAAATATTATCAAGTAAAGAGATGCATTTGCTAAAATCTAAACATGTTATATTTGAAGAATCAGATTATATATTAGAGAAACTGAAGCATATATGGTCTTATGAAGGATTTATTAGAGATGATGCATCAAATGAGTTAGCATCTATCAGACGTCGTATTGATAGCATGCAACGAAACATAGATAAACGAATAAATGAAATTGCTAAAAATTGGCAAAAGCAAGGAATCATAGCTGACGACGCTAATATTACAATTCGCGATCATAGATTAGTAATACCTATAACTCCAGAAGCTAAAGATACTATCAATGGCATTATAATAGATGAATCTGCAACGGGACAAACAATTTATGTAGAACCTCAAGAAGTATTTGAGTTAAATTCTGCACTGCAACGACTATATATTGATGAAAAAAAAGAAATATATCACATACTGAGAACCTTTACAGATGAATTAATTCCCCATATCGATAAACTGCTCCTGATAATAGATGAAATAGCATATTTCGATGTTATAAAATCTAAATATTTATGGAGTATAGAATATGACGCTACTATACCAGTAATCTCAGATATACCACAAATAACATTAAGAAATGCTTACCATCCTTATTTATATAGCATACTTAAAGAACATAATAAAAAAATTGTACCATTAAATTTGACTATTTCCAATGAAAATAGATTTGTAATCATAAGTGGTCCTAATGCTGGTGGCAAATCTGTAGTGCTACTAACCGTTGCAATAATACAATGGATGAGCCAATGTGCGATACCAATTACTGCTAGCGAAGGCTCTAGCATAGGTTTATTTCATAAAATATTTATGGATATGGGAGATAATCAATCTATAAAAGATGAATTAAGTACCTATGCCAGCCATTTATTAAATATGAAATTTATCATAGATAATGCCGATGATAATTCATTAATTATTATGGATGAATTAGGTACAGGCACTGAACCTATAATGGGTGGTACTATCGCAGAGCTTGTCATAGAAGAATTATACAAAAAAAATAGTTTCGCTATCATTACTACACATTTTCATAATTTGAAACTTTTGCCAATGAAATATTCTCAAATGCAAAATGCCGCTATGCTCTTTGATAATGAAACATTTAACCCAACTTTTATTTTATCTCAAGGTATACCAGGCAACTCTTTCACATTGGAAATAGCTCACAAAGTAGGTTTGCCAGATAAAATCATAGAAAAAGCTAAAACTCAACTCGGCGATAATAGAATAGAAACTGAGAAATTATTGATATTTTTAGAAAACGAAAAACGTAAATTAGAAGAACAAAAAAATCAACTATATATTGCTCAAAATTTTGTAACTGATTTGATAAAAAAATATCAAGAAAATATAGAATTTCAAAAGAAAAAACAAAATTACTTAGCTAAAAAGACTAAAAATGAAATAGATGAAATTTTCGATAAATCAAACAAAATTATCGAAAATACGATACGAGAAATCAGAGAATCTAATGCTGATAGAGAAAAAGTAAAAAATGCAAGAAAAGAATTAGAATCTGAAAAGAAAAGTATTAATGAAAAAATAAATAATTTATTCGTAGATAAAGATACATCTGAAGACCAAAAAACAATTTTTAATGTAGGCCAATTAGTAAAAATAAAATTAACGGGAGAAATAGGAGAAATAATAAGAATATCTGATAATCAATTAACTTTAGTGGTTGATAATAAAATTTTACAAATAAATGCAGATGCAGTAGAAGCATTAAATAAAAAATTAGAAAACGATACTAAAAGGATCAAAGTTAATATAGTCAGTAGAACAGAAAATTTCAGTACAACATTAGATATACGAGGCAATACAGTAGAAGATGCTATAAATAAATTAGATAAATACCTTGATCAAGCATTATTAATAGGAGTTCCTAAAGTTTATATAATACATGGCAAAGGCTATGGCATATTAAGAAAAGCTGTTAGAGAATATTTAAAAGGTTTTACACATTTGCTCAATTTTGAAAATGAAGCAGAAAATAGAGGTGGCGACGGAATTACAGTAATCAGCTTTAAAGAGAGGTAAGAGAAGCATCTAAAAAATTTTTAGAGAAGGATAGGTGGTGAGGTAAAGGGGAATGATAAATAATTATTTATAAATTTATATTGGACAACTTATTAAAAATTTTTATATATTTGTAAAAAATTTAATAAGAATTATGAAACAGATAATCGAAGACGTAGACGAGTATATCTCTATGGGTAAACAAGAGAATCTAGCATTTTTAGATAATCTATATAATTTATTGTTAGAGAAAGAGGCTGACGCAGTTGATTATCAGGAGGTGAAAACTCTAAGTGCTGCTCCACTGTGTCCCAATTGTGAAAGTAGTAATATCATTAAAAACGGTAGACAACAAGGACAACAACTTTATATTTGCAAAGATTGTGGAAGAAATTTCAGAGTAACTACTGGAACTTTTGTATACAAAATTCAAAAACGTGAAAAGATGCTTGGCTACATTCGTTGTATGCTCGAAGACAAAACCTTACAACAATGTGCTGATGAGGTGGGCATAAGTTTACCAACAAGCTTTGCTTGGCGTCATAGAATATTAGCAGCTCTCAGAAGTTTTGATAATA
>Ga0208462_1000177_pt1 | contig 86285 bp, 70 predicted proteins | sample AD_SCU001_MetaG_FD_184452 | JGI IMG/M metagenome (GOLD analysis project Ga0208462, IMG submission 184452) | Active sludge microbial communities of municipal wastewater-treating anaerobic digesters from China - AD_SCU001_MetaG (SPAdes) (version 2) | ecosystem: Engineered > Bioreactor > Anaerobic...
TCACCTAACGAATTAAAGATTTGTAAGGTAACAGCGGATTCTACAGGTAAATCAAATGTGATACGCGTGTTTGGATTAAACGGATTGGGATAGTTTTGATTTAATGCAAATTCTTTAGGTGAAAAAACAGAAGCTTCAATCTCTGATGAATATTCGAAACTACCATCGAAATCTATTTGCTTAAGGCGATACATATAAGTTCCTGTTGAAAGATTCTCATCAGCAAATGAATAAAACCTTGGCTCTGTCGTTGTTCCATGTCCTGAAACATATCCGATCTTCTCCCATACCCCTGAATGCTGATTACCTGCTTGTCTCTCAACTTCAAAACCTTGATTATTTGTTTCCGATGCTGTTGACCAATACAGAATAATTTTATTACCCTCTGTAAAACAATTAAATAGAACCAGTTCAATAGGAATTGGAGCTGTTACATAAGCAACATTACTATATGAAGAATTTCCATTGGAATTGAATGCATAAATACGGTATCCATAAGTACTATCACCAACACAGGTAGAATCTATAAAAGTAAGTTTATTCTGCTCAACGGTGGCTATTTGAACAAAAGGAGATGTGCTTGCAGAATCGCCGGCTTTTCTCTCAATAATAAATCCATCTTCATTAGTTGAATTATCTAGCCATATAAGCTCTACATAGGTCTCTCCTGTTACTGTATGTGCTAAAAGATTTACCGGTGGAAGAGGTATTTGAGATTGATGAATTTCAAATATCTGATTAACAGTTAGGTTTCGAACTATCTGTTTTGCTCCGCTTGGCCATTTTACAATTATACTGTCTAAAAAATTGGCATTGTTAAGTCCAAAATGTAAAGTTGCAGGGTTACACCCTGTATTTCCTTCGCCCGAATTGATTTGTTTCCGCTGGAACAGTCCATTATAAAAAATATCAACAATTGCACCGATCCCCATTTTATTATCGCAAGATCCTATGAGTTTTATAAAAATATAATTGTTATTATTGCCCCCATCATTCCTTAATAAATTTATACGCCTCCCCATATGACCAATAATAATTACGTCAAGATCACCATCGTTATCGAAGTCAGCCCAGCTAACACCAAAACCATCACCTGGCCCTGCAATTTGACTTACCGAAGCTACATCAGTAAAGGTTCCATTCCCGTTATTTTTGTATAATCTATTAACATGTACATGATTGGTCGCAAAAATATCCACTAACCCATCATTATTATAATCTATAAAGGATGCTGTTCTTGCATCACCAACATCCTGTACACCGGCTGCTATCGTCACATCTGAAAAAGTTTGATCTCCGTTATTCTTATAAAGATAATTTCTTGCACTTCCAATATTGGCTGAATAAATATCTGCCAATCCATCATTATTATAGTCTCCCCAAGCCACAGAAACAGTCTTTCCGGGATCACCAAATCCATTTAATACTGATAGATTATAAAATTCTTGTCCACCAATATTCTTAAGCAGTTGATTTGGATTTCCGTAACGACCGATATACAAATCTGTATATCCATCATTATCAAAATCCGCTGTTGAACAGGTTTTACTTCCATTTGAAACAGGAAGATTAAAATTTGAAGTTACATCAATGAAATTTGAATTCCCAGTGTTCTTATATATTTTAATGGTACTTGAATTTGTAATAGCTATTATATCAAGTAAACCATCCGCATTATAGTCCATCCAGATAGATCTTTCAACAATTTCATTTAATATAAATACACATTGAAAAGAATCAGCATTTATATTTCTGAATACATTACGTCCAATTAGCAGATCGGCATATCCGTCATTATCATAATCACCGACTGAAATAGATGGTACATATAAATTATTTAATCCGACATCACTTGTAATATCAATAAAACTCTGTCCATTTATGTTCTTAAACAAATAACTTCTTGACTCATCTTCACAAAAAATATCAGGATACCCATCATTATTATAATCAAACCAAGCACCTTGAAAACCCATTGATGTAATTGGTAAGCCAACACTTTCAGAGATATCTGTAAATGTCTGAGCATACAGATTAAAATAAAATATTTCGTAGCACATGATAAATAATAGAAGAAGCGGTTGTAACTTTTTTATCATTCTTATACCTGTCTTTTATTAAGTAATAAAAATATTTTCGCGAAGTAGCAATAAGTTATCTTTTGATATAAACTTTACTGCTCCGAATTTTTTTGCTACAGAGTGAAATGAGGGCATATCATAATCGCTTACAATAATCACTTTTATATCAGGATATTTATCTAAAATTTTTTTCGTTATTTCCAATCCATTTGTTCCCTTTATATGTATATCAATCAGGATGTAATCAGGCATAAAATAATTTAATGCTTCAAATGCTTCTTCGCCGCTGTTAAATTCCATAATGGTATCTGTTTCTTTACTTACAACTTCCCTGATGATTTCACGAATTTTTACATTATCATCTATAATCATGTACTTCATAGTAATCAATAAAATTTTCAAACGAAGTTTACCTCTTAATAAAGGTAAATTCTATTGGCATAAATCTGTATTTTTCTAAGGGTTAGTATGTAGTTAAGTTATTATTAGAAGTTTTGATAAAAATCTTCTTCACAGAATTATACTACTAAACTTCTGTTTTGACCAGATATTTCCGGATAATACTAACTTAGTTAAGTAGGTACAAAAAATATGCGCCTGAAACTCTTATAGAATTTCTTTATTCATCAAAGCGAACTTGAGAAGAGCATTAGTTCCATGAATTCCCAGCTTCTGACAGATATTTGAGCGATGGGTTTCTATTGTTTTTACACTAACAAATAACTTGTTAGCAATGCTTTTTGAAGTATAATTTTTTGAGATTAAACTTAAAATTTTTCTTTCTGTGGGTGTTAATTTGGAAATGCCGGCTATATAATTTGGAACAGTATTTATCTTAACGTCTCTCTTAACCAAAAACCCGGATATTGAAGGACTTATATAATGTTTACCTGCTAAAACATTTTTTACTGATTCATAAATTTCAGTTACCACTGAATCTTTAATTACGTAGCCCATCACATTTAAATCCATTGCCCTGTTAAAAATTATCTCTTCATCGTACATGGTTAGAATTATGATTCTAATCATAGATTCATCGTCTTTGATTATCTTTATTACTTCAAGACCATTCAGCTTCGGCATATCTATATCAATAATAAGAACATCAGGTTTTAATTTCTTAAACAACTCAAGTGTTTGCTGACCATCACCGGCTTCGCCAACAACGATCCAGTCCTTATTTTCTTCCAGAATATCCTTTATGCCTTTTCTCATTAAGGGATGATCGTCAGCAATAATAATTTTAACTTTTTCATCCATAAATTTTAACTTATAAAAGTTTGATACTCAATTCTTGATAACGTACTTTTTATTAATGTGATTATTAGTTTGCTAATAATTCTTTATTGGAAACAGGAATATTGATTTTTATATCTGTTCCTTTCCCGTGATCTGAATTAATCTGTATAGTCCCTTTAAGTATCCTTACACGCTCATAAATGCCAGTAATACCGATACCCATAGATTTATTTAAAACCTCTTTTAAATTATTTAACTTGAAACCTTTACCATTGTCATAAATGCTGATAAAAATTTCGGAATTTGTTTTCATAACAGTAATGACACATTCAGTTGCTTCTGAATGTTTCATGATGTTATTCAAAGATTCCTGAACAATTCTTATAAGATTGATTTCATGCTTTCTTTGTATCAAACCATCTATTTCATCAATTTCTCCAATTACATCCAACGAAGTGGAGTCTTTGAGTTTCTGCAAAAGTGATTTTAATGTTTCTGTTAATCCTAGACGATCGAGTTCAGGTGGTCTCAAGTTATGTGAAATCTCACGTACCTTTTTTAATAGTACTGATGAAGAATCTAAAATTAATTCGAGATGATTATTAATCTTATTATCAGGGAATTTCTGCATTGTTAACAGAATCCGATTTTTAATAAACAGCAAGTCTTGTCCTAAAGTATCGTGCATCTCCTGAGCAATTCTGGTCCTTTCTTCTTCCTGCTTCTCTATCAGATGACTGGAAAGATTCTGCTGATATAATTTTTCTTTTTCAAGAGTTTTTACCCTGCTTTTATATACAATAAATACTAATGAGATTATGAAAATGATTCCGATGCTTCTAAACCACCAAGTCATCCAAAATGGTGGAGTAATAATTATTTTTATAGAAGATCCTTGTTCGTTCCATTTACCATCATTATTTGATCCTTTCACTCTTAGGTCATACTCACCTGGGTCAAGATTTGTATATATCCCGTATCTTTGTTGTGCATTAACTTTGTTCCACTCTTTGTCAAAGCCCTCTAATTTGTAAAGATACTGATTTTTTTCCGGCATAATAAAATTTAATCCCACGAATTCAAACGAAAAAAGATTTTGATAATATGAGAGTACTATTTCAATATTATCGGGGATTGGATTAGGAAGTTCAAGAGGTTTATTAAACACTTTAAAACCAGTTATAAATATTGGCGGTACGAATTCATTCTTTATTACCTCCGTAGGAAAGAAAGAATTAAAACCATTTACACCACCAAAAAATAATTCACCTTTTGAATTTTTAAAAAATGCACCCTGGTTAAATTCATTTGACTGGAGTCCATCAGTCATATCAAAAGCTTTTACGGATTTATTATAAATATTAAATCTGAATATGCCTCTGTTAGAGCTGCACCATAGATTTCCATTATCATCATCCAGGAATCCATAAATAAGATTAAAAACTTCTGAGTTTTCTTCATTGAATATATCTAGTTTATTTTTTCTTAAATCGAATTTATATAGTCCATCACCATAAGTTCCCATCCACATTATGCTGTCTTCAATTTCCTTCAAAAAATAAATTGCTTTTTTATCAGCACTTGATCTAAAAACAGGTAGATCAATCTTAAAAAATATATTTTTTTCTTTGTTGTAATTGAATAAATCTCCTTCAAAATTTGCAAACCAGAGTCCAGTTTTTTCTCCGATGTAAATTGCAGTTACCGGACTTTTCCAATTATCAACTCCATTGAAATTCTTTTTAAGGAAATGGTCAAACTTTCTTTCAGTAAGATCAAAGCTACTTAGTCCGCCATTGAAATAGCCAAGGTATAACTTGTTTTCTTTTTTATCATAGCACAATGTTGATATTTGATTGAATAGTACTGAGTTAGGAGAAGTCTTTGATTTTGCCATATATCTAAAAAACTTTTTAGATTTTTTATTGAATAGATTTAACCCTCCTCCACTTGTGGCTATCCAGATATTGCCATCCTGTGATTGTATTATTGAAGTAATTCTGTTATTACTCAAGCTGTAAGGATTATTTACTTCAGCTTGATATTTGGTAAACCGATTTCGCTGTTTATTAAAATGTTCCAATCCGTTTCCATAAGTACCAATTAATAATTCCCCGTCATCAGTCTCAAATATTGCGGATACATTTCTGTTCTGAATAATATCGTTATCAAAGTAATTCTGATAATAATTTTTAAAAATATTTTGTCTACTCGAATATGTTTTAATTCCTGTTGAGTATGTTCCTATCCAAATGCTTCCAGCTATATCCCGATATAAAGTTAAGATGAAATCTTTAATATTTAGCTTGTAAAATTTATTTGATTCAACATCAAAACTTATAAGACCTGCATCATAAGAACCTAACCACAAAGAACCGTCGGCTACTTCAATAATAGCTTTGATATTGTTGCTTGGAATTGATAAATGATCTCCAGGGTCATAAATAAATCTTTGAAAACTATCTTTATTATGATTATATAAGTTTAATCCACCGCCCCAAGTTCCTATCCATAACCTTTTTTTTGAATCTGCGTACATTGCCCAAACATTATTAGAAGATATGCTGTTTTGATTTTCAGCACTGTACTGGTAAGAAATAAATTCAGGATTAGCCATGTCTCTGTAAAAATCGTTCAGGTTCAATTTTGAAAGCCCATTAGATGTACCTATCCATAAATTACCAAATCCATCTTCACAAATTGCGCGTATAGTATTTCCGACAAGGCTGTTTATCTTTTTATTAGAATAAAATCTCTGAAATTTTTTAGTAGATTTATTATACAGATTCAGTCCACCGCTATTTGTTCCTAACCAAACATTATTTTTTGAGTCTTGATAAATAACTGTAATAAAATTATCACTGATTGAATTTGTGTCTTTAGGGTTATAATTATAGTTTATGAAAATTCCTTTCTGTGGAATAAATAAGTCCACCCCGCCTCTTTCTGTCCCGATCCAAATATTTCCATCACTATCTGTTATCAAACTCCATACAACGCTATATGAAATAGAGTTATTTCCCTTTTCTTTGAATATTTTGAAATTATACCCATCATACCTGTTTAATCCATCCTGCGTACCTAACCATATGAACCCTTGTTTATCTTGTGTTATAGCATAAACTGTAGATTGAGAGAGACCTTGTTCAATTCCTAGTTGTTCGAACTTAAATCCTACTTGTCTATTTGGGAAGTTATTGGTTTGTGCAATTAATTTTAAGAATGATGCCCCTAAAATAACGATAACAATAATTATGTTTTTACAGTAGACCATTGCAGTAAAAAACTTTTTTGTAAAAGTTTAATTAATCTTAGTTCAAAGATACAAAACAATAGTCAAAAAGCCTTTATTATACAATGAAGTAGTAATATAAATTTCTATCCAAAATAAATCTGATCTGTAAAATAAATTGTGTTTAAAGGTTGTTTTAGATAGATTCATTAAAGTGATGAAAACTTTAACTCCATTAGGATAAACTCTCTTACCAAGTCTCCGTAAAAATGCAGTCTCTGATAACTCAGAGAATTATTAAGCCATTCAGTTGATAGAATCTTTACAAAGAAAATTATGTTAAAGAAATAATTAGTTTATTACAATCTTAAAAACCTTTTCGGATTTTCGACAAACTAAGCTCTTACTAACACGATTAAACTAATTTCTTACTTTAACCATTTACACAGAATTATTTACACTCCCTAATATTAATAAGAGAGTTGCTTATCTTTGTGTCTAATTCTATGGGTACAGTTCCATACCGCTTAAAATCTTCCAATCTTTATATGCAGTAAAAGTATTAACATAAGAATCAGGCATAATACAAAGCATCAGATCATTTGCAGTTTCATCTTCAATTCCGTATCGGCTTCTTATTACTTCATCGTAATTAAAAATCATTGTCTTGTAAATCTTATCAAAAGAGGATGCAATTTTTCTTTGAGGCGTAGTTTTAATATTCGCACCATTACCGGGTAAATAATTTATTTTTACAGTTACTGAAGAGAATGCTTCTATTTCATTTTTTGATGGTGAGTATCTGATTGGAAATATTGAAACACGAACCAATCTGAAATCACGGAAAATCACCGGTTCATCAACACTAACAATTTCTGATGGATAAACATTACCATTTTTATAGAAATCAGAGTTCTCAATATATTCTGTTTCAGGATTGCCTTCCTTCCAGCTATTACGTGCTGGTACGATGTTAAAACCGCTAACAACACTCTTAGTCCCTGTTTCTATAACCTCTACACTTACAGAACCATAATCAGGTATAGCAAGTATTTTAGCAATGTGAGGAATCTCCGGCAAACCAACTTCAGTTGTAATTGCTTCTTCTCCGATGTCAATTGAGTAATAAGATTTATCTTTATACATAAAATGATTAAGCATATATCCGGGAAGATCAACCTTTATAATCGAACTAGTTTCATCACTGCTGATAAGTTGAACCTCGGGGTTTGAGCCTGGTAAAGAATAATTTTCGATGCTAATCCACTGGGAATATATTGGCGTCGCTATCAGGCAGGTTATAATAAGAATAAAAAGTAAATTAAATACTTTCATAGGTTCTCCTGATGTAATGTTTTGATAAGAGACTAATGCTCAATCATTTACTTTCTGATCCTATAATAATTTTTTAAATCAAGAATTAAGGAATCAAGAAATTTTTGTCGTAAAAGTTAAACGATTCATTTATTATATCAAAAGTCTTTTTAAATATTTGAAAAACTTATGGTCTATTCATAAGCACTACTAAGATTATATAAGGGTTCTAAAGTTTAAGGATTAGGAATCTGGTCAGCAACAATCGATTATTAAACACAGATAATTTAAGTATGGCTAAACTTTGGGTAATAACATAGCATCATTATAAATCTGATTGATCATCATAATGTTTGCTTTTCGTGGATTTGTGCGTCCAACAATCTCATCATTTGCGGCTTTTGATAAAGCAGGAATATCATTTTCATTAACCCCCAGGTCTTTAAGACCACCGGGCAGATTTAATTTTTTAATCAGTCTTATAATGGCAGGAATAACTTTTTGTGCGTTTTCATAATCAGTATGCCAGGAGATTGCAGCCCTCATTGCAGCTGCAACCCTGGCATATTTATTCATGGAGGATACCATGTTAAACCTGACCACAGCAGGAAGCAAAACAGAATTAACAACTCCATGCGGAAAACCATACATTGAAGTTATAGGATGCGAAAGGGCATGCACTAAACCTAATCCTGAATTGTTAAAAGCAATGCCGGCTAAAAAAGCTCCATGACACATTTCAGTCCGGGCTTTTAAATTCTGACCATCTTCAAATGCAGCAGGCAGCCATTCATTTATCAGTTGAATTGCCTCAAAAGAAAGAGCATCCGTAATTGGAGTTGAATTATTTGATACAATTGCTTCAATTGCATGAGAAAAGGCATCCATACCTGTAGCAGCAGTCAGAGACTTTGGCATCGAAAGAGCAAGTTCTGCGTCGTTAATAGATATAGCTGGAGTAATACGCCAATCAACAATTGTCATTTTACGACCGCTCAATGATTCAGAAATTACTGTAAAGGATGAAACTTCACTTCCGGTACCCGAAGTAGTATTGATTGCAATCAGCGGCGGAACATTATTCTGAGATTTATTAACACCTTCAAACTCTATAATATTTTTACCTGAACGGGCTACAAGTGCAATTCCTTTTGCACAGTCAATTGCGCTTCCTCCTCCGATTGCAATTATGATATCACACTTGCTGCTATTAAATTCCTCCGCTCCCTTCATCACCATTTCATCCGTAGGATTTGATCCTGCGCCGGAGTATAAATGAGATTTTATTCCTTCTTTAAAAAGAATTTCTTCAACTTTCTTTCCAAGTTTTTTCCCATAATCATCGGGAGAAGAAACGATCAGAGCATTTTCTCCGCCTAAAATCTTAGTCCACTCGCCGGTTTTTTTAATACAGCCTGGTTCAATAAGATTAGTAGTCGGTATGTGATAAGTTCCTGGCACTTTTTTTATTTACTTCTTAAAAATATCAATTAAACTTCAGCAAATACCTGATATTTTCTTGTTAAAAATTCAAATGTCATAGACATTGCTATAACAAAGAACAAATCAGCAATTAAAGTATTAAAGAAAAACGGAATTGCAGCAACATAACAAGTAATCAAACCGTTAAATGTTTGAGGATACAAAATACCTGCATACCACTCATAAAAATTAGTAAGAATAAAAAACAAAGTTGAAGCAGCAATTGACCCGGCAATTAACCATGACACTTTGTTTGTTTTCCTGAGTAACAATCCGATACCAGCTATAATCAGGAAGCTTATATAAACAGCAGGGATTAAATAATGAAAACCAATTACAGCATCTGTAATAATCATTACTAAAACCGGAACTATAAAAGCAAACTTTTTATCAGTGTAATATTTCCCGCCGAATAATGCCAATGCGGCAATAGGCGCAAAGTTTGGCGGATGCGGAATAAACCTAACCAATGCAGCAAGTATAATCATACTTGTTATAACCAGAAATCTCGGTTTAGTCAAACTCGAAAACATTTTATATCTCCTTTAAGTTATTAGATTAAATTAAATCCATTGTTTAAGAATTTCTTTTCTTGGAGAAGGAATAACAACTTTGTTAACCAGAAGACCCTTCTCTTTAATTACATTAACACCGGCATCAACTGCTGCTTTAACCGAGCCAACATCACCGGTTAACATCACATAAGCTTTTCCGCCGATAGCCATTGCAAGATATACAGTAATTAAATTGACCGGTGCTGCCTTAACTGCTGCATCAGCACATTCAATAATCGAAGCAACTGAAAATGATTCTATAACTCCTAATGCATCTAGCTCTTCAATTACATTTATTCCGTTTATTGCAGGGAAAACCGACGGATGAACATTTGGGATTACAAAATGATCGACAATCTCATCCTGTGCTAACTCAACACCGGTTTCAACACTTGCATTAACAGCATCAACATCTCCTCCAATCAGCACCATATACTTACCGGGGCAAATAGTTCTGTTAACTATCATCTGAACCTCAGCTCTCTTCAACATTGCATCTGATACTTCGATTCCTTTTGCTATACTTGATAATTCAACTAATCCAATTGAAGCTTTCATATTCTTGTAACCCTTAAGAATTATTTGAAGTTATAATAACACAGTTATTTACTATCTCCTTCACTCTGCCATCAATGCTTGAATGAAAAGGAGTAGCTAAAGCATTTCCATTTACTTTACCAATCATCTGCCCTTTTGAAACAACATCACCGGGATTAACACAAGGGACTGCATCTCCGCCAAAAGTATTTTTCAACTCTATTTTTACACTGTTTACCTGAGCTGTTTTTACAAAATCAGCTTTGCGGTCATATTTTTTTATACCTAATCTTTTATACAAGAAACTAATAGGAATCTCTCTGCCGTCTCTGACAGGATGAACATCATTAAATAAAACATCAAGTTCAGTTTTTGAAAATCCCTTGTTTTCCTTTCTCAATCTTTTCTTTGTATCGGTACAAATGTTTTTTGGATCAAGTTTTTCAGGACAAGCAAAAAGTGAACAAACATTACATTCACAACAGTTCTGCGCCCAATTACTCAATCTCTCTTTTTCATCACCGGTCATTTGCAGACTTCTCATAACCAAATGAGGCTGTATTGGATAGCCTAAAATGTATCGCGGACAAAGCTGAGTGCAAATACTGCATTGATCGCATGCACTATGACCTATATTATGATATACTTTTGCCGGAGTGGTTTTTCTTACAACTATACTATGATCTTCGGGAAGAACTATAAGTCCGCTTAATGTCTTTGATACCGAAAGAGATAAGTCACTCACAACGCTGCCCATCATAACACCGCCGGTTAAAACAGAAAACCTTTCGACTGCAGCACCGCCGGCAAATTCCAGACATTTCTCATAACTTGTTCCCAACGGAACTTTTATTGTTACAGGGTTATTAACTGCACCAGCAATTGTAAGATACTTTTCGGTAACCGGAATATCATTTACTGCATTTGTTATATTAATTAATGATTCAACATTTTCAACTACACAACCGACCTGTAACGGAATTCCAAGCGGCGGAATTCTTTTACCGGTAACATCATACACTAATATATATTCATCACCTGCCGGATAAACATTTTCCATAATAAATAACTCAATATCATATTTGTCTGCAGATGGTTTAAGTAAATCAATCAAATCAGAGTTTTTTCTTTTAATAGCAATAGTAGGTTTTGATGCGCCTGTTATACTTTTTACAATTATCAGTCCTGCAATCAGTTTATCAGCTTCCTGCAGCATTACTTCTCTGTCTTTATAAAGAAGTGGTTCACATTCCACACCATTTGCAATTATATGCTCTACATTTGCATCAAGCTTTTTAAAAGCCGGGAATCCTCCACCACCGGCACCTACAACTCCGGCTTGTTTTATTTTATTTAATAACTCTTCTCTGTTCATATTATTTCTACCCGATTAATTTTTTCTATATGAGGTTATCGCCAATGGCGTTGAATAAAGAGGATTGCGTGGCATATATATTTTTTTACCCGGGAAAGCCTCTTTAAATACCTCATCAATTCCGGGGTAACAACAAGTTCCGCCGGTTAAAAAAATATCATTCACATCATAATCTGAAATATGATTTTTTACTATGTCTGTCATTTTTTCAAATACCGGCAAAATTATTGGTTTAAGTTTTCCGTTAGAATCTTTTCTTTTCATAATTTCAGCATCGTTAAAAGATACCTTTTGATTACCGGCAATTGTTAAAGTAAGATGAACTCCGCCTGTTGGCTCATCACCAGAATAAATGATTTCCTTATCCTTAACAATTGAAATACCTGTTGTTCCTCCGCCAATATCAATCACTGCCCCGCTTTCAAGATTAATCAACTTTGCAAAACTTGAGGGTTCATCAACAATTTCGCTTACTTCTAACCCTGCACCTTTTATAACATTAACAGAAATATACGGGTCTGTTCCCGGCGGATAAGATGTATTAACTGATTTAATTTCAACACCTAATTTGCTCTCAGCTTTTTTAATCAGCCCGGAAACAATATTTATAGCCTTCCAATAGTCAAGAACAATTCCGTCTTTAACTACATCAGCCCATTCGAGAAACGCAGCAGCAACATTATCCTTATCATCAAGAACGACGACAACAACATCAGATGTTCCAAGATCTACTCCGGCTCTGAAAGAAGAATTTAACTTTACCTTTGATTCATCATTAACAATTTCTTCAATTCTTCTTATCTGTGAATTAACAAATTCAAATTTTCCGTTTGATTTCTCCATTTCAATCAAACAATTCTGAAATGATCAACTAATGTGCATCTTCTGAGCCGCACAAAAGTTTTTGCATTAGTTACACCTTCACCGGTCGGAGTTGAGATCGTCATGCTTGTCCATCCTTCGCCGCCAACACCAAGTCCGGCAAGACAAGGTCCGTTTTTTACAAACAGGCTTGTATTGATCTCACTCGCCATTCTATGCAGGTTATCAAGATTTCTTGAGTGCATAGCAGCGGTATGTTTCAATCCATGTTCAAGCTCGATTCCGACATCAATTGCTTCATCAGCATTATGCGCTCTTATCATTGCGATTACCGGCATCATCATTTCAGTTTGCGGAAATGGATGATCTTTATCAGTTTCGACAAAAAGCAGTTTTGTATCTTCGGGCACGTTAACTCCAATTGCATCAGCAAGAATCTTTGCATCTTTCCCGACAAATTTTCTGTTTAATATCAGATCATTCGATGGATAATTTTTGAATATCAGTTTAGCTAATTCATTTGCCTGAGCGAGACTGATTTCAACGGCATTGTGTTTTTTCAATTCACGTTTAAACTCATCAGCAACCGAATCAACAATTACAATTTCTTTTTCATCAACACAGATAATATTGTTATCGAAAGACGCACCGAATACAACTGATTTAGCTGCTTTTGCAATATCAGCAGTTTCATCAATCACCACCGGCGGATTACCAGCGCCCGCAGCTATAAGTCTTTTATCTGTAACTTTTTTCGCAGCACTTATCACCGCCTCGCCGCCTGTAATTACAAGTAAATTAATTCCCTGATACTGGAACAGATTATTTGCAACTTCAATACTTGGTTCAGCAACTGTAACCATTAAATTAGCCGGTCCGCCCGCATTGATTACAGCTTCGTTAAGTATTGAAATAGTCCGTTGTGATGCTGCTTTAGCTGCCGGATGAGGAGAAAATATTATTGAGTTGCCGGCAGATATCATACTTATACTGTTATTAATAATCGTAGCAGTTGGATTAGTTGAAGGAGTAACTGAAGCAATAACGCCCCAGGGTGCATTTTCAACTAAAGTTAATCCACGGTCGCCCGACAGTGCCTGAGGCTCTAATATCTCAGGACCCGGAGTTTGATTTGCCACAAGTAAATTCTTACTTATTTTATCAGACACTCTACCCATTCCGGTTTCTTTTACTGCTAATTCAGCTAGTTCTTGCGAGTGTTTTATAGACGCTTCTCTAATTGCCTTGATAATTTTATGGCGCAACTCCAGGTTCCTGATTTTCTTTTGAGCATTACTTGATTCATAAAATGCTTCGTCAAGAGTATCAAAAATTCCTATCGGTAATCTGCCTTTTTTATCATAACCATGGGATTCTTTAAGTCTTCTAAGAACACTTTCAACAATAAGATTTACATCTTGTTTTGTTAATTCCATTATTTATTCCTTTAGAATAGGTTCATTTTTAATATATACTACCTTACCGTTTGAACGGATATTATCAACTATCCCTACAACATTTAAATCGACAGATGATTTATTGGACAGTGATACTCTTGCCGAACTTCCGCGTACGAGTAATACAATTTCCTCTTCTCCAGCACCGATTGTATCCAGCGCTACCTGAGGATTTCCGACTGCAATACCGTTTTCATCAATAGATTTTACCAGCAAGAGTTTTCCTGCTCCAAGATTTTCTATCTTAACTGTTGCAACAACATTTCCTATTACTTTAGCTAATTCCATAGCATTACCTACACTTTCTTACCGAAGTAATATTATTAAACACTTAAATTAAAACAGATATTCTGTTATAATTATTCTATTGGAGTTTTAACAGATATTTTAAAAATATCTTCAAGATCTCCGTGTGGTCTTGGTATTACATGAACTGCAACAAGCTCTCCGATTCTTTGAGCTGCAGCAGCGCCGGCATCTGTAGCAGCTTTACAAGCAGCAACATCACCTCTAACCAATGCGGTAACAAAGCCGCCGCCAATCTGTTGATAACCGACTAATTTAACTCTTGCAGCTTTTACCATTGCATCAGATGCTTCGATTAAACCAACAAGACCTTTTGTTTCTATCATTCCTAAAGCTTCCATTGTGTTTTCCTTTCATTTAATAATTTATTTTTCTAATAATTTAATTGAATAAACGTCTTCAAGATCACCATGCGGGCGTGGTATTACGTGAACCGCAACAAGCTCTCCGATTCTTTGAGCTGCAGCAGCGCCGGCATCCGTAGCAGCTTTACAAGCAGCAACGTCTCCTCTTACCAATGCAGTAACATATCCGCCGCCGATTTTCTGCCATCCGACAAGCTTAACTCTTGCAGCTTTTACCATTGCATCAGAAGCTTCTATCAACGAAACCAATCCTCTGGTTTCTATCATTCCTAATGCTTCCATTTTATCTCCTCTTTAATTGTGAAATAATAAATGATTTAATTTTTAATTTTCAATACAAGATGCGATAACAGTTGTGTTAACTATATCCTGCCAACTGCATCCGCGTGAAAGATCATGCATTTGTTTTTGTAATCCTTGTATAAAAGGACCAAGTGCCAAATAATTACCAAACCTTTCTGCTATTTTGTAGCCAATATTGCCTGCTTCCAAAGATGGAAATACAAACACATTAGCATCTCCTTTAATTCTTGAATCCGGTGCTTTCTTTTTTCCAACCTCCGGAACCAATGCTGCATCCAACTGAAGTTCACCATCAAATATCATATCCGGAAATTTTGATGATAACACTTTAACAGCATTTTTAATTTTTTCCGTTGATGGATGATCAGCGCTTCCTTTAGTTGAAAACGACAGCAGAGCAGTTCTTGGTATATTACAGGTAATACTTTTATAGTTCACCGCTGATGAATATGCAATATCAACTAACTGCTCACTTGTTGGTTCCGGAATTACAGCACAATCTGAAAATGAATAAATAGTATTCCCATCAGGACTTATCATAAGAAAGAAACTTGACACGGTTTTTATTCCATCTGGCATTCCGATTATCTGAATTGCAGCTTTTAATACACTTGCAGTGGTTGAAAGATTTCCTGCAATACAAATATCAGCAGCATTTTTTCTGACAAGCATCGCTGCAAAATTAACCGGATCAGAAATTAATTTTTCTGCTTCTTCACTTGTCATTCCCTTATGTTTTCTAAGTTCGTAAAATGTTGAAGCAAAACTTTTAATGTCAGGATATTGAGCCGGACTAAAAATATTTATACCCTTTGTTGAAATTCTGTATTGATCGGCTAAATCTCTGATTTCAAAGGGACCGCCGATTAGTACCGGTACTGCCAAACCTTCATCTGCTAAATATCTGGCAGCTTTTAATACTCGCTCATCCTTTGAGTCTGGAAATACAACTCTCTTAGGATTCTCTTTTATTTTCAGTTTGCAAGTTTCTATTAAATTCATTTTATCTCATCAATTATCACGTCTAATTTTTTTCCTTTATCTGAAACAAGAACCATAATCATTACAATATATAAAGCACTGCTTAATCTGTTAAGCGCTCTCATAATATCTGGTCTTAAAACATTTAATGAAGAATCTATATACAAGTTTGCCGCAACTAATTCCGCTTCTCTGACCATCGATCTGAGATAATTTAAAGATGCAACCCACTTACCGTGGCTTAACTCAGGAACAATATGATCGTGACCAAGATATTTTAACGGGTTATGAGATATTTTCCTGATTGCATCATCCGAGAAATCACCCATAAAAATAGGATCAAGGTTCTCATCTTTAACTTCTGCTTTAAGCACATTTCCCATATTGGATCTTATATCTGCAAGAAATCTTTTGATGATCTCAGGTCCGTCATAATTAACAAATTCATTTTGAACCAGCACAGCATAAGAAATCATACTATCCAGTTTACCTCTGAAGGCAATCCGTGGATGATTTTTTGGCACCAGATGGTTTGAATCAAGCCATGTTAATACATCTGATTTTGTTTCAATTTTATTATTGCACAAACCACAATAAAGTGCATCCGGTCTCTGATCAGAAGTTGTTAACGGATGAACTTTCTTTTCTTTATTATCATTATCACCAAAGCTATTTTTAACAAAAACTTTCCCCTGCTCATCAATATATTTAACAGACACCTTCCTGTCATTAAGATATTGAGAAGCTGATGGCGTCAGTCTTGTATTATAAGGCAGATGAATTTCAGTGCCCCAGGTAAGACTGAATTTTTCTCTAAGTTCTGTTTCCGTTAAAAATTTTTCATTCATAAAATTCTCAAACTATGCAGACCAGTTTGCCGGATAAGTTACATACATAATTTTTGTATAACTCGGTGTACCAAAGATTATTTTACTTCCCTTTGGTATATAAAAAATATCACCTTGTTTACCGGAAAACACCTGTCCATCAATTGTAATTTCCAATTCACCTTCAATTACATAATCAACTTCATCATAAGTTAATTCCCAAGGGAAGGAATCTTCTTTTTTCCATGACATAATTCCTGCCGACATCGGAGACCCATCCTGATAGGTAATCACATCAAGCAGATTTACATTTTTATTTTTACCTGCATCTTCAAATCTTTTTAATTTTATCGAATTACCTTTGATCACTTTTAATCCATTGGAAGCCTTGCCTGAAATATATCCCGCATCAGCATTACAAGCAGTTTTATTTTCTTTTTCAAGATACTTGCATACAATTGCTGTTATTTCATCTTTGCTGTATTCGGAATTACCAAGCTGTGAAATTATTTTATCTACAACAACCGGAATTAACCCTTCTGAAGTGTTACCCGGATTATCAACACGGCTGGCTGAAACAGGACTGCAAAAATTAAATTTGATGTCGTATTTCTGGGCTAAATCTCTTGCTTCGGATGTTATGATAGTATTTTTATCATCAACATAAATGATTTTCAGCCCGTCATTGTGGCATTCTTTAACAATATTTGCAGAGATTAATTTTTTCATATTTTTCTCAACTATCTAAATTGATAAAAGTATTTTTATTATTCCTTACTAAGAAACTCTCTCAGTTTATCTATTGAACTTTCAGAATAAATCGAGACTTTAAAAATTTCTCCTTCTATTCCATAATCTCTCATAATTTCTTCTACCGCATTTGTATCTGCATCAGGCAAATCAATTTTTGAAATAACACCAACTAATCTTTTTGAATTATAAATCTGAAATAAACCATGCGGCAGTTTCCTTTCAATAGAATTTGAAGGATGAACATAAATGATTGTATCGATGTCCGACATTGTTTGAATTATCGCCGAATAAAGTCTTGGACTATCAAAATATTCACCCGGAGTATCAACAGTTTTTTCGTTATGATAAACAAGTGCCTGAGTTTTCAGAGCTTCATCTTCAATACCTAATAACATATTAAACAATGATGTCTTACCAACACCTACTCCACCTATTAAAATGAAATTTGTTAATTTGTCAGTCATTATGTTATCGTCAACTTGCATGGTGTATAGTTCAATAATTTTTCTAATTTATCATTAACCATTTTTAATGATTCTTCTACTGCTCCAACAGAGCCGTATATAACAAGTGCACCGGTGAATCTGTCTAAAAAACCTATCTGAACTTCAGCAGCTTTCAATGCAATATCTCCGGCTATGATTGCAGTTTCACCAGGCGTTAATGTCATTATTCCAATTGCATCTACAGCAGGAACGCCGATTTTTTTGCATAGCTCCTGTCCGGGATGAGCAATTAAGTGAGCAAGTGTTACCTGTTTACCGGGAACATATTCCTGTATAATTCTTTCTTTATTTGAAAACAAATTTTCCTGTTCAGACATTAGTTAATCCTCATCAATATTTCGTTTGCAAGATTCATATAATCCAAAGATCCTTTGGCACCGGGAAAATATTCTATCACTGTCTTTTCATTATTATAGGCTTCTATAAGTTTACTATTAACACTGATTGTGCTGTCAAATAACTTACTGCCGAAATTTTCTTTTAACTGATTAAAAACTTCTTCCGATATTTTTATCCTTCTGTCAAAATACGTAGCAAACAATCCCAAAATTTTTAACTCAGGATTGAAATAACGTTTTACCTTATCAACAAGTTCAATAGTTATATATAATCCTGAAAGCGCACTAAACTGTACCTGAGCCGGGATCAATACATAATCTGATATTGATAACGAATTAAAAACCAGATTACCCATATTCGGCGGACTATCAAAAAACACAAAATCATATTCAGAGTTAAAACTGCTTCTCTGCAGTAACTGCTTTTCATCTTCATCATTTGCTACTTCCTGATAAAAATCTGATAAAAGTCTTTCAGAAGGAATAACATCAAGATTCTCTGAATATTTTTGAGTGTAGCTTTTCAGAGTTTTACTTTTATCAATGATAAAATCACAGATAGTAGGAAACTTCTTTTTAGTTTTATCAAATCCTAAATGAATAGAAGCAGATGCTGAAGAATCAAGATCTACAAGAAGAACTTTCTTCTTAAGCAAAGAGATACAATATGCAAGATTAACTGCACTTGTGGTCTTTCCTACTCCGCCCTTATTATTTAGAATTACAATTAATTTCATTTCTTAATAAAATATTTATTACCGGCTTTCTCAATCAGATTATCATCAATCATCTTCTTTAGTATTTGTCTTAATTTATCTCTGTCGATTCCGGTTTTTTCAGATAACAAATCAAGTGTTAATCCCTTAGAAGATTTTACCAAATCAAGAATATCCTTTTCTGAGTCTTTTCCTGAATCCTTTTTCTTACTAACCGATTTCTTCTTTACAACTGCTGTTTTCGGTTCTGATTTTACAGGTATTTTTTCCTCTTTCTTCCCGGCAATAAAAAAATTTACCAAATGATCAGTATCTTCAAACGGTCTGGCAATTACATTTGATGATATTAACTCTCCCACTTTCATTGCTGCTTGTTTACCGGCATCAACTGCAGCTATACAGGAAGCTAAATCTCCTTTAACAACAACTGTTACTAAAGCACCGCCTATTCTAAAATGATTAAGCAGTTTTACTTTAGCAGCTTTTACCATTGCATCGGATGCTTCAATTGCACCGGTAAAAGATTTGGTTTCTATAAAGCCTAAAGATTCACCATAAATATTTTCTGTTACATCAGCCATTTACAAAATCATTATTTAACATGCAGCTTATAACGAATCGGATAATCAGCAACTTCAAGCACTGCTTCCTGAAAAGCATCACAGGCTGCTTTACATGCTGCTTGTGTACCGGTTAATAATCCACCTGAAAAGTTTGTTTCAGACGGCGGTGCAAACCAAGTTTTTATTTCAACATTTGCTCTTTTCAGTGCAAGATCCAGAGCATAGTTAGCTTCTAACGGCGGTGCAATCAAGTATGCTAAAGATTCACCCGGATTTATACCTGCAACCTTTGATAAATACGTACCGGTTCTTGAGATCAGGTGCGGGAAAAATGTAATTGTATTATCATCATTGGCAGAATACCAGATTGCTTCGTTCTTGATATATTGAATTGCAGCGTTTAATCCTGCTTCAACTTCGCCCGGAGTCGGACCTGATAACATTGCAATTATTTCGCCTGATAATTTACCCGAAGCGTGTGCTGAACCAGCATAAAAAGATTTTGCATATATAACTTCAACATCAGCCATTTTAGTTGCTTCGTCTATTGCTACATAACATGCATCATCTATATCACAAGTAAGAAGACCCAAACTGCGATGTTCTTGCGGCATGTTTATCTGTTTTGAAAGTCCTGCATCAACTGAAGAAATTAGCCTGACAGCCAAAACGTTTGCTATAATTTGATCTAATTTTGCCATTGCTTTTCCTGATTCCTTATGAGTTATTTGATAATTTAATTCCGCTTGCCTTATTGGCTAACATCTTCTTTACAAGATCTACAATAACAGCCGATGCTTCTACCGGCGGTGTTCCTTGTCTATGAATATTAGAAATAACCGTTCTGTCGGATTCAACAGTTGTAGCAACTGAAGGTTTATAAATCATATACGAGCTCATACTTTCAGACTGACCAAGTCCCGGTCTTTCACCAATTAGAAGTACAATCACATCAGCATCTAAAAGTTCTCCTATTTCGTCCTCAACTTTTACTCTGCCGTATTTAACAAAAAACGGTGTCCCAACATTAATTCCTGCAGATTCAAAACCCTTAAGTAACGGAGGTAAGATTTCATCATAGTTCATTGTAAGTGCGTCAGTACTTAAACCATCAGACAAGACAATTTGCACTTGCGGATTTTTCTTACACTTCTCTTTAATTGTCTGAATAGCTTCTTCATTTAGTCTTCTTCCTAAATCAGGTCTGGTTAAGTATTCGTCTTTATCCTGAATTTTTGTTTGAACCATGAATAAGCCGGTTTTTTTAACCCATTCCTCAGGTACTTCTTTAAACACAGTATCACGTGAAAGTGAGTGATCGGCAAGGAATCTTAACAAAGTATTTGTTCGCGGACGCGGACCTGCATGCCCGACACATACTCTTGCATTTGTTGATTTTCTAATCTCTTTTACCGTTTCAAAATTTTTTGCGTGATCAAGACCAATCCAGTTTTTACATTCATCACCAGTTAAATCAGGTAAAGCTTCACCACTAACACTACAAGCAGCAGCGGTTGAAACAGAAGATTCAACATTTACATTCTGTTTTGATACAGAGCCATCTTTCTTAATTTCTTTAAGAACAGCTTCAACTAATTGTTCAATTTGTTTATTGTCCATCTTTTGCTTCCTTTCTTATGAAAAAATTGATGGATCGCCAGCAATCGCTGTTAATTTTCCATCTGCCATTAAACCCATTTTCTCCATCCACTTTTCAAATTCAGGACAAGGGCGGAGATTAAGCAATTGTCTTACGGTAGCTGCATCATGAAAACTTGTTGTTTGATAATTAAGCATTATATCATCACCCATCGGAACACCCATAACAAAATTGCAGCCGGCAGCAACAAGAAGAACAGTTAAATTTTCAATTGTATTTTGATCTGCATCAGCATGATTTGTATAGCAAGCATCAGCACCCATCGGTATTCCGGTTAGTTTGCCCATAAAGTGATCTTCAAGTCCGGCACGTGTTATCTGACGACCATCATATAAATATTCAGGACCAATAAATCCAACTACGGTATTAACCATAAATGGTTTGTATCTTTTTGCTAATCCGTAGCATCGTGCTTCTAATGTAACCTGATCTGCACCAAAATGTGCATCTGCAGAAAGCTCAGAACCCTGACCGGTTTCAAAATACATCATATTTGGACCGGCGATCTTACAATACTGCTTTCCTATTTCATAAGCTTCATCAAGCATTGCAACCGAGATTCCAAATTCACTATTACCTTTTTCTGAACCGGCAATACTCTGGAATATCAAACCTGCAGGAGCCCCATCCTTAATCGCTTTCATCTGATTACTAACGTGCGCCAATATGCAATTTTGTGTTGGTATCTGATACTTCTGAATAATTTCATCAGTTGTAATTAATAATTTTTTAATATTTTCAGGTGTATCAATAACAGGGTTAATACCGATTACAACATCACCTGAGCCATAGGCAAGACCTTCAAATATCTCAGCTCTTATACCTTTTACATCATCACGCGGATCATTTGGCTGCAGCCTTTGCCCAAATGTACCCGGTAATCCGACAGTTGAATTAGCTTTAGCTACAACTCTGATTTTTTTACCGGCATAAATTAAATCCATATTCGACATCAACTTAGCAACGCCTGCCACCATTTCTGATGTTAAACCTCTTCTAAGTTTTTCAATATCTTCGTGGGTTGTCGAATCAGCAAGAATATACTCACGAAGTTCTCCAACAGACCAGTTTTTAATCTGCGAATAAAATGTTTCATTAACTGAATCCTGAATAACCCTTGTAACCTCATCTTTTTCGTAAGGGACTACAGGATTATTTCTCAAATCGGCTAATGTTAAATTACTCAGGACATATTTTGCAGCAACTCTTTCCTGAGATGTTTGAGCTGCGATGCCAGCTAACACATCCCCCGAGCGCTGTTCGTTGGCTTTAGCCAGTACATCTTTTACATCCTTGAAAGTATAAGTTTTTCCGAACAATTGAGTATTTAATCTCATTGTTTATACCTCTTAATTTATGGAAACGCTAGTGACTTAATTGTTAAGGGAACTATTTCACCGCCAAAATAACTTTTGCCGATATCTATGTAATCTCCTTCATAAGAAACTACTTCATCTATAATTGCCAGAGGATGAGATTTCATAGATGCTGAAAGCTCCATCCCCAACACTTTACCAATATCATTAAATGCTAAAATTATAACGGGTGAATTGTCTTCTTTTCTATGTTTATTTAATACAGTAATTAATTCCTCAGCACATTTTTGAACTGCTCTATAAGTAACAGGAATTTCTTCAGGAAGATAAATTGCATACTCATCATTAGACAAACTTATATCCATTGTTTTTGCTGCCTCCTCAATTCCATAAGACAATGATGAATTTGCATCGTTCCAATCGAAGTGAGGATGAAGCACCGGAAGGTTACGCAGAGGTAAATTTTCTGCAGTTAACCAAATCGTACTTCCGCTTAATGATAAAGTATATGCACCAGCACCTATAACTGTTGCTCTTATTGTTTGATTAGGCTCAATTACATTGTATTTTTTTAATTTATTGTTTTTCATTAAAGCTTCTGCCAGTAGTACGCCAAGATCTGAAAACTGAAATCTGTCTTTAATCATTTCATCAAGCTTGTAATAACACTCGCCAACACCGCCTGAAAGAAAAACAGCGCCAAAAGTATATTGCTGCTTTAATGGATTTGTCTGCAGCAATTCGCCTGCTAATGGAGAAACATTATTACCTTCGATACATTCAATTATCAAATCTGCCATTACTTCACAAACAGATTTAATATCATTTAATGAAAGTGAATCGTAATCTTCCTGAAAATTCGGGATAATGTTTTTCAATATTTTCTTAGCAGGTTCGGTTATTTTTGTAACCTTGCCGTTCTTGTCTGTTTGAATTAATCTTCCGCCAACATTCAAGCAGCAAGTATCTATGATTCTGCCGTTTCTAAAAACAGCATAATTTGATGTTCCTCCTCCAATATCAATATTCAAAACAGTTGTTGTATGCTCTTCAGAATAAACAGAGCTTCCTGATCCGCGTCCTGCAATTACTGATTCGAAATGCGGACCGGCAGTTGCAACAACAAAATCACCTAAATCCCCAGCCAGTTTCATCAATGTTGTTTTGGCATTCTTTGCTTTTGAAGTTTCTCCGGTAATTATAATTGCACCGGTTTCAATTTCTTTCAATCCAAAACCAGCTTTTTTGTATTCATCTAATACCATTTCCCATAATCTAATATGATCAATCGAACCATCAGAGTTAAATGGAGTAAATAGAATTTTACCTGTGTAAAGAACTTTTCTATCAATAAATTCAAAGTGTGGGACTTGAGTGGGTGCTGCAATATTTCTCAGCACCAGAGACGAAAATATGACTTGCGTAGTAGTAGTACCAACATCAATCCCCACACTATTTATAATCTTATTGCTCAATTTGTTACATCTATTTAAGAAAAAAGCAGGGAGTTGACTCCCTGCTTTTAAATTCAATTATTTCAATAACTGTGGTTCAGTTTTGCCTAAGAGAATAGATTCGGAACTCTTACGGAACACACCAGTATTTTCATCGCGTCCCTGTAAAATAAATCTTGGATATGCTTCGCCTTGTTGTTCAACAGATTTCTTACTCAGTTCGCCAATTGGTCCGCCTTTAACTCTGTTAAATACAACTGTAAGTTTCATATCTTTGAATTCAGTTGACATTTCATAATCGCCATCACTATCACCTGCTGACATTAATGGATCATAATTCTTTCCAAGACCATCCTGGATAATCATTTTGATTGCTTCTACTTTACCCATTCTTTGAGTCTGTGGATAATTTTCTTTATAGTAAGGCTGAATGACTCCGTTCTTTTCACCTAATTCCATTGCAATAACTCTGTCTGAAGGAACGTTGTATCCATAATCAGCACCTGATATTACCTGAATAACTGGTTTATAGCTTGCTGATACAATCCATACATCAAAACCATTTGATTTAAGAGCATAGATAAGATTCTGCATCTCAGGATATAATCTTAATCCTGTTTTGAAAGAGTAACTAACTGGTCCTGCTTTAGTATTAAATCCAGCTGGTGTTCCCCATTTGCTCTTTCCTAATTTATTTCCTAACTCAAATTGGATAGCTTCTTTTGCTAAAGCCTGAACGTCAGCTTCTGTAAAGCCTGCAAAAAGATAAAGAACCCAGGGATATCCATAATCTGCTTCAATGCCTTTGGTATCGCAGTATCCATCATATAAGAATGCAACTTTAGCGATAAAGTCATTGTATTGAGGAGTCTTTTGAATATCTTCTAATTTCATCTTGCCAGCTAATCCCTCATAGTTATCATAAAGGTAATTGTAATCAGCAATCAGGTCAGCATTAATGTCTTTCAATAATGTATTATTATAATCAGCTGATAATTTGGTAACGCCCTTTATTTCATCTTTTAATAAACCGGCAAATTGATCTTTTGTCATTTTAAAACGAAGATGACTTAACTGATATCTCATTATTGCTTCTTCAACATCAAAATGACCGCAAGTTTGATCCCAGTCAAATACAACATAAGGAGGTTTACTAGCATCGTAATTTTTTCCGCCGATACCATAATCAGTAATAAAATTATTAAGAACTTCATAGTTCTTATCTGACCAGTTCATTCTGGCTAACTTTGTTTTATCGCCTGCAGAATTAACTGATGAACACCCCAGCACAATAGCACTAAGAATCAGAATATTAAAAACTTTTTTTAATAACATTTTTATACCTCTTATTTTTTAGAAATTAACTAATAATTGGAAATTATATCTCATATTTGATTTTGATTCGCCGCCTACTTTAAAGCTTTCGTTAATCAGGTTGAACATAATGTAGGTATCAGAAACAAATTCATAATTAAAACCGCCAATGATCATCAGCATTTCATCATCACTTGTATCTGTATCATTATCCATCATACCTACCTGTCCAACAAACATCAACTCGGGTAGTGGTGAATAATTAACATATCCCATATATGAAGCAGCTTTAATTTCAGAAACTGAATTTTTAGCAAAATCAACTTCGCCGCCGACGTCTAACATTTTAGCAAGTTTATATTCTAAGCCGCCGCCAAATACGTTGTTATGTGCTTCATTATTATTAGCAGCATAATAATCAATCATAGTCCAGCCAAATACAGTTATACCAGTTCCAGGAGGTTTTATCCAGATGTCTGATATAAAGTTTTTAGCTTTGTTATTATCACCTGCACTGCCATAGCCGTTGTAATTAGCAACTGCAGCTCTAACATATCCCCATTTTTCCGGGAAATTATAAGTTAACATAGCACCGGTAACAGCAGAACTGAAACCAAAAGTATAATATCTGTCTAACCAGCTGTTCTCAATTGTGTTATGGTAATCTTGCGGACCTGGCTGCTCATAGTTACCAAAAGTTGCCGTAAGACCGTTTAATCCAAGGAAATCATCCATTTCCAAATAAGCATATTTGATTCTTCCACGGGTACCATCATTTGCGTTAACTGTACTGGTAGTCAGATCGCCACCAGTGCCAATCGAAGCAGACCTAAGTGCAACACGGTTGGTATGATCAAAATCCATTGTGAATCTTGCCCGGATTTTATCATTGAATTTGTACTTCATAGTGATATAACCGCGTTGGAAGTAGAAATAGTTTTGTGTTCTCTTTGTGTACGGATCGTCAACCAGATATCTGTAACGCAGTGTTGAAGACAAACTGAAGTTATCGGATATTTTTCCGAAAAACGGAGTATTTGGGATATATGAATTATCATCCGAATACTTTTCCGGATCTGCAGCTAATGTTGCGGGCACTAACATCATAACTGCAACCAAAGTTAAAAAGAAGTTTTTTATCATTGTAGCTCTCCTCTGTTTAGTTGAATAGAAAAAGAATATTTAATTAGATAATTTATTTTTGGGTGCAACAATCATTGCAACTAAAATAGCAGTAATACCTGCTGTTAGTTTTCCAACCATTACCGGAAATATCATATCCGGCTTAACTGCGGCTGTAAAACCAAGATGATCTCCTAAAGTAAATGCAGCACTTACTGCAAATGCTATGTTAATTACCTTCCCGCGTTCATCCATATTACTTAAGATTTTGAACATTGGAATGCAGTTAGCAAGTGTAGCGATAAACCCAACTGCAGATACTTCGCTTACTCCCAGTTTTGTCCCCAGTTTAGTAAGCGGTTTTTTAAACCATTTGGAAACAAGAAACACCATCGGATAAGCTCCGGCTAAAATCAGTGCAATCCTGCTTACTACCTCAAGTGCCCTGATATCTAATCCGGGTGTATCACCAATAATTGGAACAATTGGTTCAAGACCCGGAATCAATGGAATTCCTATCAATGTTTCAAAAACAATCGAAGCTAAACCAATTGTAATTAATGCCACTAATAGCTTTGCGAAAATCATAAAGCCTTTTATCATCAAATTCGGGATCTTCCACAAACCAATGGATATTAAAGCAGAAAAAACAACAATGGGGATCAGATTTGTAAATACTAATGAGTATGAAAAAATTATCGGTGCTCCTTCCGGAGTTGTTATTGAAGAATAAATAGCTATCAAGCCTCCGGCAATACATCCGATAGGAATTGTAACAATACCAGCTAATATTCCAAGTGCTAAAGATGGTCTGTCTTTTTTATCAATAATACCAATGCCAACCGGTATTGTAAAAACAATTGTCGGACCCATCATCGAACCTAATATTAAGCCTGCATACATCCATGATGCATAATCTGTTACTACTCCATTTTCGGTTACTAATTCTTTTGCAAGAAAATATCCGCCCATATCATTAGCTAATAGAGTAGTTCCAAACATTGCAGGACTTGCACCAAGCGCAGAATAAAGCGGAATAATAATCGGGCTTAATATTGCAGCCAAAACCGGAGCTAAGGCGATAACCCCCACCATTGCCAGTGCCAAAGCACCCCACGAATTGAATCCCTCTTCAAATTCCTTACCTACTCCATCTATTGCATTACCTAAAAATCCTAATCCGATTTTTTTCAATACATTTGCTGAACCGCCGAATTGATCTAATATTCTATCCAAAGCACCAATTATTAAAAACCCCACCATTATGTATAAAATTATTTCATTAATAATCTGCATATCAATTTTCCTTAATAGTAAAACATGAATTGATTTTCTGAAGTAAATTTTTTCGGTCAGATTTCTGCTTGTCTAAAAAGCAAAAAATATTTGAGAGATTAAGATTTTTATAAGATATATCTACACGCATAGCATCCATAACTGAAAAGAATAACACCATTTTGTTCGATAAATGTTTTGAAATCCTGAGCAAACATCATCAAAATTGTTACTAATAACATGAAAATGTAATAAGCTTGCGGATTTTTGTAATAAGCTTAGTGTTTTCAGGATAAAAATCAGATAGGTAAAATAGATTGTTTACTGAAACAATTTTTCTCTTAATCTTTTGCTGAATTTATGACTTGAGATAATTGCACGGTCAAAATCTTTTAAGAAAATTCTAAACGTGTGGTTTGGACTTTTTTCAATAGATTTGATATGATTAGTATTAATAATTGCTGTCCGGTGAACTCTGATAAAACACTTTTCCGGTAAAATCCTTTCCCACTCTTTGATTAATTTTCTTACCAGAAAAACTTTATTATTAATAATATTAATATTTGAGTAAACACCGGCAGAGATTATACATATAATTTCATTTAAATTAACTGAGTGTGCTTTTCCATCAGATGAAATCAGAATAGAGTCTTCAATGGATAATTGCTGATTTTCATCCTGTTTTATATCCGCTGCCATTTCATTTACTTTTATTTTCTTATCTAATCTCAAACGAATTGCCTGAAGCACTTCTTTAGTTTTTATTGGTTTTGTCAGATAATCATCTGCTCCCAAATTCATACCTTTACGCAGGTCTTCCATCTCAGCTTTAGCAGTAAGAAAAATAAAAGGAATTGTCTGAGTTTCTTTGGTTTGTGAGAGTTCTTTTAATATCTGATAACCGTCAATATCAGGCAGCATGATATCACAGATTATCAGATCCGGTAATATCTTTTTTGCTAACCTTAAACCCATCTCGCCGGTTTCTGCTAATATAGGATAATAATTATTTAAGCTCAGGATTTTTCCAAAATTTTCACGCAGGGCTTTATCGTCTTCAATAAAAAGTACTGTTTCCATAGACTTAAATTTGTTCAGTTAAGGCTTCTTTGTGCTTATTTTCTTTAGTAATAATATTATGCGGAATCTTTACAATAAAAACACTGCCGACGTTTTCTTTACTATTAAAGAAAAGTTCGCCGCCCAAAATCTCAATTGATCTTTTAGTTATTGCCAATCCAAGTCCGGTTCCATGTATTCCGCCAACATTTTTTCCGCGTGCAAATAACTCAAAAACATTTTCCTTATCTTCATCTTTAATACCGATGCCTTCATCTTTCACTTCAATTATTACTTTTTCCTTATTCAAAGAAACGTGGAAGTAAACTTTTTTATCTTCATTGGTGTACTTAAGCGCATTCACTACTAAGTTTGAAATTATTTGTCTTAATTCCTTCTTATCAGAATTAATTTTAATTTCGTTACTGCTTGAAGAAAACACCAGCTTTGGCTTTTTATCAAATCTTGAAGATAATTCCTCTATCACCTGCTTACTGTAATCAACAATATTTATTTCTTCTATCTTAAGTTCAACTTTACCGATTTCAGCTTTATTGATGGAAATAACATCATTAAGCAGTTCCATAATCTCCTCAATCGCATTTTGAATTCTTTTAAACTGTTCAATCTTTTCATCATCTTTGATTCTGTTGCTGTACAATTCCAAAATTTCAGCAGATGATGATATTGTATATAGCGGAGTTCTAAGCTCGTGCGAAATCATAGAAATAAATCGTGATTTCAATTCATTTAATTCTTTGGCTTCAACAAGAACTTCCTTTGTTCTCTGATTAACAATTTCTTCAAGTGATCTGTTATATTTTTCTAATTTTGTTTTTGTATCCCTTATTTCCTGGTAAGCTTCATGAAGTTCGTTCATTTTTCTCTTAAGTTCATCCCGCATAAAAATAAAGGATTTTGCCAGATGTCCAATTTCATCATTTGAACTCACTTCAGATAATGGAAAATCCATTTTACCTTTTGCAAAATGATCCGCAGCTATTGATAATTTGGTTAATGGTCTTGTAATAGATTTTGATATTATCATTATAACCGCAAATAAGATTACAATACCAAAAACACTTAATGCAATTATTTTTCTGTTCAAAGAATCCAGCTCATCTGTAAGTTCATCCAGAGGATACATTACCGCTAACGACCAGCCATTGTGCGGAATAGATGAGTAATAAATCCAATTAACTATTCCATTTGTTCCATCATTATAGTTTATTTTAGCAAAGCCAGTTTGTCCCTTAATCATTTTATTTGCAACCTTATCTAACTGAGGTGACTTCAATGATCTCGCCAAATCAAATATTGTATAGTTCATTATCTTTTCAATTTCGGGATATGTGATTAACCGTCCTTCTTTTGAAATCAGAAAACCATAACCTGTTTCAAGAACTTTAATAGTTGATACTATCTGATCAAGCCATTCTAAAGATATATCCGAAGTTATTATTCCGATAATTTTTCTTTGACCATCAATCGTTCTGAATATTGGAACCGAAAAAGTGGACATAATAACATTACCGCCGCCTTTATCAAAATATGGTTCACTCCAAACAGCTTTGCCAAGTGATTTGGGAACAGTGTACCAATCAGCAGAATGATAGTTATATGTTTCCGTTCCAAGTGATACGGCTTTTAATGATCCAAATGATTTGTAAACGTAAGGGGCAAAATATTTTCTATTATTGTCAAACATAAATGGTTCAAAAGCAATCGTAGCTCCATAAATCTCATCATTTTCACCAACCATCGTGTTTAATATTTCAATCAGCTGTTCCTCGGTATATGAAATCTTTTCAATAAGGTTTGCAATATTTTGCGGAACTTTTTCAACAGAAATCAATACTTTTTCAACCTGATTAATTTTATTCTGTGCAAGGTTTTCAGCATTGTCTTCAATCTTTTTTTCAATAATAGTACTGGTAACATTGTAGTTATATAAAAATATAACCAGTAGTATGAATGAAATACTAAGGAAAATAGATGTGACTATCTTAAAAGATAATCCTGTTTGTGGTCTATACGTTAACATTCAATTATTTTCTAAACTCTGTTACCAAAGCCTTGATAGCTTCATCAACAGCAAAGTATATATCGTCTTTGCCAAGTGATTTATCTATCATATAACTTTTTTTAGCTACGCCCAACACAAAGCCGGTAATAACAATCTTTTTTTCATTTATGCCATAAACTGCATAACTAATAGATGCTTCAATCCCAGGTTCAACTAAATCTGCACTTTGATAACGCTCATTGATATTTCGTACATCATCTAATTGAATTGCTAAAGGAATTAAAATATAATCACCATCTTGGGTAAGCTTTTCATCTATGTTTAACTCTGTTTTTGACGCAGCTCTGTATATTCCATCTTTCTTTATGATTGGTATAAGAATTTTTGAGCCTTTGTTATTTTCAAGTACAAAAGCTTTATTCAAAGACTTCGGAATAAATAGATCCAGATTCTCTGAAATTTTTTTCATCATAAGATTTTGAATATCTGTATCAATACTTTCTCTTTTAGAAAAATCATCACTGCCAAAAAACGGCAACTCTGCTGCTTTTGAAATATTGTTTTCAATTACCTGAGGAACAGATATAAGTACTTCCTTGCCTTTCAACTTGTTTAAATCAAAATCCGGCTCCTCAATTACTAAACCACGATTTACAGTTTGACAGCTAAAAAATCCTATGATAAGTGGTAAGACTAAGAGAAATGGTTTTATACAGTTTTTCATTTGGGTATTCTCAAAAAAGTAATTGTATATAATATTTATATAGTAATTTATTGATTTTACCAAATATTTGCAAAGTAGCTAATCACATATTGATATTTTGACGAAAACTAAGGGTTTACTAATAAGAAACTGATTGCATTGCTACTAATTGGTACTAATACCAATGGTTTACTAAATCATTTCTAAAATTTTCAATATCATATTTTTAGTACTGAGTTAAAATTAACTTCAACTTTCAGATAGAATGTCAGATCGAAGGTACCGCCAACCGGATGATATTGAATCCTGTTGTTTAACAAATTCTTAATAGCCGCAGAAACTTTAATCTTTTCTTTCCATAAATTTTTTGTTATTGAAAAATCTATCAAAAATTTTTGTGATAGTTTACTTTTATATAAATCATTAAGAGCTACTCCAATATCTCTGTATTCAATCCATTCTGAAGATGATAAATATGTAAAAGCAATCGAGCCATAAAGATCTTCGGCTGGCTGATATGTTAATAAATAAAATACTTTATGAGCAGGTATCCTTTTCATTAGCATTTTGTAAATCTCATCACCTGTTAAATTAAATTCATAGCGGTAATAAAATCTGCCTTCAAATTCTTTTAAGAATCTATGCCCTATACCGAAATAAAACCCGCATCGGCTGCCCCCAATATCTGCAAATAATTTCTGACTATTATTTTCTATTATTCTATCCTGATCATTATAATTAAAATCATTAAGAATATAATTCAAACCATTATCATCAAAACAAGTGATACCGGAATTAATTCTTGTATTATTCTGCTTATAGTTGTAATCAAAATTAAAGAGATAGGATAATTTGTTATGAGCTTTATGGTAACTTACTATTGTGTCATTGTCAAATGAAAACTGACCTGTATTTTTTAGATGTCCGGACAGGCTTTCTCTGTTATACATATTGCCAAGTGAAGCTGAAAACATAAAAAGATTTTGATTATCTATCTCAAACAAGCTGGTGATATTGCTAAAAAAGGCTGATGTTCTTTTTTCTTTTCTGAGATTAAAATCAATTGTATGCTTTGATTTTTTTGTAGTTCTAAAATCAAATGATGCAAAAAAAGAAGTAATATTTCTTCTATGATTTATTCCATCACTTTTAGAATCCAGATTTTGATATTCAAAAGATAAACCGGCAAAGTAATTTATCACTCCAACTGATGACTTAAATCCTGCTTTGCTATTAATCAATAGATTGTCAAATTTGAAATTGTAATCATTTGAAAGTTTTGATTGTTCAGCACTTGAGTGTTTAAAATTCAAATCAATACTTATTATATCGTCATCATTTAAAAGTATTTTATTACCTGAAACAAGATAAATATCCTGACTTTGGTAGGGAATCTCAGTGCTTAAATTATCGTCAAAATATATATCAGCTCCATATACATAACCGATTAAGGGTTGACCAGTTTTACTGAATGCAGTAAACAAACTATGCTGACTTTTATTATTCCTAAAGTATGAATTTACCGACAAACCCGAATAGCGAACCTGATAATTTTGAAAAATAAAATTCGGAGTACGCATTAAAATTGCCTCATCGGTTGCGGGTGAAACCTGATCGATAAAATTAAGTGAAAGTCCGAAATTATTATTTCCATAACTGGAAATAATTGAAGTGTTTGGACCAAATTGATCTACATTCTTACTAAAATATTTTGTGTATCTGTACGGACCAGGATCGCCTGTTTCGTTTCCGGTTGAATAGCTCAATGAAAATGATATATCCTCCGGCAGCTCTTTTGTAATAAAATCAATTAAAACGCCTGCTGAGTAATTTCCGGAATAATTGACCGGATAATATTTTATAACGATTGAATCAATTGAATTCGGGTCTAATGGCAGTTGGCTCAAATTAACTTTATCTAAAAACCCAAAATCAGTATTTACTCCGTTTATTAATATGGTAATATCTGCCGGTGTTTGTTCGAATAAATTATTTCTTAATGAAGTATGATGGTATCCATCAAGTGTGTATAAATCTATCTGAGGCAGAATAGAATAAATATCTGATAATCTTAATATTGGAAATAATTTCAAGTCAGTTCTTTTTAAAATTATTTCACCTGCTGATTGAGAATAAACAGTACAAAAAGTCAATAGAAAAATCACTGCTAAGTTTTGGAAGATATTTTTCATTCCAGGAACTCACTTAGCCAGTCTGGTGCAGTGAATGATTTAGCTAATCCAATCCGAAAAGAAAGTAATTCAATTTTCTTTTTGGTAAAGATGTAACTGTAACCTGCTCCAAACTCTGCGCACCAAGAATTATAAATTTTAAAATTAAAACCAGAAACAATTTTCAGAGCAAATTCTCTTTCAATCTGTTCTGCATGACTTTCATAAAAATCTCCATCTTCAAATCGAAACTCATAAATTCCAAAATCAAATCCAGTAATTAAACTCAGACCAGAAAATAATTCAAATTGATTTCTGTACAGGAAATAATAATCTAATCCAAAAAATCCAGGAGTTAAATAATTTTTACTATTAAATTTCATCAAACTTAATCCAGCACCTAATTGTCCTATCGGATGATCAAAACGAAATTCACCTGCAATGCCTATATCAGCGTTCCAGATATCTTCAAAATCACCGGTACTAAAAGATTTTAAGGGACTGACTGACAGATAAATTTGCTTATCTGATTTTTGAGGATACAAACAACTCATTAATAAAAAAGTTGTCAAAAGAATTTTAAGTATTACCGAGTTCAAAATTTTTGCTGATTTAATGATGAAAATTATCGAAATTGTAACTTACAAACACTAAGTAGTTTTAAGAATGTTCAATGAATATAAACTATAACTGCTTATTTGATTCAGTCATTCTAACCCAAGTACTTGGTTTAATCCTTAGAAATGAGTTAAGGTTTCGAGTAATCTTAGCAACAACTTTTATTCATATTGTATCAGCTTAGGCATCTAATAGATTTTTTTGTATCCAATCCTTACGAGTTTCAAAATAGAAAAGAGATTTTTAGATAATCATACAGTGAGTCAGATTTATATTCTGCATTTAATAATTTTTCGAGAACAATTTTTTAGTGGTATGGATTAACAAAATCTAAGTTATTTCCTTGTTTCTGTTACGCATCACAAATAATTTAGTGGTGTTAATTTTTAATTAATATTATTCACTTAATTAGAGGTTCTTGTATGAGTCTCAGTCTTATCGCAAAATCAATTAAAGCCTCACCAACTTTAAAGTTGAATGAAAAATTTGCAATTCTAAAAGAAAAAGGAGATCCTGTAATTCACCTTGGTGGAGGTGAACCAAAAAGTAAAGCACCAATGGATGCAATGCTGGCAACTATTGCACATGTAAATACAGGTGAAGTCAGATACGCTCCGGCTGATGGTATCCCCGCATTAAAACAGGCAGTCATCCGGTATACCGAAGAATTTTATGAAAGAAAAGTAAAGCCAGAAAATGTAATTGCTTCAAGTGGTGCAAAGCAAGCAATAATGGTTGCATTACAGGCAGTATTAAATCCGCAGGAAGAAGTATTATTTCCTGCACCTTATTGGGTTAGTTATCCGGATATGGCAAGATTGATTGGCGCAATTCCGGTTGCAGCTTTGCCTGAAGACGGTTCATTTTATCCAGATATAAAAGATATTTCCAGCAGAGTTGGATCTTATACAAAAGCGATTATTATCAACAGTCCTAATAATCCTACCGGCGCAATGTACAGTGCGGATTTTATTGCAGAGATAGTAGAATTCTGTGAGAAGAAAGATATCTGGCTTATTATGGATGATATCTATCATCGTCTTATCTTTGATGGAAAGAAACCAATTAATGTTTTCAAGTTTGCAAAAAAGCTGGATGATAACTCTAAGATTATAGTAATTAACGGAGTTTCAAAACAATATGCTATGACAGGTTACAGAATCGGCTGGGCTGTCGGAAACAAAAAAGTTATCGAAGCAATGGCTAATATTCAGGGGCATCAGACTTCCGGTCCATCTGTTCTTTTGCAAAAAGCAGCAGTTGGAGCTATTAACGGAATACAATCAGGTGTTGAAAGTTTACGCACAACTTTAGAAAATAACAGAAATGTTATGATTGATCTCTTAAGATCTTTTGAAGGAATTAAAGTTCATAAACCTGATGGAACATTTTATTGCTTTGCCGATTTCAGTGCTTATATGAAAGACTCAAATAAGCTTTCAGAATTTTTAATTGATAAAGTACAGGTTTTAACTGTTCCCGGTAAAGAGTTCGGTCTTGATGGTCATTTGAGACTAAGTTATTGCGGAACAATAAAAGATATTCAGGAAGGTATTGAGAGAATGAAATGGGCTTTAGACCCCAATTCACCAAATGAACTTTATATTGGTGATAGAAAATTAGTGAGGGACTGGGCATGAGTAAATATTTAGAATTCAATACACCAGCAACAAAGCAGGCACAAGAACTTGCTTCAGATTACAGATTAAAGAATCAGGGATTTACTGATCTTGATCGTGTGTTCTGGAATTTACCTGATGAAGCTTTATATGAAGAAGCTATCTTCAGAAATGAAGGTAAACTTTCTAAACACGGACCGCTGATTGTAAACACCGGTAAACATACAGCGCGTGCCGCTGCTGATAAATTCATTGTGCAAGAAGCAAGCACCAAAGATAAGATTTGGTGGGGCGTTTATAACCGTCCATTCAGTTCTGAAAAGTTTAATCAGCTTATGGGAAGAGTGCAGGCTTATCTTCAGGGTGAAGAATTATTCGTTCAGGATTGCTATGTTGGGGCAGACCCCGAATACAGAATGCCTATTAGAATTATCACTGAAAAAGCATGGCACAGCTTATTTGCAAGAAATATGTTCATTACAACAGAAAACAGAGACGAATTGAAAAAATTTGTACCTGATTTTACTGTTCTTACACTTTCTGGTTTCAAAGTTGATCCCGCAGTTGACGGAACAAGAACTGAAACAGGAATAATCCTGAACTTTGAACAGCGGATAGCAGTTATAGCAAATAGTCTCTATGGCGGTGAGATTAAAAAATCAGTGTTTACACTTCTTAACTTTTTATTAACATTCGAAGATGTTCTCCCAATGCACTGCTCAGCAAATGTTGGTAAAGATGGTGATGTAGCTTTGTTTTTCGGATTAAGCGGTACGGGTAAAACCACTCTTTCAGCAGATCCAAAAAGAAAATTAATCGGAGATGATGAACATGGCTGGAGCTCACAAGGTGTTTTCAATTTTGAAGGCGGATGTTATGCAAAAGTAATCCGTCTATCTGCTGAGCACGAGCCTGAGATTTATGCAACAACAAGAAGATTCGGAACAATATTAGAAAACGTCGTCTTTGATCCTGTTAGCAGATACATTGATCTGGATGATGATCAGATTACTGAAAATACACGATGCTCTTATCCATTAGAATTTATTCCAAACGTTGTTCCAGATGGATATGTCAGAACTCATCCGAAGAATATAATCTTTTTAACTTGCGATGCATCGGGAGTACTTCCGCCGATTGCAAAGTTAAATCCTGCGCAGGCTCAATATCATTTTATAAGCGGTTATACATCTAAAATTGCCGGAACAGAAATCGGGCTTGGAGTTGAACCGCAAATAACTTTCTCTGCCTGCTTTGGCGCACCATTTATGGTTCGTCATCCATTTGAATATGCAGCAATGCTTAAAGAAAGAATGTTAAAACATAATGCAAATGTTTGGCTGGTAAATACAGGATGGGTAGGCGGAAGGTTTGGAGTAGGAAAAAGAATAAGCATACGGCATACAAGAAATCTTCTTAATGCTGCGCTGGAAGGAAAACTTGAAAAAGTAAAGTTCAGAAAAGATAAATTATTCGGATTTGAAGTTCCGGTAACTTGTCCTGATGTTCCTGAAGATGTATTAGAGCCATCTAACTCATGGGGCAATAAAGACGAATACTGGAAAAAGTATGATGCACTTGCTGCAAGATTTATTGAAAACTTTAAATTGTTTGCTGATGGCTGTTCTGAGGAAGTAAAAGCAGCAGGACCTGCCAGATTCTCAAAATAATATAACCGGCGAGCTAAGGCTCGCCTTTTTTTTAGCACATCTTCCTGAAAATGATTGACAATTAAATCTCAAATTATTAGGTTAAAATCAGTTAATAAATAGTTATTAACAAATCCAACAAATCAGTAACTAAAAAAAACAAAGGAGTGTGTTATGAAAAAAACTTTTTCAATACTTACGGTGCTCTTCTTATCTATCCTTTTTTTAACGGATGGATTTTCTCAAAGTTTCTATACAGGAGCAATAGGTGTAAATCAAAGTAATGGGGGAAGACAAAGAGTATTCTCAGATAATTTGACAACCAGACAAATTGAGAGAATTTCTATTTTAGTCGGTGTAAGTACCTCAGCAGTGTTTGATTATAATGAAGATCAGAATTCTGAAGTTCCTGCAGCAACAGTTGGTTCACCATTAATGAGCGATTTTGAAGTTACATCTACAATCAACAATACATACTCTAATCTTCCGCCAAATGTTAGCGTAAGCTACAATATTTACGGTTGGACAAATGATCCTTATTTATTAGTTAAAACAACTGTAAAGAATAACGAAACTTCTGCTATCAATGCAGCAATAGGTTTGGAGATTATACCACGTATCAATGGTACTTATGAAAATGATACTTTACAATGGGATGCTTCAACACTTTCCTTAATGATACATAAAGGATTCTATGTTAATGCAAAGTTTTTATCACATACTCAGAAATCACTCAAATTGATTCCATGGACAGACCCTTATGCCAATGATTCACTTTATTATACATGGTTAACACAAAATTCATTCGATCCGATGCTGGTTGCTAATGCTGCCGGCGATGGTGCAGTAGCTATTATGGGTCAGGATCCGGTAAGTATAAATCCCGGTGAATCAACTGTTTTCTATTACGGTGTTTCAATTGGTGCAAATTATAATGCCTGCGTATCAAATATGGCATTATGTATCGCAAAATATAATCAGGTCGTTCCTGTTGAATTAACTTCATTTACTGCAACTGCTCAGGATCAGCAAGTTACTTTGAATTGGTCAACTGCAACTGAGTTGAACAATAATGGATTTGAAATCCAAAGAAGTCTGAACAATAGTGATTTTGTAACTGTTGGATATGTTAAAGGAAAAGGAACAACAACTAATAATACAGATTATGTTTATGTTGATAGAAACTTAGCTCAGGGAAACTACTCATACCGGTTAAAACAAATAGATTTCAACGGTCAGTATGAGTATTCAGAAGTAATAAATGTTTTAGTTGCAAGTCTTGATAAATATGCTTTAGTTCAAAATTATCCGAACCCATTCAATCCTTCGACAAAGATAGGATATATTCTTAAAGATAATGCTAATGTAAAGTTGTCAGTCTATAATTCGCTTGGCGAAGAAGTAGCAGTTCTTGTAAATGATTTACAGGAACAAGGATATCATCAGATTAATTTTGATGCTTCTGGTCTGCCAAGTGGAATTTATTATTACACGATTAATGCAGGCGATTTTGTTCAAACTAAAAAAATGCTCCTCATCAAGTAATTACTTTTTCTGATTATAAGAAACCGCAGCTTAATCACTGCGGTTTCTTTTTATATAGCCGCTTAATTTTTATCTTTGTCTGTCAGTTCATTATAACTAACTATTTAAAAAATTTTACTGAAAGGAAATACAATGAGTATGATTAAAGAATTTAAAGAGTTTGCAATGAGGGGCAATGTTGTAGATATGGCTGTTGGTATTATAATCGGCGGTGCTTTTGGCAAGATCGTTTCATCTTTTGTTGCTGATGTAATTATGCCTCCAATCGGAATTTTACTTGGTGGAATGGATTTTTCTAATCTTGCTATCACAATTAAAGAAGGCTCCGAAGGTGTCGAACCCGTACTTCTGAAATATGGTATGTTTATAAATACAATTATTGACTTTTTAATTATTGCATTTGCAATCTTTATGGCAATTAAAGCAATGAACTCATTGAAGAAGAAACAGGAAGAAGCACCTGCTGCACCACCCGAACCCCCGGCAGATGTTAAACTGCTAACTGAAATCAGAGATTTGCTGAAAAAATAAAAAGCTTAAAAGAATTAAGCTTCTTGAAATATATTTATTAAAATTAAATCGAGTGAAGTCGAAGAATAATCCTGTATAAAATTATCTGTTCCCGGCTTCACTCAGGATTGATAATCAAATTTTAGCGGCGGACAGCATTTACAGTTTACTCAACATCAGAAACATATCTTAAAAACTCATCAGCGTTTACAAATCCGGTTATTCGTTTTGTTTCATTTCCTTTCGCATCAATAATCAGAACAGTCGGCATTCCGATTACATTAAATTTTTTTCTGAGCTGTTCATTGGTCTCATTATTTTTTGTCATATCTACTTTGTAAACAGTAAAGCGATCAAACTTTTCAATTACCCGTTTATCTGAAAATGTAATTGCATCTAATTCTTTGCACGGGATACACCAATCGGCATAAAAATCAATAACCATTCTTTCATTATTATTCAATGATGATTGATATCCGTGTATAGAGAATTGCTTCCATTCAGGTTCAAGTTTTTCAGAAGGGATAAGTACATAAATTGATAATGCAAGCACAACAACTGAAAATACTGTCTTAAAAGTTCTGAATCCCTTTGCATCATTCGCAGTTTTATCAATAAATAAAAGTATCAAAGCAGCTATTATTCCAAAAACTGGTAAAACATATCCCTGAACAACTTTTGGCAGAATTGGGTCTAAGAAATACAGTGCCATTCCGATTAGTATAAAACCAAAAATGTGCTTAACTCCCTCCATCCAGATTCCTGCTCTTGGTAAACTTTTAATTTTACCTGAAAAGATTGCAAGGAACAAATATGGAAGTCCCAGCCCGAGCGCAAGAACAAAAAACATAAGGAATCCATAAAGCGGGTCTCCTTTTGCGGCAACATAAGTAACTAATCCAAGCACAAACGGACCAATGCAGGGTGCAGCAACAATACCCATAGTCAGTCCCATAAAAAATGCTCCGAATGTTCCGCCTTTAGCACCACCGGCTTTAGCAACAAGTGAATCCGGTAATTTAAATTCATAAACACCAAACTGGCTTAGTGCCAATGCAACAAACAATAAAACAATTACTATTATCACAAATGGGTTTTGCAAAAGCGAACCGAACACTGCACCGCTAAGTGAAGTAATTACTCCCACAACAGAATAAGTTAAAGCCATACCAAGCATATACAACAAACCGAGCAGAACAAGTCGGCTTGTTTTACCTTCTGCTTGACCTCCAAAATATCCTATTGTAATTGGAATCAAAGGATAAACGCAAGGAGTAAGGTTTAATGCAAGACCGGCGAGAAATACAAAAATTAAACTGAGAAATATTCCGCTGCCTTCAAGTGTAGAAGCAATTGAATTTTCATCAGAAGATTGGCTCTGCTGAGAATTTTTCTTTAATTGCTCAAAATCGCTTTCCAAATCTTTCACATCAGTATCAGAAGTAACTGCTACCTGAGAGGTATCTTTTGATTGATTCTCAGCAACTTCAATTTCAAACTCAGCAGCTACATCGTTCGGCGGCATACAAGTCATATCATTACAAGCCTGATAATCAAGTGTAACCAGAACTTTCTGTTTACCAACCGGTGCATTTTTATCGACTCTGAAAGTTAATTTAGCAGATGCAGTCCCTTCATAAACTGAAACCAATTCTTCAGAGAATGCGAGTTTAATATTATGTGCTTCAGGATAGATGACCTTTATTAACTTAACACCATTTCCCTTTGCAGTAATTTCGCTTGGGATTAAAAAATCATCGTTAGGTTTCTGGGAATTAATATGCCAGGTTTGATCAATAGTAATTTCGAGAGTTGTTTTAAATTCATCTCCCTGACTAACTTTTACAGAAGACTCTTTAACAGCAATTTTAACTACATCACTCCCCTGCGCAAAAATAATTTGCTGAAATGATAAAACGATAAAGAGTAAAAGATAGCCAACAAATCGTAATCTTGTCATTTGCATCCTTAAAATTTTATTTTATTAAAACAAAGATAAAGCCTTAATGGAATTATCTACAAGCATAAAAAAACTAGATTTGATATTTGCTTCATTAAGATTCTAACAATGAATAAATGATTTAACTATTTGATGACTGCAAGCCGTAAAAAACATCAAAGTTTAATTAATATTAATTAAGTTTGCACAGAGAATTTTTTTATGGATAAACCAAATATCAAAGCATACTTTGCCTGGATTGCAATATGTATAATCTGGGGAACGACATATCTTTTTATCAGAATCGGGGTTGAAACAATGCCGCCAATGCTGTTTGCAGGATTCAGATGGGTTGCTGCGGGTTTATTTTTAATTGCAATTTTAATTTTTAAAAAGAAAGCTCTTCCAAAAAAAGGTGACATAAAACATATTTTGATAATTGGAACTGCATTGCTTGGCTTCGGAAATGGGCTGGTTGTTGTAGGAGAACAATGGATTGAAAGCGGATTAGCAGCTTTACTTATCACAACTGTTCCTTTCTGGATGGTTGGGGTTGAATCTTTACTTCCCAAAGGACCGAAGTTAAGCCGATTAACGATCTTAGGTTTAATTGTGGGTGGTTTAGGTGTTGTTCTGATTTTTGGCGGCGATCTTAAGTATATTTTTGATTCAAAATATTTGATCGGTGTTTTATGTATCCTTGGTGCAGTGATTGCTTGGTCTTTGGGATCAGTCTATTCTAAATACAAAAAAGTAAGTGTTCATCCTTTAATGAGCGCTTCAATTCAAATGCTGTTTGCAGGAAGTGTTCAGGTTATTTTGGGATTTATTCTTGGTGAGTTTAATCATTTACAATTTACTCAAGATGGTTTTTTATCTTTGGCATATCTGATTATCTTCGGCTCAATTTTTGGCTATGGTTCATATATTTACGCACTTGAGCACCTGCCTCTTTCACTGGTTTCAACTTACGCATATATTAATCCGGTAATTGCACTTTTTCTCGGATGGGTTTTTCTGAATGAACAATTGAATCTTTTCATTGTTATCGCATCCGTTATAATAATTGGTGGAGTGGTATTGGTAAAGATCGGTAATAATAAAAGGACTCTGCTAAAAAGATTTTAATGTAAAATTAGAATCAATCTTAAAGATGCTGTTAGAACACCTGCTCGTGTGTTAAACAATGAAGCGTTCCAAGTCCCCAGATCAAATCAACAGCATGAATTCCTATTACAGGACGATCATGAAACAACTCAGATAAAATCCCCAATGCAGTTTTGTCATTTGGATCGTTAAATGTTGGAACTAAAACAGCATAATTGGAAATATAAAAATTAGCATAACTGGCAGGTAATCTTTCACCCTTAAAAAAAACAGGTAAAGGCATTGGCAATTCAACAATTTCTAAACCAGAACCATCTTCAAGTTTTGCTGATTCCAGAATCTCTTTGTTTTCCATCAAAGGAATGTAATTAGAATCGTTTGGATGTGTCTCAATAACTGTAACAACTGTATTCTTGTTTACGAATCTGGTTATATCATCAACATGACCATGAGTATCATCACCTGCTATTCCTTTATTAAGCCAGATAACATTGGTTACTCCAAGATATTCTTCAAAAACTTTTTCATAGTCTTTTTTTGTAAATCCGGGATTACGCACCTGAGTTACAGAATCCATTAAACACTCTTCTGTAGTTATTATTGTTCCAAAACCATTGTAATCAATACTGCCGCCTTCCAGCACAACATTTCGATTTTTGTATAAGGCTTTAACTAGTTTTAACCCAAGCTTATCGGAGATCATTGCCGGAATTTTATCATCAAGTTTGTAATTGCCGTACTTTGCCCAGGCATTAAAGCCGAACTTTACTAAAACAGTTTCATTCTTTTTATTCTTTACAAACTGAGGTGCTGCATCTCTCAGCCAGCTTCTATCTGTTGAAAGCTTAAAGAATTCGATATTGGAAAAATCAGCATCAACTGCATTTAAAACTATTTCTGCTTTTTTCTGATGTTCTTTTGATTGCACAATGATTCTAACTTTTTCAGCACGTGAAATATATCTTACAATTTCACCATAGACCCATTGAATTGGTTGAAACTTACCAGGCCAATCTTGTTTATTTGCGGGCCAACCAATCCACGTAGCTTCGTGATATTCCCACTCTGCAGGTAATCTAAATTTTGTTTTCATCTTTTAATAAATCAAATTTCTTTTAAACGGATTTGATAAGGTATATACAGCACTTTATTTCAAGAACCTCTTATTGATATCCCCGTAAGAATCAATTCTTCTATCTCTTAAAAAGGGCCAATTGCGTCTTATATATTCAATTCTATCAATATCAATTTCGGCAATCAAAATCTCTTCTTTATCGTGCGACGCTTCTGCTATAATGATACCTTGAGGATCGCAGATAAAACTTTTTCCCCAAAACTCTATACCTGCCGAATCTTTTGTTTCCTTTTCAAGACCAATTCTATTAACTGAAGCGACATACACCCCATTTGCAATTGCATGTGAGCGTTGTATAGTTTGCCAGCTTTCAAACTGAGGTTTGCCATGATTTTCTTTTTCATGCGGATGCCAGCCGATTGCAGTCGGATAAAACAGAACACTTGCGCCTTGTAATGCAGTTAATCTTGCACCTTCCGGATACCATTGATCCCAACAAATCAATGTTCCGATATTCCCAAACCCGGTATCAAAAGATTTAAAACCCAAATCACCGGGAGTAAAATAAAATTTTTCATAAAATGCAGGATCATCTGGTATGTGCATCTTTCGATAAACACCTGATACTTCACCTTTTGTATTTACCACTGCAATTGAATTATGATAAAGTCCCGCCGCCCGCTTTTCAAAAAGAGGAACAAGCACTACTACTTTAAGTTTTTTAGCAATCTTAGAAATAGCATCAGTAGAAGGACCCGGAATAGTTTCAGCTAAATCAAAAAAATTAATGTCTTCTGATTGACAGAAATACTGCGAGCGGAAAAGTTCAGGTAAGCAGATTACCTGTGCACCTTTTTCAGCAGTCTTCTCTATCCATTCAACTGCTTTATTTAAATTACTGTCGGGATTTTTTGAAAGGCTAATTTGAATTAAACCTACATTAAATTTTTTAGGATGGTTTTTCATATTCATCATAATTTGTTTTATGTACAAATATATAGTGATGTGTTATTAAATAAAAAAACCCGGGATATTAACCCGGGCTGAATAAAACAAACAATATCTATTCGCTATAATGATCTTCTTCCCTGTCAGCGCTGTATCTGTGAGCTAAATTTGATTCGGTAGCATCAATCGCAAAAATACCTTGTTTAATAAACTGATATAAAAGATCATTTTCAATCAGATAACCAAAGCTCTGTTTGAATGCTTCAATTGATATCCCTGCTGTTGCTGCAAGTTTAGCCAGTTCATGCGGATCAGCAAAATCAGCCTGATTTAATCTAAGCATATAGTGTCTTGCTATATAAAAGCTTTCTGATGCCGGATCTACCATCCTTACTTTGGTTTTCATAGTTGCCGGATCAATTATATCTTTAAAGTACATCGGTACAAACATACCATTCTGTATTGATACCATTGCACCGCTTCCTTCTGATAAAATAAACTGAGCAGCCGAAAAACCAAGGTCTCTTGTATATTCCATATCAAAGGGAATCGGATCAGCACATCTTAGCTCATAACCAATATTCTTTGCAACTATTGTGGACTTTAATCCAAATTCCTTTAATCTCTCCTGAACTTTCGCTTTTAATATTTCACCAAAATTTATCTCCGCAATTCTGATATTATCATGTGCATCTCTTTCTATTTCCACTAAAGTATCTAAGTCTGAAGTATCAAGATGTTCAACCAGTCCTTCGGCAATAATCGCAACGCCATCAGGCTTACCATAACTTAATCTTTTAATGATTGCACCGACAAGAATATCTACAATATGAGATAATTTTATTTTTTTATTAGAAAACTCCTCAGGAATTAAAGTTAATGTAGCTCCGGTTGCTTTACCAATTCCAAGTGCAAGATGTCCGGCTTTTCTACCCATCGAAATAACAAAATACCATCTTGAAGTTGTTTGTGCATCAACCATCAGATTTTTAACCAGTTCTACACCAATATGTCTTGCAGTATGAAAACCGAAAGTCGGGATTCCATGCGGCAGGTCAAGATCATTATCAATTGTCTTTGGAACATGAACGACCTTAATTCTTCCGGAAGCCATTTCATTAACTTTAAGTGCGCTGTAAGCAGTATCATCACCGCCGATAGTTATAAGTTTATCAACATTAAGCCTTAGCAAAGAAATAACTGTATTTTCTAAGTGTTTAGGATCCTTTGTTGGATTTGCTCTTGAAATTCCTATATAAGATCCTCCTCTAAAATGGATTCTGCTGACATTGTGTATAGTAAGGTCCTTCACATGGTTTATATCTCCCTGCATTATCCATTGAAAGCCATCTTTAATTCCTATAACATCAACTCCTTCAACTGCTGCTCTAATTGTTGTAGCACCGATAACACTATTAATGCCCGGCGCCGGTCCTCCACCTACTAATATTGCAAGTTTCTTAGGTGCATACGTCATTTGTAACTACTCCTGTTAAATTAAAATCAGATTATTATAATACTTTAAGTTTAGCAAATTTAAGCATTAATTGTTTAACATTATTTCCTTCAAAATGGACTGTTGCTTTAGTCATATCTCCGGCTCCAGTAACGTCAATAACTTTTCCTAATCCAAATTTATCATGCATTACTCTGCTTCCGATCTTCAGAGTTGCGCCATCATTATCAAAACTTTCGTAACCAACCTTCTCAAAATATTCATAGTACATCTCTTTTTTTGTTTTACGATTAGCTTTTCTGTTAAATCCGCCATTCAGTTCTTTATACGTAGCAGGATCAAGTTCATCAATAAATCTTGATCTGCTTTGATAAGCTACTTCACCAAATCTATAACGTGATCTTGCGTGTGTGATATAAGCTTTTTTCTGTGCACGGGTTAACGCAACATAAAACAATCTTCTTTCTTCACTTACCGATGCATCGCTTAAAAATTTATTTGCAATAGGAAAAACTTCCTCTTCGCATCCGCTTACAAACACAACAGGCCACTCAAGCCCCTTTGCAGAATGCACTGTTAAAAGTGTAACACAATTCTTATCCTCTTTATAATTATCAACATCTGCAATAAGAGAAACTTCCTCCAGAAACTGTTCCAGTTTAGCATCAGAGTTCACTTCAGAAAATTCATTTAAGGAAGCAAGCAGTTGATTAATGTTTTCCATCCGCTGCAGTGATTCCTGAGTTGCTTCTTCTTTAAACATTCGTATCAGAGCCAGATCATCAACCATAGCTCTGGTAAGTTCACCAACAGATAATTGGTCTTTTAACGAAATATATTTATCTAATAGAGTTTTAAATTGTTTTACATTCTTCTGAATTCTTTCTTTTATATCAATTACTTCAAACACTCTTCCCATAGTCTGAAATAAAGTGATATTATGTTTTCGTGCAAATGCAATCATACGGACAATTGTAGTACTGCCGATTCCTCTTTGAGGAAAGTTCATAATCCTGAGTAAACTTTCTTCATCATTCTGATTTGAAATTACTCTTAAATAAGCAACTACATCTTTAACTTCTTTGCGTTTATAAAACTCAAGCCCGCCGATAATAGTATAAGGTATTTTTTCTTTTCGGAAAATATCCTCCATTGCCCGGGATTGAGCATTTGTACGATACAAGATTGCAAAATCTTTAAAAGAAATTTTTTTCTTTGAAGCTTCCTGTTTGATGTACTTAGCAATTTGAGATGCTTCATCTTTTTCATCTGCGCACTTAAGAAGCATTACAGGTTCTCCTTCTTCGTTCTCAGTCCATAAAGTTTTAGGAACCTGTTCGCTGTTATTTTTAATTACCGAATCCGCGGCTTTCAGTATCATCTTTGTTGATCTGTAATTCTGTTCAAGTTTAAATAATTTGAACTTCGGAAAATCCTTTCTGAAATCCTGCATATTACCAATATTGGCGCCTCTCCAGCTATAGATACTTTGTGCATCATCACCGACGACAGAGATTAAGCCATTTTTGGAAACCAACAATTTTAATAATTCATATTGTGCTTTATTAGTATCCTGAAACTCATCAACCAGCAGATATTCAAATCGTGATTTATACTTTTGATGAATACTCTTCTTATCATTAAAAAGCTCAATTGGTTTTAGAAGCAGATCATCAAAGTCCATCGCATTAAATTCTACCAAACGCTTTTGGTATTCAAAAAATACATCTGATATTTTTTCATCAAGGAATGACTTGACCTGATTTTTCCGGTATTCTTCAGGTGTTATCATATAATTTTTTAGAAAACTTATACGATGCCGTATAGAGTTCGGTGTGAATTTATCAATATCAATATTCAGATCAGTCATAATATTCGATACAAGTGAAAGGGAATCAATTGTATCGTATATGGAAAAATTACTTTTATAATTGATATGCTTTGCTTCAGTCCGCAATATCTTTGCGAAAATTGAATGAAAAGTCCCCATCCATAAATTATCAGCTTTTTTACCTATCAGCTCTTTAATTCTCTCCTTCATTTCATTAGCAGCTTTATTTGTAAAGGTAAGAGCTAATATAGATTCTGGTGAAAAATTCTTCTTTAATAAATAAGCTATTTTATATGTAAGAACTTTTGTTTTACCGGAACCTGCCCCTGCAACAATAATTTGAGGTCCCTCAGTATATTCTACTGCTTCTAATTGAGCAGAATTTAAATCCTTAAATTGATGCATAACTCTTTCTAATTTTTGGAAAAACAGGTGCAAATATACAAAAAATGACCTCTAATAGAAAAAAATGAAGCATCTTAAAAAATTTTAAATTATTGTGATTCATCAGAAAAGTTTTTTTTTACAGCTATTCAAGAATTACCAAAGCTAATCCTGAATTCATTCCAGAATTTGTGATAGTTTCAGTATCAAAATAGTGAGATTCTGAAATATTCTGACTTATTGAGAGTTACTTGACATTTTATGTTTTTTCAAAACTAGAACAAATGTAAAAAATCTTTATCCGGCAATGTAAATATCATAAAATCGGATTTGTAACTTGAGTTGTGTTGAAGATATATTAAAGCAAAAAATATTCTGGAAACAGGAAGAACGCATATCATATTTTAATAATGAGGAAAAGTGATACAGGAAATTATCAGTAAAGTATATTTGGAATAATCTATTTCTCATTCAGTTAGATTTTATTCAGTTAATTACTTGAATAAAAAGCTCCTTAGAAATTTTTAAGTGCATACTTCACTTCCTTGATAGCCCATTTCATAATAAGTATATTTGAATAAATAATGTTTGAAACTTAGGAGATAAATTGACAAAAGAGAAGGAACAAACAAAGAAATCAGGCGGCGATAATTCACTTGTTGATGATATACCTTCGGTATTACCGATTTTACCTTTAAGAGATATAGTAATATTTCCATATATGATTTTCCCGGTTTTAGTGGGGCGTGAGCAATCTATTAAAGCCGCAAATTATGCTTTAGATAATACAAAATATATTTTTTTATCAACTCAAAAAAAATCAAGTATAGAAGATCCTCTGCCAACAGATCTTTATCAGGAAGGTACAATTGCCAAAATTGTACAGATATTAAAACTGCCAAACGGATTACTTAAAATACTTGTTGATGGTTTACTGCAGGGCAGAATAAAAAGATTTACAGATAATAAGAATTTTTTTGAGGCAGAAATTGAAGTAATAATTCCACAGATAATTTCAGATCATGAAATGAATGCACTGGTCAGACAAATGACTCAGTTATTCAAGGATTATGTTAAGATTAGCCGTAACCTGCCAAATGAAACTATTGCTGCTTTTGATAACATTGAGGAGCCGGACAGAAAAATATTTTATGCTGCTGCTAATATCAATCAATCGATAGATGTTAAACAGAATATGCTTTCTAAATTTGACCTGAAAGAACAATATTATGAAGTTATTAAAGTACTTAATTCAGAAATTGATATACTGAAAATTGAAAAGGAAATTGATACAAAGGTTCAGGAAAATATTGCCAAAACCCAGCGTAAGTTTATAATTCAGGAACAAATAAAAATTTTACAGGATGAACTTGGTGATGAAGAAGAAACCTCGTCAGATTTTGCCAAGATAAAGGAAAAGATAACTAAAGCTAAAATGCCAAAGGACGTGGAGACAAAAGCATTTGAAGAATTCAACAAATTAAAAAAGACTCCTCCAATGTCGCCTGAATCAACAGTTATTAGAAACTATTTGGACTGGCTTGTTGATATCCCGTGGTCTAACAGAACTAAAGATAATCTTAATATTAAGCACGTTCAGAAAATTCTTGATGAAGATCATTTTGGATTGGAAAAACCTAAGGAAAGAATTATCGAGCATATAGCTGTACTTAATCTTGTTAAGAATATGAAAGGACAGATATTATGTTTTGTTGGTCCTCCCGGTGTTGGTAAAACTTCATTGGGCAAATCTATTGCCAGAGCTATCGGCAGAAACTTTGTCAGGATAAGTCTTGGCGGCGTTAGAGATGAAGCAGAAATAAGAGGTCATAGAAAAACATATATAGGATCAATGCCCGGCAAAATAATTCAATCAATGAAAAGAGCAGGCTCAATTAATCCTGTAATCTTACTTGATGAAATAGATAAAATGAGCATGGATTTTAGAGGTGATCCGTCCTCAGCAATGCTCGAAGTACTCGATCCCGAACAAAATAATACTTTTAATGATCACTATATCGAAGTTGATTATGATCTTAGTCAGGTTATGTTTATAACTACTGCCAATGTAAGATACAATATTCCGCTGCCTTTGCAGGATAGAATGGAAATAATAGAACTACCCGGTTACTTAGAATATGATAAACTTGAAATTGCAAAAAGACATATTCTTCCTAAACAGCTTGCAATGCATGGAATAGAAAATAAGAATGTTACAATACCGGATGATTCTATTAAAAAAGTAATTTCTGAATATACACGTGAAGCTGGTGTAAGAAATCTGGAAAGAGAACTTGCAACAGTCTGCAGAAAAATTGCCAGAGATATTGTTTTGAAAGAATCAGGAAACGGAGCTAAGAAAAAAACTCATAAGTTTTTTATTGATGAAGCTAAAATCGAAGAGTATTTAAAAACCCCAAGGTTCAGAATACACAGACACAGCAAGTTAAATAAAGTCGGCAGTGTTACCGGTTTAGCCTGGACAAGTGTTGGCGGCGAAATATTAACTGTTGATGTTACGATTATGAATGGCGGCGGTAAACTTACACTGACCGGACAGCTTGGAAATGTAATGAAAGAATCTGCTCACGCTGGATTAAGTTATCTTAGATCGAAAGCCAAACAGCTTGGATTAAATCCTGATTTTTTCAAAGGCAAAGAAATTCATATCCATTTGCCTGAAGGTGCAATACCAAAAGATGGTCCTTCTGCCGGAATTACAATGGCTATGGCTATGCTTTCAGCTATTAGCGGTAAACCTGCTTCAAATAATGTTGCTATGACTGGTGAGATAACTTTAACCGGCTCAATTTTAGCAATTGGTGGGTTAAATGAAAAATTATTGGCTGCTAAACGTAATGATATAAAAACTGTCTTAATACCAAAGGATAATGAAATTGATCTTAAAGAAATTCCTGAAAAAGTTAAAGAAAGTCTTAAGATTATTCCGATTTCAAAACTTGAAGAAGCAATACCTTATGTTTTCCCGGATTTGAAATCAAAAAAAACACAAACAGTTAAAAGTCCGGTAAAAAAGAAAAAGTAATGGCTGAATCTTTACAGATAAATACCTTAGCCGCTTTGGATGAGCAGTATGTTTTATTAATAAAACAGATAAAAAGTTTATTAAACAAGAATGATCATCTTATTACTAATTTAGCTAACCTTACGGCTGCACTTAAACAAACATTCAGTAAAATCAGTTGGGTTGGATTCTACTTGTTTGATGGCGAGAAACTTTTTCTTGGACCATTTCAGGGTAAGGTTGCTTGTACAGAAATAAAAATCGGGTCAGGTGTTTGCGGAACAGCAGCACAAAAGAAGCAGACTATAATTGTAAGTGATGTTAATAAATTTGATGGACACATTGCCTGTGATGTTGACTCCAAATCAGAAATTGTTGTCCCTGTTTTTAAAGATGGTAAATTATTCGGAGTTTTGGATTTAGACAGTACTGATTTTGACTCGTTCAATGAAACTGATAAAAAATATTTAGAAGAACTATCAGATTATTTAAGTAAAGAAATTATATAAAAATTATGGAATATCAGGTAACAGCAAGAAAATGGCGACCGCAAAAATTTGACGATGTTGTTGGTCAGGAACATATTACTGCTACATTAAAAAACGCACTTAAAAGTAACCGGATTGCTCATGCATATATCTTTACCGGACCAAGGGGTGTAGGTAAAACAACTACTGCAAGAATTCTTGCTAAAGCTTTAAATTGTGAAAATTCAAAAGACTTTGAACCATGTAATGAATGTGAAATGTGCAGAGCTATTAATGAATCTCAAACAATGGATATAATTGAAATCGACGGTGCTTCAAACAGAGGAATAGATGAAATAAGAACTTTACGGGAATCAGTAAAATATGCACCAACGCGCGGTAAATATAAAGTGTATATAATTGATGAAGTTCATATGTTAACCAGGGAATCATTTAATGCATTCCTTAAAACTCTCGAAGAGCCGCCGCCGCACACAATATTTATTTTTGCTACAACAGATATTCATAAAGTTCCGTTAACAATAATTTCAAGATGTCAGCGTTTTGATTTTAGAAGAATACAACTCAATACAATTAAAACAACTCTCAGCAATATTGCAAAACAGGAAATAATTTCAATTGATGATAAAACTCTTACTTTAATTTCTAAAAAGGCTGATGGTGCATTAAGAGATGCACAAAGTTTGTTTGATCAGGTTATATCTTTTTGCGGAGATAATATCAATGCAGAAACTGTTTCTAAAATGTTAAATCTTATAGACGAGGATTTATTCTTTAATATCTCGGATGCTGTATTAGACAAAAACTATAACATTGTATTTGAAACTACGGATAGAATATTTCAAAATGGCTGGGATTTTATCGACTTTACAGATGGCTTGATTGAACATTTCAGAAATATTATGACGGTTATCATAACAGAAAAAACTGAGCTGATAGAAACTGCCGATGTATTCAAAAAGAGATACATAAATTACATTCAGACTTTTTCAAAAGGTGATTTGCTTAGGATATTAAATTATCTGAACAAACTGCAGCAGGAACTCAGGTATACTAATAATCAAAAGCTTAAAATAGAAATTGCACTTACAAATTTAGTTGGTTTAGAAAAATCAGCTACTTTGTCAGAAATATTATCACAAATTGAATCCCAGAATTTCCCGCAAAAAAAAAGTGATCTGATTGAATCAAGAATTGAAAAACAAGAGCTGAAAAATAAAAGCTCAATAAATAATCAACTAAAAACTACTGATACCGCATCAGAACTAAAGGTTAAAACAGAACCTTTTATTCCTCCAAAAGTTGAATCCCAAACCGGAGGACAAACAGATTTAAATCTTGGACCATTAACAGATAAATGGCAGGAATTTGTAAACATAGTATGTAATGAAAAATCTCTGCTTTTAAGTCCATTCTTCAGTAAAATAAAACCAACAATTTTTGATGGAACTAACCTTTATCTTGAGCCTGAAGATGAAAATACCGAATCATCATTACTGCTGCATATTGATTATTTAACCAAGAAATCAAAGGAAATCTTCGGCAAGAAAATCAATTTTAAATTTGGCTCAGGATTAGTGAAAGAAAGTAAATCGGACGAAAAAACACCTAAAACACAAAAAAATCCAGATAAATCTCAGAACATTGCAGACCCGTACGAAAAAATTATACTTGAAGAATTGAACGGTAAACAAATACAGTAAGTATAATTTTTGAATATTTTGATCTCTCTAAACGTTTGATTATTAAATAGTTATAACTATTTTTGACGCCTATGTCAAAAAAGTTAATCATTGCCATAGACGGACCAGCGGGTTCGGGAAAAAGCACAACTGCAAAGCTTGTTGCTCAAAAGCTGAACTATCTTTATATCGATACCGGTGCAATGTATAGAGCAGTTACTTTGTTTGCGCTAAGGAAAGGTTTAATTGGGCAAAACGATAAAATTATTGAGCTGGCTAAACAATTGGATATTGTTTTGGATTTTATTGATGGTGAAACTAAAATTACTGTAAACGGTGAAGATGTTTCAAAAGAAATCAGATCTTTTGAGGTTAACAGCAATGTCAGCGAAATAAGTGCGATACAAAGTGTTAGAGAGATACTTGTAGAAAAACAGCAGAAAATGGGAAAAGATGGTGGTGTGGTAATGGAAGGACGCGATATTACTACTGTTGTTTTTCCTAATGCAGATATTAAGATTTTTTTAACTGCAAGTATTGACCAACGAGCAATTAGAAGAGCTAAAGAGTTTTCTGAAAAAGGCACTAATGTTCCTTTGGAAAAAGTTAAGGAAAATCTTAAGTCAAGGGATTACATTGATTCTCATAGAGAAGCAAGCCCTTTAACAAAAACTCCGGACTCAAAAGAAGTTGATACTTCTGATATTACAATTGAACAGCAGGTTCAGAAAATATTGGATTGTGTAAAAGAAAAATTAAATTAATTAGTAATTAAGCCGTTTTAACTAATGTTAAACTAAACATTCTGTTTCTCTGAGTTTTACGGCTTAGACTTGGAAAAACAGAAAATTATTTTTAGGAGGATTAATGTCCGAAACAAAAGAAACGACTCTAAAAACAGTGACTCCCGATGAGTATGAAAAAGCAAAAGTTAAATTTAACGACGATGAATATTCACAAGAAGAATTTTTAGCTCTTGCCAAACTTTATTCAGATTCTTTCAGAGATGTTAAAGAAGGCGAACTGATAAAGGGAAAAGTTGTACGAATTCAAGGCGATAATGTTATTGTTGATGTTGGATTTAAATCTGAAGGTACAATTCCGAAAATCGAATTTGCTAATGTAAATGAGATTAAAATTGGACAGGAAATTGAAGTTGTTCTTGAAAGTGTCGAAGATCAGGAAGGAAATCTTGTTCTTAGCAAACAAAGAGCTGACTTCTTAAGAATCTGGGAAAAAGTACTCAGAGCACACGATACCGGCGAAATTATCGAAGGTAAAATTGTTAAAAGAATTAAAGGCGGAATGGTTGTTGACCTTTTGGGAATGGAAGCATTCTTACCTGGTTCACAAATAGATATCAGACCTATCCGCGATTTTGATGCATTCGTCGGACAGACAATGGACTTTAAAGTTGTTAAAGTAAATGTTCCAACCGAAAATGTTGTTGTATCCCATAAAGTTCTTGTTGAAGAAGAAATTTCTGATCAAAGAAATGCAGTACTTAATAGTCTTGAAAAAGGTCAGATTCTTGAAGGTGTTGTAAAAGCAATAACAGATTTCGGTGTGTTCGTTGATCTTGGCGGCGTTGATGGTCTTATCCATATCACTGATCTTAGCTGGGGCAGAATCAATCATCCAAACGAAGTAGTAAAACTTGATGAAGTAATCAAAGTTGTTGTTACTGAATTTGATGAAGAGAAAAAGAGAATATCACTTTCACTTAAAAAATTATTACCTCATCCATGGGAAAAAATTGAAGAGAAATATAATCTCGGAGATAAAGTTTCCGGTCGTGTTGTCTCTCTTACAGATTACGGTGCTTTCATCGAAATTGAAAAAGGTATTGAAGGCTTAATACACAATTCTGAAATGAGCTGGACACAGCATATAAAACATCCATCACAAATTGTAGCGATGGGTCAATTGGTTGAAGCAATTATTCTTAGCCTTGATAAAGAAGAAAAGAAAATCTCACTCGGTATAAAACAGCTTGAACCGGATCCATGGGATACTTTGATGGCTAAATATCCCGTCGGCTCAAAACATTCAGGTATTGCAAGAAACCTTACTAACTTTGGAGTATTTGTTGAACTTGAGCCGGGTGTTGATGGATTGGTTCATATTTCTGATCTTTCCTGGACAAAGAAAATACGCCATCCCGGTGAAGTTGTAAAAAAGAATGAAAGAATTGATGTGATAGTTCTTGGAGTTGATGTTGAGCAGAGAAAGATATCTCTTGGACATAAGCAAATTATGGATAATCCATGGGATCTTTTTGAAAAGGAATACTCTGTTGGAAAAATTACCGATGGCAAAGTTGTTCGTATAATTGAAAAAGGAATTATTGCAGAACTTCCGTCTAATGTTGATGGATTTGTTCCGACAACCCAACTTTCAACATCAAAGATTAAGAATATTGCTAATCACTTCCCTATTGATTCAACTTTACCGTTGAAAGTAATTGAGTTCGATAAGGAAAGTAAGAAGATTGTTCTTAGTGCCATTGCAGCGCTTAAAGAAAAAGATGATGCTGAAATAGAAAAGTATCTTACTACTTTCAAATTGGATAAAGTATCAGTTCAGAGTATTAAAAATGCTGAAATGGGCACTATTGACTCATCTGAATTTCCAATCTTTGAAGTTGCTGAGCCTGAGATGCCTAAGAAGGAAGAAACTGAATAATATTAACAAAATATTCTGAATTCAGAGCGGGAAATTATCCCGCTCTTTTTATATTTAAAAGAAAAAAAATAAGTGAAACAAAAAGTTGCATTACATACTTTAGGCTGTAAACTTAACTTTTCAGAAACATCAACAATCGGGAAACAATTTTTAGAGAAAGGATTTTCAATTGTTGATTTTAATGATAAAGCAGATGTTTATCTTTTTAATACCTGTGCAGTAACAGAAATTGCTGAACGTGAGTGCAGACAGCTGGTTAGAAAAGCGCTTAGGATAAATCCGGAAGCTTTTATAATTGTAACCGGATGTTATGCTCAACTTAGACCAGAAGAAATTTCCGAAATTGAGGGCGTTGATGTAGTACTTGGAAGCAACGAAAAATTTGAGATATTTTCATTAATTCAGGATTTTGACAAGAAAGAACTTTCATGCATTTATGTTTCACCTAAAGAGGACTTAAATCTATTTGGTCTTGCATCTTCAACTGATGCTGATAGCAGAACGCGGGCATATTATAAAATTCAGGATGGCTGCGATTATAAATGTTCGTTTTGTACAATTCCACTTGCAAGAGGCAAAAGCAGAAGTATGCCGCCGGACATAGCGGTAACTGAATTTAAAAAACTTTTGGAGCAGGGTTATAAAGAAATAATTCTTACTGGTGTAAATGTCGGAGATTACGGAAAATCTTTTAATACTTCTTTTTATGAAATGCTTAAGTCGTTAATAAATGTCGAAGGTGATTTTAGATTAAGAATCAGCTCAATCGAACCTAATCTTCTGACTGATGAAATAATCAGCTTAACTGCTGAATCAGAAAAGATATGTAAACATTTTCATATTCCCTTGCAAAGCGGCAGCAACTCAATTCTCAGGTCAATGCAAAGAAGATATACGGCTGAAGATTATAAAAATGTTATAGAAAAGGTGAAACAGAAAATCCCGGATTGCGGTATTGGCGTAGATGTTATTGTTGGTTATCCAGGAGAAACCGAAAAAGAATTTTTGGAAACTTACAACTTTTTACTTGAGTTACCGGTTTCTTATCTTCATGTTTTTACTTACTCTGAAAGACCCGATACAAAAGCTATAAACATTAATTCTAAAGTTAGTATAGCTGAAAGAAAGAAAAGGAATAAAATGCTTAGAATACTAAGCGACAAAAAGAAAAATTATTTTTACACTTCAATGATAGGTAAGGAACTTGAAGTCTTATTTGAATCTGGTAATACTGATAAAACAATCAAAGGATTTTCATCAAACTATGTCAGAGTCCAGACTGGTTTTTACCCTGAACTTGAAAACACTATCTGCTTTTTTACAGGAACTGAAATTAACAATGGTATCCTTACAGGAAAGATAAAAGAGATTAAAAAATCAATTGCTTCCTAAATTGCATAATTATAATATTGAATTAAAAAAATGAAAAATATCTTATTTCTTCTCATTATTTTATCTATTCAAATTTCTTCACAGGTAAATCAAAATTCATTTTACGAACTTAAGAATGATGTGATAAATCAGATTCAGAATTCTGATACTGAAACAAATCCCGTCTTTAACGATGAAGTTAAGAAAAAGAAAAGCACCGGTTTAGCAATTATTTATTCATTTTTGCTGCCTGGTATGGGCGAGCTTTATGCCGGGTCTTATGATAGCGGTGTTTACTTTACAATTGCTGAAGGTGCTCTTTGGGGAACTTATATTGGAATGAATATGTACGGAAACTGGCAAAAGGATCGTTATATTTCTTTTGCACAGGCTAATGCAGGTATCACTACAGATGCAAAGGATGAAGATTATTATGCAACAATCGGCGAGTATTTAAATATTGAACAGTACAATAATGACAAAGCTTTCGAAAGAAATTTTAGTCAGATGTATAATACTGAAAAGTTTTTCTGGAAATGGAACTCATCTGAAGATAGAAAAGCTTACAGAAGTATGTGGGTATCATCAGAACAAACTTTTAATGATCTAAGATTTGTTGTTGGTGCGATGCTTGTTAACCGGATTATAAGCGCTATAAATGCAGTCAGAATGGTTTCAAAATACAACAAGAGTCTTGAACAGGAAATAAGCTGGAATGTTTATCTGGATTTACAAAAGTTACCGGATAATTCTCCGGTATATAACCTTAATTTTTCTGCTTCATTTTAAACAAAGGAATTTTATTAGTTAATCTGACTAAAAGATAAATTGGATTATCTCATTAACGCCATTTTCTTTGTTTGTGTAAAATCCGCTGCTTTACTGTTATCGGAGTAAATTTTAATCTGATAAAAATAAATACCACTCGGTAAATTATCTGCATCAAATATTACTTCATAATCTCCAACAGGTCTCTCTTCGTTAACTAGTGTTATGATTTCTTTTCCAAGCACATCATAAACCTTAAGAGTAATAAGAAAATTTTCTTTTGTTCCATATCCTTTATAATAATTAGCCGGGATGCTATATGAAATTTTTGTAATAGGATTAAAAGGATTCGGATAATTCTGAGATAAAGAAAAATCAGTTAATTGTTCAATTTCCACCATAACTTCATTTGAATATTTAACTGAGCCGTCATTATCGGTTTGTTTTAACCGATAACGAATAATCTCAGCCTGATCTTTAATATTAGAAATATCATCTTTGAAAAAATAAATATTTGATTGTGTTGTTGTGCCACTGCCTTTTACAAATCCAACAGATGACCAGATATTCCTATGACTAACTTTACTCTCAGACCGTTCAATATCATAGCCGTAATTATTCAGCTCAGATGAAGTAATCCACTTTAGACTAACAATATTTTTTTCTATTTGTGCAGAAAAAGATATAAGCTCAACAGGAACTGGACTTTGAATAACAGCTATCGGAAATTTAAGCCCAAAATTCCAACGGTCGCGCGCATCAGGTATTGAATCATACACAATACTTAAACCGCAAGAATAGAGTGTATCGGTTAAAACTGAATCAGGTGCAGTATAAGCAAAAGCCCAATAAATAGTATCCAGAGGAGTTGGGAAAAGCAGCGGAAAAGCCTGAGTTAATTCATTCGGTGATCTGTAATCCCAAACTGAAAACGAATCCACCAAAGACATTATTCCATATCTTCCGGCAACATTGTATCCTCCTGCTTCAGCGGGACCTTTAGCAAGAAACATTTTGAACAAAGCAGTTTCACCAGCTATTAACGTATCAGGTCCTTCAATCCAAACCATTACTGATGTATCAATCTCTGTTGTATGACAAACACAGCCATTGCCATTTAATTGTGTACCGCCTAACAGTTCATGACTAAACAAACCTGAATATGCCAATAGCACAAAAGAAACAAAGATTAAAAATAATGCAGTATAGACTTTCATAATTAATCATTCCGGATTAGATGAATTAGTTCTGTGAATAATATAAAAAATGTAACTTCAAATTAAAACAAAAAGCTGTAAGATTAAGGGATTTGAAAATTACCTGTTACTAAATTTCAAACTCTAAGTTCATGATTGTTTATTTAATTCATTTTCGAAATTGCTGTTTCTAGATATTCTAATTACTTTTTTTGTTTAAGCAATTTTGTAAAAAGTATTGTTAAAATAATGATTAGGAATATACTAAATAGCAGCTTAAATAGATTTCAAAAACAATTGAATGATGGAAATCAAGTTTGCTGCACTTTGATTAAGAATATATTTATTATTTAAGACTTTTTATCTGGACTGTGGAATAATATGGAAAAAATATTGATTTCGATTTTGTGATCGAGATTTAGTTTAACAAGACTCAGGCGATCAGGGAAAAATAATTTTGGTTTATAGGTTCTAGGATTTAATTATGAGAGCAAAAGTAAATCCTAAGTTTATTTCGATCGGCGGGAATAAAAGACTTTTATTTGCCAGTTATCTTATAATTAAGAAACTTCATCTATCAGAAATTACTTAATGAAGGCCCTATCTAAGTCGCATAATATTATCTAAATCATGAAGGGAGGTTTGGATAAAGTTCCATATTTAGTTAAGATTGAATAATAATACGCTATTACTTAGTAATATTATTTAATCAAAATAGAATCTTAACAAAATAAACTTTCAAGCTAACTTTATTCCTGAACCAGAGTGAAAATAATTTATTCCTTCTGTATCAAAGTATAAATTTATACTTTCTCCAACTTTAAGTGTTTCATTTGGTCTTATTCTTGCCATACATTCATTACCATCAATTTCGAAATGTACAAATGTTTCATTACCCATATGTTCAATTACTTGTAGCGTGACAATAACTTCGAATGTGTTGGATGATTTTTTTTCCAATGAAAAGTTTTCCGGTCGAATCCCTATAGCGACTTCATTCTGTTTCACTCCATCAAGACCTGCTGAAATGGTTTGATCAACAGAAAAAATTAAATCCTTATGATTACTTATAAATTTTAGTTCGTCTTCTTTAACAAGCTTCCCATCAATAAAGTTCATTGCAGGGCTTCCTATAAATCCGGCAACAAATTTATTAGCAGGATTATTGTACAAATTCATAGGCGTATCAACCTGATTGATAACTCCGTCCTTCATAACTACTATTCTATCGCCCATCGTCATCGCCTCAGTTTGATCGTGAGTAACATATATTATCGTCGCACCCAATTGCTTGTGCAGTTTAGATATTTCAGTTCTCATTTGCACTCTAAGTTTAGCATCAAGATTACTTAGTGGTTCATCAAACAAAAATACTTTTGGTTGTCTTACTATCGCTCTTCCTACCGCAACTCTTTGTCTTTGTCCACCCGATAATGCTCTTGGTTTTCTATCAAGATAGTCTTCAAGACTTAATATTTTAGCAGCTTCTTTTATACGAAAATCAATTTCCTGCTTTGCAACTTTTTTCAGTTTTAATCCAAACGCCATATTCTCATAAACACTCATATGAGGATACAATGCATAATTTTGAAAAACCATTGCAATATCACGGTCCTTTGGAGGAAGGGAGTTCACAGCTTTTCCATCAATTCGTATTTCACCCGAAGTAATTTCTTCAAGTCCGGCTATCATTCTTAATATTGTAGTTTTACCACATCCTGAAGGACCCACAAGTACTACAAATTCTTTATCATTAACTGTAAAGTTTGCATCAGTTACAACCTTGGTGCTGCCTTCATAAACTTTACAAACATTCTTTAGTTCTATTTCTGCCATTTTTATTAATTATTAGATTATTTGTTTCCCAGAGTATAATAATTGAACCAAATCTGCAAGCTGAGATGCAACATTAAATAAGTCCATTCCTTTCGTAAATGGTAAACAAACGCCTGTGGTTAATCTCACTTTATTAACCCAAGTTTGTGGAATGCTATCCATTCCATTCATAGCACCGCTAATAGCACCCACAATTGCTGAGATAGTATCAGCATCACGACCAAAATTTCCACTGTAAATAATTCCTCGTTTAAAATCGCCATTTGTCAATTTGAATATTGCTAATGCTGATGGAACAGCTTCAGGTGCAACGGATTTGTATTCAGTCCACAATACATCATGCAAAGGTTTCCAGGCTTCTTCAAGAGTTTTATGTTCTTCAACAATTTTAAAGGCCCTGTTAAAAGTAAATCTCATCCATGAATCTTCAGGTGTAACTTCAATTGCGGCTTTACAAATTTCATCTACTGATGCCCCAGCCATTGCGACTGCTACTGCTACAGCAACAGCTTGTGCACTCCATAATCCATCACGTGAGTGACTTATTCGTGCATCAATCTCAGCTAATTTTGCTGCGAGCTCTGGATCACCAGCACAGACAATTCCTATTGGTGTTACTCTCATCGCTGCGCCATCACTCATATAATGTGAATTATATATTCCTGATAATGGTGGCAGAACACCGCGACGAATATTAGCTGCAGCTTCTCTCTCACTGGCACCACCGCGTTTTAATTCTGATAGCGGCAACACATGAGTTTTCCAACTTTCTAATACATCAGAATCAGATAAATTTCCCCTTGCTTTAATTAATGTCTGAGCTGTTAGCAATGCGAACTCAGTATCATCAGTGCCGGGTGCAGGTTTTTCAGTAAAGTCCATGGTTATACCGTATTGTAAATGGTAATCCGGTGAGCGAGCTATATCACCAAATGAATCACCAATTGCATGCCCAACTAAACAAGCTCTTGCTCTGTCTTCTAGAAGTGATTTGTTTTTTAAAAGTTCATTTTTTGTTAGCATAATTTTCTTTCAATTCTTTGATTTATATTTTGCGAATGCTGAAGTTCTTTTTGCTAATTCTATTAGAGAAGAATTATCAAATCCTTTTAAACTACTTCGTATTCTATTTTGTAAAGGATCAATCCATTTATGAGGAAGATTTTTTGCTCCAATCATTGTTCCCATTATAGAACCAACCGTAGCACCGTTACTGTCAGTATCCCAACCGCCCATTACCACATTACAAATTGCATTTTCAAAATCATTTTTTGCTGATAATAATGCTGCAACAACAAGTGCAGTATTGTTAAGTGTATGAACCCAGTGATATTTACCAAACTCATTATAAAGCAAATCAACTGTTTCTTCCCACTTTATATTTTCGATTGGAAGCGATAAAACAAAATTAATTGCTGCAGCGAATCTTGATTTTGGTGGTATCATGTTAAGAGATCCCATAATTATTTCTCTAACATCATTGTACCTAAACGCTAAGGCAATTGCAGATGCAAAAAACATTTCACCATATATTCCATTTCTTATGTGACTTATTCGTGCATCTCGCCAGGCAAATTCTGCTGCACGATACGGTTGACTAGGTGATATCCAGCCCCATAAATCTGCTCTGATTTGTGCACCGATCCACTCACGATAAGGATTTCTAATCAATGCTGATTCAGGAGGAACCATACCCGTAAGTGTATTTGTATAAGCTACTCTTTCTGCAGTAAAAGTCGATAGTAATGGCAGATTTTCCATCCATGTTTGCATTATGTTTTCAGAAACAAATTCCTCTCTATACTTTTCAAAAACTAATAAATTGATCATTGGATAATTCATATCATCATCTTCAGTCATACATTCGATGTTTTCTTTTAAACTTTCTTTACCGTTGTGTTTATTCCAAGGATATTTTTGTTGAAGCGGTTCTGGTATCCCTATTCCTGTTAAATAATCGTGTATTGGCCATGTATTATTTGAAGAAAGTAATTCCTTGATTCCTGATCGAGGAATTTTTTCAATTGGTTTTCCAAGCAAACAGCCAGCACTTCTTCCAAGCCACCCTCCAAGAATTTTATTATCAATAATTTTAGCATCAAATGATGGAAGGCTATCAGCTTTAAGATTACAGATTTGAATTATCTTATCCCATTCAGAAGGTTCATTGTGTTCATTTTCAACTACGAACGAATAATTCTCTATTTTCTTATATAAATTTTCCAGGATAATTTTTCTTTCAGATTCATCTAATTCAGAATTTTGTATTTTATTCCACTCGTTTCGGAAAACTAAAACATCATTACCCTCTTCCTCGCGTTGCTGCAATTCATATTTAATTCGATCTGACAAATCCAACCACGATATTTTCATTTTATTTTTTTTGTCCTGCTTGATTTGATAGTTCTTCGACAATATTCAAATAATTCTTTCCTGCAAAATTCGGGATACTGATTCCTTTCAATTTTTCAATTGAAGCTAACCAGAGACTACTAATAAAACTTTGTTTTTGGATTGCTCCTACAAGTGCACCAACAATTGCAGGTAGTGTTTCACCACTTTTTGCAAAGCAAGCAGAAGTGCTAATTGCTTTTTCAAAATCATCACCTAGTAGTTTTGCAATTACAAGAGTTAGAGCCAATGTTTCCGGTGCTATATTTCCATAACTATATTCACGATTTACTATTCTATTCTGTAACTCTGGTAAAATAGAAAAAACTGAATCACTTTTTTCAGCCAAATTCATTGCTTCATCAACAACTCTTTTCATCCAGGATGATTCAGGTAGATATTGATAGGCAGTATATATAGCTTCTTTAATATTTTGACCAGCACATATTAATGAGACTGAACTTGCAATTGCTTGTGCGGCCCAAATTCCATCTTCACTATTTGTTACTGAAGCATCTATCTCTGCTAAACGCGCAGCTTCTTCCGGATGACCAGAGCAGATTATTCCAATCGGTACTGCTCGTATCATTGCACCATCATCAAAATAGTGAGGATTCTGTTTTCCTGTTTGCGGAGGTTTTAATCCTTTTTTAAAATTGCTTATTGCTGCTTGTGTGCTAACTCCACCACGAATTGGACTCTGGTAATTTGCAAGTTTCATCCATTCATCGAAAACTTTCTGTTCATAAGATTTAATGTTAATGTTCAATAAAATCTCTGCTGAGAATGCTGCCCATTCGGTTTTATCCGTTGGAGCAATATTGAAATATTTAGCCGGTTGATTTAATGAAAATGGCATTGGGACTAAAATAACATTTGTAGTTTCAGTAGATGCATCAATTTCCCTTCTGATTCTTCTTGTCCATTGAGGAAGCAATACACTTCTATGAAACATCGATGTCCAGCTTATCGCATCACCAATAGCTAAACCAATCATTGCATTTTTAGCCCGCTGTTTTATCTCATCCATTCTTTTTGCTCCAGGATTCTGCTAACAGTGCAAGCTCATCTGCTACAGATATAATGTTTACTCCTTTTACTGCATTGATGCAGATTCCTTTTGATACTGAGATGCGATTTATCCAATGTGCAGGGATAATACTAAATCCTTGATACGCTCCACAGATTGCACCATTAATTGCGGCAATAGTATCTGTATCTCTACCAATATTTACAGCACCAAGAACAGAATCCTTAAAATTCAAATTTGCGGCTGTTAAAATTCCAAATGCAAGACCGACAGCTTCAGGTGCAATATCAGTCCAGAAATAATAAGAGCACGCTATTGCAGAGTGCAATTTATCTAATGAACTCCATACATCACCTGATTTAGAACCAATTTGAACAGCATGTTTTATTGAATTATAAGACCATGAATGTTGTGGAATAACATTTAATGCAGCATCAATAATTTTTTCAAGTGAAGCTCCTGTCATAGCAACAGATATCGCAGCAGCAACTGCCTGCCCGCTATAAATTCCCTCTTCGGAATGACTAACTTCGCCATCAATTTTTGCTAAGTATGCAGCAAATTCAGGATCACCTGCAGAAGCAATTCCAAAAGGGACTACACGCATCGCAAGTCCATCGCTCCAACTATGAAGATGCTTGCCGGTATTTGGGACTTGTATACCATTTAATAAATTATGTATAGCAATGATCTCACTGAAACCAGCACCTTTATATGCATTATCTGCTTTAACAATATCTTTTCTCCATGCTGATGCAATATCTGAAGAAGTCAATTCTCTTTTTTTCTTTAATAATAATCCTGCTGTGAATAAAGCATACTCTGTATCATCACTCCCACCTTGGTCTTCTGTAAGAAAATCTGTAACTCTTCCCCAACGAGAAAATATTTCATCAGGCGTTTTCCCTTCTGTCAAACTTCCTAAGGCATCACCAACAGCCAGACCAATAAACGCTCCACGTGCTCTTTCCTGAAGAGTGATCACCACACTTCACCTCTTTTTTTGTAACGTGAAAGTACTATGTTACTTTCATGTTCAATTCGTTCAGCGGCTTCATTAACAGAAATCCTACCTGCAAATAATTCCTGAAGCACAGGATTTGCAACACGACTCTTCCATTCAACATAACCAGGTGCACCAAGCCAGGGACCCACACCTAATGTGTTCACAGCAGAGCAAGTAATGTCCCAATTTCCAAGAGTATCTTTAAATTCTTGCATATCTAAACAAGATTTTCTTGCTGGAATCATCCAATCATCTAATGCCAGTCGTGCAGTATTTTTAGAATCAAGCATAAAATCAATAAACATCATTGCTTCTTTTGTTCTTTTGGATTTTTTTGGAATGCTTAATGTTTGTGTGCTAACACCATACATCTGTGTTTTTGCCTTTAAAGGTGGCATAACACCCCAGGCAAAATCTTTTGGTGCGTTCTCAACTAATTGTTGTCTTGCCCATGAACCTATTCCAACAAGCATTGCATATTTTCCACTAAAAAAACCGGGAATCATACCAGCGCCAGATTCACCCACACTTGCAGGTGAAATAGATTTATCTTTATAGATCATATCCACAATTGTCTGCAATAATTTTTTTTCCTCATCTTTTACTTTAACAACAAAATGATCGTTTTCTTTTCTAAAAAACGATCCACCAAAGCTTATTGAAGTATTCATTATTATGTTTGCAGAATTACGCAGACCAATTCCAGCACCATATTGATCTATGATATTATCACCATTTGTGTCTTTAGTTAAAGTAATTGCAGCCTTTCTAAGATCATCCCAGGACCATGGGTTTTCAATTGATGGTGGAGTAATTCCAGCTTTTTCAAATAAAGATTTATTATAGAGTACAACTAATGATTCAATTAAAAATGGAATCCCACTTACTTCGCCATTTGGTCTTGTTACTGTTGCCCACGCAACATCTAAAATATCATCTTTCATTCCAATTGTTATATATGGTGCGAGATCTGTTAAATATCCTCGCATAGCATAATCAATAATCACTGAAGATTCATAATGAAAAATATCCGGAACATCTCCAGTTTCAAATGCTGTGATTAGATAATCGTGTGCAGAGTTCCAGGTTCCCTGAATGTATTCAACCTGCTTTTCAGGATGTTGATTATTCCATTCCTTTACAATTGACAAGTTTGTAGCAATTGATCTTTCCTGCCATGCTAAGCTTACAAAACGAAGAGCTTGTGTTTTTTGTTCACTTTTTTCTTGAGTAAAGAAATAAATCAGTGCAATAACTGCGAATAAGAAAAAAAATATTATAAGATTTCTTTTCATCATCCTTTTAATGCTCCTGAAACTAAACCAGCGGTTAACCACTTACGCATAAAAATAAATAAGATGACTGATGGAACAGTTGCTATAACACTTGCTGCAGCCAGAGGTCCTGTCCTAGCCTGACCCTCCATTCCTGTATATCTGGCTAATTCAACTTGTAACGTTGCCAGTGTAGGACTTTTCATTAAAACAAAAGCAAAGAAAAATTCATTCCATGCAGATATAAAAGAAAACAATGCTGAGGCTCCAATCGCTGGTAGCAAAAGCGGCATTATCACTTTGAAAATTACCTCTGTACGTGTAGCCCCATCAATTACAGCAGCTTCTTCCAATTCGATTGGAATACTTTTCACATATCCATGCATCATCCATAAAACAAATGGAAGTGACCAAACCACATAAATGAGTGTTAAGCCTACAAGTGAATCAGTTAATCCTATATACCGAAGTAAGACATATAAAGGAATCATTACAAGGATGACAGGAAAAATTTGTGAAACTAGAATCCAACCTAAAATGCCGGTATTTACAATTGATTTATATCTAACCATTGCATATGCAGAGGGAACTGCAATTAGCAAAACTAAAATTGTAGAAATAATTCCAACAATAAGACTGTTCCACATGGTGCGAAATACTTGTTGTCCTTCAATAACAGAAATATAATGTTCAAAAGTTATTTGCTGCGGTAATATTGCAGGTGTACCTGAATAGATTTCAGGAGTTGATTTTAGTGAGCTTGAAACAACCCAAACCAATGGAAACAATAAAAAGATAATGTATATAACTATCAATAAATGAATTGAACCTTTTGCAAAAAATCTTTTAAGATTCATGATTCTTTTCTTTCGCGCAATTGAACACGTATATACATAAATAAAATAACTGAAAGTATAATTACCATTACATTGCCGATAGCTGCCGCATAGCCAATGTAACCATAACGGAACCCTTCTTCATAAGCAGCTAACATTGGTAACCTTGTCATACCACCGGGTCCTCCCTGAGTAAGTACCCAAATGATGCCGAAGGTATTAAAGTTCCACATAAATGTTAATGAAATAATTGCAGCTAAAACGGGTTTTAAAACGGGTAGAGTAATATGCCAAAATTGAGCCCACAATCCTGCGCCATCTATCTTACTTGCCTCATATAAGTCATTTGATATTGTTTGTAAACCAGCTAGAAGAAATATTGCTGCTTTAGATATTTCACCCCAAACTCCAGCAACAATAACTGCAGGAATTACATATTCGAAATTTGTTAACCAATTTATCGGAGTGTTGATCAATCCAAAATCATTAAGCAATATGTTAACTGCACCTGTATTCGGTTCATACATTTGTCTCCATAATATTCCTCTAATGATAGGAGGCGTTGCCCATGGAATTAAAATCAATACAGTGTAAAAAGCAATAAATTTAATTTTATTATTTAAAAGAAGGGCTAAGCCTAATCCGAGGGAAACCTGTAGTGCAGTAACAACCAATGTCCATATCATTCCAATTTTAAACGAATTCCAGAAATACTCATCATTAAATAATTGAACATAATTATCTAATCCATTGAATGAAATTGGATCACCAAGTCGATAATCTGTAAAACCTAAATAAATACCGCGTAACAATGGCAGAATAGAAAACACACTCACAAGAAGAATTACCGGGAACAACAATTGAATTTGTCCAATTTCCTTCTTGCTATAGATAGTATATCTTTTCTTCTTAAATAAATTCATTGTTAAATATAATTGAAACTAATTTTTAACCAAATCGGTACAAAGTTTTATTAATGAATTTTCAAAATCACTATGTGATTTCCCTGGATTGTTTCTTGCTGAAATTATAATAAGATCTGTATCTGGATCGATTATAAAAACAGAACCAGAAGCAGCACCGTGACCAAATGCAATATCACTAAGTCCATTACCTGATATCCTAGATGTTCCAATACCCCATTCTCTATCATCAGCATTTAATTTTTCAGGTAACATTTTCTCAAATGTTTTTTGTGAAAAAAAATCGTAGCCATTGTAAGTGCCTTTGTTAAGCAGCATTTGTCCTAATTTGGCTAAATCTAATGCGGTACAGTACAATCCGCCATACGTATTATCTGAATAAGCACTGCTTATACCAAGTGGGGAGAATATGTTTTCCTGAAATAAATATGGAACAGCTCTACCTGTGATTCTCTCAATTATTCTGCCAGCTAATGCATAACCAACTCGATGGTAAGAGAAAGATTTTCCAACATTTACAAATGGAAGAATCTGTGCAACTTGATTCTCTAAAGCTACATTCCAATCTGAAGCCCATTCACCAGCAAAGTCAAATCCACTTGTATGATTAAATAAATGCCGGATTGTAAGTTTATTGTTGCCATCAAATTCAATTAAATATTTACTGGCCGGATCATCAAGATTGATTAAACCTTGTTCAACAAACTGCATCATTAAAATGCCTGTCAGTAGTTTTGTAATTGATGCCATCCAGATTTTGGAATCTTTATTTATCGGTTTCCCATTTTCTTCTAATCCAAATGCCTCATAAAAAATAATTTTACCTTTGTGAACTATCAATGTTACATTCGGCGTCTCTCCAATTTCTACCCAATCAGCACATAGATTTCTTATTTTATTTAATTGTACTGCACTGTATGAATATCCCACTTGAATTGTATCGTTTATAGATGAAAAAGATCCTTTATCATTTTTTTTAGGTATAGATAAGGGATTAATTAAATTATTTTTCCCATCAAGATTTGATTTTAGTGTAATCCACCATTGCCTATCTCTAATTCGTGGTGAATCATAATTAACATAATGATGGTTGATCTCATTTAACCCAGCCAATAATATTGCAGCGTCTGGATTATGTTTAGGAAAATATTTTAAGCTTCCGAAGGAATATCTTTCTAAATTATCTGAATAGTGCTCCCACGCTTCATCAGAAATTCCATATTCATTTAACTTGTTAATTGTAACCGGAACATTATTGCTGTAATCATCAAATTCAACATTTGAACAGAATAATGTTACATAGCGTTTTATGATGAATCCAGCAGGGGTTATGCCTTCAATTACAGCACCATAACGACCAGGTTTATTAGCTGTTTTTACTTTATGATAATCTTCATCAAAGTAAGTTATATTTAGCAAAAAGTTTCCAATTTCATTTTCAACTCGTAATTCATTTTTCCAATGAAACTTTGGAAAATCCCCGACAGGAAAAACATAGCTGTCACAAACTAATTCCTCATCCATAAAAGCAAACAAGCGATACTTATTTATTCCGTTCCAATATATTGTATCAACTATTCTATCATCGACTTTAATAATAGAAATTGCGTCACCATTTGGTTGGAAATATCTTGGAATAATTATTTTTACTTTATAAGTAGACCCATCAAATTTTAATCTGCCTTCTGCAATCAATGTCTCTGAATTGTAGAGTTGAACTCTAGAATTAGAATATTTTTCCGATGTGCAGATATCCAATACTACATCACCTGTATTTATAAAGTTAATGGTAGAGTAAAATTCTTTTTGTTCATTTAGTTTCAAATAATTAAGTGCATCAGTATAAGTAAAAAGTCTATACCAAATTTCTTTTTCAGCTGTTTGTGCCTTGATTTTTATTTTTAATGATTTTTTTTCTGATAAATTGAATAATGGAACAGTCAAAACCATGTAACCAAAATTTGCTCCATTTGAATTTTGGTAAACTGTAGTAAATGATAGTTGTATTCCGTTCTTACCTAAAGCACTCCATTCCAAATCATTTTTTGTTGAGAAAGAAATTATATATTCATCATCAATAAATAAATCAAACCATTCATTTCCAAGATTATTTCCAAAACCACAATTCCATAAAAAATTAACTGAATCAGTATTAAGCGATGCAGGAATTTCTGAAGTAATCCATTCAACATAATTTTCACTGCCAGAAGTTCTCACAACATAAGCTGAATCTTTGTTAGAGCCACTTCGGTGAGATTGATAAGATGAATGGAAACCTGATACAATTGAGTAGTATCCATCAAACCAATTATTATTTGCATTTATTTTGAAGTGGAGCTTTGCAATAGCATCAATATTATTTTGTGAGTTTGCAGTTATAGCAAGTAATAGAAATATTACAGCAGTCGCTTTTAAAGAATAAAATATTTTATCACAAAACTCTTTCAATTTAGACTCTTGGTTAGTAACCAATTATAAACAGCAGGATTACCATATGTTCTTGTCCAGGCATCGTGAAACAGATCTGAATAAATTGTAAACAGTGGATTTCCTCCACAATTAATTAATGTAGTTACAACACTTTGTGCTTTATACAAAGGGATTATAGGATCATGCTGTCCATGAAATCCCCAGAACGGAATGTCTTTTATTATACACAAATCCCAGCCATCTTCAATCCTGAATGCTATTGGCATTATTGCAGCAAATCGATCTGGATATCTAATAGCCATATCAAGTGTTCCGATTCCTCCCATACTAAAGCCGGTTAAATAAATTCGGTTTGTGTCTACTGGATATCTAACAATTGCACTATCAATAAGTTTATTTAGCTTTAATTGGATTCCATCATTGTAGTACCACTCTGTTGATAAGGGACATTGAGGAGATATTACTATAAAAGGAAAATCGTTTTTCCCATCAAGGATTTTTGGCAGTCCATCACCTTTCACTCGCCATAATTCTTCACCACGTTCTCCTATACCGTGAAGTGAAATAATTAAAGGAAATTTTCCATCCTCAACTGCTGAGGAATCACGAGGAGTAAAAAGCAAATAGTTTAATGTCGAAGAATCGTAAATTTCCTGTTGTACTATCGGATCACTACCAAAATCAGGTTGGCCTAAAACATAATCTGCATATGCACCATTTGGCTGAGATGAGGCATGATTAAAAATAAGAACTCTGTGATTTGATTCATCTACAAGATAAATTCTACCTGCTTCGTCACCATAAACCCCGCGCAAATTTCCAACTCCATTTCGTGAGTAGTTTATCAAGTTTGTAGTAAAATCCGGTTGACCCAGAACACCATCAGCTGAGGCTCCGTTTACTTTTGAAGAGACAGAATCAAATCTTATAGCTCGCTTATTATCGTCTTCACATACCCAAAGATTGTCTTCTTTATCTAGATAAACTCCCATTGGTCTGTTCATCTTAGTTGAAGATAAGCCGCTTGTTCCAGTATTAAAATCAGGCTGACCCAGAACAAAATCAGCATTTGCACCATTCGTTAATGTAGAAGCATTATCAAATCTTAACACCCTATGATTTAATCTATCAGTAACCCATAATCTATCATTTCCGTCAACAAATATTCCAACCGGACCTTTCATTTTATTTATACTGGTTCCGGGAGTATTTACTGTAAATCCGGGTTGTCCCAAAACTACATCTGCCGATGAACCAGTAGGTTTTGATGAAGCGTTTTCGAACTTTAAAATTCTGTTGTTTAAATAATCACTTACCCAAAGATTCCCTGAGCTATCAACAAATACTCTTAATGGATCATTGAATTTTGAAGCCGATAATCCGCTGGTGGAAGTATTAAAATCTAACTGTCCAAAAACCACTTCTGCTGAGGAACCATTCATCATTTTATCTTCAGAACCCCACCTAAGTACTCGGTTATTATATCGATCAGCAACAAATAATTTTCCAGTGAGTGGATCAACCGCAACTCCTGAAGGAGCATATAATTTGTTTGATGTTGTACCTGATGTTCCCGAGGTAAAATCTGATTGTCCGATTACTCCACTAGCGGGCATATTGTTTATAAGTGGTGATTGAGCTGCTGTGATTATTGTAAATAAAACAAAATAAATCAGAAAGCACATTTTTGTTTTGAGTTGATAAAAAAGTTTCATTTCACAATCCTTATTTTATCAGGCACATTTTTTTTGACTCAATTCCAGTTCTTGTGCGAAGAGTATAGATGTAAATCCCACTTGAATAATTTTCGGCACTAAACTTAATTGAATAAATAGTATTTGCAGTTGCTATTTCATCAAATAACACTGCAACTTTTTGACCTAACAGATTATACACTTCTAATTTTACATTTCCTGTTATTCGTACTGAGAATGAAATACTGGTTGCAGGGTTAAACGGGTTAGGATAATTTTGTCCAAGCGTTAAACCTTGAGGAGTAGCTACAGAGTGGATTTCATCTAATGCAGTCAGAGTTGAGACATCAAATCGTGTTACACGATTATTATCAAAATCAGTTACCCAAATATTGCCGTTATAAGAATCAACAAATACAGATTGCGGATAATTAAAATTACTTGCTGTCGGTGTGATGAGCAGGTTTTTGTTTTGATTTGATTGTGCAATTATAAAAATTGTGCTCATCCAGAATATTAACAAAAGGATATATCTAAATTTGAAATAACGCATAGGCTATTAATAAAAATAATTTTAATATGTTCTGCAGCTTGAGTGCATGTTTAATTAATAAAAAGGTTGTTTCCAATATTTAACCGGAAACAACCGTAAAAATAATTCTATCCTGATACTATTTCATCAAAATCATCTTCTTAGTTTCGTTGAATTGAGATGTTTGAATAGAATAGAAATAAATACCACTTGATAAATTTGAAGCATCAAAACTGATTTCATGCAATCCTTCATCCTTTAACTCATTAACCAATACTGCGATTTCCTGACCGAGTGTATTCATAATGGCTACTCTTACATTTGTTCTATCTTTTAGTATGTATCCTATTTTGGTAGTAGGGTTAAATGGATTTGGGTAATTTTGAAGCAACGAAAAGTTATCCAAGCTTACTACATCAACTTCAATTTCTTTAGAATATTCATATTGACCACTATAATCAATTTGTTTTAATCTATAAGAATATTTACCGGCAGATAGATTTTTATCTGAGAAAGTATAATCCTGCTGCACAGTTGTTGTTCCAAATCCCTTAACAAACCCAATAGTAACAAATTCTGAATTTGAAAAACTCCTTTGAATTTCAAAACCGCTATTGTTTAATTCAGTTGCGGTACTCCAGTTTAATGTTACTTGCAGATTTTGCGAAACAACATTGAACGAAGATAATTCAACAGGAAGTGGAGAAACATCATATCTGAGAACTCGATGACTATAGGTATCCGGGATCCAAATATGATTGTTAGCATTATCAACAAATATTGTTGAAGGATAATTAACACCTGTCGCAGAAGTGACCCCTCCGGTAGTAACAAAATCCGGCTGTCCTAAAACATAATCAGCATCGGCACCATTTGGTTTTGTAGCAGCATCAGAAAAAACTATAACTCTACTATTACCTTCATCACCAACATATAGTCGGCCTGCACCATCCATAAACATTCCACGTGGTCCATCAAATTTTGATTGAGATAATCCAGATGATGAGCTGTTAAAATCTGTTTGTCCTAAAACTCCGTTTGCTGGAGAGCCATTTGATAAACCTGCTGCACTATCAAATCTTAATACACGGCTATTATAACGATCGGCAACCCATAGCTTTCCTGTTACATCTACGAAAACACCCCATGGAGCATCAAATTTTGAAGCAGTTGTTCCTGAGGAACTTGAAGTAAAATCAACTTGACCTAAAACTCCATCAGCGTCACTTCCATTGGGTTTTCCTGAAGCATTATTAAACCTTAGAACTCTATTATTGTCTTTATCACAAACCCATAAGTTGCCACTACCATCTACAAAAACACTTGTTGGGGCACTTAGCAGCCCAGCTGTTGTCCCAGAAGTATTTGAAATAAAATTTGGTTGTCCTAAAACACCATCTGCATTTGCTCCGGTATTTTTTGTTGAAGCATTATCGAATCTTAAGACACGATGGTTGTCTCTGTCAGCAACCCATAACGTACCATTTACATCAACATAAACACTATTTGGATTATTCATAGTAGCAGCTGAAATCCCACCGGTATTTGCCGTTCTTGTGACAAAATCAGATTGGCCTAAAACTACTTCAGCTGGCGATCCATCAATCAGCTTATCTGCAGAACTCCACCGTAAAACTCTTCTGTTATCTCTATCAGCTACAAATAACTTTCCAGTAGTCGGATCAATTGCTACTGAGAAAGGCTCAGCCAAAGTTGTTGTTGAAGGGGGAGCATAATTTGTATTTGTAACGAAGTCAGTTGTACCTAACACGCCATTAGCTGGCATAAAGTTAGTTAATGGGACTTGAGGAAATATTGACAAACTGAGTATTGTCAATAGAAATATCAATCCGAAAAACATCCTAATATTTTTCATATCGCCTTCCATAAAAAGTTAATATTAAATTTTATTATTTAGCTAGCAGCACTGTGAACTATTAACATTAACCTCCTTTCAATATCGGAACTCATTAAGTAGTAATGAGTTCCTAAATTATTTTTAGTTTAAAAGATATTCTCGTCTTCTATTATTTAATCAGCATCATTTTTTTACTAAGATTTATTCCCTTAGCAGTCAATTGATAAAAATATACACCTGTTGTTAGCTTTGAAGCATCAAACTTAATATTTGTTGAGCCTGCTGATAGCTCCCTATTAACGAGCATAGCAACCTTCTGCCCAATAGAATTGAAAACCTCAAGAGTCACAAAAGTATTTTCTTTAAGCTCAATCAAAATATTAGTGGACGGATTAAATGGATTTGGATAATTCTGAGATAAGTAAATTCTTTCAGGTAAATATGTATAATCATCATCAACTGAGGAAACAAGATCATTAGAATAAATTGTAAGTCCGTCTGCCTTTTCAGAAACATAAACATATTTACCATTTACTGCTAATCCTCTGGATTGTGGTACGTCATCATAATATCCATCTTCAACAGGTGCAGAAGGATTAGTGATATTTATGGCTCTAACCCCGGTTCCTTCTGATGCAACATAACAATAATTTCCTTCAACTTCAGCCATATAACCGTAACCGCCAGTATATATTTGTGCGGAAAGTGTAGGTGAGTTTAAATCTAAAATATTAAATATTTTTAAACTGTCTCCATCGGGCACATAAGCATAATTACCACTTATCGCAAAACCCTCATTGCCGGTACTTAAAGAACCAGTTGTTCCTTTTTTAATAGGACTAAGCGGATTTGTTAAATCATAGAACGTAATTTGTCCATAATCAGTTATACCTGCTATACTACCATTTACCTCTACATTCTCACCATAAACTTCAGAACCTGTATATCCAACAATAACTGGATTTGAAGAATTGGAAATATCTATGATTCCCATGCCGCTATCACTTGCAGCAACATAAACCACTGATCCATTTATAGTTATGCCACGTGCTCTTGGAGTTTGCAGCGTTTTGATCTTAAAAGGATTTGCCGGATCAGATACATCAACAACATATACTCCAGAATCTCTTGCAGCTACATAAGCGTAATTACCACTTACAACAACTTCTCTTGAATCACCACCAAGATTAGCTGTCCCAAGCAAAGACACATTTGATGGATTCTGAACGTCAAGTATTCTTAATCCTGCACTTCCATATGCAACGTACACTTTCCCGTTGTCATAAAATGGCATAAAAGCTGACCCGGTTGCTGCAGGAACTGCAGCCAGAAATGAGGTTGTGGACGGGGCTGAAGGATTAGAAACGTTTATTGCACTAATACCTGGAGCAGGATTTCTGTTGGCAACAAAAATATGCCCGGTGGGTGTTCCTCCTATTGTTATAGCTCCGTAATAAAGAGAAGCAGCTCTCCCTGCTGTTAGTATAGTAGTTACATAAACAGGTGAAGCCGGATTAACAACATTATAAATTGCTACTCCTGCATCTCCTATAGCGACGTATGCATAATTTCCATCAAAGATAATTCTTGCAGTTCTGTAACCTGATGGTATGTTTACGACATTTACCGGATTTGAAGGGTTAGTAACATTAACAACTGCAAAACCAGCATCATAATTACAAACATAAGCATAGCCGGATCTTACATTTAAGTATTGATGATAGCCTCCATAACCATCTATTCTTCCGACATATATTGGTGATGCTGGGTTTGAAATATCAACGATGTGACTTCGCGATCCAGCAGCTATATATGCATATTGACCCGAGATAACAACACTTTCACAATACTCTAAACTATCAATAGAAGTAACCAGTAATGGACTTGTAGGATTTGAGATATTATAAATTTTAAATCCAGCGCCGCCAGCTGCAACGTAAGCATAAGCTCCACTTGTGGCTATTCCTTCACAAGTTGTTCCAGGGGCAACTTCAACATCCGCAACGAGCGAAGGAACGGTTGGATTCTGGACATTTATTAACCACATTTTACTACCACCGCTAGCCACTATATGTTGAGTTCCATTAATTGAAGTACGCACTAAATCCTCAACTATGTCGGATAGTATCACACTACCAATTTTAACAGGAGACTGCGGATCAGAAAAAGTTGCGATTTGCATTTTATTTCCGAGGCCGTAAAAAACAAGTGAGCCTGCTGCAAAAACAGCTTTTGATTCACCCTCACCTCTTCCGAAATTTCCCAGGAGAGTCATATTCTGAGATACTTGGGCAATGGTGGTTTGATTACAAAGCACCAAGGACACAAGTAGTAAGAAAAATAATTTAATTGTTTTCATACATAGCTCCTTTATTATTTAAGAAAATTATAAAATTCAGCTTGAAATCTCGCTTTCAATAATATTGTGAGACATCATAAACTCTTCAACTTCAACTTTTTTAGGAGCAGAATTTTGAGCACCTATGCGAGTAACGGATATAGAAGCTGCTCCATTAGCCATTCTGGCCGCCATATCAATAGGTATTCCTTCCGCTAAAAAAGCAGCTAGTGAACCACTAAAAACATCTCCTGCACCGGTTGTATCGACTGATGTAACTTTATAAGCAGGAACTAATACGGATTGATTTATTGATCCGGCAAAATATCCCTTGGAACCCATTGTAATAAAAACATTCTTTATTCCATACTCGAAAAATTTGTTTACGATCTTTGTTAAGCATTCTGTATCAGTAGCTTTGATTCCTGTAAGCATTTCTGCTTCAACAATATTTGGAGTTATAATATCAATATTCGTTAGGAGATCAGTATCAAGTTTTTGAGCTGGAGCCGGATTTAGGATTACTGTTGCGCCATTTTGTTTTGCGATGTTTATTGCTGCCTTTACAGTTTCTACCGGAGATTCTAACTGAACTAGAAGAATATCGGCTGATAACAATTCTGCTTTGACTTTCTCTATATCTTCAACACTTAAAGCAGCATTCGCTCCTGAAGCAACAACGATACTATTTTCTGCACTATCATCAACTACGATAAATGCAACTCCTGTAGCTAATTGACTATCACGAAAAATGAATCTGGTATCAATATGTTCATCATTAAGTTTTTTAATGGCCTCCTGACCAAACAAATCATTACCTACGCGGGCAATAAAACTTACATCTGCACCAAGTCTTGCAGCAGCAATAGCCTGATTTGCTCCTTTGCCACCACCACCTGTGGAAAAAGGTCCGCCAATCACCGTTTCCCCGGGACTTGGTATTTTTTTTGTCTTGATAGTCATATCAACATTATAACTACCTAAAACTACAACTTTATTTTTCATAATATTATAATTTGAGCTAAACTTATTATTTTAGATTAAATTACTTTTTCAACGAAAGATTACCTTTTATTAAAAAGAAAATCCCAGTGAAAAAGTGTGAACTTGTGTAAGCTCACCAAAATCAACATATGCATAATTAATTGTCCCTCTAGTTGAACCGATTGGATAATTTATACCCGCTCCGAAAGTAAACCTTTGTACATCATAGTTAAGTTTATAGCCAGCTCTTAAAAAGAACATTTTATCAAAAGCATAACTAATTCCAAAATGAAATTTCTCCTTCCCATCATTTGGATGATTACTTTCAAAAATTGCAGTTAATAAGTGTTGGCTTCCAGGTTCATCTAAAAAATCCATTGCAATTCCAGCCCGAAAATCTAACGGCATTCTAACGTAATCAGATTCAGTCTGATATTCTTCGCTCCAACCTCCGAATCTTGAATCTGGTCCGAAATTTCTTGCAGTTATTGCAATACGTAAACTTCTAAAACCAGTATAATATAAAGTACCAATATCCAGAGACCAATTGTTCATTGAGAGTTCAGCAATATGCTGTTCCATATATCTTACACTGCCGCCGACAGATAAATTTTCGGTTATCTTTTTTGCATAAGTGAACCCAACAACAAAATCATTAGCAGAAAAAGTATTGCCAGTTATTAAAGCCGAGGTTCCACCACTGCTTGATGGTGCATTAATGGTTTCAGGAATATCTCCGTAATCGAGCATTGCAAGACTTACGCCCACAACACCATAATCCCCAAGTCTGTAACCGGCAGCAAAAGATTGATAATTAATATCCGCAATCCACTTTAGTACATTAATCTGAACATCAAAATATTCTATATCGGAAAGTGATGCCGGATTACCAAAAACAGAATTTGCATCTCCTTCAGAAACAGCGGTAAATGCGCCACCTAATGCTGCTTGTCTGGAATCACCGTTTATCTTTAAAAACTGCCATCCTGATTGTCCTGCTCGTTCAATATCATTTTCGGCTATTCCTGATTGAGCATAAATTTTAATAGTAAATAAACAAACGCACAAGAATATTAGTACTGAACTTTTATTTGATATTTTCATTACAATCTCTCCATTACTTCACTATTGCAAATTTGCCGATAAATGATTCTCCTTCGTGCCCGGCAACTAAGGATTCTACTCTAAATAAATATATACCTGGAGCAACTCCTAAAGTCCATTTACTCAACTGATAATCTGCACGCTTGATACTTCCCCATGCTTCAGAACCGCTACCATCATCATGATAGATTTCTTGAACCAGATCCCCGGTAAGAGTATAGATTTTTATTTTGCATATAGCTGGAATGCCGATAAACTCCATACGATATTGCTCACCTTTACCAGTCAAATTACTATGTTGACGAAAAGGATTTGGAACAACGAAAACATTTTTAGGAAATTCATTATTTGGAGCTCTTAATGGATATATCGGAAATCTTGTATTATTTACTTTTCCACTTTCATTTCCATCTTGATCATAGGAGGTAACACAATAGTAGTTACCTACACCGAAGGGTAAATCCTTGTCAACAAATCTAACAAAGCCATCAACAATATTTACAGAATCTTTATTAATATCTTTAGCAAGAACCCAGGGACCAATTGTAAAATAGTTAGACCGATAGACTCTGTAACCTGCAAAATCATTTATACCTAAAATTGGATCAGTATAAGTTGGTGAAATCGGAGGCCAATCAATAAATATTTGACCAGGTTCAGTTGTTATTCTAAGACTGTTCTCACCATCTGTTGGTGTTGGTGGTGGATGAACTGTCGGCAAATAGTTATTAAGAAAAAGATTCCTTGCCCTCCGAACATTTGCAAGCAATGTATCTCTGGAGGCTGTTGCCATTAAATCTATATTCGAGACTCCGCCTTCTACAATTTTAGCTCTATCCATTTCCCCCATCACTTCTGCAAAAACGAGTTTGACTGATGCAAAAGGTGTAAGTGTTAAAGGACCAACGCTGACTAAAAACTCAGGGCACCGTTCGAACTTATTTCCTCCTTCTACACCAAATACTCTTGCTGAATCCCAGGACATTCTTGGCTGCTGGTGAGTCATTACTTCTTTTACTCTGGCATGAGAAGATGATCCTTGTATGAACATTTGATCAACAAAATCAGCTCCTTCAGTAAGTCCTTGCCCTGTATGTTCCAGAATATTCTGAAAAATATTAGCTCCAGCAGAGTCCAAAACAACAACTGTAAAATATCCAGGGGCATCAAGTTCATGTTCACGAACACCTTGTTGGTAAATATCCCTGGCATCACCGATATCACCGCGTTCTGGCCCAACTCCAAAATTGTAAACAATGGGTGTCTCATCCTGAAAATTAAAAGATTGATGATCGTAGAAATAAAATATCTTTTCTATTGGATCCCATCCGTACTTCTCATCCCCTCTACTGCCAGATCGTTGTGTCATTCTTAATCCATAACGCATTCCAAAATACATAGAATCAACTGATGTTAGTTCATTGTTAGTTATGGTCACTTCATGTATTATGAAATCACTTAAGCCCGGATAACTCCAAACAAGACTTCTTCTACCAATATCTACATTTAATCCATTAACATGATGTGCACCAGAAACAATTTCTTCTCCAGCTAATCCAATGTTAGCAAGATTATAGTTTTTTGTAAGGGTAGCTTCTTCGATAGGAAATATATCCTGCCCCGAAGGAAAAAATCTGGAGTTAATAGTATAAGATGATGCTACATTCTGTCTGATACCGTAAATGGCATACCCAACTGCCTCAGCATAGTTTAATGCATCACTTACATCTGTTGCTTTAGAATAACCCGGAAAATCAATTGTGTGAAATCCGTTTTGTGTCTCAGTTGGATCTCCATATTGAAGCGAGTTCCAAACAGTTGCCCAAAGTCTACCGCGTTTCAATGTTTGTTTACCCCAGGTAACCTGTGCTTCAACCGAGCTTGCAATCAGAACAATTAATAAAGAAACTAATAATAGATTTTTCATATTCATTTCTTAATTCTTATTAAAACTTAAAAGCTAATTGGAAATATATTTTTCTTGGAGGAACTTCATAAGAATACCATTCCCAGATGTTTGGTTCGGGAAAATCATAAGTTTTTGGCAATCTTTCATTATCAGGTAGATTAGGATTTTCAAGATAGCGTTTCAGATCATCACCATAAAGTAGTCTTAAGAATTTTAAGTTGAGGAGATTTTTAATATCTACACTAACTTCTAACTCAGTTCCAAAGACTTCAAATCCTTTTGAAATATTTAAATCTATCTGATAATAATTAAACCAAGTCATATTATTTGGTTCTGTTGAGATATCTCCAGGAGCATGATATGTGTATGGGTCGCCGCTTCTCCACCAAAAATTCATAAAAACATTAAAATTGCTAAATGGTTTTATACCGAAGATGTCTGGACCTTCATTTTTGTCAATAAATAAATTCACCCATCCTTTTATCCTATGATAATTACCCCAAGCACCATTTTCTTGACGTAGACCTTTCGGAACATCTATACTCTGTGAACCTGGCTCATATAATCTACTGTATCCCACTTCACCATTAAAAGACCAATAGACTTCATGACTTAATCCAAAATTAACTATTCCATCAAATCTTGAATCAATTTTGGTTTCAATTCCTCTGACGTCAGAATACCCTGAGTTACTTACCATTAAAGCCTTTGTAGCTGTATAAGTTGCAGCGTACACTCCTGTAATTACATCAGCTTCACGGGAACCATCTTTGTAATATCCTGTTAAATCTAATTTAAGTACATCGGCAATGTTATAATCCACTCCTAATTCGTACTGTATTGTTTTTTCATATCCTAATTTTGGATTTCCATAATAGCCTTGCCACTCATCCATATAAGTAGTTTGTTTTGCATAGGGATTTAGGACACTATCCCAGGCAGTTGTATAATTAACAAATGGAAAGCCAAACATCTTCGTCCAAGAAGGTCGTTGATAAAAATGTCCATATACAAAATGCAATACTGCTCTATCACTAATTGGATGAGAGATGCCAAGACGTGGTGCAACTGCCACTTGTAATTTTGTTCGTTCTCTTTCTGGTGTTCCCGGAATTCCTAATGGTGCACCTGGGTCGTGACCTGGAGTCCCAACTTGAAATGCCAATGGATCAAACATATTTTTTGGTGCATTTCGGTTTTGATTAAAGAAATCAGCCCTCAATCCAACATTTACTACTAATCCAGGAAATTCGATTTTATCTTGGATATAAATATTACCCTCATATGGATTACCGTCGAACACATTCATTAGGTTTACTCTATTGCTTTTAGATTCTGCTGTATAGTTCTCGTAATAAAAATTAAAAACTTTAAACGTGAAGCCTGTTTTCAAACTATGAATTTTAGTTATTTGATTAGTGAAATCAGCTTTTAACTGAAATGATTCTGTATTGATTTTTGTCCAGGTGTGATAGTAAGCTTGTAAAGTATACCTTGGATGCATGGATACTACATCTGGCAACCAGAGAGAATCTGGAACTCGATTTTCTCTATCTGATCGATCTAAATAATCCTTTAAATAGCTAAATGTTAAATCATAAAAAGACTGACTATTGACTACATGTGTTGCTTTTCCATAAAATTGATACCATCGCCTTAATTCAGGCCATTGTCTGAATGGAGCTCCAAATAAATTATATTTTGCTCTTGCATATTGTTCATCAATCCTCATTGGTGCTAGCCAACCAGCTTCTTGTCCCATCTCAGAAGTATTTAAATTTGATGATGTATAATCCGCACTCTCATATCCTCCAACAAATCCTCCGATACGGATTTTGAATTCCGGAGAAAACTTATAATTGAAATAACCCTGTATATTAAATTCCGGATTGTATGGTATTGCCTGAGGAAATATTCCAACGCCCTGCTTGAATCTGCCTGAAGCAAGAAAACTTAAATCTTCTGTTAGTGAACCATAAAAAGTACCTTCATATTCATATTCTGGTCGTTCAGCATACTTACCCAAAGCATCATTAGGTGTAGTCTGCTCCCTCCATGCGTTTAGGAGTGAGTCTGGATTCTTTTGGTAAAAACGACTATTCTCATCTTGTGATTGCTGAGTCCAATAATCTATACCAGTACTTTTATAATCATTATTCTCTGTGCTATACATGTTCCTGCCAAAATGATATACGCCTGCCGGTCGCATTCTGGTAATTAAAGTTCCATGAATTCCTTTAGGTGCTTCCTTTGAGATGATATTAACAACAGCTGATCGACCTTCTCCATATTCAGCATTGTATCCCCCTGTCAAGACAGAGATTTGTTCAATTGTTGATGTATTAAATCCTGTGTAGTTATCAGAAACCAAGCCGCTATTAACTGAGAGATTATCAACCATTACTACAGCCTGAACATTTGAACTTCCCCGGATATATCCTTTAGTTGATCCTCGCTGCCAAGCAAGATTTGAATTATCTTCAATAATTCCAGGCAATCTGATGAGTGCATCCTGAATTGATTTTGTGCCAGACTTTTCCAAAATATTACCAGTTACAATTTGTTCACTCGCTGTAAGATCCTTATCAATTACGGGTCGTTCTGCAACAATCAAAACGCCTTCGACTTCGATTAATGTAGTTTCAAGAATAAAATCTACCGTTGTGGTTCTATCAATAATTACAGAAACATTACTCTTTGTAATCCTTGCATATCCCACCATTGATACAGTGATGGTATACGAGCCTGGAGGGATATTTAAGATATAATAGTCACCATTTATATCAGTAGAAGCACCTGTACTCAATTCTTGTATATAAATATTTGCACCCACCAATGGTTCTCCGTTATTTTTATCCGTAACTCTACCAGCAATTTTACCAGTATTACTTGCGAAACATATAACTGGAGACATTATTGCAATAAAAAAAAGTGATAAGAATTTAATTTTATTTTTCTTTGTAAATTTATTCACGTTAAATTCCTTCGATTAAACCATAGCTGATTTTAATAAATCGTGATTTGAATCTGTCTATATATTGGAAACAATATGTGCCACTGAATTACGAATATTCAATTTTGGTTCTAGCAAAATTCTTCTACATTCATCACCAGGATTTTTAATCCTATTATATAGCATAGCTACAGCCATTTCGGCTATCTTTAGAATAGGCTGTTCGATTGCTGATAGAGCTGGAGACAAGTATGGTGCAAAAACAGGATCATCAAATGTAATAAGAGAAAGATCTTGGGGAATCCTAATATTACTTTCTCTACACGCCTCGAGTGTACCTAAAGCAATCAAATCACCAGCAGTAAATATTGCAGTAGGAGGGACAGAAAGACCTAAGAGAGATTTTGTCTTTAAGTAGCCATTGAATGCTCTAAAATCATCACCAACAATTAATTGATCATCAATAGTAATACCAGCTTTTTGCAAAGCAATTTTGTATCCCTGCAATCGGGTCTCGTTTGCATAAGTTTCAGACAATCCCTGAATAAAAGCGATTCGCGAATGACCTTCTTTTATCAGATAATTAATAGCTAATAAAGACCCTTTGACATTATCAACACTAACGGAATCAACATTCAAATCATCAAAACAACGATCCACCAGTACTATAGGTATTTCTAAGTCTTTAATCCTATTGATATGATTATAATCCTGACCAACTGGCGCAATAATAAATCCATCAACACGTTTTTCAAGAAGGCTTTTAATTCCAGAAATTTCAATATTTAAATCTTCATCAGAATCATATACAATAAAATTATATCCTTTTTTTCGTAATTCAGTAGCAAGATTTTTTACTACTTCAGAGAAGAAGGGATTAGAAATATCTGGAACAACGATGCCAATCTCACTAGTTTTCTGCTGGCGAAGCCCTCTCGCTAAGGCATTAACTCTATAGCCTAAATCCTTTGCAACAGATTTTATTCTGGCCGTTGTTTCATCACTTATTTTGTATTTTTTAGAATCATCGTGCAAGACACGCGAAACTGTGGAAATGGACACACCGGTCTTTTTTGCAATATCTTTCAAAGTATATGACATATATAATCTCTAGTAATGCAAAGCATTGTTTTAATATTTATTGAAATTATTAAATGTATTATCATATTTTATGCAATCCTTTGCACAACATATAAAAATTTCATACCTATGTCAAGTATGATGAAAAATTTAAATCAGAAAACTTGGAATTGAAATATTTTCAGTTAATAAACAAATATGAAGCTAAAGTTATATTGAACAATATTCTTACTGGTATAAATTACTTCTTAGTTGAAAAAGTTTAATTAAAAAAAGAAAGAGACTCCAAATAATTAATAATTTTGTAATAACAAAAAAAAACAAAAACAATTAAAAGGAGTCTCAAGGTGAAAATTAAGG
>Ga0208462_1000185_pt1 | contig 83909 bp, 87 predicted proteins | sample AD_SCU001_MetaG_FD_184452 | JGI IMG/M metagenome (GOLD analysis project Ga0208462, IMG submission 184452) | Active sludge microbial communities of municipal wastewater-treating anaerobic digesters from China - AD_SCU001_MetaG (SPAdes) (version 2) | ecosystem: Engineered > Bioreactor > Anaerobic...
GGGCATGTCTCTCCCGGATACATCGGGGAGGATGTCCTGGGTCTGTGAGGGTATCTTCTGGAACCAGGGGAAAAATTTATCCCCTGGAACCTCCTTTCCACCTTCGGGTGATCTATCATTCCTGAATCGATCTATTGTGAACACTGTGGGCAAGAATTCTCGCCGAAACAGGAAGACGCGCGCGGCAACGTGCGATTTTGCAGCGCTGAGTGCCAGGTGGCAGCAGGGGAGCAGGACCCCGGCCGGAGGGGACGCCACTCGGAGAAGTTCCTGGTCTCCGGTCAGTCACCCTGGAGCAGGTAACCCGGCACTACGAGCGATCTCTCTTCATGAGGTCGGGTGTGGCGGTGCAAAGGGCATGCACTGCTGGAGAGTGGGAACCCCGGTACGCCTGCCGGGAGCCTCCGGGAAACGCCCCTCTCCCCGTTCGATCCCCACGTCGGCACTGCCTCCCGCGAGATAAACCGGTGATGCAGGTGATCGCCCCTTCCTGGCCCGGGTGCTGATCCCGGCGCCAGACCGGGCGGGACGACGACCCCCGGCAGCCCGTTCACCCTTTCCGGCCGGATCGAGGCCGAGATTGCCGCGGCCCGCGCAAAGACCGGGACGATGCGGCAATCCATCCTCGCCCGGGCATTCTCCGGCACTCTGGTCCCCGCCGGGGCGGAACTCGCCCGGCGAGAGGGGCGGGGGTACGGGCCGGCGGCGGTTCTCCTTAGGCAGACACGCCTGGAGAAGAAAGGGGGGAGGAGAGGGGGCCGGCCGGGCACTCAGTAGCGAGTATCGGGGTACGGGCATTCCTCTCATGCTTTTCTTGGGTATGGGGGAGCGAGAGGGATACCCGGCATTCTCTGGATTGAATGTTCGGAGTTATGCAATACAACGACAGGACTCGAACCTGTGACATGCTGGCAAACAACCAGCCTGTCTACTGAATAAGAAACCAGAGGAGATAACCGGAAAATAACAGAGCGCCGCCAACAGGACTCGAACCTGTGACATGCTGGTTAACAGCCAGCCACTCTACCAACTGAGTTATGGCGGCACTGGAATAAGTGCTCTATAATGTCTCGTCTGAACCGTATTAAAGATTACGGGAATTCTCCTCCTGGACGGTCACGAGAAGGCCGATCAGTTCGCCGATCTCGGCATCGAGGCCGGAAAGGAGGTCGGCCGCGAGCGCGGTCGCCACGGCGCCCGCCGGCGATGCCCGGATATATCCTTCCTGCTCGAGGATCCGCAGCGAATAGCGGACCCGGTGGTAGGGGAGGTCGAGGATCTCGGAGAGCTTCATGATGCCGATGGGCTGGTGCTCCACGACCGCCCGTATCACCTCAAGGTGCCGTGAGGCAAGTTCGATCTCAGATTTCAACTTCTTCAGCATATCCGCCTGCCGATGTACCATCATTCGCGCATGTTACGGCTGCTCGTGCAGCCAGGCCTTCGTCAGGGTGTAGCGCTTCCAGAACGATACGGAGAACGCCGCCCCGATGGCGAGGAGGATAACCCCGATCACGAGACCCGGGGCCCCCTCGGGTGCAAACCGGAGGAGGACAAAGGCGGCCATGGCGAAACAGAGGATGACGATGTTCAGCATGACCGTCAGCATGACGAACCTGCCCTTGAAGGCCTGTTTGGTTGCCTCATCCATCATTCATACTTCAACGCGGGGGTAAAAGTACTTGTGGTTTCAACGAAAGAGGTGGGAGAATGAATGGTCTGGATTCTGTTATCCGGGATGCCGGGGCGGCAGCATACGCGGCTTACGGCTCGTCGGCGGATGCCAACGTGCGCTACCTGACCCGGTTCCGCACGACCGACCCCGTGATCTACGTGGCAAAGCCCGGCGAGCGGGGGATGATCGTCGTCCCCCAGATGGAGCACGAGCGAGCGGTCCGGGAATCGATCGCCGCGGTCGCCACCCGCGCCGATGCCGGTTACCTCGAGTACATCAAGGCCGGGGAATCGCGCTGGCGGGCGACCGCCCACGTGATTGCGGACCTTGCCGGCGGCCCCGTCCTGGTCCCGGCGACCTTCCCGCTCGCCCTCGCCCGGGAACTCGAGACGTTCCATCCGGTCGTCCTCGACGGTGCCGGCTCCGTCGAGGGGATGCGAGCGGTCAAGACACCGGAGGAGATCGAGCGCATCCGCTCCGTCCAGCGGGCCGCCGAGGCCGCTATAGACCGGGGAGTCACGCTCATCCGCTCCTCCGCTCCCCGGGCTGGCGTCCTCTGCCGGGATGGCGCCCCCCTCACGTCTGAGGCCGTCCGCACGGCGATGCATACCGTCCTCCTCGCCCACGGGTGCCGGGGAGTCGACACCATCGTCTCCTGCGGCCCCGAGACCGCCCTCCCGCACAACACAGGCTCCGGCCCGCTCCTTGAGAACGAACCGATCGTCATCGACATCTTCCCCCGGGACGAACTCTCCGGCTACTACGCCGACATGACCCGGACGGTCGTGAAGGGCGAACCCTCGCCCGAGATCCGGGAGATGTACGACGCCGTCCGCGACGCTAAAACCCTCGCCGCAGCAGAAGTCCGGGCCGGGGCCGCCGGCGCGGACCTCTACAACGCGGTGGTCGAGTTCTTCCGCGACCGCGGCTACGAGAGCGATACGCGCGGGTTCATCCACAGCCTCGGCCACGGCGTCGGCCTTGAGGTGCACGAAGAGCCGTCGCTCGGGCCCCGGGGAGGAGCGCTCGCTGTCGGAAACGTCGTCACCATCGAGCCCGGACTCTACTACCCGGGCATCGGCGGCGTCCGCCTGGAGGATATGGGCGCGGTGACGGAGACCGACTTCGACCGGTTCACCCAATACGAAGAGGAACTCACCTTATGATCATGGATGATGTTGTCTACGACGCCTACCGCGAAGCCGGGGCGCTGGCACGAAAGGTGCTCCACCAGGGCGCGGGGCTCGTGAAGGAGGGGGCAGGCCTCCTTGAGATGGTTGAAGCCACAGAGGCTATGGTGATGGAGGAGGGGGCGCTCCTTGCCTTCCCCCTCAACGTCTCCTTCAACGAGGCCGCGGCCCACGATACCGCGATGCCCGGTGACGAACGGGTCTTCTCGCGGGGCGACCTCATCAAGGTCGACCTTGGTGTCCTGATAGACGGCTACATCGCCGACACCGCCATGACCGTCGACCTCGGCGACCACGCGCCCCTCGTCGAGGCCTCCGCGGGAGCCCTCGAGGCGGCGATCGCTGCCGTCCGTCCGGGGGTCGCCGCCGGGGAGCTCGGGGCGATCATCCAGGCGACGATCGAGGAGCGCGGCTACAGACCGGTGGCGAACCTCACCGGGCACGGCCTCGACCGCTACAACCTCCATGCCAGGCCCACCATACCGAACGTCGCGATGAGCGGCGGGGCCGTCATCGAGGAAGGGATGGTCTTTGCCATCGAGCCCTTCGCGACCACCGGATCGGGGAGGATCAGCGAGGCGGCGCGCGTGGAGATCTACCGGCAGATCGCAGCCCGTCCCGCACGCCTGCCGTCGGCAAAGAGGATCCTTGAAGTGGCACGGCCGCGGCGCGGCCTCCCCTTCGCCCGCCGCTGGGTCCCGGGCGACAAAGTCGAGATAGGGCTTGCGACGCTCGTACGCACCGGAATCCTTCACCCCTTCCCTGTGCTGCACGATATCCCGGACTCCTTCGTCTCGCAGGCGGAACATACCCTGATCGTCACGGCCGACGGATGCGAGGTCACCACCCGGTGAGTTATGCTTATTGATACCGCGCGCCAATATGTCTGCTCATAGACATGACCACCGAAACGGGTACGCGTGATGTCCTCGTCGTCATGGAACTCCTCCTCACCGCGGAGATATTCAACCGGAACGAGGCTCTCGACATCAACGACCTCCACCCGCGCTACCGGGAGTTCTTCGGCGCCGGGAGCGGCGGGAGCACCGAGGTGAAGCGTCCCCTGGTCGTGAGCGAGGGGGCGATCAAGAAGACGCTCGGCATCCCGGATGCCGTCTGCCAGGCAGTTCGCGCAAACCCGTTCGTCGGCTACGACGAGTTCGGGCAGCGCCTGAGCCTCCCTTCGCTCGATGCAGCGGCTGGATGGTTCCTCAAGAAAAGCGGGGTCTCGAGGGTCGGGGAGAACCCCGCCCTTGCATGCTATTTTGAAGGAAAGGATGGTATCACCGTCAGTTACCAGGATGTCCGGGCAAAAATTCCCCGGTTTGAGGATACAAAGGAGTATATAGAGGCGAAAGTCTCCCGGATCATCGCCGGGAGCGAGGAGATGCGGGAGGCGCGCGACCTCCTCATCATCAGTGCACCCGACGAGATCGAGTTCACGCTCGATAAACTGGTCTGCACCCCAAGGCAGGAGGAGGTCATCCGGAAGATCGCTGTCGCCCTCGAGCACCGGGAGTTCTTAAAAGAGCACGGCATCTACGAGTTCGGCCGGCTCCTCTTTGTCGGCCCGCCCGGCACCGGGAAGACATCGCTTGCTCTTGCCATGTCGCGGGCACTCCACATGCCGGTGCTCGAGGTCCGTCTCGCTATGGTCACCTCCCAGTACCTGGGCGAGACGTCAAAGAACATCGACCGGATATTTGACCTTGCAAAGAGGCTCTCTCCCTGCATTCTCTTCATCGACGAGTTCGACTTCGTCGCAAAGACCCGGGTCAGCGACGACCACGGTGCGATGAAGCGTGCGGTGAATATGCTCCTGAAGAACATCGACCTGATCAGTTTCGTCAAGAACGGCGTCCTCCTCATCGGGGCGACGAACCATCCCCGCATCCTCGACGAGGCAGCGTGGCGGCGGTTTGACGAAGTGGTGGAGTTCCCGCTCCCCGATCAGGCGATGCGGCAGGCGATCATCGAGAAGGTCGCGGCTACGATCGACTGCAACTGCGACTTCGCGGACCTCGCCGCCCGGACGGAGGGGTTCTCGGGCTCTGATATACGGATGATGATGAAGGAGGCAGTGATATCGGCGCTGATGGAGGACCGCCGCCGCCTCGATCCGGTGGATATCGAGCAGGGCCTCTTCAGGGTCGAGGAACGCAATGTCATCCGCGGAACCGGATACTGATATGCGGATAACGCTGCTCGGGACCGGCGATGCCATCGGGACGCCGAAGGTGGGTTGCGACTGCGAGACCTGCCGGGCGATGACGGCGGCGGGGAGGTCAAGGCTCCGGACGTCGTTTCTCATCGAGATTGAGAGAAAACACATCCTTATCGAGTCGTCGCCGGACCTGCGCCAGCAGCTCCTCCGGGCTTGCTCCCCCCATATCGATGCGGTCATCTGGTCGCACGGCCACTACGATCACTTCATCGGGTTTGGTGAGTTTTACCGGGTGCAGAAGGTGCCGCCGGCCTACGCGGCGCCCCCGGTGATGGATTACTGCTCCCGCTACCTCCACTTCCTCCCGTTTGAGAAGCATCCGGTCCCGGTCTACGAACCGTTCGACCTCTTCGGCGTGACCTTCACGTTCTTTCCCGTGAACCACCCGCCGGTCTACACCTGCGGCCTCCTGATCGAGCGCGACGGCATCACGGTCGCTTACACATCGGATACGCGGAAGGATATACCGGAGGCGAGCCGGGACCTCCTCCTCAGCCGCGATATCGACCTCCTCTTCGTGGACGGCATCGCTCCCGAGGGTTACAACATCGATAAGCACATGAACTACGCCGAGGCGGTCCGGTTCGCCCGCGACGTCGGGGCGAGGGATTACCGTTGCGTCCACATGAGCCACCTGGTGCCGCCGGGGATGCCGCACGCCGGTTGCGATATGGAGACGTTCTGCTGGTGATCATCCGGCATCCCCGAACGAACGAGGCGCAGGGTTATCCGCCCCCTTCCTCCGCCCCCGCACCGCTCCGCGTGATGCGGTCCGAGCTGCGGCAGATCGTCATCCATACCTATATACCCCGCCCGAACCCAAACATAGGGTGCGTATGGCCATGAAACTCAAACTCCTGGAGCTGACCGATGATGGGGCCCGGATACTCTTTGAAGGCGAAGGCATCACCTATGTCAACGCGCTCGCCGCCGAACTCCTCAACGATCCCGAGGTGGACGTGGCGCAGCACCGGCAGGTGTTCCGGTTCGCAGACCCCGAACTGGTCGTCACCACGATCGGCGGCCGGCCTCCTCTCCTTGCAATCACCGATGCGGCAAAACGGCTCTCCGGCTACGCCGGCGAGCTCCTCCGGCAGATGGAAGCCCTTGAGGCCGCGTAGAGCCTCATGACGAAGAGCGCCGAAGGCTTTGCCCGGATCGCCCGGGAAGTCTTTGCCCCCGTCTACCCGGTCATCGCAGAGCAGGTGCTCGCGTGGTCGGGTATACAGAGTGGTCTCGCGCTCGACATCGGGAGCGGCCCCGGCTTTTTTGCCGCCGCCCTTGTGGAGAAGAGCGAACTCTCCGTCATCGCGCTCGATACCGATCCGGCGATGGCCCGGATCGCTCAAAAGACCGCTGCCGGCTACAGAGACCGGATGATCCCGGTCATCGGCGACGTCCACTGCATGCCGATCCGCGACGGCGCCGTCTCGCTCATCGCCAGCCGCGGTTCGATCTACTTCTGGGAAGACCGGCCGCAGGCGTTCCGCGAGATCGAGCGGGTTCTCCGGCCCGGCGGTGCCGCGTTCGTCGGCGGGAGCTTCGGGACTGCCGCGCTCCGAAACGATATATTTCGCGAGATGCGCCTGCGAAACCCCGACTGGGACCGCGACGTTGCCCGGAGGAGCGGGGGAGCAACCCCTGACCTGCTCCGCCGGGAACTTGTGGCGAGCGGGGTCGCCCACTCCCGCGTCCGGGAAGAAGAAGCAGGATTGTGGGTAGAGATCAGGAAGACCTGATCTCTTAATCAACACGCTCGGTGAATATGATCGTCCCGGCGATCCGGGTGATCTTCACCTTCACCGTCTGACCCGGTTTGGCATTCGCAACGTACATCGTGTAGCGGTCGATCTTCACCACGCCGTCTCCGCGCTTCGAGAGGAACTGCGGGGTGACGTCCATGATGGCGCCCTCGGTCGGTTTTGCTGCCGCACCGGGGTCTGCAACCGCTTTCCGCTTCCTGACCGGCCGGTGGCCGCCGCAGGCGTCGCACCGGAGCATCAGAATCCGGTCGCTCTTGACGAGGCGGGTGTCGGGCTTACCGCACTCCGAGCAGATGACGTAGTCCTCGACGTAGCCGCGGATGATCGTATTGATCTGCTCCTGCTCGAACTTCCCGGAGAAGACGGCCCGCGTCCCCTCGACCTTGCCGGCAGTGCCGAGCTCGCCGAGGAGGTGCTTCATCAGGTGGTCCTGGTCGCGCCGGAGGATGCCTGCAATCTCGGCGAAATTCTCAAGAACCGTGGTCTTCCCCTCGATGAACACGCGGGCGGTGGGAACCGTGAACCGATCTTCAAACTCCGTCGGCTCCGTGATATTGGTATATGCCTTCTTCAGAAGGTCTTCGTATGACGGGGTCATGCCTCAGTATTGGTCGCGCCACGTCAAAAAGTGAGTACCTCAAACTTATGTGGATGGGCGCCCACCGGTTTTACCGCATGTTGCCGGTCTACGGTCGCCGTCACGCCCGACGAACTCGAGACGGCGCTCACCTCGACGGTTCGGCTGATGCGTCAAACCCTCTCTTTGCCCGGAGGATGAGATCGGCGAGTGCCTCCACTCCCTCCCCCTTCTGCACATCCCTCGCCGTGAACGGGACCGCGCCCCGAACGTCGGCGCCCCGGCCCGCAAGCATCGCCGTCACCGTCTCAAGTGTCTTCCCCGGCATCCCGCCCGATGTGCAGAAGACGACCGTGGATTTCCCCTCGATACCCACGAGCGCCTCGATCGCCGCGTTGATCGCGGGTGTCGGATTGCCCGCCCAGACGGGAGTCCCGACGACGACGGTGTCACAGGCGGTAACGTCGATGGTGGCGGGCTCGATTGTGGCGGATTCCCCTTTCATGGCCCGGCGGCCGCCACCGATATACCTGCTGATCTTCGAGTAGTGCGCAAGATCCGTTACCTCGATGAGATCGCCGCCGACCAGAGGAGCAAGCCGCTCGGCGACAGTCCGGGTGTTGCCGGTCTCCGAGTGAAAGACGATGCAGACGGACATACACGGAAGGGTGGCACGGTCGGGTATAAACGGGTGTCGGGCGGAACCCCGGGGCAATGCTCGCGGGCCCGGTGCGCCTCCGCGCGGTTCGGCACGGGTGCCGGCAACGTTGCTCGTTCCGGCATCGATTAATACGGAGAAGCAGCGCCCGGATACCGGATTCTGCATCTTCGCGAGAGACCGTATTGTCGCCTGCACCGGGTCGTTCGCGCGAAGTCCGATCTCAGGTGCCGGGAACTCTCCTTCGCGTGAGGTTGTATCGCCATCCATACTCGTTAGTTCGTGCGAAACCGCGAAAGGCGCGAAGTTCGGTAGATGGGCACCTGCACCCCCCCTTCACACCTCTGCGGGAGGCCGCGTTATCACCTGCACCGGGTAGTTCGAGCGAAACCCTGCTCGGGTCTTTGCAACTCCTCCTCAAGGCAACGCACTCAACGCGAGAGGCATCCGGAGTCGTGTCGCGGGTTTGCGCGAAGGCGCAAGAGTTCGGAAGACCGGATGGTATCCGGCGCGGCATGATGCCTGCAGGACCGCAGGCAAAAAAAGGGGTGTTACTTTTTGAACTGCGGCATGAGCGAACGGATCTCTTTACCCACCTGCTCGATCAGGTGCTCCTCGTCTGCCCTTGTCAGTGCATTGAAGACCGGGCGGTTCACCATGTTCTCAAGCATCCACTCCCGCGCGAACTCGCCGTTCCGGATCTCCTCGAGGATCTCCTGCATCGCCGCGTAGGTCTCCGGCCCGACGACCCGGGGGCCGCGCGTCAGGTCGCCGTACTGGGCGGTGTTGCTGATCGAGTCGCGCATCTTCGTAAACCCGCCCTCGTAGATCAGGTCGACGATGAGTTTCATCTCGTGCAGGACCTCGAGGTACGCCATCTCCGGCGCGTAACCGGCGTCCACCAGGGTATCGAATCCCGCCTTGATGAGCGAGGTCACCCCGCCGCAGAGGACCGCCTGCTCACCGAAGAGATCGGTCTCGGTCTCCTCCGCAAACGTCGTTTCGAGCACCACCGCACGGGTCGCGCCGATCCCCCGGGCGTAGGCGAGCGCTATAGCACGTGCTTTGCCGCTGGCATCCTGGTGGATGGCGATGAGGGCCGGGACTCCCTTCCCTTCCTCGTAGGTCCGCCGGACCATGTGACCGGGCCCCTTCGGAGCGACCATGATCACGTCGACGGTGGGCGGGGGGACGATCTGGCCGTAGTGGATGTTGAACCCGTGCGAGAACATCAGGCAAGCGTTCTCTTTTAAGTAGGGGCCTATCTCCGCGCGGTAGACGGCCGCCTGGTTCTCGTCGGGGAGAAGGATCTGGACGACATCGGCGCGTCTGACGGCATCCGCCACGGAATACACATCAAAGCCATCTTCGGATGCCTTCTGCCAGCTGCTGCCGGGCCGCAGGCCGATGACGACCTGACAACCGGAATCACGCAGGTTCAGCGCCTGCCCGCGGCCCTGGGAGCCATAGCCGATGACGGCGATAGTCCTGCCCTCCAGGGTGCGGGGGTCCGCATCGGACTCGTAGTATTTCTGGACCATATATTCTCACTCCCGGTTGGGCAGCAAACCAGATAAATATTATATGGGAAAACTGCCCTCACGCAGGGGGTTATTTTAATGTTGATGAAGAGAGACCTTATTCTCTATACACTATTGAGGATTTGTAATGGAACTGCCAGATGTCCAGTCCAGCCTGCCGGAGGTCCGTATCAACCTGACCAGGGTGGGTGTGAAGAACGTTCAAAAACTCGTTGAAGTCGCCCGACCCGGCAAGCGGCCGGTCATTTTCATCTCCAATTTCGACGTCTTCGTCGACCTGCCGGGAAGCCTCAAGGGTGCAAACCTCTCCCGGAACTTTGAGGTGATCGACGATGTGCTGCAGCAGGCCATCGACGGGGAGGTGAAGGTGATCGAGGAGCTCTGCAGCGCAGTGGCGAGGAAGCTCCTCGACCGGCACGAGTACGCGGAGCGAACCGAAGTCCGGATGCAGAGCCAGTTCATGGTCCGGCGGGAGACGCCGATCAGCGAGACGAGCTGCCATGAGGTGGTGAACGTTCACGCAAGCGCGATAGCCCAGAGAAACGACGGAAGCCCGATCATCAGAAAGAGCATCGGTGCCGAAGTTACCGGGATGACCGCCTGCCCCTGCGCCCAGAACATCATGAAGGACCATGCCCTGCATGTCCTCGAGAACCTCGGTGTGGCGGATGATACGATCAATGCGTTCTTCGAGGAGGTGCCGATGGCCACGCACAACCAGCGCGGGCGGGGTTTCCTCTGCATCGAGACCGACGACGACCAGCACGTCAGCCTCGAGAAGATCATCAAGATCTTGAAGGATTCCATGAGCGCGCGCATCTACGAGCTCCTCAAGCGCGGCGACGAGAGTTACGTGGTGATGGAAGCTCACAAGAACCCCCGGTTCGTTGAAGATTGTGTCCGCGAGATGGCCCGCAAGGTGATCACGCAGTTCCGTGATCTCCCCGGCGATTCCGTGGTCACCATAAAACAGACGAACGAAGAGAGCATCCACCAGCACAACGCATACGCGGAGCGGAAGGCGACAATAGCCGAACTCGTCGGGGAGATGGATGAGGGGGCATTATAAAACCTATATTATTCTTACATTTTTATAATTTGTCAACCTATTTTTGTAATTATTGCTACGAAATGCTAAATCCGTAATCTATAGGGATGTACTGGAGCGAAAGTTATAAACTCTTTTTTCTTCATATTCCCTTCTAACGTACCCATGTACGTTTCCAGTACACAGTTGTGTGGTAACACAGGTATCGTGTTCAGAACACCATAATATCGGAATGAGGCGATATATTTGTCGAAAGTTGTAGAGATTTCCCCAACAACGAGACACGAAGGCCACTCGAAGCTCGTTCTGAAGGTTAACGACGACGGCATCGTCGAGCGTGGAGACTGGCTCAGCATCACCCCGGTGAGGGGTGTCGAGAAGCTCGCCATCGGCAAGACGATGGAGCAGGTCCCAAAGATAGCATCGCGCGTCTGTGGTATATGTCCTATCGCGCACACCCTGGCGGGCGTTGAGGCGATGGAAGCATCCATCGGGTGCGAGATTCCCGAGGATGCAAAACTTCTGCGTTACATCCTGCAGTGTGCCAACAGGATGCACAGCCACGCCATCCACAACATACTCTCCCTCCCGGATATGTACATCCCCGGGACCGACGTGAAGATCAACCCGTTCACGAAGGAGGAACCGGTCAGGAGCGTCGCTCTGCGGATCCAGCGGCTCCGTGAGATCGGTCAGACCATCGGTGAGATCGTCGGCGGAGAGGCCATCCACCCGAGCAACCCCCGTGTCGGCGGTATGTACAAGAACATCACCCCGCGTGCAAAGGCCAAGATCTATGACCTCGCGAAGGAAGGACGGGTCCTTGCCCAGGAACACATGGAGTTCATGGTCGCGGTCTTCAAGAACTTCCAGAACCGCGACTGGTCCGAGGTCGGCGGCGTTCAGGTCCCGATCCCCGACGATCTCGGCTACCACAACCAGGGCTACATGGCGACGGCGCCGGTCTACGGCAGCTCGAGCCTTGATGAGAATCCCACCTGGTTCCCCGAGCGGTTCACCGAAGTCCGCCCCTGGGACTGGTACATGGGTGAGGTAGAGGTCAGCGAGGCCGACCCGAACTACCCGATCGGCGGCACGAGCCCTGTAGGCACCAAAGCCTGGCCCCAGATGGAGGCCTGCACCGGCGTCCCGCTCTACGACGGCCAGCCGGTCGAGGTCGGACCGCGTGCACGCCTGGTCCAGTTCAGGAACTACGACGGGAGAGGCGCCATGGGCCTGCAGATCGCACGCCAGATGGAGTTCCCCGAGACCGCCTACGGCATCATCGATGCGCTTGACGCACTCGACACCTCCGGATCGGTGCTCGCGGACAACATCCCGCAGGGTGACGGATCCCTCGGATGGGCAGCAAACGAAGCGCCCCGTGGAACCGACGTCCACCTGGCACGGGTCAAGGACGGCCGAGTCCAGTACTTCTCGATGCTCGTTCCGACCACCTGGAACTTCCCGACCTGCAGCCGTGCGCTGACCGGCGCACCCTGGCGGCTCGCGGAAGTCATCATGCGTGCGTACGACCCCTGCGTCTCGTGTGCGACGCACATGCTGGTGATCGATGAAGACAAGAGGTTAGTGGCCCAGAAACTCATTCAGTGAGCGTACACGCATGCTATTCCGTGAGATCGTGATCGCAGGGTGCGGCAACCCCCTCTACGGAGACGACGGGTTCGGCCCTGCAGTTGTTGAGGAACTTCAGAAGTTGCAGCTGCCCGACAACGTCAAGGTCATCGATGCCGGCCTTGGCGCCCCTCACTTCCTCTTCACGCTGATGGAGGATGCGGAGGTGCCGGTGAAGAAACTGATCATCATCGATATCGCCGACTTCGGCGCAGACCCCGGTGATGTGACGAAACTCCGGCCTGAAGATCTCCCTCCGGGCGCGTACCGGGATGCCCATTCGTGGGATCTTTCCGAACCGCTGCAGCGATTAAAGGATGTCATCGATATCACGATCATCGGGTGCCAGCCGAAGCGTGTCGCGAGCCATGAGTTTGAACTGGGGCTCACTGATGAGGTTGAAGGGGCCATTCCCAGGACAGTGCGGATCGTACTGGAGGAGATTGGGGTAGAATATGGGGCTGCTATCAACCATCAAGGAACGCATCTTTGGGCGTCGCCAGGAGAAACCAGCGGAGAAGCCGGAGATAAAACCGGAGAGCAAACCTGAGGTGAAACCGGCGGTCAGGCCTGAGGTGAAGCCGGAGAGCAAGCCTGAGGCGAGCCGGCCGCAGGCGAAACCCGCGGTGAAGCCCTCTGATGTGATTGAAAGAGAAAAGGTGGAAGTTGTACAAAAGGAGGAGAAGCCTGTGGCAGAGAAGATTACGATAGGTGAATTACACCTGAGCGGATGTACGGGATGCCTCGTGACGCTTGCGGATAACTACGAGGGTCTCTTCAAGCTGCTCGACAATTACGCGGATCTGGTCTACGCACTGACCCTGGTCGATGTACGCCACGTCCCCGAGATGGACGTGTGCCTGGTCGAGGGGTCGTGCTGCCTGAACGATAAGATCTCGGTAGAAGAACTGAAGCAAGCAAGGGCGAAGTCGAAGGTGCTCGTCGCCTACGGCGGTTGCGCGGCCTACGGCAACATCACCCGGTTCTGCCGGGGTGGCCAGTGGAACCAGCCCGGACAGGAAGCGTTTGTGCCCATCAGCGAGGTCGTCGATGTCGATCTCTACCTGCCGTCCTGTCCCCCGTGCCCCCAGGCAGTCAGGAACGTCGCCGTCATGGCCTACCTGCTGCTGAAGGGCAACGACGAGCAGAAGAAACTCGCGACCGCCTACCTGACCCCGCTGATGCAGCTTGCACAGCGCGGCAACGAGGCCTGCGGCTGCGACCTGATGTATGATGTCATCAACCAGGGGCTCTGCATGGGGTGCGGAACCTGTGCCGGAACCTGCCCGGTTCGCGCCATTACGATGGAGTACGGCAGACCGAACGTGAACCGCGACCTCTGCATCAAGTGCGGTGCCTGCTACGCGCAGTGCCCCAGGAGCTGGTTCAACTTCGACGTCATGAACAACTACGAGGGCATCATGGATGCCATCAAGGGAGCCATGCAGTGAGGTGAGAACAATGGACGTACTCGGTAACTACAAATCCGTGATCGCGGCACGCTCGACGGATAAGGATATCCTGAAGAAGGCCCAGGACGGCGGTATCATCACGACGCTCTTTGCCTATGCGCTCGAGGAAGGCATCATCGACGGTGCCATCGTCGCAGGCCCGGGCAACGAGCCCTGGAAGCCTGAGCCCATGGTTGTGTCGACGAAGGCCGAACTCCTGGCCGCTGCCGGAACGCGCTACACCATCAGCCCGAACATGTCCCTGATCAAGGAGGCGACCCGGAGCTACGGTCTTGACCGCGTCGGTATCGTCGGCACCCCGTGCCAGATCCAGGCGACCCGGAAGGCTCAACTCTATCCGATCGGCATGCGCGACGTCGACGACAAGATCGCCCTCGCGCTCGGCATCTTCTGCATGGAGAACCTTTCCTACCAGGCGCTCGAGGCGATCGTCGAGGACCACTGCAACCAGAAGATGGAGTCCGTCAGGAAGATGGATATCGGCAAGGGCAAGTTCACGGTCTACACCGAACGCGGTGCAGTCTCCCAGATGCCTCTGAAGTTGATCCACAAGTACGTGCAGCCGGGCTGCAACGTCTGCCTGGACTACGTCGCAAACCTCGCCGACATATCCAGCGGGTCCGTGGGCAGTCCTGACGGCTGGAGCACGGTCTTTGTGCGGAGCACGAAGGGCAATGCCGTCTGGGACGGTGCCATGAAGGCAGGCTACTTTGAGACGAAACCGATGGACCAGGTCAAACCCGGCCTCGATATCGTGAAGAAGCTCGCCACCGAGAAGATCACGAAGAACCAGAAGAACGTGGATGCACGTAAGACCGCAGGTCTCAAGGCGGATGGAACCCCGAAGGGCCTCCGGAACCCCTACGTGTCTCCCTGAAACTCTCTTTTTTCGATTGCCCTGACTGCTCCGCTCGAGAGAAAGGCGGATGGCAGGACCACTACCGAAAACGCTGCTCCAGAGCGAAGTTTTGAAAAAATCGAGGGCAGTGGCCACCTCGCCGCGACCTCTGGCTTACGCCGGCGGGAGATGGCAGTAGCTCTCTGCCGTTATAGCGTATCGTCAGGATATGCCGGGTGCTTATTCGTATTCAGTCCCTGAACAGTACCTGGTAGGTCGCTGTCTCTGCTCCAAAAAAGGTCTTGCAGAACTCCGCCGCCTTCGAGGGTTCGTATTCCTTGCAGCTGAAGATATCAAGGTAGGCGGCGTTGGTCTCGTTTGCGAAGTGCCCCGAGACCAGCGATGTCTCGATGAGCTGGGTCATGGAGAACCCTGCGACCCTCTCGTTCGGGCCGAAGTGGATGATCTGCGGTTCGCCGAACCTGTGCATGTCGATGAGGTCGCACAGTTCGATGATGAACCGGTGAATCTTTTCCGCGTCCCTGATCGATGCCGGGTCGCATCCCTTCAGGTCCACGCTCGTATACAGTCCCCAGCACCCGCGTTGCCTGAACTGCGCAACGATCTCTGCGTCGCTTACTGCCTCTGCCATAACGTTGTTTGCCACAGCGTTGTTTGTCATTACCTTACTTGCCATGATATCACCTTCGAGAGGATCTCGTGATCGATCTGATCCCTGTAATTTTTGATAGTTCAGATTTTAAACTTATCCCTCGCACTAATGGAGAATAACCGTTATTTCCCCGTTACCCCAGAGCAATCTCTCCCTATCGGAAATACTACGCCTAATTTACGCCATATTGTTAAATTGATGACTTTACACCGTTTATCTGACGATTCGTATGTAAATAACCCATTCTAAATAATACTTAGTATGATTTTCATTCAGCGTTAGAATTTTCCGGCGGCCTCTGCTCCGGGGACTCATGGACGATCGGGGCCGTGAAAAAAACCTCTTTTTACGGTACGGTCACCTGGTTTATTTTCGAGGATGAAAAACCCATATCAGGGGATGTATAAACTTTTGCCCCAGAACCAGCCAGTACCCCGACCGAAAGGCAACCGGACAGTGGCTACGGGGCCATCCTCCCGGGTCCAGATACCGGGTATCTCCACTTCCCGCCGCGCACCTCCGCGCTCCCTCATCAAGCACCCCGCCGGGAGGCGGAGGGGGGACATGCCGCACGCCCGGGCTCTCACCGGGCGATCGGGCCCCTGGTGCGCGCGCCGGGCATGGGCGCGGCGATCCCCCGGGCCGGGATACCGCCTGCCGCAGACCGGGCAGGTGAACTCACCTGTCCAGAACCCTTCCTGCCGCGATCTCCGCAAGCGTCCGCCCGGAGACGACCGACCAGGGCTCCGTCGCGACCGGGTCCCGGCCGGGATCCGCCTCCGCGTCATCCATCTTCACAAGGAGCCAGGCCTCGCCCTTCCCGGCCCTGAAGCGAGTGAGGGCATACCCGCCGCGGAGCTTCTCCCCCTCGAGCCAGACCGACACGTGGCCCCGCCCGAGCGCCTCGGCGACCCCGATCTCCCGCCCGCCCTGTCGTGCGAGGTTTTGGTAGGTTCCCCGGTCCCAGACGAGGACCGTCCCCGCCCCGTAGCTTCCCGCCGGGATGACGCCCTCGAAGTCGGCGTAGCTGATCGGGTGGTCTTCGGTGGGGACGGCGAGGCGTCTCTCCTTCGGGTTCACGGACGGCCCCTTCGGGACCGCCCAGGACTTCAGAACACCGTCGGCCTCCAGGCGGAAGTCGTAGTGGAGCGTGGTCGCGTCGTGCATCTGGATGACGAAGATAGGGCGATCTCTCGCATCCGCCCCATCTCCCGGTGGCTCCGACGTCCGGGAGAAATCCCGCTTCCCCCGGTAATCGTCAAGCGCATCCATACATGAACACCGGCGGCGCCGGGGATAAGGGTTTTGTCCCGGCCTACACCTTTCGCCCGGATGAGGGGACGATCCTGACGTTCATCTTCTCCGAACCGATGATCAGGATCCCCTCCCCGGGCCGGAAGTTGAGGAGATCTTTTTCGCTCACCTCAAAGAACTTGGCGTTCTCCTGGGCCTGCTTCTTGTTCTCGGCCCGCATACAGAACTTGACGGCGATGTTTGCGAGGATCTCCTCGTTGAAGTGGGCGATCAGCTGCGACGCAAGGATCAGCGAGACCCCGAACTTCCGCATCTCGGTGGCGTACTTGTTCAGCACCGCCTTGATCGCCGTCTTCGAGCCGCTCTTCTGGCTCACCAGGAGTTTCGCCTCGTCGACGATCACAAAGAGCCGGAACTTCTCCCGCTCGTTCTCCGTCCCGCGCGGGATCTCGCCCGTCGCCTGGAGGGTGTAGTAGATGCGCCGGAGGAAGAGGTCCGCAAAGAGGTAGCGCAGGTTCTCCGGGAGGGCGTTTAGGTTGATGTGGGTGATCCCGCCCGAGAGGATCGTGGGGAGGGATATCTTCTCCTCCCCCGAGAAGAGTTTGTAGTCGAAGATGTCCTCGAGGTAGGCCGGAATGGCCTCGTCCTCGCAGGACATGATCTCGCTCTCGATATCGTCGAAGTCGAGCACCCGCGTCCAGGTCCCGGTGTTTCCCGTGATCCCCGACATCCGGTAGCAATCTTTGATGATATTCTTGATCTTTCTCCGCTGCTGGATGCCGAGCGTCGGGAAGTTGATGGAGATGGCGTCGACGAAGTCCGAGGTGGCCCGGAGCGGGGTGATCTCGTCGATCGCAGGGTCGAGCTCCAGCGGGTTGAAGTAGTACTCAGCGCCCTCGCGGATCTTGTAGGACCGGATATCCCCCGTGCTCGCGGCCATGTCGCCGTGGAAGTCGATCAGGACGACCGGCATCGCCTGCGCCGCGAGTTCCGCGGCGATGCACCGGATCGTCTCGGTCTTCCCGGCCCCCGAACCGCCAAGGATGATCATGTGGCCGTTGTTGAGCCGGCCCGGCGACCAGTTGACCCGGCGCCCGTCCTGGGCGTGGCCGAGGAAGATGTCGAGCCCGCCGGGGCGGGGTGGCTCTGCCACCGGTTCCGGGGCCGGGCGGGGTGCGGCGACCCGGCGGGGAGCGGGCGGCGGCGGTGCGAGCGGCTCCTCCGCCGCCTCTTCCTCCTCATCATCGGCGAAGACGGCGTCGTCCCACTCCTCCTCCATCTCGCTCCCCCCGTCGGCCGGAGGCACGGGCGTTGCGGTGTTTGCGATCTTTGGGGCGGGAGAGGCCTCTCCTTCGGCAGGATGGGGCTCTGCCGCCGGGGCCGGCCGGTCGATGACGATCTTTGCGGCGACGTCGGCCATCAGCGCCCGCCCGAGGTCGCGGAGGTGGGCGTCGTAGCGGTCCCGGTCCTTGACGATGAACCGGGCAAGGCCGACCCCGTCGTCCTGGGGCGCCTGCTCGAGGACATAGATCGAATCGGCGATGAGGGAGAGCACCCTCGATAGTTCGCGGCGGTGAGTTGCCGAGGCCCGGATCCGGTCGCAGTCCTCGCCGCAGGCGAGGTAACGCAGAACGGTGAACGTCGAGTGGAACGACTCAAGGAGCATATCGTAGTGCTCCCGGACCTCCGGGTCGATCGCTTCAAGCATCCCCTTGAGGATGTACGCGAACTCCGCGGGGAAGGTGTAGACGACGCCGCCGGCCCCGGCCCCGTCGAGGTCGTAGGCGTGGGCGAGGACCGCACACCCGGCGGCCTTGAGCCGGGCGGCGAACCGCTCGCACTCCTCGAAGAGCGTGGGGTTGTTGTTGAGGAGAAAACCGATGAAGGTCTCTTCGGTGCGGGGGAGCGATGATGGGAAGGTCTTGTTGACGTAAGAGCCCCTCACCGTTCCCGCGAGGAGGGCCGGGACGACCTCGTGGGTCTCGCGGGCGAGCGCCCGGAGGTCCAGTGCCCGGATCCGGGCCTCCGTCAGCGGCCGGGCGATCCCCTCTCCGGCGGGGGTCACCCGTACCACCGTCGTCCCGTGCCGGGAGGAGGACTCGATGAGACCGACTTCTGCGAGCGCAAAGAGCGGTCCGGACGTATAAGCGTAACAACTCTGCTCGACCACGCCCATCCCCTCCCCACGGGACGACGAGCTGTTCTGGGCGATGTAGATGTAGAGGAGCGTCTCGATGATGTCGCGGACTTCCTGCGTCCTGAACTCCTGCAGGTATTCGACGACGCCGGGAGGGAACGACTCTACCAGGGCGGGGAGCCCGGTATCTACATAGCCCATCGCTTTGAGTGCTTCGGTAAGATCTCTTGACACGGGTTCACCAGCGGATGCGTTCTCGCGGCACCAGGATGCTCCGGGCATCTGCCCTCCCGGCCCTTCTGTTTGATTGAGAACCGTTCCGACCGGGCACCGGCAAGTGCGCGGCACGGTGCGGGTCTGCGGGCAGCCGCTTCACTGAAGCGGGCGGTTGAACTAGTTTTGTTCTACGATCTATTAAATATAGGCTGTTTTTGACCCTCTACAGGGTTAAATCCCAGAGATTTCTGGTCCCATGACCTTTCCGGGAGGGGATCGGGTGCGCCTCGCCCCACCCCGTCGCATGAAACCGCGTCGCTACCCACATCGACAGTTCGCACAGGACCCGTGGGGGAGAGGGCGCAGCGACCGCGGGCCGCAGCGCATCTCCACGGCCTTCGCTCCCTGGAAACCCCAGATCTGTAAAAGCCGGCTTGCACTCCGGCAGGATGCCCGCCGCACCGGGGAAAGGGAGCGTGGGAAGGCCGGGTGTGGAACCGGCCGGCGCGGGCTGTCCATCCTCCCCCGGTGCCGCGTCTCTCTCCCCTGAACCGCCGGAGAACCTGCCGGAATCGGCCGAACATTTACATGAAGAGATTTTTATATTTTAAAGTTATATATATCAGCAGTCAAGGTGGGTGTCCCGTGATTACCCTTACCGAACAGCAGCGAGTGGGTGTCCTCATAACCCTCCTTGCCATATCGGTCTTCCTGACCTACTACTTCCATACCGTCTTGATGCTCGGGACCGTCTTTTCGCACTTTTTCTACGTACCGATCATCCTGACCGCACTCTGGTGGGAGAAGCGGAGCGTGCCGGTCGCTCTCTTCCTCGGCGGGCTCGTCGTCGTCGGCACCCTCGCCTTCAGCCCGGACCCGCTGGTCCCGAACGATTACGCCCGTGTCCTGATGTTCGTCGTCGTCGCCCTCGTCGTCGCCTCCCTCTCCGGGCAGCTCAAGAGACGGGAGCAGGAGGTGGAGAAAGAGAGAAATCTCGCCCAACGCTACCTGGACGTGGCGGGCGGCCTCTTCGTCGTCATCAACGCCGACCACACCATCCAGCTCGTCAACCGCCACGGCTGCGAGCTGCTCGGCTACCGCGAGAAGGAGCTGACCGGGAGGGACTGGTTTGCAACCGTTGTCCCTGAATCATCCCGGGAGGCGCGGCGGCAGATCTTTGACGCCGCTATTGCTAACGGCACCGCCTTCCCCGGCCCGCGGGAGAACCCGGTCATCACCCGGAACGGGGAGGAACTCATCCTCACGTGGCAGGATACGGTGCTCACCGGCGATGACGGCAGGTCGATCGGGATCATCGGCTCAGGCTCTGATATCACCGACCGTATCAGGGTGGAAGGGGAACTGCGGGCAGCCCACGAAGAGGCAAACCTCTACCTCGACATCATGGTGCATGACATCAACAACGCCAACGCCGTCGCTCTCGGCTACACCGACCTGCTCACCGAGGTGCTGGAGGGGAAGGAGAGGCAGATGGTCTTGAAACTCAGGAACGGAATCAGCCGGAGCATCGAGATCATCCAGAACGTCTCGACGCTCCGGCGCCTCGTCTCCCGCGAGACCGTGACGAGACCCGTCGACCTCGACGCCGTCATCAGGGCCGGGATCGCGCACCATCCCGATGCCGGGATCGTCTACGAGGGAAGACCCGTCGGGGTCATGGCCGACGATCTCCTCCCGGAGGTCTTTGCGAACCTCATCGGCAACGCGGAGAAGTTCGGGGAGCCCGGCGTCGAGGTCACCGTCCGGGTCGAGGAGGGCGATGGGGCGGTCAAGGTCTCGGTCGAGGACACGGGGCCGGGCGTGCCGGACCGGGAGAAACCCCTCCTCTTCACCCGCTTCGCGCGGGGCACGAATGCCAGGAGCGGGAAAGGGCTCGGGCTCTACATCACGAAGATGCTTATTTCGCGCTACGGCGGCCGGATCTGGGTCGACGACCGGGTACCGGGCCACCCGGAGCGCGGCGCTGCATTCCGGTTCACCCTGCCCCGCTCCGACCAACCGTGGGAGCCGGCCGTAAAACAGGCGGTCACCCCCAGACCCTGACCGGGTCAAGGGCGGCATCGATGATCAGGTCGAAGTCGAAAGCGTCGAGCCAGCCCGCCTTCTCAAACATCTGCATGAAGCAGACACCCACGATCTTCGCTCCCGGGTGGGTTCCGACGGCCGCCTGCACCGCTTCTCTCGTGACCGGGACGCCCGGCATCGCAAGCCCGCCCATCAGGACGATCACCTCCGGGTTGACGCGGGCCGCGTCGGCGGAGACCTGCATCCCGACGCCCCCAACCGGGCGGATGACCTTTGCCCCCGCTTCGTCCGCGTATGGCACGTAGACCTGCTCGACCGGGAGGTCCCGGACAGCGAACCCGAGGAGTTCGATGAACGGGGTGCAGGTGCCGGGGCAGCCGTAGTAGACGACCTGGTCGCCCGCACCAAGCCCCGCCCCGCGGAGGTAGGCCTTGAACGGCCGGAGCATCCCCGGGACGCCGGAGAGTTCCTCTTTGAGTTCCATGAAGGTCTGGTTATCGCCGGGGCATATACCGGTTCCGGATGGGGCAGGGGCAGAGCACCCCGCCGTCGTCCCCGTGCACCCGGAGGACGGAGGCGGTTTCCTGCACCCGGTGATGACGACGCGGGTGAAGATCTGGTGGGAGGTGGATGGGTGCCGGCCAGCAGAACGGGTGACCGCGACGGGCGGACGGGATGTCAAACGATTGTAGAAGTGCTTCTGGAGAGAAGAACGGTGAAGATTGTTATCTGCGGCAAGGGGGCAGCGGGAAGAGCACCGTTGCCGCGCTGCTTGTCCGCGGGTATGCACTGAGGAACCGTGCGGTTCCGGCGAGATGGATCTGAGCGGGCACAGCCCCTCCCGGTCATGCTCGGGCATGAAGGGATGTGGTTGGCCCGTCTGGTCAGGAAGGCTTGCTCGCTACGCGGAGATGGCCGCCGGCCGGAAAGGGTGACGGCGGGTCAGAGCATACCGCACCCGGAGAGGTGGTAGAGCCTCTTGACCTGTTCGGCCGCCTCCTCCGAGACGGCCTCCCCGATCCGGATGAGGATGGTGTCGATGTCCTCCTCGGGCATGCACCCGAGGTCTTCGCGGCCGGAAAGGATCTGGTCGGTGAGGTAACTCCAGTCCTCGCCCGAGAGGCGGCCAACCCGCTCCGCAAAGTCTTCTTCATCTGCCGCGATATGGTTTGAGACCGGCGGCAGGATCGAGTGGAACTCGTGCCCCGACTCCGGGCAGAGGATCCCGCTGTATTCCGGCGCCAGTTTCCGCAGGATTGCAAAGTCTCTCTCGTCGAATTCTCGTGCCATGGTTTCGTTCACTTCCGGGGAATATGAGGCATCGCCTGGGCGGCTACAAAAACGTTCGCTCGCCGCGGGATTACGACTCCGGGAGGAGCCTGCCCGCCCGCGCGATGTTCTCGGTCTCGAGTTCCTCGAAGAAGAGGGTGACACGCTCCGGATCGACGCCGAGCGTCCCCGTGATCGCCGCGGTGATCTCGGCGGCGAGTCTTCGTTTCTGCTCAAGTGTCCGTCCCTTTGCCATACGAATGGTTACGACCGGCATGTTGAAAGAGTGTGGGACGGGACGGTATTTATCCCTGCGGGGCTCGCGGGGCACGGGCGGGAGACACCATCCGTAAGGACGGAGTAGTTCACCGGTGCGCAAGAGCGTCGGGGCAGGCGACCCGAAACGTGGCGGTGCCGGGCGGCGGAACTCCCGTGATCGCGAGCCCCGCGATATCCCGGACCACCTGCTCGAAGGCCTCCTGCTCTTTGGGCGGCACCCGCTGCCGGGCCCCATCCCTGAGCCGGGCAGTTGCCCGGGCGACCTCCGCATCGAGCCTCGACGCCAGCGCCTGATCGGTCCCGTCCCCTCCGGGAGCGATGCCCAGGAGGAGGAGCGCCTCGGACCCGGCCCGGCGGCCCGGGACCCCTGCCGCGAGCGTGTGCAGGTCGGCGATGTCGTCGGCGATCTGCATCGCCTTCCCGACACAGAGGCCGAAGTCCGCGAACGCGGCGACGACGTCATCGCCCTCGCCCGCCGCCATGGCACCCCAGGCGGCCGCGAGCGAGAAGAGGCATCCCGTCTTTCTCGCGACGATCGCGTCATAGAGTTCAACCACCGGAAGTTCAGGCCCCCCAATCATCTCCCAGGCCACGCCCCGGGCCATGCTCTGCTGGGCCGACGCGAGCATTGCCACGTACCCGGCGCCGTAGGGGGCGGCGAGCGCGTACGGGAGGGCGAGTACCCCGATGGCGTCGAGGATCGCCCGCCCCTCCCCCCGGGTGAGGTGGTGGGAAGGGATCCCCCGCCGGACGGTGTCGCCGTCCAGCATGTCGTCGAGGATGAGGCTTGCGGCGTGGGCGAGTTCGACGGCACAGGCAAGGTCGAGCGCCCGGCGGGTGGGCGCCTTCCTGCAGGCGAGGGTCGCGTGGACGCGGAGGAGGAGCCCGGCCCGCATCCTCTTCCCCCGGAGGAGGAGCGGGACGACGCCGGGGTCGATCGCACTCCCCTCTCCCGCCACCTCCGCGATCCGCCGGTTGACGGCAGGTCTGACGCTCTCAAGGAACTCGCGAAACGGTATCATGGCTCGTTACTCCCCGGGGGGGCGCCGGTGCATCCCGTTAAGGTGCGCGGAACGTAAAAAGGTGTGGGTCGATCCCCTGCCTTCGGTAGTTTCATAGCCCTGCAGCGCCCCCCGGACCCTGCCGGCGGATCGAGGAGGGTGCCGGATGAGCGCCGAGAGAGAGGTGGGACGCCTAGAGGCGGGAGATGCGTTCCGGGACTGGCTTGCGGGCATCATCGCCGACCGGTTGCCGGGGTGGGAGAGCGGCGCCCGGGTCTACCGGATAGAGCCCGCGTCGCACGTCGTCTGCCGGTATGAGTTCGCCGGGGGGGAGAGCGTCGTCGGCAAATTCTTCGGCGCGCCGACGGGTGCGAAGACCCGCTACAACGCGGATGCTGCGATGGAGAACGAATTTGACCGGCTCAGTCGCGCATCCGGTTGGATCCGGGTCGCGAGGCCGCTTGCAAAGAGCAGCCGGTTTGGTGCAGTCCTCGTGACCGAGTACGTCCCCGGCCCGACCATACGGGAACTCATCGCGGCGGGAGCCTCCCTCTACGAGCCCCTGACCGGTGTCGCGCACCTGCTCCGGCGGCTCCACGACTGCACGCGGACCTCCTGCAACCGGGAACGCGACTTTGCCTACTTCCACGCGGTTCTCGACCAGAACAGGCTCCCAGCTCCCCGGAGGGAGCGGTTCAACCGCCTCCTCGGAGCGTGGTGGCGCAGCCCGCGGATCGGCCAGGACGCCGGATGCACGGTCCACGGCGACGCGACGCCCGGCAACTACCTCTTCGACGGCGGCACGTGTGCGATCGACTTCGAGGGCTCCCGGGACCACGCGCACCCCGTCCGCGACCTCGGCATCCTTGCCGCAGAGCTCAAGGCGTCGCCCGGGAACGGCTCCCGGGCCGAGGACTGGATCGGCCACCTGCTCTGGCACTACAGCAACGGCGAAGAGGAGTTCCGCCGTCATACCGCCGTCCTCCCCTTCTTCATGGCACTCGGCCACCTCAGGATCGCACGACTGCCCTGGCGGGCGGGGGAACGGGACCGGCTGCTCCAGGAGGCCGAGGCATGTCTCGCCGCCGGCCCGGGATAGAAGGGGTCCTCTTCGACTGCTACGGGACGCTCATCGACATCCTGACCGACGAGCACGACATCGGGACCTACCGGTGCCTCTCCCGGTGGCTCATGTACCAGGGGGTCCGGATCGCGCCCGAGCGCCTGCGGGCGAGCTACCTCCGGCGGGTGCGGGAAGCAATCGACCGCACCGGGGAGCGGTACCCGGAGGTCCGGGTCGAGGAGGTCTTCGCCGGCATCTGCGCCGGGCACAGCATCCGGGAGGTCGACAGCGGGCGGCTCGGCGTGGAGACCGCCCGGGCGTTCCGGGCCGCATCTCTCCGGCATCTCGGTGTCATCGAAAAGAGCCGGAGCCTGCTTGACCTCTTCGGCACGAAGAAACTCGGGGTCGTCTCGAACGGGCAGCGGGTCTTCTCGGAGCAGGAACTGCGGGTGCTCGGCCTCTACGACCGCTTCGACGTCGTCGTCTTCTCCTCCGATCTCGGCTACCAGAAGCCCGACCCCCGGATATACACGGCGGCGCTCGAACAGATGGGGGTCCCGGCCTGCGGCGTCCTCTTCATCGGGGACGACCACGAAAACGACGTCGCGGCACCCCTGAGGCTCGGTATGCAGGCGTTGCATGTGGCGGAGGCCTGGAGGCGCTACGGAACCTGAAACGGCAGGCCCGGTGGCTATATGGTGTCCGGGCGACCAGTTTCTTCACATTGGTGCGGAAGCGCATGAGATCGAAAGCCCGGATACAGAGGGATGAGACCGGTTTCTGCCGATAGCCCACCGTCCTGGGATTGGATCGGGGTCGATCTGAACACCACCGGCTATACCGCTGTCGTCGCCCACCCGGCGAGCGGAGGGGTGGTGATGCTCGGTGAGCGGGAGCAGACGGAGGACGGGTGCGGCGGCGCCTTGAAGCGTAAGAAGAACAGGATGATCAGGAGCTGCGAACTGGCCGTCCGGAGAAACCAAAACCAGAAGATCGCAAGCGAGATCGTGAAGATGGCCCGGCACCTCCAGTGCGGCATCAAACTCGAGGACCTCTCTGGCGCGGGGTTTGCAGGAAGGCAGAAGCCGGGTGTCCCCCTCCCGTTCTCCCGGCGTGACGGGTCGTTTTACCACCTCCAGAACCTTGTCGAGGCACGGGCGCACGACGCCGGAGTCCCGGTCGTCCTCGTGGACCCGGCGCTCACATCCCGGTGCTGCAGCCGGTGCGGCGAGCGGGGTATCCGCAGGAGGAAGCAGTTTCTCTGCCCACACTGCGGGTACACCGATCACGCCGACGCGAACGCGGCGTTCAACATAGCGGCGGCGCCGGGTACCGGCCGCACGTAGCGAGGGGGCGGGTGGCGCTGGTTTTATAGGGGGTGGCGGGCATAGTCCTCACGATGAACAACTGGCGATGGCCGATCGCCTTCGGGGCAGGGCTTGTCATCCTCTCGGTCGCACTCTATGCCCTGCACTTCCTGATATTTCACGATCTCCATCATATCGGCATCTACACGCTCGCCGACATCGCGTTTCTCCCGATCGAGGTCCTCCTGGTGACGCTCGTCTTCCACCAGGTGCTCGCATCCCGCGACCGGCAGCAGAGGATGGAGAAACTGAACATGGTCATCGGGGCATTCTACTCGATGCTCGGGACGGAACTCCTGACCTACATCTCCAACAACGACCCGGACCTGGATGCGGTCCGGCCGCACCTGGTGGTCACCGACGCCTGGACTGATGAGACGTTTCGGGAGGTGGAAGAGCGGCTGAAGCGGCACCCCTGCCGCATCAGGATCGAGGAGGTCGACCTCGAGGCCGTCAAACGGTTTCTCGGGCCCCGCGAGGAGTTTCTCCTGAGGTTAATGGAGAACCAGGCGCTCCTTGAACACGAGGAGTTCACCGAACTCCTCCGGGCGATATTCCACTTCAATGAGGAACTGCAACGCCGGCCCGGTTTCTCCGGCCTCCCGGCGACCGACACGGCCCACCTCGCCCACGACCTCGAACGGATTTACGGCCTCCTGATCCGGGAGTGGCTGAGGTACATGCGCTACCTGCAGAAGAACTACCCGTACCTCTTCTCGTTTGCGATGCGGACAAATCCGTTCGACGAGACGGCATCGGCAATCGTCGGGTGAGAAGGGAGGGGGCCGGCGGCCCGCATCCCCCTGCTACGACAGTTGTGCCCGGATGTGCTGGACCGTCTCTGGGTACCGCTCCGGGAGCAGGCCTTTTTCGAGGTTCTCCCTCACGATCCACCGGATATCCGGATCGTCGAGGGTTGCAAGCTGCCGGAGGTATTCGAATCCTATCCCGGGGAGGGCGGCGACGACCGGGGCGAGCGTGGAGCCGAGCGCCGTCCTGAGCGCCAAAAACCCCTCCGACTCCCGTTCCCGCGCCGTATAGACACGGATCAGGATCTTCCGGTGGAGCTGGAGGGCGGCCGCCGCGATATCAGGCTCACCGAGCAGGTCCGGATCGGCGATCCCTGCGGCCGCGGCGCGCATGGCAAGCCAGGACCCTCTTTCCACCCACCCGTCGAGCTCCGGAATCACAGCCTTCCGCTGCCGGGACAGGAGGTCCCGGACCCCCATCGCCACCGCTTCCCGGATCCGCCACCGGGGATCGGCGGAAGCCGCCACGAGGCGGGTGAATGCCGGCCCCGCGCACGCCGGCGACAGGGAGCCGATCGCCCCGACGCCCCTGATGCCGCAGAACGCAAGGAATTCGTGCGGGTCGCCTGTCGGTGCATCCTCCGGGGAGACGCCGGCGAGCCCGACGCAGAGGCTCCAGAGGATACGCTGGTCGTCGGGGTCGGCAGCCGCAAACTCCCGTACGGTCTCGGTGAACGCCCCGGCGAGCTCCCGGTTTGCCCGGGACCCGGGCAGGCCGCTCCCCGCGACCAGGCAGTCGAGAAGGTCCGCGGCGTTCCCGTTCGCGAGAAATCCCGAGAGCAGCCGGGCAACATCCCTGATGTAAGTTTCTTTACGGGTCAAGATCTCAAGAATTCAACGACCCGCCGGCAGTAAAAATGATCGCTACCGGGCGGCCAGGGTTGCAACGAAGGCGTCGAGTGCCGCGTGGACGTTCTCGCCGCTCCGTGCCGAGATGGGATGCACCGTCTCTCCCGGAAGCTCCCGGCGGATGGCCTCGGGCACTGCGCCCGGGCAGTCGCACTTGTTCGCCATGAACGCGAGCGGCACCCCGAGGGCCTTCAACTGGTCGTAGAGGTGCCTCGTCATCGGGTCCACCCCGGTGGTCGCATCCACGACGATGATCGCGCCGTCCATCCCCCGCGAGAGGATCTGCCGGACGAACTCGAACCGCTCCTGCCCCGGTGTCCCGAAGAGGTAGACCGCCTGGTCCCTCACCTGCAGCCTGCCGAAATCGAAGGCGACGGTCGTGGAGCCTTCATCCGAGGCTGCTTCGATATGGCGGCTCCGGGGATCGAGCGCCTGGATGAGACTGGATTTGCCGGCGTTGAACGAACCGAACACAACGATCTTGAGCCTGCCTTCTGCCATCAGCCTTGTATTGGCCCCGGAATGGTTTAGACCTTCGCTATCGAGGGCGCCGCGGCGGGATGGAGGCGCACCCCGGGTTTTCCAGGAGATAGGTTGTTACCCCGCGGCCCGGGGGCGGCCACTCCGGAGGCACGGTCAGCCCCCGATCGCGCCGCGAGGTGCGAAAACCCCCATATTCCGAAGAGCCGGCTGCTCCCGGCCTGGACAGGGGATCTCCGCGCACTGATACGATGATATACCGGCACACCCAAGGTACCGGGTATGGGGTCGGAGGAGACGGATACCGTCGCGCAGGAGATCATGACCGTCCTGGACAACCTCATCCTTGCAGAGAAGCGTGCAAGGCTCCAGGTATCCGCCCTCGAGGAGCGGCAGTACGCCCTGGCCACGACGTTTCGGATGGTCAAGGAGATGGAGGTCGACAACGCCATCGAGGAGGCCCTGGCCGGGTTCGGGTTCGGCTACTACACCATCGACGACGATGCCGAACTCTGGATATCGGAAGAACACGGGCTGATGGTCTTCCTCTCGTTCACCGCCCCAGACGGGCGGTACTACAATTACAGGATCGTCGCCTTCGACGTCGTCGGCGAGGACGGGGAAGAGGGGGCGTAAGGATTACGGAGAACGGCACATCCGTAACCTGCATGAAGGGCGGGGTGTCGCACCAGGCATTATAATATACCAAAAATAACATTGGTGTCCGGCAGAAACGGGCGAAGGGATGGAGATGGAACGTTCGATAAAACGCCTCATGGAAGATAGGGAGAAGCGACGCGAGGAGAACATCGGCAAATACATCGAGCAGCTCTCGGACGAGAGCACGCCCTACCGGCTGCGGGCTGCCGAGGCGCTCGGGGGATGCGCCGACGCCCGGGCGGTCGAACCGCTGATCGCCGCCCTGCACGACCCGGAGAACGAGGTCCGCTGGGTTGCGGCGCAGGCGCTCGGGAAACTCCGCGACGTACGGGCCGTCGAGGCACTGCTCCCCCTCCTCGCCGACCCCGACCGGTGGGTGCGGCGCGGCGCTGCCTGGTCGCTCGGCGAGATCGGCGACCCCCGTGCGGTTGAACCGCTGCTCCCCCTCCTTACGGACAGAAAGAAGGATGTCAGGGTGGCCGCCGCCGACGCGCTCGGGAAACTCCGCGACGCACGGGCGGCCGGCCCTCTCGCCGCCGCGCTCGAGGGAGAGGAGGAGCCGGAGGTCAGGACGGCTATCCGCCGTGCGCTCCACGAGATCACCGGCGAAACCGGGTTCTGACGCCGGGCATGAGGCTCTTTCGCTACTACCCGGAGGACTTCGGGGCGCTCACCGTGAAGGTCGTCCACATGGACCTCACCTTCGACGTCTACGACGACCACACGCGGGTCGTCTCGGCCCTCACCGCCGAGACCCTTGATGCGCCGCTCGCATCCCTCGCCCTGAACGCCCGCGACCTGGATATTCTCGAGGTTGCCTGCGACGGGCACGCAGTCGCCTCTACCTACAACCGCGGCGCCGCGACCCTCACTGTCACCTTCGACCCTCCCGTCCCGCCACGGACCCGGTTCACCCTCAACACCGAGACGATCTGCCGCCCGAGCAGCCACGTCCTCGAAGGACTCTACTACGACGGGTCCTGCCCCGCAGGATCGCCCGTCCAGATCACCCAGTGCCAGCAGTGGGGGTTCCAGCGGCTGGTCCCCTGCCTCGACGACATGACGGCGAAATGCACCTACACGACGGCGATCATCGCGGACGACGGGTATACGAACATCCTCTCAAACGGCGACCCGGGAGGACCGCGCTACTCCCTCGGGCCCGGCCGTTCCGTCCAGGAGTATCGCAACACCACGACCCCGATGGCCCCCTATCTCTTCTTCCTCGGCGTGGGGTGCTACGACACCTGCCGGCGGGAGTTCGAATACCCCGACGGCCGGACGTTCACCCTCGAACTCCTTGTAAAACCCGGCTCCGACCCGACGGCCGCAGAGCGCGCGCTCGAGATCCTGGCGGACGCGGTGATGTGGGTCCACCTCTTCACCGGCCCGGAACAGTACCGCGACCGGGAAACCCGGCAGGAGATCTGGCGACTCACCCGGGTGCGGGACGCGGCGAAGCGAACCGGGGACCAGAAAACCCTCGCAGGAACCAGGGAAGCACTTACCGGGCTCCTTGCAACCGTCACCCCGGGTTACGCCTACACGGGATCGGTCTACCGGGAGATCGCCATGCAAAACTCCGACTTCGGCGGTATGGAGAACGTCGGGAACACAACGATCGCCGCAAACCGCATCATGCCCTACCCGGAGGCGACCGATCCGGCCTTCGAGTACATGGTCAGGGTGAAGGTCCACGAGTATTACCATAACCTGAACGGCTCTGAAGTGACGGGGAGGAGCCCGTTTGAGATCTGGTTGAACGAGGCGGTGACGGTCCATATCGAGAACCAGCACCACGCGTTCTTCTTCGGCGAGGCCTACTCCCGCCTCCAGACCGTGCTCGACCTCCTCGACCCCGGGGCCGGCACGCTCGTCCTCGATCGGGGCGCGGGCTCGATGCCGATCGAGCCGGACGGCTTTGACGACCCAAACGACCTGATCACGGGCGTCACCTACGTGAAAGCCCCCGAGTTCGTCAGGATGATCGAGACGCTGACGGGAAAGGAGACGTTTGCAGAGGGACTCGCCCTCTACCACGACCGGTTCCGGCACGCGAACGCCTCCCGCGACGACTGGATCCGCTGCATGGAGGAGGTCTCGGGAGAGGACTTCTCAAGGATGGCGGCGGTCTGGCTGAAGGAGAAGGAGTACCCGGTCGTCACTGTGACCCCCTCTTACGAGCCGGCGGCCCGGCGGTTCACCCTCACCTATCGCCAGAGCCGCTCGCCCGGCGGCCGCCTCTGGGAGTTCCCGTTCCTGTTCGCGCTTGTCGACGCCGACGGCCAAGAGATTGCGGAGCGGATCATCCGCGTCAAGGATGAGGAGGGCGAGGTCGTCCTCGACGGCGTCGATCGGCCCGCGTACCTCTCGCTCAACCGCGGCCACTCCTTCTACGGGAAGGTGGTCTATCGGCCGCCAGAGGACGAACTCTACCTCCAGGCAATGAAGGATGCCGACATCGTCGGCCGTTTCACCGCGTTTAACGCGCTCGCCGGCCGGGAGATGCTCCGTCTCCTCGAGGATCCGGACGCGGCCGTCTCGGGCCGGATCATTGACCTCTGCGCCGGCCTCCTCGCCGACGACCACCTCATGGAGGAGGCGGGCGGTCAGTTCCTGACCATCTTCCCGGCGGTGGACGACGAGCGGTTTGCCCACCACTACCGCGCCCTCTACGACGCGAGAAAGAAGATCCTTGCCGCCGTCGGCGCACGGCACACGGACACCCTCCTCTCGGTCTACCGGCGGGCGGCGGCGCGCGTCAGGGGCGGGGCCGGGTACCTGGAGGACGAAGCCAGAGCGATCCGGCGGCGGCAGAGGAGGAATGCATGCCTCGAGATCCTCGCCGCCTGCGACACCCCGGAGGTCCACCGCCTGATCGCCGGGCAGTTCCGTGAGGCCGCGGCCGCAACCGACCGCCTCGCCGCGTTTGGGCTGATCCTCGAGAGCAGCGCCCCGGAGCGCCTGGATATCCTTCGGGCGTTCTGTGCCGAATCGGCGAAAAGCCCGGTAGCGTGGGAGTCCTTCCTCGCCGTGGTCGCCGGGAGCGACTGCGACGACCTTGTAGAGATCCTCCGCAGGATCGAATCCTCCCCCGCCTTCACGGTCGAGCAGGCCGGCGAGCAGCGGGCACTCTACGGGCGGTTCGCGCTGAACAGGAAACGGTCGCTTGAGACGGAAGAGGGGCGGGCCTACCTTGCGGAGGTCCTCCGGCGGCTCGCCCGGGTGAACGAGTACAGCACCGTCCGGGCTCTCGACGCATTCGCGTTCATCGACGCGATGGAGCCCCGCCATCGGGCGCCGGCGGCAGGCGTGCTCGCAGACCTCCTCGCCTCGCTCGACCCGGATGCGCACCCGGCCGTCTACAACAACGCCCGCCGCTTCCTCCTCGGCGCCCCGGCGGCCGTCCGGGCCTACGAGGCGGAGCACGGGGCGATCCCGGCGCTCCGGGGACCCGCGCCCTGATCAGCCGTACTCAAGGTGCAGCCCGACGCCCGTCTCGCGGACGTCCGCGACCCTCGAGAGCGCAATCTTCGCCGCAAGACCCGTGCAGTGGCAGGGGTGGAGGACCGCCGGCCGCACCTCCGAGAAATAGTCGACGACTCCCTGCATCTCTCCCGGCGAGGGGTCGAGGAGGTGGAACCCGCCGATGATGTCGGCGATCCGGTCTTCGTCACAGACTTCGCGTGCCTGCTCGACGATCGAGCAGATACCCGCGTGAGAGCACCCCGTTATGATGACGAGCCCCGCAGGCGTCCTGCAGGCGAGCGCCGTATCATCGGCGACGGTGTCGTCCCGGATACCGTCGGGCGTGTAGATGTAGCCGCCTGAAGGCGCCTGCTCGAACTCGAACCGGCGCTCGATCTCGCCGAGGAAGACCAGGTTCTCGGTCAGCCAGAGGGGGGCCGCCGTGAGGAGAACCTTCCCGTGCCGGAAGAGTTCCTCGACTGAGAGGTGGCACCCGATCTCCCCCGCGCCGCCGAGGCTCCGGGTGAGGAATGTGTCGGGATGGGCGATGAACGTGGGCTCGATCCGCTCGCGCCCTTCGATGATGGCCTCGGTGTGGAGCCGGAGCAGCGCATCGAGACCCCAGGTGTGGTCAAGATGGCCGTGCGAGAGGACGATCTCCCCAACGCGGAGGAGATCGATCCCCATCTTCCTTGCGTTGGCGACGACGATGCCCGAGTAGCCGGCATCGAAGAGGACACGTGTTGCACCGTCTTCAAGGTAGATCGAGAGTCCGGGTTCCGCGAGGAAGTAACGGTCGGTGAGCGTGGCGTTGTCCACGAGGACCGTCAGCCTCATACGCACCGCCCGTCCGGGGTCTCACCGATCGTCGCCGGCATCCCGGGAGCAGCGGGGAGAAGAAGGCGCCGGAACGCCGCTCGGGCTGTGAACGGATCCATGCAGATACTGGGAACGTCGCGGTTAAGAAGGTTTCCCGGCGGCGAAATCGCTCCGGGAACTCTCCCGGGCGCCCGGTTCACGGGCGGGAACCCGGGGCGGGCCGCCGGGAGGAACCTTGTGAAGGCTGTGGCCCGGAGAAACCCGGGGCCGTCACCCCCCGGACGGCAGCCACACCCGGTGCCGCTTCCGGTGCGGGCCGGAGGAAAGAAGTCATCGCCCGTGAAACCACTCTTCTGGAGTGATACCATGATGGAAGCATGGGATGCAGTCTTTTCCCCGGGAAGACGGGAAGAACTCGGATCGCTCGGGCTTGCCGCAGGATTACGGCTCCCGCTCGACCGCCTTATGGAACTGCAGGAACGCCACGCGTTTGAAGCCATCCTCTACTTCGATGAGGACCTCGCCCGGAACTCGACGCTCGATGCGGACTATGCGGATTTCCGGATCGTACCGGCGCAGGCCCGGCCGTTCATGCCGCTTTCGATGTTTCTGCGGATGATAAAGGAGCGGGACCCGGAGTTCGCCCGACGAATGCAGGAAGAGTCCCTCAAGGTCGAGATCCTTGAGACCGGGACGATCGACCGCTACTCCGGGTGCGTCCACTGTACCAAGGAGTACGTCAAGGCGCTGCTGTTGTAGCCGGCCTTCTCTCACCGGGCCGTCCTCCCGTGAGCGGTGAAGACGCCGGTCCCGAGGCCGAACCCGGCGATGACCTGCCGGCAGGTGCAGTGACTGCCCAGGCGGCAGATGGCGGCCTTCGTCACCTCGAACCTGACGGGGAGATCGATCCCGGGGAGCAACCCGGGAAGGTCGCCGAACCCGAGCGTGATGTGCGGGGAGTAGCGCTCATACGCGGATGTCTTCTGGAACCGGAGGAGGCAGTCGATGGAGGGCGCGGGCGCTTCCGAAAAGAAGATCGGGGGCCCGACCGGAAGCGCCGTATACGGCTTTAAGGCGTTCATCACGGTCTTGTGGAAGAGCGCGAGGATCTCCGAGCGCAGGATATGAAAGACGGAGACGGTTTCCCCCGTGCTTGAGCGGTGTTTTGCGACGGCGTCGATGGTCATGGTCATGGGAGAGCACTGCCGGGCAATCCGGTCCACCTTCGCGATGATCTCAGGGATATCCCCGCGCCTCGCCGGGAGCATCGCGACCGAGACGTGCGGGAAGCAGTCCTCTCCACCGAGGCGTATCTCCCCGCCCGGGTTGCCGGCAAGCAGGGTCCGGTTCGCGCTGATCGCCATCTCCATGATCGGCCCGGGCGGCAGGAGGACGATGTCGATGGCAACCGTATCGGGAACTTCGTGCATGGGGCCGAACAGGTGGCAGGGATAAAAAAAGGTTTTCCCGGGGGATCGGCAGCTGCAACCACGATCTCGCCGGTTCGCGCCGGGCGCCGATCACCATTTCACGCCAAAAATCGGCTCCTCCTCGACGATATTGGTGATCCTCCTGACGCTTGCCTCCATCGGGACATCCTCTCCGCTGTTCAGGGACTGTTTCAGTTGCTCAAGACCGGCAGCCACCGAATCATCCTTCGACCGGACACCGCTCACCGTCACCCTGAACGTCAGCGTCACCAGCCACTGGGTCATCTCCATCTCCTCTCCTCTCCTTGTAATGTGGACGGAGTATACCACCAGAGGACATAAAGGCAGCTTGCGGCCGGAGGACTTCCGGCCGCCGTGGATCGCCTCTCTCATGCGCTTCCTCCCCCGCATACCCATCGGGCCTGATGATGAGCGCCCCTCCCTGCACAGGAAAAAAAGCTGGAGAACCATTAGATGAGAACGGAGAGGCAGTACGGCTGCGGTGTATCCGGACCGTGACGTTGTTTAGGGAGGTATAGAGCGTTGGAGCGTGAGCGAAAACACGTGTCGCGACCTGCCTGATCAATCCGCCCGGTACTATCTCCCCCGTATCCCGGGTGTATTATACACATGAAACCATAAAAATATTTTTGGGTGAATACCCTCATCGCACTGCAGTATCATCCCGGGACCGGCGGGGAGTACCCGTGCACAACAGATATATACAGGCACCCGGGACTCTGGAGCTCAAAAGAACCGCACCAGGGAGAGGAGAGATGGTCCGGAAACCCGCGACTGCCCCCGGCAGGGGCATGGGGAGGCGCACGCTGGGCTGCGTGCCCGGCATGTTCATCGTAATTCTGGTGCTCATCCCGGCAGCGGCGGCGGCAGTTGCCCCGACGGTGATCGTCTCCAACTACACCGTCACCCCCGCCGTCCTGATGCCCGGGGATGAAGGGACGATCACGGTGGTGCTCACGAGCACGGCGTCCGCAGCCACGGGGTCGGGGCTCAACGTCCGGGTGGATGCCGGAGGAGTAAACACCACCCAGGAGATGCCGGGCAACGCCTACATCGAGAACGTGCTCTTAAACGGCAAAGGGCTTGAAGTCCGGACCGGCAGTTTCCAGGATATCGGCGAGATCGGCCCGGGCCAGTCCTTCCCGCTCACGTTCCAGATACGCGCTCCGGGGGAGGAGGGCATCTATTTCCCGGAGGTCTGGGTCAGTGTGCGGGGTGCGACCGGCGTGAAGTACCCCATACCGGTGAACGTCAACTCGGCATACGCCCTGGTCAAGAAACCCTCGCTCCGGGTGGAGAGGACCGTCCCGGCATCCGTCGACCCGGGCGACTCCTTCAACGTCACCCTCACGCTCCACAACGATGGGCAGGCGAGCGCAAGCGAGGTCTCAGTCGGCATCAACGCAACCTCCGATTCGATCACCCCGAAGAGCGCGGAGAACTACTACATCCCCGAACTCCGACCGGGAGAGGAGGCGGTCCTGAACCTGTCCTTTGAGACCGACACCAGCGCACCGCTCGGGCTTGAACCGGTCGTCGTCACCATCGACTACCGGAGCGCCGATCTTGCGGCGTTCCGGCAGGTGGCGACGATCGGCATCCCCATCGTCGGCCGTGCCGAGATGAGCGTCGCCTCCATCAGGACCGAACCCTCCCGGGTCACCGCCGGAACCCCCGTGGACCTGACGATCCGGATAGAGAACACCGGGACGGCGGATGCAACATCGGTCCGGGCGACCATCGAAGGCCTCGCGCTCCCGGGGACGAAAGAGGCGTTCCTCGGTACGATAGAGCCCGGCAACGATGGTCCCGCGGTATTCAGCCTGCAGGCCGGCCAGGAGGGGGATTACCCCTATACCCTCACCATCCAGTATACCGACGATTACGGGGCGCACACAACCGAGCAGGCCCTGAACCTTGTCGTTGCAGAATCAAACTCGGTCCCGACCCTGGTCATCGCGGCGGTCGTCCTCGTCGTCGTCATCGCGGCCGCGTTCTACTGGTACCGGAGACGAAAGGAGGAGTGACCGCCATGTTTTCGGGCCTCCAGGTCTCCGCGTTCCTTGCCTGGAAGTCCATACAGCGCGGGAGCAAGGGGACGCTCGCCCTCACGATCATGATCATCGCCCTCATCTTCGTGAACCTGATCTTTCTGCCGTCGATCATCTCCGGGGTTGTCGAGAATTTCAACACCCAGTCGATCGACTTCGATATCGGGAACCTCATCATCGAACCCAGGGAAGGAAGCCAGTACATCGAGAACGTGACCAGCCTCCAGAAGAAGGTCGAGCGGATCCCCGGGATCGCCGGGACATCGCCCCGGATAGTCGCCGGGGTGACCTACTTCTACAAGGGGCGCAACGCCGCAAGCACCCTCTACGGCATAACGCCGGAGGATGAGCGGTCGGTGACGAAGATCGCCGACCACATGCTCGCAGGAGAGTTCCTCTCGAACGGGGATACCAATGCAATCATCATGGGCACGACGCTCGCGGGGGAGGAAGGCGAAGAGGCGGGCGGCCTCCCCTCGCTCCAGGGGGTCGTGGTCGGCGATTCGGTGGAGGTGGCCTACCCGAACGGGGAGGTGCGGACCTACCGGGTGAAGGGGATCTACGAGACCCAGTCCTTCAACGTCGACACGGCGGCCTTCGTCACCGGCCGCGAGATGAGCGGGGTGCTCGGGCTCAACGACCAGGCCTCGGCGATCCTGGTGAAGACCGATGTCAACGGCAGAGAAGAGGAGTACAAGACAGAACTCCTCTCTTACGGCATCCAGGAAGAGGTCCGGACGTACCGGGAGAAGGCGGCCGGGTTCGTCGACCAGGCGGTCCAGAGTTTCAACATCATCAACACCATCTCCACTCTGGTCAGCCTGATCATCGCTATCGTCGTCGTCTTCATCGTGATCTTCATCAACACCGTGAACCGGCGGCGGCAGATCGGGATCCTGAAAGCGATCGGTATCGACCAGGGGATCATCATCAACTCCTACGTCCTCCAGGTGCTCTTTATCACCGCCGTCGGGGCGCTGGCCGGGATGGCTCTCGCCGCCGGCGTGACGACCTACCTGACCGCCTACCCGCTCGTCTTCCCCGGCGGCCCGGTCTACCCGGTCGTGGAGGCGCCGGCTGTCCTCCGGAGCATCGCAAGCCTCTTTGCGGTCTCGGTGGTGGCAGGTTACATCCCCGCGTGGCAGATCGCCCGCGAGGATATCCTCACAGCAATCAGGGGGTGAACCATGATCGTCGCAGAGAATCTCACCAGGGTCTACACTATGGGCAGGGTGGAGGTCCGCGCCCTCCGCGGCGTCTCGCTTGAGGTCGAGAAAGGCGAGTTCGTCGGTATCATGGGGGCGAGCGGCAGCGGCAAATCGACGCTCCTTCACATCCTCGGGCTCCTCGACCGCCCCACCTCTGGCAGGGTCACGGTCGACGGGACCGACGTCCTTGCCCTCTCCGACCACCAGCGGACCCTCTTCCGGCTGAACCGGCTCGGCTACGTCTTTCAGGACTACGCCCTCATCGGGGAGCTCACGGCCCTTGAGAACGTCTACTTAACGTCGCTCGTCAGGGGGGCTCCAAGGGAGGAGTACCTCAGGAGGAGTGCCGGGATCCTCGAGCGGGTGGGCCTTGCCGACCGGATGGACCACCGGCAGAGCGAACTCTCGGGCGGGGAACAGCAGCGGGTGGCGATCGCCCGGGCGCTCGTGAACAACCCGAGCATCCTGCTCGCCGATGAACCCTGCGCGAACCTCGACAGCCAGACGTCGAAGAGCATCCTCGACCTCTTTGCACGGTTAAACGAGGACCTTGACCAGACGATCGTGATGGTCTCGCACGAGGAGTGGCACAAGGAGTACTTCTGCCGGGTCGTCACCCTGCGGGACGGGCTGATCGGGGATATGGCGGAGTGCAGGAAGGAGAGGCCGCCCCCGGGCCGGACGGCCTGACTCGATCATCGCCGTATACTGCCCCGATGCGGTGTTCGCAGAAACGGTGCATCCGGTTGCAAAAACTGCTCCTGAGGGCTTGCGGGAGGAAAAACGACGGCAATATTTTTATATAATTCCCATTATACAGGTCCGTCCGGTGAGAGGGATGCAGAACGTCAGGACATTCAGGTGCAAAGATCTTGGCCTTGCGTGCGAGTTTGAGGAGAAGGCGGAGGACGAGAACGAGCTGATGAAGCGGATAGAGGGGCACGTCCAGACCGCCCACCAGATGAACCCGGAACAGCCGGAAGTGCAGGAGAAGATCCGTAAGGCAGTGAGGTGAGGGGAGCGCCCCTCGCGGACACTCTATCATCGGCGGTTTACCGGAGGTTGCCCGGGGGAGCAGCAGGCTAAAACCTGCTGCACGCCACCGGAACCGGTCGATACGTCCTATGCGCCCAGAAAGACACTCGCCCGGGGATGAAGCCGCACGGAGGCTCTGGCAGAATCCCGAGTCCATCCTTGAGAGAATTGGGCTTGCCGCCGGAGCCACCTTCATCGACGTCGGGTGCGGAGACGGTTTTTTCGCGCTTCCCGCTGCCCGGATAGTCGGGCCGCGCGGCCGCGTCTGCGGGATTGATATCGACGCCGGGGCGCTCGACCGCCTGCGGGAGAGAGCCCGGCGCGAGGGGCTTGACAATGTCGTCCTCCACCGCGGAAGGGCCGAGGAACTTGTCCTCTGCAAGGGCTGCGCCGACGTCGTCTTCTTCGGTATCGACCTCCACGACTTCGCCGACCCGGTCCGGGCGCTTTTGAACGCAAAGAGGATGACGGCGCCCCGGGGCGTGATCGTCGACGTTGACTGGAAGAAGGAGCCCCTTCCTCTCGGCCCGCCGGTCGCAAAGAAGTTCAGCACGGAGTATGCCGCATCGTTGATGGCGGAAGCGGGGCTCGAGGTCACGACGGTGGCAGAGTCGGGGCCGTACCACTACATCATCACGGCCGTGCCGGGGTGACAGGGGGCGATGATCCGGAATCGGTCCAGCATTCTCGCGCAAAACCGCGGTGGTCAACGACCTCCGGTGAACCCCGGGGCTTGCAACGGGGACGTTGTGAAAAAAGGGTTTTTGGGCTACTTCAGGTTCGCGATGCCGCCGTAGTTGACGGCGTTTACGAATGCATCAAGGTCCTGTTTGGAACCGCCGTCCACGCTGACGTAGACCATGAACCGTTCATTCACGCCGACCCAGGTGCCGTAGGTGTCGGGTTTGCTGAAGATCTCCCAGGCGGGGTGGCCGCCGACCTTCTTCTGCTTGTAGTAACCTTCAGTCGTCTCGAACGAGACGAGCGAGTCCCACGACTCCCAGTAGCCCACATCGTAGTAGGCCGAGTCCTGGATCACGACCGCTGCCCGGGCGTCGTCCCTGGTGTACTCCCGTGACGCCCAGGTCCACTGGCCGTCTTCAACCATCGCAGTGACGCCCGCAGGCTCGTCTGCCGTCCAGCCAGCGGGAGCGGCCGGCAGGAACGATATCAGAGTCGCAAACGGGACTGCACTTACGCTCCCCCTGGCAGCCCCGGAGACGCCGGTGGCAGGAGCCGTCGTGGCCGCAGTGGTCGTTTCCGGCGTGGTCGTATCCGATGAACCCGATGTGCAGCCCGCCGTCATGCAGAGGCAGATCCCGAGCGCCACAATGAGCGCCGGGAAGAGCAGTTTTGAGGAAGAGTTTTTCACAATCATGCCCTCAGGAGATGATAAACGGGACTAACGTATTTATGCGTTGTTGTTTATCGCAAACGGCGGATCCCCCGACCGGAATACACTTCAGGCCGGCCTCCGGTTTTTTTGTGAACGGAGGTCCGTCTCTCCCCGGGGGCGCTCACATGGGCCCCTGCGGCGGAAGGCGGCGGATAGAGCGATTTAGGAAGACTTTTATACCGATATACGGACGCTACTCCATGGTTCAGATGAAGAGAATCCATGGTATCGTGATTGCAGGACTCCTGGTAGTCTGCATGCTCATGGCCGGTTGCACGTCGCAGCCGGCGGAACCGGGGAACGCGACCGGGACACCCTCCCCGGCGGCAACCACGGCGGCCACGCCCGCGCCGGCGGAACGGTTCGCCTTCAACGAGACAAACAACAACGAAACCGTCGCCCTCCCGGCCGGGAGCGAGATCATCATCAGCCTCGCCGAGAACCCGACGACCGGCTATGCGTGGAACGTCACCTCTTCCCGGGGGCTTCAGTATGTGAACGACACGTACAACGCTCCGCAGACCGAGCTTGTCGGCGCCGGCGGCGTGCATGTCTGGGAGTACATCGCGGCCGAGAAGGGTTCCGCTGAGTTCTCCGCGACCTACAAGCGGCCCTGGGAGAACGTGACCGGAAACGAGACCACGTTCTCGATGGCGTTCACCATCGAGTGACCCTGCGTGCCCTCCCCGCAACCGTGCGGGCGGGGCAGGCACTTTCTCTTTTGAGCTCCCGGTTTCACCCCAGGAACCTGCGCCGGTGCGCCGCCGAGAGGATGAGCGACGTCAGTCTCCCGGTATCATTGTCGCGGAGCACCCTGGCGATCTCACCCGTGATCGCCGTATGCTCCTCGTCCGGCTCAACATCCACGATATCGGCCACCCGGCTCGCGAGTTCACGCGGAACGAACCCGGTCTCCGCGTTGAGGAAGCGGGCGGCTGTCCTCAGGTCTTCATCGAAGTTGACGTAGTTCTCCCTGACGAACCCGAGATCCGCCTCATCCAGGGCATCCAGGCCGAGGAACTCAGGAGGGAGGCCGACGGAGTAGAGTGCGGCGGTGAACTTAATCGCCCTCGGCAGGGTGATCCCGCCGGTGCTCCTCGCGTAGCCGAAGAGGCCGATATGCAGTTTCCGCTTCCGCCTCTCGGGGATATACCAGGCAACCCGGTTGATCAGGGGGGCAAGCGGCCCGAGTCGTCGCTCGTATGCCTGCGTATACCTCTCCATCAGGTCGAGCGCCGCCGCCTCGTCGACGGGCCGGGCCCGGCCGGACATCCGCCCTTCGAGCCTCCGGACCGCGTTCTGGACGTCTTCAAGCGAGTGGTCGTACTTGAACGCCGACTGGACGGTGAACGTGTGGACGCTCGGGTATTCCGCGGTAACCCGGTCGACCGTCCCGGGCGAGAGGCCGCCCCGAAACGGCGCCGAACCCACGCCGATGATCGGGTAGAGCCGGACCCCCGTCTCCTCCGAGACCTCCTGAAGGTGCCGGAGTGCGATCTTGTTCAGGAGCACCGCGCTGATGAGCCCGTAGTTCATCGCCGGGTCGGACCGGGCAAGGAAGACGCGCTGGTGGGCGATATCCTTGTCCTCGAGGTAGCGCCTGACGACGTTGTGCGCATCCAGCATATGGTCCATCTCCTCAAAGAGCGGGATCACGTTGATCCGGTCCGGCCGGAACCTCCCGATCCAGTCTGCGATGGTCATCCCGCCCTCGCCAAGGCTCCGTTCCTGTTTCCCGACGACGATATCGGTGTAATAGCGGTAGATGTTGTCGATGGCAGTATGGGACGCCGTCATCGGGAGGATCACCTCAAATATCGGCGGGCAGTCGTCCCCGTAGAAGAGGCAGGCCGTATCGAACGACCGCGGGATGCTTTCGAGCGTCTCAAGGAGGATCTTCGCCTCGGCCGTCTCGACCTCGGGGTTCGGGACACGGAGCGTCAGGAAGATGTCCCGGCCGAGTTTCTTCTCCCGGAAGAACGTGTCGTAGCGGGAGAGGAGTTTCCGGACCACGAAGTTGTCGACCTCTTTTCCCTCGCAGTCCCACATCTGCTCGCGGCACCCCAGGTGGGAGTAGGCGTAGTAGGCCTCCTGGACCTCGTCCTCCCCGCCGAGTTCCGGGCTCTCGGCAAAGAACGGCAGGGTGACGTTATCCGGGTGCTGGGTGCTCATGCATTGCGGTATCCGTATCATCTCGTTACACTCCGTCGTATCAGGGGGCGGGGCCCTTTCTGTCAACCATACCCTGGTATCATGGTCGACCAAAAAAGCCCTCCGGTAGACCCCGGCGTCACCACCCGTTCCCGAACCGCCGCGAGACCTCCGATCCCGACCACGGGCCCCCGTGCGCCGCGTAGACCCGTTCCGGCCCGAAGGCGAGGAGGGCCCGGAGGCTCCGCCGCGCCGCCGCGGGGTCGCCGGTCCGGAAGGGCAGACGGGGCCTCCCGCCCGGGAGGAGGGCGGAGAGGAGGTCGCCGACGATGGCGGTGCCCCCGGCGATGAGGACCGAGACCGAGCCCGGGGTATGGCCCGGCGTGGGGATGACCCTACCCCGGATCCCGAAGACCGCAAGGTCGGCGGCGCTCTCGATGACGATGTCGGGCTCGATGCCCCCGGGATGGGGGGCGCTCACCCTCCCTGCCGCAAACCCGATCAGGCGCGGGACGATCCGGGCGGAGGAGAGCAGCCCGGCGACCCCGCGGCGCACGGCACCGGCATCGGCCGCATGAACGGCGACCGGTGCGCCGGTCCGGTCCCGGAGCGCGTCGGCGCTCCCGTAGTGGCCCGGGTGGCCGTGGGTGACGAGGATCAGCGAAACCTCGTCGGGCCGGATACCCGCACGTCTCATCGCGGCCAGAATGGCCGGCTCATCCCCGGGGTTGCCGGCGTCGACGAGGAGGACCCCCCGGTCCCTGACGATGAACGCGGTGGTCAGGCCGAGCGGCACGGGGATGACCGCCGGCAGGCAGCGGGCGGCGGTGCGCTCCATCCTCGGCGCCGGAGCCCGGACAGCCTGCCCCCTCACGGCGGGGTCCTGCACACTCAGGTCTGCGGTCGTCATGGCATCACCCACCGTGAGATACCCTCTCTCCACATCAATGATTCGGTCGGGACGGAAAAGAGCGGGGACGGATGGCCGGGCTGTCGCCCGGGGACAGGCGGCGCTTCTGCCGGCAGGCTCACGCACACGCCCCGGGAAACAGGGCGAGGGCAGCCGCCGGAGGTGCCGGGCCGGGCGAGCGGAGCAGGTAGACAGACTGCTCCAGGGACCCGGGCGCCGCGTTCGGGAAGAACAGCAGGCTTATCACCGGATTGTCCCGGACGGCCGGGCCCGCCTGCCGCAGAAAAAATAAGAACGGAGGGTATTCGATTGACGGTTACGCCAGGTAGTCTTCCGGCCGGGGGAGCTGTTCCTTTAAGCCCTTCCTCCGCCGGATGCTCTTGACCACGTCGTCCACGATACCGGAGGGGACGAGTTCGAACCCGGCGAACTCGGTGCTCCACATCGCGCGGCCTTCGGTGGCCGACCGGACATCCCCGGCAAACCCGAAGAGCTCGGCGACCGGTGCCCTGCCGACGACCGTCATTGTGTCGCCTTCGCTCAACATATCAAAGACCTGGCCGCGCCGACCCTGGATCTGCGAGGTCGCCGCACCCATCTGGTCGCTCGGGACCGTGATCTGGATCTTCTGGATGGGCTCGAGGAGCGAGTCGCCGCCCATCAGCAGGCCTGCCTTGACGGCGCTTCTGACCGCCGGGATGACCTGGGCGGGACCGCGGTGGATGGCGTCCTCGTGGAGTTTCACGTCCACCAGCCGGATCTTCAGGTTCTGGACCAGCTCGTCGGCGAGCGGGCCGCCGCGGAGTGCCTCACGCCAGCCTTCGAGGACCAGTTCCATCGTCTCGTTGAGGTACTGGATACCCTTCGTCATGTCGATGAACATGTTGGTGCCCTCGATCGCCTTGACGTTCTTGGCCTCGTCCTTGTCCATACCGGCGGCGACGAGGGCGTCGCGCCGCTCCACCGCCTGCTGGGTCATCGAGACGTCGCCCTGCTGGATCAGCTTCACGACCTCCGGGTCCATCGGCTCGAGTTCAAGGTAGAACCGGTTGTGCCGGTTCGGGGACTTCCCTTCGACCGGGCCCGCCCCGCCCGTGATCGTCTCGCGGTAGACGACGATCGGCGGGGAGGTGATGATATCGACACCCTTATCGCGCTTGATACGGCCGGTGATGATCTCGAGGTGGAGTTCGCCCATGCCGCTGATCAGGTGCTCGCCGGTCTCCTCGTTGATCGAGACCTGCACCGTCGGGTCTTCCTTTGCAACCTGGCGGAGGACCTCGACAAGCTTCGGGAGGTCCTTCATGTTCTTTGCCTCGACGGCGACGGTCATGACCGGCTCGGAGTAGTGCTTCAGCGACTCGAAGGGAACCATGTCAACGAGCGTCGTGACGGTCGAACCGACGATGGCGTCCTTTAGGCCCGTGACGGCGGCGATGTTGCCGGCGGCCAGTTCGTCCACCTCGATCCGCTCGGCACCCATGAAGATGCCGACCTGCGCGAGGCGGTTTGAGCGCTTCGCCGCACCCATGATGTAGCACTCGGTGCCCCGGCGGAGCGTTCCCGAGAAGAGACGACCGGTGGCGACCTCGCCTGCGTGGGGGTCGAAGGTGATGTCGGTGACCATCATGCAGACAGGGCCGTTCGGGTCGCAGTTGAGCATTGCCTTGCCCTCGGGGTTCGCGTAGTCCCCGTGCCAGATGATGTGGATACGCCGTTCCTGGGCCTGGAGGGGGTTAGGGAGATGCTTGACCACCATGTCGAGGAGCACGGCGTGCAGGGGGCTCGACTTCGCCAGCCACTTCATGTCGCCGGTGTTGCACTTCTCGTAGACGTCTTTGAACGAGACCCCGCTCTTCTTCATGTAGGGGACGGAGACCGCCCAGTTGTAGAGCGCGGAGCCGAAGGCGACGGTGCCCTTCGCGGCATCCAGTTTCCAGCCCGCGTCGTACATCTTCTCGTTCATCCCCTTGATCAACCTGTTGACCTTATCGATCACCCGCGCGAGACGGATCTGCATCTCCTGCTCGTCCACCTTCAGCTCGTTGATCAGCCGGTCCACCTTGTTGATGAAGAGAACAGGGCGGACACCCTCCTTGAGCGCCTGGCGAAGCACCGTCTCCGTCTGGGGCATGGTGCCTTCGACCGCGTCCACCACGACGACGGCGCCGTCCACCGCACGCATGGCTCGGGTCACGTCGCCGCCGAAGTCCACGTGGCCGGGGGTATCGATCATATTGATCAGGTACTCCTCGCCGCCATACTCGTGGACCATCGAGACGTTGCTCGCGTCGATGGTGATGCCGCGTGCCTGTTCTTCCTCGTCAGAATCCATGAAGAGCTGCCTGCCGGCGAGCTCCTCGCTGATCATGCCCGCTCCCGCGAGCAGGTTGTCTGAAAGGGTCGTCTTTCCGTGATCGATGTGGGCGACGATACCGATGTTCCGGATGTGATCCGGCTTGTCCATCAGGTCCGTCACCCGCTCTACCATCTTCTTTCGTCTGGTCATGGAACACCAAAAAAATAATAGGGAGTATTACCGGGCAGCCTTTGCAATACGTTCTCTCTCTTCTTTCTTCGAGACGGCGTAAGAGCGGGTGTCGCCGTTCGCGGCTGCGATCAGTTCCTCGGCGAGCGCCTCGCTCACGGTCTTCTTCTTCTTGTGGCTCGCCTGCTGGACGCCGTCGGTGATGAACCGGAGAGCGATATCGACACGGCGCTGGGGTGCGGTGTCGACCGACTTCGGGACGTTGATACCGCCGTACTTCAGCCGGACGGTCTCCTCGCGGGGGCCGGTGTTCTCGACGGCGTCCACCAGCACCTGGACCGGGTTCTTCTTGGTCTTTTTGTTGACGATCTCGAAGGCGTCCCGGACGATGCGGATGGCGAGCTCCTTCTTGCCGGTGTTGTGCTCGGTCTGCATCAGTTTGTTGATCAGGCGCTCGACGATCAGCATGTTGCTCTTGTTGAACTGCTGGCCGGCGAGCTTGCCGCAGGAGTGCGGCACGATCATCGCGTGCAGGTTCACGTAGCGAGCAAGGCTCGGATCCTTGATCTCCACCTCGCTCATGTCCCAGCGGTTGAAGAGGAGCTTCTGGTCCTGGGTCCCTGCCTCTACTGCTTCTGCTTCTGCCATACCACTTACCTCCGCGGCTTCTCCTTGCGCCCGATGACCATTTCGCTGAGACTGACGTTGTTGACCTTGGTCACGACAAACCGGACGCCGGGGATATCACCCATCGACCTGCCCAGCCTGCCGCCGATACCCTCGATCTCGACCTCGTCATGCTCGTCGATGAAGTTGATGGCGCCGTCGCCGACGGCGAATGCGGTCACCTGACGGCCGTTCTTGATCAGTTGCACGCGGACGCACTTACGGATCGCAGAGTTCGGCTGCTTTGCCTCGACACCCACCTTCTCAAGAACGATCCCGCGTGCCTGCGGCGCTCCCTCAAGGGGGTCAGATTTCACATCAAGTCCAAGCTGACGCCGGGCGTAGACAGGATCATGCCACCTGTCTCTTTTAGCGTCGCGCTTCAGTTTTCGGGCTGCGAATTTACCGTTTCCCATTGAATACCCTCGTATCGGTTGAATTTGTAGATAGGAGCAACTCCCGGTGTGCTATAAAGCAACGCGCGTTACGGATTTATATATTGTGGAACCCATCCGCGCGCCGATCTTTCGCCTTAGTTATTTGATCGGGAGCTGATATAATATTATATCCCGGCGGGCAACCTTCATGGATGACAACCCGGATATACAAAGAGGTTTTTTTCGAGGCGACCCACCGCCTGATCCACTATCGGGGGAAATGCTTCCGGTTGCACGGCCACCAGTGGCGGGTCGAGGTCTGGATCGAAGGGACGGCGGATGAGCGCACCGGGATCGTCCTTGACTACAACTGCGTAAAAGAGGTCGTCGGGCGGTTCGACCACCAGGTGATCCTGAATGCCGGCGATCCCATGGCGGCGTGCATCGAGGCGTTCCATCCCGTCGTCACCACGCCCGGCGATCCCACAAGCGAACTCCTCGCCGGCCTCATCGCGGAGATGATCGATGCCGAAGCCGCACGGCAGGGGCTTGATGCCCGCGTGGCAAAGATCCGGGTCTGGGAGTCGACGACCTGTTACGCAGAGCGCACGTATGATCGTCAGTGAGATCTTCCGGAGCCTCCAGGGAGAGGGCAGAAACCAGGGGCGGCCCTGCACGTTCATCCGGCTCGCCGGGTGCAACCTCCGGTGCGCCTGGTGCGACACCTCCTACGCATGGGAAGGCGGGGTGAGGATGAGCGTTGCGGAGGTCCTCGACCGGGTCTGGCTCCTGAACGGGAACCATATCTGCATCACCGGCGGGGAGCCGCTCCTGCAGCGGGATGAGGTCATCGAGCTCCTCAAGAAGTTCAGCCTTCATGGATATACGGTCGAGATCGAGACGAACGGCACCCGCGACTTCCGGGAGATGCAGGCTTTCGCCTCCATCTGCATGGACGTCAAATGCCCCTCGTCGGGGGAGAGGAGCGATCTATCGCTCCTCCCCTTCATCACCCCCCGCGACTGCGTCAAGTTCGTGGTGGCGGACGAGGACGACTTCCTCTACGCCCGGGCGGTGATGGCCCGTTACGATATCCGGGGCGAGGTCTTCATAACGCCGGTGGAGGGGTCCGACTACCGCGCCATCGCGGACTACATCGTCGACGAGAACCTCCCGGTGAGGTTTCAACTGCAACTGCACAAGATCCTGGGGATGAAATGATGAAAGCGGTCTGCCTCCTCTCGGGCGGCATGGACTCCGCCACGCTCGCCTATGTCGCAAAGGACATGGGTTACGATATCATCGCGCTCCACTTCACCTACGGCCAGCGGACGGAGAAGAAGGAACGGGCGTGCGCCCGGACCATCGCCCGGATGCTTGACGCGCGCGACTTTGTCGAGATCAGCCTCGAGCACTTCAAGAAGATCGGGGCCTCGAGCCTGACGGACACCGCGATCGCGGTCGAGGAGTATACCGGGGAGGAGAAGGGGGTGCCGAACACCTACGTTCCGTTCAGGAACGCAAACCTCCTCGCCATAGCGACCAGCCTCGCGGAGGCCCGGCGAGCGGAAGCAATCTTCATCGGCGTCCAGACCGGCGACTACCCGGGGTACCCCGACTGCCGGCCGGAGTTCATCGAGGCGTTCCAGCGGGTGGTCGATCTCGGCACGGCGGTGGACCCCCGTATCACCCTGATGACGCCCTTTATCCGGATGACGAAGGCGGATATCCTCCGCGTGGGCCTTCGCCTCGGCGTCCCTTACGAGGAGACCTGGTCCTGCTACCAGAACAATGACCGGGCGTGCGGGATCTGCTCTTCGTGCCACTACAGGAGAGCCGCGTTCCGCGAGCTCGGGGTGCCCGACCCGATCGAGTACGAGGGCTGACCATGGAAGTCTACCGCACCGGAAGGCTCACCGTCGAGAGAAAGGAGATCACCCTCCCGGACGGGGAGAGAAAGGAGCGGGTGATCATCCACCCCGGCGGGGCGGTCGCGATCCTCCCCGTCGAGGGAGACGACTGCTACCTCATCCGGCAGTACCGCTACGCCGTCGACGCCTACATCTTTGAGGCACCGGCAGGCACCATCGACGAGGGCGAGGAGCCGCACGAGACCGCCCGCCGGGAGCTGATCGAAGAAACCGGGATGAAGGCGGAAACCTTTGTCCCGAAAGGCTGGATCTACTCTTCCCCCGGCTACACCGACGAGCGGATATGGCTTTACCTCGCAGAGGGGCTCTCGCCCTGCTCGGACTACGGTATGGACGAGGATGAGGTGATCGAGGTCGTCCGCATCCCCGTCAAGGATCTCGCGGCGATGATCGCGGATGAACGGATCGTTGACGCAAAGACGATCTGCCTCATCTGCCGGTGCCTGCTCCGGGCGGAGCGCGGGACACCCGGCCCGGAGCGGGCGCGGGAGGGGGACGGCAAATGTGCGCAGATTTAAGCCTTCTCCGGAGAAACACATAGTAGCTTCGACCAATGAATACTATTCAGCGAGCCTGGTGAACGTCCAATGGAAGAGACGCAAGAGATGGATACCGCGCGAAAGCGCTACGAATTTAAAAAGATGCTTGAGAGGCTTGCCGAGAAGGAGGGAAGCGGCACCGAGCTGATCACACTCTATATACCTCCGGATAAGCAGATATACGACGTGACCGCCCAGCTCCGTGACGAGTTCGGGCAGTGCGCAAACATCAAGAGCAAACAGACCCGGACAAACGTCCAGAGTGCCATATCCTCCATCCTCTCCCGCCTGAAGTACTACAAGCGCCCGCCGGAGAACGGCATGGCGGTCTTCTGCGGCACGATCAACGTCGGTGGCGACCGCACCGACCTTGAATGCGAGATCATCGAGCCGCCTGAGCCGCTCAACACCTACCTGTACCGGTGCAGCTCCTCGTTCGAGCTCGAACCCCTGCAGCAGATGCTTGGCGAGAAGGAGGTCTACGGCCTGATCGTCCTCGACCGGCGGGAGGCCTACATCGGCTTTCTCCGGGGCAACCGGATCGAGCCGGTCCACGGCGTCACCTCGACGGTCCCCGGCAAGCAGCGAAAGGGCGGCCAGTCGAGCGTCAGGTTCCAGCGGCTGCGGCTGATCGCCATCAACGAGTTCTACAAGAAGATCGGCGACCGGGCAAGTGATATCTTCCTTGCCGAGAAGGACTTCTTCGAGAAGTTCAAAGGTGTGCTGATCGGCGGCCCGACCCCGACCAAGGAGGAGTTCGAGGCAGGCGGCTACCTCCACCACGAGCTCCAGAAGCGGATCATCGGGCTCTTCGATGTCGCCTACACAAACGAGTCCGGGCTTGCCGAGCTCGTCGAGAACGCGTCGGACGCCTTAAAGGGCCTCGACATCATCAAGGAGAAGAACGTCATGAACCGGTTCCTCCAGGAACTGGTCAAGGACGACGGACCGGCCGCCTACGGTGAGGAGAGCGTCCGGAAGAACCTGGAACTCGGCGCCGTCGACACCCTCCTCCTCTCCGACAAGCTCCGGAGGGCCCGGCTGAAACTCGCCTGTCCGAACGGCGACTACACCGAGGAGAGGACGATCAGCATCGAACCGGGCAAACACATCAGGGATCTCGACTTCGGCACCTGTCCAAACGACGGGGCATCCCTCTACGTCGAGGAAGAGGTCGATATCATCGATGAGCTGACCGCGCTTGCAGACCAGAGCAGCGCGACGGTCCGGATCATCTCAGACGACTTCGAAGAAGGCTCGATGCTCTACAACGCGTTCGGCGGGATCGCGGCAATACTTCGTTACAGGACCGGATACTGATGTTTCAGGAGAAGTACCACCAGGTTGAGCGCATGCTCCGGGCATGCACAGGCGAAGAGGACGTCCTCCTCTCGATAGGGGGGGATCACGCCGACATCGCCTCGACCGTAGCGTTTAAACTTGCGAAAGTTGAGAAACGGGCGCCCCAGAAGATCGCCGCCGATATCGCGGAGAGGCTCTCGGCCGATCCCGGACTCGGGGATATCCGGGTCGAGGCGGCGGGCCCCTACATCAACTTCCGGTTCGGGCCCTCGCTTCTCGCGGAGGCGGTCAGGGCGGCAACCGGGCCCGGCTACGGGAACCTCCAGCGCCGCACCGAGCGGGTGGTGCTCGAGCACACGAGCGCGAACCCGAACGGCCCTCTCCACGTCGGCCATATCAGGAACACCGTCATCGGGGACACCCTGGTCCGGGCGTTCCGGAAGGCCGGGTACCCGCTCGAGGCGCAGTATTACTTAAACGACATGGGCCGCCAGATCGCCATCGTCTCCTGGGGGTTCGACCACCTCGGCCTCGCCCGCGGGGAGGACGAGAAGGAGGATCATTACGTCGCCCGGGTCTACGTCGCGGCGAACCGGGAACTCCAGAAGAACCCGGAGATCACGGAAGAGATCGATCACCTCATGCAGCAGGTGGAGCGCGGCGATGCAGAGACCGTCGCGAAGTTCCGGGCGGCCGTCTCCCTCTGTGCGAAAGGGATCCGGGCGACCCTCGCCGCCCTGAACGCCCACCACGACCGGTTCGTCTGGGAGAGCGATTTTGTCCGGATCGGCGACGTGGACCGGATCATCGGGCGGGTCCGGCACCTGCCGCAGGCCCATGAGGACGAGACCCTCTGGGTCGACCTCTCGGAGCGGGGTTTCGAGAAGAAGTACATCCTCCGGAGGAGCGACGGCACGTCGGTCTACAGCACGCGCGACCTCGCCTACCACACCTGGAAGGCGCGCAACTTCGACCGGATGATCGATGTCCTCGGGGCGGACCACAAACTGATCGGCGCCCAGCTCCGGGCCACCCTCGAACTCCTTGGCGAACATCCGCCCGAGATTGTCTACTTTGAGTTCGTCTCCCTGCCCGAGGGCTCGATGAGCACCCGGGCGGGCAAGTTCGTCTCGGCGGACGAACTGATCGAGGAGGTGACCGCAAAGGCATACGACGAGGTGACCAGCCGCCGCCCGGAACTCCCCGAAGAGGAGCGGCGCTCAATCGCGAAGTCGGTCGCCGTCGCCGCCATCCGCTACGACATCGCGAAGGTCTCCCCCGAGAAGAGCACGGTCTTTGACTGGCGGGAGGCGCTGAACTTCGAGCGGCAGAGCGGCCCCTACATCCAGTACGCCCACGCCCGCGCCTGCAGCATCCTCGAGAAGGCGGGGGAGTTCGAGCCGGCGTATCATTACGAGACGGAGCACGAGATCGCGCTCGCCCGGCACCTCTCCCGGTTCCCTGTCGTCATCGAGCAGACCGTGACGGAACTCCGCCCGCACCTGCTCGCCGCCTACGCCCGCGAGCTTGCCGACCTCTTCAACGCCTTCTACCACTACGACCCGGTGCTCAAAAGCGAGGGCGAGACCCGGAGCAGCCGGCTCGCGCTCGTGGATGCGGTCAGGAACACCCTGCAGGAATCCCTTGTGACCCTCGGTATCGATGCACTCAGAAGCATGTAAGGCCCTCCGGAGGCAGGGCTACCAGTTCGTCAGCCCCGCCTCGTCAGCGGCCGTCAAGCCCTGCATGTGGAACAAGCGGGCGCTCAGGGGCGGGGAGATGTGCTACAAGGCGCAGTTCTACGGCATCGAGAGCCACCGCTGCGTCCAGATGACCCCGACCCTCCGGTGCAACCAGCACTGCCTCTTCTGCTGGCGGTCGTTCGAGCACGAGGTCGTGGAGGAGGAAGAGTGCCCTCCCCCCGCGATCATCGAGAATCTCCGGCGCCTCCAGAAGAAGGCGCTCTCGGGCTACAAGGTCTCGCCCTACGTCGCGCCGGAGCGGTTCGCGGAGGCCCTTGCCCCGACGATGGTCGCGATATCCCTCTCGGGGGAGCCGACCTGTTACTCGCGTCTCCCGGAGCTGATCGACGGCCTCAACACCGGTGGGTACACGACGTTCCTCGTCTCGAACGGCACCCGGCCCGACGTCCTTTCGCGGTGCCGGCCCTACCAGGTCTACGTCTCCCTGGACGCTCCCGACCGGGAGACCTACCTTGGCCTCTGCCGGCCGAGAGAGGATTACTGGGACCGGGTGCAGGAGAGCCTTGCCGGACTTGCCGGCCGCCGGTCCGCAATCCGCACCACCGTCGTGCACGGCTACAACGACTTTGCGCCTGAACGGTATGCAGCGCTCTACCAGGATTCCGGCGCCCGTTTCGTTGAAGTAAAGGGTTATATGTATCTGGGATACAGTAGAAATCGACTGCAGAGAGACCAGATGCCTGAACACAGCGATGTGCGGGCATTTGCCGAGAAGATTGCACAACACTGCGATTATACCATCAGGGACGAGAGCCCGGCGAGCCGGGTCGTCTGCCTGGAGCGGAACGTATGAGATTCGATGTGGAAGAGTTCAAAAAGAGAGCGAGAGAGGATTTCGAACACGCCTGGCATGAAGGGCCGTCGGTGCTGACCCCACCGGGGATCTCAGACCGGTATCCCCGGCTGAAGTACACCCGGGCGGCCCCGCACCCGATCTTTGAGATCATGCAGCGGCTCCGCGAGACCTACCTCTCGATGGGGTTTGACGAGGCGATGAACCCCCTGATCGTCGAGGAATCGGATATCTACCGGCAGTTCGGGCCCGAGGCGATGGCCGTCCTCGACCGGGTCTTCTACCTCGGCGGCCTGCCCCGCCCGAACGTCGGGATAGCGAGAAAACAGGTGGAGGGGATCGAGGCGATCCTCGGCCGCGCGATATCGCCAGAGACTGAGGAGAAACTCCGCGAGACCCTCCACGGCTACAAAAAGGGGACGATCGACGGCGACGAACTGACGCACGAACTCGCGACCGTCCTCGAGGCCGACGACGCCGCCGTGGTGCACATCCTTGACGCGGTCTTCCCCGAGTTCCGGGCGCTCGCCCCCGAGTCGTCGCGCAACACCCTCCGGAGCCACATGACGAGCGGCTGGTTCCTGACGCTCTCGGCCCTCTGGGAGAGACGCCACCTCCCCATCCGGCTCTTCTCGGTGGACCGCTGTTTCCGGCGGGAACAGGAGGAGGGGCCCACCCGCCTGATGGCCTACCACTCGGCCTCCTGCGTCGTCGCGGGGGAGGACGTCACCCTCGAAGAGGGCAAAGCCATCAGCGAAGCCCTCCTCTCGGCGTTCGGGTTCACTGAGTTCCGGTTCCAGCCCGACGAGAAACGGTCGAAGTACTACATGCCCGGGACCCAGACCGAGGTCTACGCCCGCCACCCGGTCCTCGGCTGGGTCGAGGTCGCCACCTTCGGCATCTACTCGCCCTCGGCGCTCGCGGAGTACGGGATCGGGGTGCCGGTGATGAACCTCGGTCTCGGGGTGGAGCGGCTCGCCATGATCGCCTACCAGTCTAACGACATCCGCGAGCTCACCCACCCGCAGTTCTACCCGCAACCCCTCTCCGACCGCGATATCGCGGGTGCCATTCATCTCCGCATGGAGCCGGCGTCGACGACCGGGAAGCGGATGGCGGAGGCGATCCGTGATACAGCCGCCGAGCACGCCGCCGCCCCGGGCCCGTGCGCATTCACCGCATGGACCGGCGAGATCGCGGGAAGGCAGGTGGAGGTGATCGTCGAGGAGCCCGAGTCCAACACGAAACTCTGCGGACCGGCGTGCGCAAACGAGATCTTCGTCCACAACGGCTCGGTGCTCGGGGTCCCCGATATCGAGAAGTGGGCACAGGTCCGGCGGGACGGGGTGTCCACCGGCATCACCTACCTTGATGCCGTAGCAAGCCTCGCCGCCGCCCGGATCGAGGAGGCGGCGCGGTGCGGAGAGGAGACCCGCGTCCAGGTGAAGATGGCAAAACTGCCCTCAGATATCAACCTCCGCATCGAGGAGTATGCGATGCGGTACATCACCGACCACAACAAGAAGGTGGACCTCCGGGGCCCGGTCTTCCTGACGGTGAGATCCGTCATACCGGAGCAATCGACCCGATAAGACCTTCTTCCCGCCCCGGTTTCTCTTTTTTCCCGGTCACCCCCTCCCTGCCGGACTCGATGCACCTCCGGAGCAGGGGCAGAACGTCCCGCTGGGCGACCAGGTTGAAGTGGGCCTTGCTCGGGGCGAGCCCGACCTTGATCGAGTACGCGTCGGGCGGCACCACCGCAAAGAGATCCTCGTCGGTCCTGTCGTCCCCGATGGCGAGGATGAAGTCCCAGGCGTGCCGGGAGAGCCAGTTCAACGCCGCTCTTCCCTTGTCGACGACGGTGTTCTTGATCTCGATGACCTTGTTCCCCTCCATGACGCCGACGTTGAGGTTCGACGTCAGGTGCAGGAGGTCATCTTTGAGATCCTTTGCCCGCTGTGCGCCGAGGATCGGTTCGGTCCTCCGGTAGTGCCAGACGAGAGAGTAATCCTTCTCCTCGATGAACGCGCCGGGCGTGCGATCCGTGTAGAGTTCGAGGAGCGGGTAGATCTCCCCCTTCCAGTCGCTGGAGAGCCCTTCGTGCATCCGCCACTCCCCGGAACGCTCTTTTGTCCAGACGCCGTGTTCAGCGATGAGCCCGATCTCCATCCCCCGGAACCAGGCGTCCAGCGTGTACCGGTCCCTGCCGCTGATCACCACCACCTCGTTTCCCGGCACACGGGAGAGGGCCTCGAGCACCTCTCTCGTGGCGTCGCCGGGCACCGCCTTCTGCGGTTTTGCGGCGAAGGGCACCAGGGTGCCGTCGTAGTCGAGGAGGAGGAGCCGATCAGCGGCGGCGGTGTAGTCCGCGACCAGCCGGTCCCTGATGGCCGGGGTGACGATCTGTTCGGAGCGTTCGACCCGGATCGCCCGGGCGTCGCCGAGGCGGGTGAGGAAATCGCCGACCCAGCGCTCGATGTCGTAGCGCATCAGCCGCCTCTGCATGGTCCGGTTCCGCTCGACCTGTTCCTTCTCCGGCATAGCAAGCGCCGCCTCGATCGCCTCGATCACCGCGTCCTGGTCGTTTGGGTTGACGATGATCGCTTCGCCGAGTTCTTCGGCCGCCCCCGCCATCTCGGAGAGGATGAGCACCCCGGTGCCGTCGGTCCGGGTGGCGACGTACTCTTTGGCCATCAGGTTCATCCCGTCCCGGAGCGGCGTCACCAGAGCGACGTCAGCGGCACTGTAGAACGCCACCAGCGTCTCGAACGGGAGGAAGTTGTAGAAGTAGCGGACCGGGACCCAGTCGGTCGTTCCATACTTCCCGTTGATCCGGCCGACGAGTTCGTCGATCCGTTTCTTCAGCGCCTGGTAGCGGCCGACGCTGGCCCGGGACGGGACGGCGACGAGGACGAGAGAGACCTTCCCCTGGTACTCCGGTTTCTTTTCAAGGAGTGTGTCGAAGGCCTCGAGCCGGAGCGGGATCCCCTTCGTGTAGTCAAGGCGGTCGAACGAGAGGATGATCTTGCGCCTCCCGTACTTATGCCGGATCCCTGCGATCTCCTTCTGGACCGGGGTGCTGCCCGCGGAGTCGGCGAACCGGTGGTAATCGATGCCCATCGGGAAGAGATCGGTTCGCACCACCCGGGTGCCGGTCCTGACCTCCCCGAAGGAGTGTTCGTGCCCGAGGATCCGCCGGACGCTGGAGAGGAAGTGGCGGACGTAGCCGTAGGTGTGAAACCCGATGAGGTCCGCCCCGAGCAGGCCGGCGAGGATCTCCCGCCTCCAGGGCAGGCCCCGGAACACCTCAAACGACGGGAAGGGGATGTGGTGGAAGTAGCCGATCTCTGCATCGGGCAGGCGCTCCCGGAGCATCTGCGGCAGGAGCATCAGGTGGTAGTCGTGGACCCAGATGACGTCATCGGGCCGCGCGACTTCCATCACGGCGTCGCAGAACTTCTCGTTCACTCTCTGGTAGACGGTCCACGTCTTCGGGTCGTAGTCTGCGAAGAGATTGAAGTAGTGGAAGAGCGGCCAGAGGGTGTTGTTGCAGAACCCGTCATAGTAGTGCTTGATGTCGTACGGAGAGAGGAAGACCGGGTGACACCGCTCTCTCTTGAGCGTATCGACGATCCGATCTTTCTCCTCATCCTGCTTCCTCTGAACGTTCATGCCAGGCCAACCGATCCAGAGGCTCTCGTAAGACTTGTAAAAAGAGCCGACTCCAGTGGCAAGACCGCCGACACTCCGCTGCAGGCGGAAGTCGCCGTTCTTCCGGGTGACGCTGATCGGCAGCCTGTTTGAGACTATCAGTAACCTGTTCATGGTTTGACCCTGTTCACAATCCGAGGCTGATCACCACCCAAAGAATCTCAACCAAAATTAAGGTTTTGGCGAAATCTCGAAAAAATATGGATATCGTAGTTTCGGCAGGCAGGCCTCGTTCCTGGTCTGCCCCTGGTATGCGGGCGCCGGAGATCCCGCGCATAGCCCTTCGGGGCGATCCTGTCAGGGTATCTGCGGTGGTGGTTGGGGGAGGAACACCGGGTTCTGGTGGGCCGGGGTGGGAGAGTGAACGATGATTATGGCCTGCGAGACTGCCTCGAACCCCTCAAACCGGGCCGCCGGCCGGCAGCGCTCACGCGTTCTCGGGAGGACCTCGGCACCAATGTTGAGATCGGCATCTAACCCTTCGATCACTCAAAAGAGATCTGCTCAGCGGGAGCCTGCCGAAGGGGCTCCGGGCAGGCGACCCTTGAGGCCGGGTGCACCGCACACGGGGTATCGTAACCTATATATCCCACGACATACACCCATATGCTGTGAGTAAATCCTTCCTGAAAAGGATGAGGCCGCCTTGAGGCGGGTGGGACAAAGTAGGGAAGGGATCACAAATCTATTTCTGGCGCCTATTGAAGAAATCCAGCCCGATCGTGATGTTTTTTTCAATCACAGAGTAGTGATCCTCATTGGGCAGGTAGTCCCTGAAATGGCGATGCAGGGTTCCGGCAATGAAGTCAGCCGCCTGAACGCAGAGGTTCTGTTTTGAGTCGGCATGCTTAATCTCCAGTCGGCACATTGCTGATTGGCGGGACGGGCCGTTCTCAAGCGAACGGAAAACAAGATATCTGTCAAACTCTTCTCTGACTACGCCGTCCAGCGACTTGTCTATAATCACATTAACATCTGATGAGAATCCGTAATTTGTTATTATTGTCGAGACGAGAGACCCGGTGAGATAGTTGTACAATATCTGGTGCCGATCTCTGAGGTAATGATAAACCTGCCCTTTTCTCAGCAGTAGATACGCGATATCGACGTTTGTTTTGGAGATGCACTCCAGAACGCGTCTACGATATGTGTCGTCGGTGTTGTGGTACTTCAGTTCAGGGATGTTTTTATACTTTTTTGGAAGTTTCTTCTTGACCCTGCTCATGCAGGTCTTTATTCGTTGGACCCTTTCTGGCCCTCTTACGATGATGGCTCCGATGACAAAGTAGGGTGAACTCTCCCCTGTAAACCCAAGATCCCCGGACTCGTCGATGTAGATATTAACTCCGGAAGGAGAGGGTATTATATCCGATATTTTCTCCACCCCGGGTCGTTCGTTTCTATCATAACCAATGCTAACAGTGGGTTTGCCATCCAACCACATAGATACTCGCATTTGTGACAAGGCCGCCGCCTGATAGAGCTCACGCGTTCTCGGGAGGACCCTGGCAAGCCCCCCCCATCTTGGAGTATACGGCACCTTCACGACCCTGTTCGCCCGGACGGGCGCGCTCCGCCCTACCGGCACAAAATGTTATATACTTCTAACACAACGTTAGATATATCTAACAGGTGGGTCGATGAAGGCGCGATACGCAATAAAGATTGCAGCGGGAGCGGTTCTCGCGGCGGCAGGGATCCTCCTTCCGTTCCTCATAGACGGAATCGAGGCACTCTCCTCAATTCTGGTGACGATCGGTCTTGTGACCATCGCGGTTGTTGTCATGCAGCATTGGAGGTTCCAGGACGAACCGGAGAGCGATGAGCGGACGCAGAAGATCGGGGCATACGGCATCTCCTACTCGTGGCTCCTCACCCTCGTCTTCCTCGCGATCCTCTTCTGGGTGGACTACCTCGGCGTCTTCCCCCTCACGGTCGAAACCGTGCTTCTCTCTACCATCCTGCTGATGGGGCTCTCTGCCCGCATCTTCCAGTGGTACTTCTTCCGGCAGGGGGATGTGGCGTGAGACCGGCGAGCGCGGCCGAATGGCACCTGCTCCAGAAGGGGGACGTCGGGTGAAGACCCGGATCCGGGAACTCCGGGCGAAGGCAGGGCTCACCCAGGAGGAACTGGCGCGAGAAGTCGGCGTCCGGCGGGAGACGATCGTCTTCCTCGAGCAGGGAAAGTACAACCCCTCCTTAAAGCTCGCCTACAAGGTGGCCCGGGTGCTCGGCACTCCCATCGAAGAGGTCTTCACCTTCGAGGACGAGAACCTGGCGTGACCACGCCGGAGCCGGTGGATGGCGGAGCGGGGAGCAGAACCCCACCCGTGGCGCCGTCGCCACCAGGGTTGGGGAGGCGATGCGGACCGGTGACGCGGCCGGCACATGAAATGCGGGAGCGGGAGAAGGCGCGGCAGCAGGCATCCAGCCCATGACGGTGCGGCAGAGCAGAGTGCTCCATCTGCCTGAGGATTCTTCAGCCCTGTGTCGCCCCTTCGCCACCTTCGCAAACATCCGCGTAAGTCAACCCGCGGTGGAGACCGGGATCGGAGCTCATGCGGAAGTTCGCGGAAGGGTGTATAGAACGCTTAATGCAGTGGTTCAGGAGAAGGAGTCGGAAAAATATATTGGGGGCAATCGTTAAGGTTGGAACGGCAGGCTAAAAACATTGCGTTTTTATATTCTTACAATTTTGCCTCAAATTCGCTTTAAAACCTAAATATAAGCACATTTGTAAAAAATACATTTTAATCACGCGGTAAATATACAATCCCCCCATCTCCCGAATATTCGGGATGGGCGCAGTGTCCCGGAAGGTTACTTCGGTTTCTCGCCGGATTTGCGCCGATCATTTCCACCCTACCCCGCTTCCCCCACCAGGCGCCGCACCTCCCTCTCAACCTCAGGGAGGAGACTGTCACGGTTCGACCGGGTCACCTTCACGACCCGGACGTCCGCCCGGGTCCTGATCCGGTCGAACCCCGGGGCGCCCCGCTGTGCGATCGTCGCCACACAGGGAGCGGCGGCATCGAGCACCTCCCGTATAACCCTGTGAAAAACCCCTGAGCAGCACTCCATCTTCCCGATCTCGTCGACGATCACGAGACGGACACCTGGCGCAGTGAAGGGAACCGATGAGAGGAACTCCTCAAACCCCTCGATATCGACCCCGTACCGGCCCACACGGCAGTGACCAGGATATCCAGTGCGGGCGAAGGACCGCCGGTCCCCGGCAAGGCTCACGAGGTCAAACCCCACCCGCACTCCCCCCTCCCTGACCTCGGCGGTGTAGAACCCGACCGGCGAGCAACCGGCAAAACGCTCCGCGAGACGGCGTATGAGCGTGGTCTTCCCGGAACCGGGCTGCCCGGTGATGAGCAGGTTCCCGGTCACCGTCCCGTGGCCTCCCCGGCGCGGACCCTTGGACGGCAGACCGGGCAGAACGCCGGCCCTTTTACGTCGGTCTCGGAGATGGTGTTTGAGAAGCGCATGACGCACCGGGGGTCATCGCAGTGGGCAAGGCCGAAGGTGTGCCCCAGTTCATGCACCGCCTCCACGGTGGCCCGGCGCCGGAAGACGCCGACATCTTCCGGCAGGCCGTAGAACGACTGCCGGAGGCGGTAAAGAGAGATCACGGCGTTCCTCCGGCCCGCGAGGCCGAAGACGAAGTTCATGCCCGGGAGGTAGAGGTCGACGTCGGTGACTCCCAGCACCCGGTCACAGCCGCCGATCTCCCCGGAGAGCGAGAGATACTCGAGCACCACCTCCGCGTCGTACTGGTCGCGGGCGGTGTTCCGCGCGGTTGCAGGAAGCGGGATCTTCTTTTTGGGCACCACATCCCCGGAGAACGCCGTCGCCAGGGAGGCCTGGAGCGCTTGCATCTCTACCGGATCGACCTTTCCGATGGGAACGAGAATGATACTCATGGCGATATCCCGGTACCGGGTAACAGCAGATAAGAATTTGATGGTTTCGGCCTGAGTTCCGGGAGCAGGCCCCGCGAACGAGGACCACCCGGCACGGTCGCCGGGGATGAGTATGGCTGCAGGCCGACCGGCGAGGTCACCTGCCGCCATCCCCCCGCAGAAGCGCAAAGAGCCGGACAAGCGAGATGAGATCCTGCCGGTTGTGCTCCACCACCGGGACGAGGGGGCCGGGGTTTCCAGTCCGCCGGTAGAGATTGTAGAACTCCGGCACCATCCGGCCCGGGAGATCGTCCTCGCGCTCGACCCCGAGGACCTCCGTCTCGAGCGTGCTGAGCCGGCAGGCGGGAACCGGGCCCTTCCAGCGCCGCCGGGCGAAGAGGAGGGCGTCGAAGTGAGGCGCCGCAAGGTCTGCCCGGATACCGTAGCAGGCGAGCCGCTCCCGGATGAAAGGGAGGTCGAACGCCCGGCCGTTGAAGGTGACGAGGGCCGCACCCTCCGCTTCCAGGTCGGGAAGGGCGGCGGTGAGCGCCGCCTCCTCTTCATCGAGGGACCGGAGCAGGTACTGGCGGACGGCGATCTCCCCACCCTCCACCCGCGCGAGCCCGATGAGGACGATCGGCCGGGCGGAGAGCCCCAGCGTCTCGATATCGAGGAAGACGAGCGTTTCCGGAGCATGGAACCGGCTGGCCTCAAGGAGGAGCGGATCGGAGCGCCGGTGCCGCCGCCCGATCCACTCCACGAGGCCGCGGGTATCCCTCCCCGCCACCGAGTCGAGGAGCCGCGCGGCATCCCGGCGGTAGAGGGGGTGCCGCATGAGATCGGCGACTGTCCGGTAGCCCTGCCGCTGCAACCTCCGACCGGTCGCCTCGCCGATGCCGGGGACCAGGGTGAGGTCCGCAAGGATGGCCGCCGCCGCCCGGTTCGGGTCGCGGTCATCGAGACCCATCACGGGGCTCCGGGACTCGAGGACGTAGCACCGCCCGGAGGGGCACGCAGCTTCCCGGCCGCAGAAGACGTCCTCGACGGTCCGGCCCCGGTAGCCGGTGACAAGATCGTCCCGGAGGTGCCGGACCCTATCGCAGCCGGATGAGATGCTCCTAAAAGAGGGGTCGCGCTCCCCGGCCCGGGCTGACCGGGCCCGCCATCCTCTCCCTGCCTGATCGAACGGATACTCCATCCTGCCCCGGCAGAGGGTTAGACCCTCGCGGCATTCAAAGGTATCCACCGCAGGGTGAACGTGAGCGAGGGACCGCATCACTCCCGGCGTACCGGCCTCACCGTGATCGAGCACGTGCGGTCGCCGGCACAGATGCTGCTCTGGTACTTCAGCGCGTAATCCTGGTTCAGGGCCGGGACGGCGGCGTTCGCGTAGGCGTGACAGGCGTTGCAGGCGGTGAGCGGGTCCTCCCCCCGTTCGTTCGCCCTCGCCACCATCGCGCACTCCCGGACGGTCAGCACCGCCTCGTCCGGCCCGGAGTCCCGGATCTCGTACCGGTACTCGGGCCCGAAGAAGACCCGGGTTGCCGCCGCAAACGCCTCCGCAACCTCCCGTGCATCCCGGATCGGCATCCCGAAAGCACGGGCGATGACGCCCGCTTCCCTGCCCTGCTCCCGCCACACCGCCCGCTCGACCTCGTTGTAGAGCTGGTCGTCGGCGCCGTCCCTGATGGCTCTCCGGTAGGCAAGCGGCAGCGCGGAGACCTCCCGGGCGGCCAGCTTCCATCTCACATCCACCGGAATTCGTTCGAATCCATCCATATGCTCTCCCTCCTTCTCGTGATGGTTTCCACGTCAGAGGTGGCTGTACCTGCAACCCACATGAACGTTCGCCCGGGGGCGGCGCGCGCATAAATACCCCCGCGGCCAACACGGAGATATGATGATCGGAGCAGTCCTGATCGATATCGACGGTGTCCTCTACGTCGGCGATCGCCCGGTCGTTGGGGCGGACCGGGCGCTCCGGGAACTTGACCGGCGGGGGATACCCTACCGGTTCGTCTCCAACACCACCCGCCGCTCCCGCCGTTCGGTTGCCCGCCTTCTCGCGGGTTTCGGCTACGCCACCCCAGAGGCGTGGATCATCACCGCCCCGGTCGCGGCCGCGGCACACCTGCGGGAAGACGGCCGGACCCGGTGCTTCCTCCTCACCACCCCCGATGCCCGGACCGACCTTGAGGAGGCCGGCCTCCTTGCAGTGGAGCGGGATGCCGATGCGGTCGTGGTCGCCGACGCGGCCGACGGTCTCACCTACGAACGCATGAACCGGGCGTTCCGTCTCCTCCTCTCCGGCGCAGACCTTGTCGCGCTTGAGAAAGACCGTTACTGGATGGGGCCGGATGGGTTGATGCTCTCAGCCGGCCCCTTCGTGGCTGCGCTCGAGTTCGCCACCGGAAAAGTGGCGGAGGTGATCGGGAAACCCTCCCCGGCGTTCTTCACCCGTGCGCTTCGGGAGACCGGGGTAACCCCGGGCGAGGCGGCGATGGTCGGCGACGACATCGTCACCGATATCGGCGGCGCCCGGGCCTGCGGGATGAAGGGCATCCTGGTCAGGACCGGCAAGTACCGGGAAGAGGCGGTTCGCCAGTCGGGCATCACACCCGACCTCGTCATCGACTCGCTCGCCGACCTCCCCGATCACCTCTGATACCATGATGGGGAGACGAACCTTCCCGGTCCTGCTCCTGGTCCTCGTCGCCGCGGCCCTCGGGGCCGGGTGTGCGGGCATCCTCCCGGGCCCGCCGGCTGCCCCGCCGGCGATCGTCCCGGTTGAGGGGGCGAGCCTCGACGACCTCCCGGTCTACACCTTCCCCTTCGAGGATGGGGAGGAGACTATCCGGATCGATCCCGATCCAGCGGTCTATGCCGGGGCGAAAGAGGCGGACCGGAGGCTCCACCTCTACAGAAACCTCCCGGAAGAGGAGTGGATCCCCATCTACTACCGGGCGTTCGAGAGCGAACCCCACCTCGAGCCCTTCTACGCGGACCTGCTCGCAGCCCTCCGCGGGATCCGGGACCAACAAGACCTCGACGACGACCGGTACCTCGAACTGATCGCCACGTTCGTGCAGTCCATCCCCTACAGGACCGACGCCTCGATCACCGAACCGAAGTTTCCCATCGAGACCTACGTTGACGGGGAAGGCGACTGCGACGACAAAAGCCTCCTCCTCGCCGGGCTCCTCGTGCGGGAAGGCTACGGGGTCGCGCTCTTCTACTTCGGGGACGAGGCGCATATGGCGGTTGGCGTGCGGAGCGCCGGGTGCCACTACCGGAACACCACCTACGCCTACATCGAGACCACAAACACGAGCTACGTGGGCATCCCGCCTGCGGCCCTCTCGAACGGGACGGTCCTCTCCTCCGATCCGCTCGTGATCCCGGTCGGCGACGGGCCGCGCCTCTATGGGGGGTGCGACCAGGTCCGGACGATCGAACGCGCCCTCTCCTCATCCCTCGCCCGGGTTCGGGCGCTTGCGCCCGAACTTGCGGCGCGCGCACAGGAACTTGAGGCGGAGCGGGAGTCCCTCGAAACCTTCGGTGCGCGGTTGAAAGCCCTCGCCCGGTCGGGGGAGATCCGGGAGTACAACCGCCTCGTCCCGGAATACAACCAGAAAACCCGGGAGTACAACGACGCGGTGCAGTCCTACAACGCCCTGCTCGCGGAGTCGAGGGCTGCCGTAGACGTCCATAACCACCTCGTCACCCACGCCCACGACCGGCCCGGGTCGTACCTCCGCGCCCGGGCGTATCTCGCGGAGTGATGCACGAAGGCTACCTCCAGACAATGTAGTGGGCCTCCGCCCCCTCTCCCCGGAACCGGGAGAGAGCGGTCTCGCAAGTACCCCGGGGAGATCTCGATGCCGATGAAGCGGCGGCCGGAACGGCGGGCAACAAGCGTCGTCGTCCCGGTTTGAGAACACGGCAACACTCCCGCCGGATACGCTTTTTCTCGTCCCGGTTCGGTATGCCTTCCCGCGGCATCCCGGTCTGGTCCTCCGGGGTGCCGTTGGATCGCGGGATGACTTAAGCGTGGCCCTCTGCCTCAAGGGGAGTGCGGTTCGCCGGAGCAGCGATGCAGGTATACGCTGCTTTACGCATCTGGCTCCGCCGGATAATGGTCTGATACCGGGCGGCCCGCTCGGCGAGGCAGGCAAACGTGGTGAACGCAGTTCCTTCCATACAAAGAACAGGAGTGAGGTCGCTATTTAACCATGGGCCGTGCGGGGTGAAAGTGAAAGTCGGGGATGACAACCGGATTTTTGGGCTCCATTCCGCATTAATCCGGGGCATCGGAGGACGTTTATCGAAAATACCATTTATCTCCCGGATTTGCCCCCATAGCGGCCGAAACGGCAATTGTTCCGTTGGCAAGTGTTAATGTATTCCCTGACAAATACATGGAACGGAGTGCCGTATGCTGGATATCAGTGATTTGCACGTGAGCGTGGATAGCACCGAAGTGCTCCACGATATCAACCTCCACATCGGGCAGGGCGAGACCCATGTCCTGATGGGCCCGAACGGCTCGGGGAAGAGCACGCTGCTCAAAGCCGTCATGGGGTTCGGCGGCTACACGATCACGGCCGGGTCTATCATATTCAAGGGAACGGATATCACCAACATGCCGATCCACGAGCGGGCCCACCTCGGGATCGGCATGATGTTTCAGCACCCGCCTGCAATATCCGGGCTGAAACTCGGGAAACTGCTTGCCGCCACATCCCATATGGGGGAAGACGCAATAGAGGCGCTCGCGCAGTCGGTCAACATGGAGCATTTCCTTGCCCGGGACATCAACGTCGGGTTCTCCGGCGGCGAGATAAAACGGAGCGAAGTCCTGCAACTGAAGGTCCAGCAGCCCGATTTCATCATGCTGGATGAGCCGGAGAGCGGCGTCGACCTTGAGAACATGAACCTGATGGGCAAGGAGATCGCAGGTCTGCTCGAGAAAGACGTCCATATCGTCAACCGGCGCCGGAGTGGCCTGATCATCACCCACACCGGCTACATCCTCGATTATCTCGAGGCCGACCAGGGCCACGTGATGATCGGCGGCCAGATACGGTGTCACGGAAACCCCCGCGAGATCCTGCGCGTAGTCAAAGAGAAAGGATACGGAGAGTGTCTGCGTTGCAAACAGATATAACCGACATGGAGCACCTCTCGACAGAAGACCGGGAACGCCTCGCCCTGACCGGCCTTGAGGTCGGGATGCAGAACCGGTGCGGAAGTTTCTTCCAGATCGACCAGAAGGTAGTGCAGACCACCTGCGGGGCCGAGGGGATCGAGATGCTCCCCATCAAGGTCGCCCTCGAGAAGTACGACTGGATGAAGGACTACTACTGGAACGCCGTCTCAAAGGACAAGGACAAGTACACGCAGTACCTGGCAAAGCAAGAGAGCCCGCAGGGCCTCGTCGTCATCGCTCATGAGGGCGTGAAGGTCGCGATGCCCCTCCAGGCCTGCCTCTTCCTCCGCGAGGAGCCGGTGCAGCACGTCCACAACATCTTCATCGCAAGAGAGGGCTCAGAGATCCACATCATCTCCGGGTGCGCAAGCTCCTGGCAGAAAGAGCACGGAGCACACATCGGCGTGACCGAGATCTATGTCGGCAAAGGCGCCAGGGTCACGTCCACGATGATCCATAACTGGAACCCGGGGATCAGCGTCTTCCCGCGGAGCGCCACCATCGTCGAGGAAGACGGCATCTTCCTCTCAAACTACGTCTGCATGCAGCCGGTTCACCAGATCAATATGTATCCGACGGCGCGCCTGGTCGGGAAGAACGCCGTGGCCCGGTTCTCGAGCATCGTCGTCGCGACCCCGGGCTCGCTCCTCGACCTCGGTTCCCGGGCCATCCTCGGCGCCGAACACACGAGCGCCGAGCTCATCACCCGGGCGATCACCACCGGCGGCACCATCATCTCCCGGGGCCACATCCTCGGCGAGAAGGACAACACCCGTGGCCACATCGAGTGCAAGGGGCTGATCCTGAAAGACGGCATCATCCACGCCATCCCCGAGATCGAAGGGACGCTGACCGGCACCGAACTCTCCCACGAGGCCGCGGTCGGCAAGATCGCCCGCCACGAGATCGAGTACCTCATGGCCCGGGGGCTCTCCGAAGAGGAGGCTACCGCAACCATTATACGCGGGTTCCTGGATGTCAAGATCAGCGGTCTGCCTGCCGTCCTGCAGAAGCAGATCGACGCCGCGATCGATAAAGCAGAATCCGGGTTCTGACGAAGAACAGGAGATGACGGTGAAGAGGAGATGACGGAGACCGACCCCTACCAGAGGGAGCGCGAGGAGATGGTGGAGTGCCAGATCCGGGCCCGAGGGGTCAGGGACGAAGGGGTGCTCGCCGCGATGCGAAAGATCCCGCGCCACCTCTTCGTGCCGAAGGGCTGCGAGCGTGCCGCCTACGAGGACCGGCCGCTCCCGATCGGGGAGGGGCAGACCATCTCCCAGCCCTACATCGTCGCCGTCATGACCGAGCAGCTCGATCTCGCGCCGCAGGACCGGGTGCTCGAGGTCGGGACCGGCAGCGGCTACCAGGCGGCACTCCTCGCCGAGCTCGCCGGGACGGTCATCTCGATCGAACGCCTGAGGGGCGTCGCTGAGAGGGCACGCGAGAACCTCGCCCGGGCGGGGGTCACCGGTGTCAGGGTGGTCGTCGGCGACGGCACGAAGGGCTATCCCCCGGAAGCGCCCTACAACGCAATCATCGTCACGGCGGCATCACCGGCCGTCCCGGAACCCCTGATCGACCAGCTCGCCGAAGGGGGACGGTTGATCGCTCCCATCGGCCCGCGAGACTGCCAGGACCTCGTTAAACTCGTGAGAAGGAGAGACGGGGTGGAGACGATCCCGCTCGGCGGCGTCTGCTTCGTGCCGCTGATCGGGCAGTTCGGGTGGCGGGGGGAAGGGTTCCTGTGATGATCTACGACATCACCCGCGACCTCTCGGCGGACGCAATCCTCTACCCGGGGGATATCCGGCCCAGGTTCCGCGAGATCGACAACGGGCAGTATCGCGTGACGGAGATGACCATCGGGACGCATTCCGGGACGCACATCGACGCGCCGTCGCACTATCTGGAGGGGGGCCGGACGGTTGACCAGATCCCGCTCGATGTCCTGGCAGGATCGGCGCGGGTGCTCGACTGCAGCGATGTGGAGACGGTCATCGGGCCCGGCAGCCTCGCCGGCCGCCTCCGAGGTGTCCGGACGCTTCTCCTGAAGACATGGTTCTCGAGGCGGGAGCAGTTCGACCCCGGGTACCCGGCGCTCTCCCTTGAAGCGGCAGACCTCATCATTGAAGCCGGGATCACCTGTCTTGGGACCGACGCACCATCGATCGAGGCGTTCAGCGGCGACGGTTCGGTCCACCGCCGGCTGCTCGGGGGCGGGACGGTCGTTCTCGAACTGCTCGACCTTGCAGCCGTGCCGGAAGGAGACTACCATATGGTGGCGCTCCCGATGCGCCTTGCCGGCGCCGACGGGTCGCCGGTGCGGGCGATCCTTTGCAACAAAGATAGAGAGGAGTAGCATGAGTTTTCTCCACGATGCGATCAGGAGACTTGAGCATGTCCTCGCGGACAGCGGGTGCGAGGACGGTATCGTCGATCTCAGCGTGAACTACGACGCGGACGTCTGCCAGTACCCGAGGGGAGTCTGCATGGAGGGGCACTTCGGCGGACAGATCGGGCAGTTCGTCACGAGCGAGCCGGTCCGGGCCAGGACCCGGATCTCCTTCATGTTCGGCGCGCCGCTCACGGACCAGAAGCAGCGCGGGGCGGCGAGCGTGATCATCAACGCCGTCTCGGCGTTCCTCTGTCTCTCGCGGAAACTCCGCCCCTGCACCCCCGACTGCTACGCCCCCTGCCTTGCAGATCTCTCCCGCGAGATCGCCGGGAAACGCGTCTACCTTGTCGGCCCGATGCCGGTGCTCGAGCGGGCCTTCAAAGGCCAGGTGGTCGATTCGCCGGAAGCTGCCGACCTCCTTCTGGTCGCCGGCGACGGCATGACGACGGACGCCGGAGTCACCTGCATCGACGACTGCCGGGGGAAGAAACGGATAATCTTTCTCGGACCGTCGACCGCCGGGGTCAGCGGCCTCATCAATCTCGAGCACTGGTGCCCCTACGGGCGATGAATACCTTTTTTTAGGAAAGAAAGGATTATACAGGAGTATGCTATTCGGCTCTTCCGGTATCCGGCAGGAGTTCGGCCCCGGCCTCATCGATCTCGCGCTCCGCATCGGAGCCGCCGCTGCAGACGGCACACCGGGCATCGTCGTGGGCAGGGATACCCGCACAACAAGCGAACTGCTGGAGCATTGCGTCATCGCCGGTATGCTCTCGGCCGGTGCAACCGTCTTCACCTGTGGCATCGCGCCCACACCGACGGTCGCTTACGCGACGCGCGACGCGGATGCAGGGTGTATGATCACCGCCTCACACAACCCCGAGCCCTACAACGGGGTCAAACTGCTCAACCCCGACGGGTCGTCGTTCACCCGCCGGCAGCAGGCGGCGATCGAGGAGACGCTCGAAGGATCGCACTGGGAGGGGTGGGATAAGCAGGGGCACGTCTCTCCCGTCGATGCGCTTGCCATGCACCGGGACGCGATCCTCGGCGAAGTCAGCCTCTCCCGGCCGGTCACGGTCGTGCTGGACTGCGGCAACGGTGCGGGGAGCGTCATCACCCCTGATCTCCTCAGCGATGCGGGGGCGACCGTCATCGGGCTGAACTGCAACGTCTCTGGCCGGTTCGCCCGTCCATCGGAACCGCTCGAGGCAAACCTCCCCTACGTCGGCGAGATCGTCCGGAAGCGGGAGGCCGGGTGCGCGGTGATCCATGACGGCGACGCCGACCGGATGATGGCGTTCGACGAACGGGGCCGCTACATCGACGGAGACCACCTTCTTATGCTCTTTGCGAAATACCTCGACCGGAAGCGCGTGGTTACCACCGTCGATGCCTCGATGGCGATCGAGGAGGTCGCCGAGGTCCGCCGCACCCCGGTCGGCGACACCTTTGTCTCCGAAGAGCTCCTCTCCTGGGGAGATTTCGGCGGAGAGGCGTCGGGGAGCTGGATCTTCCCCGGGCACTCTTACTGCCCGGACGGGATCTACGCCGCGGCCCTGCTCTGCGAGATCGCGTCGGAGTGGTCGATCGCCGAAGAACTCGACCGGATGCCCCGGTATACCCTCCTCCGGGAGTCCTACCGCGTCGCCTCGCCCCGGGAGATCATGGCGGCGATCGGGGCCGACGAGCCGACGCACGGGGTCCGCTTTGACGACGACGACGGCTGGTACCTGATCCGGGCAAGCGGCACCGAACCGAAGGTCCGGATCACAGCCGAAGGAAAGACGCCAAAAAAAGCAAAAGAGATGCTTGATGCGGGGCATACCGCCCTCGAGAGAGCGAAACGTGTTTCAGGAGAGAGGAGGAGTGAATAGTATGCAGTGTGTCGTTCTGGCAGCAGGAGAGGGGAAACGGATGCGCCCCCTGACCGCCCGGCGCCCGAAGGTGATGCTTCCCATCGCCAACCGCCCGATGATGGAACATCTGGTCGTCGCGGCCAGGGACGCAGGGATCACCGACTTCGTCTTCGTCGTCGGGTACTTCGAACGTGAGATCCGGAATCATTTCGGGGACGGCAGCGCTCTCGGCGTGAAGATCGCGTATGTCACCCAGCGGCACCAGCTCGGGACCGCAGACGCCCTCCGGGCGACGACGGGGATGGTCAACGGCCGGTTCCTCCTCCTCAACGGCGATATGGTCCTCAAGAGGAGCGATATCGAGAAACTCTGCCGGATGAGCGCTCCCTGCATGGGGATCCACGAGACGGATCACCCGCAGGACTACGGCGTGGTGACCGTGGAGGGGCACCGCATCACCGGTCTTGAGGAGAAGTCGGAGCACCCGAAGAGCAACCTGATCAACGCGGGCGCCTACCTCTTCGACCCCGATATCTTCGACCTCCTCGCCGGGGTCAGGATATCAGGCCGGGGCGAGTTCGAGCTGACCGACGCCCTGGAGTCCTACATCAGGGAGGGGACGCTCGCCGCGCACCCGCTGGAATACTGGCTCGACGTCGGGCAGCCGTGGGACCTCCTCGACGCAAACGAGGCGCTCCTCTCCTCGTTGCACCACGAACAGGGCGGCACGGTCGAGGAAGGGTGCGCCGTCCCCGACATGGTCAGCATCGGCAAAGGGACCGTGATCCGGGCCGGAACCTACATCGAGGGGCACTGTGTCATCGGCGAGAACTGCGTCGTCGGCCCTCATGCCTACATCCGGGGATCGACTGCCATCGGCGATAACTGCCACATCGGGCACGCGACCGAGATCAAGAACTCCATCATCATGGCGTCCACGAACATCCCGCACTTCAACTACGTGGGTGACAGCATCGTCGGGAGCGGGTGCAACTTCGGCGCCGGCACCAAGGTCGCGAACCTCAGGCACGACAACGCGGCGGTGAAGGTCTGCGGGAAGACGACCGGCCGGAGGAAGTTCGGCGCCATCATCGGCGACAACGTCCTCTTCGGGATCAACTGCTCGGTCAACGTCGGGAGCCTCATCGGCAGCAACACGCGAGTAGCCCCCCACTCCCTCGTGGAGGGGTGCATCGAGGAAGGGTCAGTCATCAGGTGATATGATGCAGGCAGTCATCCTAGCAGCAGGAGAGGGGAGCCGCCTCCGGCCGCTCACGCGGAGCAAGCCCAAAGCCATGCTCCCGGTCGCAAACCGGCCGATCATCGAGTATGTCATCGACGCACTGCTGGAGAACGGGATCCGCGACATCGTCGTGGTGGTCGGGTACCGCAAAGAGGACGTCATCCGGCACCTCAACAAGCTCGACGCCCCGATCCAGGTCGTCGTGCAGGAACGGCAGCTCGGGACCGCGGACGCCCTCCGGGCGGCCGAATCGGAGATCACGGGCGACTTTCTCGTTCTCCCCGGCGACAACTACATCAACGCGGAATCGATCGCCCGGATCAAGAAGGAGCGAAACGCCATACTCGTGGCCGAGCACCCGAGTCCATCGAACTTCGGGGTCGTGGTGATCCGAAATGGCCTCGCCCGCGAGATCATCGAGAAACCCGAGGATGCCCCGACGTTCACGGTATCGACCGGGATCTACTCTTTTGCGCCCGACGTCTTCTCCTACCTCCGGACAAACGAGATCCCCGACGCCCTCGCCGCGATGATCGCGTCGGGCCGCCGGATACGCGCAATCCCGGCGGCCGATTGGCAGGATGCCATCTACCCCTGGGACCTCCTGAAACTCAACAGCCGCATGCTCAAAGGGATCGCGCCCGAGATCGGCGGGACGGTCGATGCATCCGTCGTCCGCCGGGGCACGGTGCGTATCGGCACCGGAACAACCGTCGGCCCGAACACCGTGATCTACGGCCCCGTCACCATCGGAGACAACTGCAACATCGGCCCGAACTGCGTGATCATGCCGGACGTGAGCATCGGCGACCGGGTGGAGGTTGAGCCGTTCACCTACGTCGCCGACTCGCTCATCATGAGCGACGCGAGAATCGGGTCCCATTCGAGGATCGTCTCGGCGGTCTTCGGCCAGGGATGCATCCTCGCCGACCACACCACCACCTATCCGTCAGCAAGCTTCATTGAGGTCGGAGAGCGGGTCCAGAAGGAGGAATTCGGCGCAGTCCTCGGCGATGGGGTCCGCGCGGCACCCTTCACAACATTTAAGAACTGTATTGCCGGTAACAATGTTACCATTGAACGGGGAAAGACAGTGGTCGGCCTCATCGAAGACGGCACCCGGGTGATGTAGATGTGCGGGATTGTCGGCTACATCGGAAGACGGGACGCAACACCGGTCCTGATCCAGGGGTTGAAGCGGCTTGAGTACCGGGGCTACGACTCGTTTGGCATCGCAACGGTCGGGAGCGCGATCGAGGTCTACAAGAAGGTGGGCCGGATCTCTGACGGGGAGGCGGGGGCGGCCTATCTCGCCGGGTACACCGGGATCGGGCATACCCGATGGGCCACCCACGGGGAACCGAGTGACATCAACGCCCACCCGCACACCGACTGCACGGGGAGGATCGCCCTGGTGCATAACGGGGTGATCGAGAACTACAGCGAACTGAAGCGGCAGCTGCAGGAACGCGGTCACACCTTCCGGTCCGAGACCGATACTGAGGTGATCGCCCATCTCGTCGAGGAGCGGTATGACGGCGATCTCCTCGCGGCGGTCAGCGCGGTCCTCCCCCTGCTCGAGGGCTCGTATGCCGTCCTCGCGATTGCAGCGGACACCCAGAGAATCGTCGCCGCAAGGAACGCGAGCCCGCTCGTCCTCGGTGTCGGCGACGCTGAGGTCTTCGCCGCCTCGGATATGACGCCGCTCCTCGAGTATACCGAGCGCGTGATCTACCTCGAGGACGGCGACGTCGCCGATCTCACCCCCGACCGCTACACCATCTACCACGACGGCCGGGAGGTGGAGCGCCCGGTCGAACTGATCAGCTGGTGCGTCGAGGATACCCGGAAGGGCGGGTTTGCCCACTACATGTTGAAAGAGATCTTCGAACAGCCCCAGTCCTTCTACGAGACCATCCGGGCGGGCATCGACGACCACGTGCGGCAGATGGTCATGGAGGCCGACGAGATCACGCTGGTCGCGTGCGGGACGTCCTACCACACCGCCCTTGTCTTCAAATACCTGGCTGAACCGCTCTGTAATCTCCCCGTGCGGGTCGAGATGGGGTCCGAGTTCAAGTACTTCACCCCGCCCCTTCACGGCCTCGTGATCGCGGTCTCGCAGTCGGGGGAGACTGCGGATACGATCGCCGCCCTCAAGATGGCGAAAGCCCGCAACTGTCCAACGCTTGCGATCACCAATGTGCAGGGGAGCACGGTCACCCGGGTTGCGGATAAGACTCTCCTGATGCGGGCCGGCCCCGAGATCGGCGTCGCCGCAACCAAGTCCTACACGGCGCAGCTTGCGGCGCTGATGCAGATCGTCAACGCGCGTTGCGACGGGGCGTTCGACGACGTCCTGTCGCACGCGCACCTCGCTATCGGCGAAGTCCTCATCCGCGAGATCAGGGAAGCGGTGGCCCTCTGTTCGAAGGCGGAGCACGTCTTTTTCGTCGGGAGGGGGCCGTTCTACCCGGTCTCGATGGAGGGCGCCCTGAAGATGAAGGAGATCAGCTACGTCCACGCCGAGGGGTATGCGGCGGGAGAACTCAAGCATGGGCCGTTTGCCCTGCTCACCGCGGAGACGCCGGTGGTCGCCATCTGCACCCCGGGGCCGACCTACAGCGTGATGGCCTCAAACATCAAGGAGATGAAGGCAAGGAAAGCGCCGGTCATCGCACTCGGGGTGGACGGCGATAAAGAACTCGCTGAGATCGTGGACATCTTCATCCCTATACCGAACACACACCTTCTGGTGCAGGTCCTGACCATATCGGTCGCCCTCCAGCTGCTTGCCTACCACACCGCGTGCGCCCTGCAGCGGGATGTCGACAAACCCCGGAACCTGGCAAAGAGCGTGACCGTTGAATGATTGAGTATGGACGTAACGCCCTCGGCGAAGGGGCGACGATATTTGAGCCGGTGACGCTCGGGTTTCCCTCCCGCGACCGGATGGGAGAGGAAGGCTACCCGGGCGTCACCATCGGGAGGAATGCGGTTCTCCGGTCGGGCACCGTCATCTACTGCGACGTCGTGATCGGCGACGCCTTCCAGACCGGCCATAATGTGCTGATCCGCGAGAAGACCACCATCGGCAACCGTGTCGCGATAGGGACGGCGGCGGTGATCGAGGGGGACTGCACGATCGGTGACGACGTCCGCCTCCAGAGCCTGGTCTACATCCCGACCGGCGCCCGGATCGGCGACCGGGTCTTCGTCGGCCCGAACGCCGTGCTGACGAACGACCGCTACCCGCCGGGCCCCCGCGAGGGGCTCCGCGGACCGGTGATCGGGGACGATGCCGTCATCGGTGCGAACGCGACGGTCCTTCCCGGCGTTGTCGTTGGGGAGGGGGCGTTCGTCGCCGCGGGCGCGGTGGTGACGAAGGACGTCCCGCCGGGGATGCTTGCGGTGGGCACGCCGGCACGGTTCCGGCCGCTGCCTCCGGGGGCAAGACGGTGACGCTGGAGATCCCCGTCGCCCGGCCGCTCGTCGGGGAGGAGGAGGTCGAGGCCGTCGCCCGCGTGATGCGGTCGGGGATGCTCGCCCAGGGATCGGTCGTCACCGGGTTCGAATCGGGCTTTGCGGAGTACTGCGGTGCCCGGCACGCAGTTGGTGTCAACTCCGGGACGGCGGCGCTTCATGCAGCCCTCCTTGCCGCGGGCATCGGGTCCGGCGACTCGGTGATCGTCCCGGCGTTCACGTTCTTTGCGACGGCGTCAAGCGTCTCGATGTGCGGGGCGACCCCCCTCTTTGCGGACGTCGACCCCGCGACGTTCAACATCGACCCGGAATCGATCGCGGCCCTCGTCCGGCCCGACACCCGGGCAATCGTCGGGGTCCACCTCTTCGGGCAGCCGTTCGACGTCGGTGCCGTCCGCGATCTCTGTGATGACCATGATCTTACCCTGATCGAAGACGCGGCCCAGGCGCACGGCGCGGAGTATCACGGGAGAAGGGCGGGGAGCCTTGCCGACATCGGCTGCTTCTCGTTCTACCCGACAAAGAACATGACCACCGGGGAAGGGGGCATGGTTACGACCGACGACGACGCCCTTGCCGAGCGGGTCAGGCTCCTCATCAACCACGGGCAGAGCCGGAAGTACCTTCACTCGGTCGTCGGCTACAACTACCGGATGACGAACATCGCCGCCGCCATCGGCCTCGTGCAGCTCGACCGCCTCGAGGGGTTCAACGAGCGCCGGACCAGGAACGCCCGGTACCTTGACCACCACCTCACGGGCACGGGACTCGTCACGCCCCACGTGGCGCCGGGCGTCCGGCACGTCTACCACCAGTATGTGGTGAAGATCCCCGCCGGCTACCCGCTCACGAGAGACGCGTTCATGAGCGCGCTTGCGGATTGGGGGATCGGCACCGCCGTCCACTACCCCATCCCCGTCAACCGGCAGCCGGTCTACCGGAGTGCGTCCGGGGACGTCGTATGCCCGGTATCTGACGACCTTGCGGCCTCGGTCGTGAGCCTGCCCGTCCACCCGTCGGTGACGGACGATGAACTGGCGTACATCTGCGACGTGATCCGGGAACTCCAGGAAGCATAATCCGGTACCAGTCGATAACGATGAGAATACTGCTCGTCTCCACCCAGGACTACATCCACCACCCGATCCCGTCAAGGCACCACAACATCTTCGAGGAGCTCGCGACACGGCATGAGGTCCATGTGCCCCATTTCCACGTCAGCAGGGGAAAGGAGCGTGAGACCCGCCTTCACGTCCACGAAGCGACGCGGTTTGCCGTCGAAAGTCCCTTCCTCCACTACACCTTAAACGCGCCCTGCCACTACCGGGTCATCCGCGGTATCATCCGCGACTACGATATCGACGTCGTCGTCGGCGCCCACGTCCTCGCGGGGACGGCGATGGTCCGTGCGGCGGAGAAGTCCGGCGTGCCGGTGATCTTCGACCTGAAGGACTGGTTCCCTGACTCCGCCGCCGCTTACTACAAAAACCCGGCCGTGCAGTGGCTGCTCCGGAAAGGCGTCCTCGCCATAACCCGCTACAACCTCGACCACAGCGATGTCATCACGACGGTCTCGCCCGGGCTTGTCGAGAAACTCCGGAGCTACGGCTACGAGGCGGAGCTGATCACGAACGGCGTCAACACCGACCTCTTCCGGCCGATGGACGGTGGGAAGATGCGCTCAGCCCTCGGGATTGCCCCGGACGCCTTCGTGCTCGGGTTTGCCGGGGCAGTCGAGCGGTGGTACGCCCTCGACGAGGTGATCCGGGCGCTCCCGGAGATCCTCGCGCGGCACAGGAATGCAGAACTCCTGATCGTCGGCGGTTCGCTCTTCACCGGCTACCTGGACGAACTGCGCGCCCTCGCGGCGGACCTCGGTGTCAGCCGGCAGGTGCACTTCACCGGCGCCGTCGACTACTCCGACCTCCCCGGCTACATCGCGCCGATGGACCTCTGCCTCATCCCGCTCTCGCCCCCCCAATGGGTCGATATCGCTCTCCCCAACAAGTATTTCGAGTACTCGGCCTGCGGGAAACCGATCCTCTCCACCCCCATCCCCGATATGCTCCGGATGGGCGGCGGCAGCATCGCCGTCTACCGGGAGAGGGAGGAGTTCATCGAGAGGGTTGACGAACTGGCCGAAAACCCGGGACGCAGCCCGGCGGGGATCGAAGAGCACAGCTGGAAGAAGAAAGCAGAGGCGTTCGAGAAGGTCTTTACACGGTTAACAGGAAAAGGCCGATAGGTGCTTCTTTTTCTGCTCTCCCGGATACGCCAAGGTTATTAATGGTTCGAAGGGAAACAGGAACGTAACAAGGAGGGTCCGATGGCTCACGTGGATCTCGATAAGTATCGACCGTATATTATCATTGGTATTATCGTTCTGCTCACCCTGCTCCCGCTCTGGACGCGGGGGTATATTCCGGCGTCTGATATGGTGACCCCCGAAGGGGTCAATCTCCTCGGCAACGACCCCTGGTATAGTGTCCGCCAGGTCGAGCAGACCGTCGCGAACTTCCCCGGTTACGCCTGGTTCGACGCCATGACGCTCTACCCGAGCGGCGACGTCATCTACTGGGGACCGCTCTTCGTCCAGATCATATCGGCGTTCTGTGTGCTTGTCGGCGCAACGACGCGCCCCGAGATCATGGTGGTGGCGTCCTGGGTCCCGCCGCTGATGGGCGCGGCGATGGTGCCGGTCACCTACCTGCTCGCGAGAAAGATCACGGACTGGAAGACCGGCCTCATCGCGGCAGGCCTCATCGCGGTCATCTCCGGGAGCTTCGCCCACCGCTCCCTCTTCGCCTTCGTCGACCACCACATCGCAGAGACCCTCTTCTCGACGATCTTCGTCCTCGCCTACATCACGGCGCTGCTCACGACACGCGACAGCCCGCTCTCCAAAAAGAACGTTGAGACCCTGAAGATGCCGGTGATAACAGCGGCACTCGCCGGCGTCGCCTACCTCCTCGGTTTCTTCAACATGCCGACGATGATCCTTCTCGCGCTCATCGTGGCGGGGTTCACCCTCCTCCAGTTCGTCCTGGATTTCTTCCAGGACCGGTCGAGCGACTACCTGGTCCTCGTGAACGCCGTGACGTTCGGCGTGGTGATCGTCGGTACGGCGGCGTTCGGTTTCCCGCACCCCGGCCTCGACCTCTCCCGCTACACCGTCGGGCACGTCGTCGCCTGCGCCGCCCTCATCGCCGGGACGCTCGCGCTCTACGGGCTCTCGGTCTACCTCCGGGGGCGCCCGAAGTACTACTTCCCCGCCGCCCTCGCGGGCCTCGCGGCCGTCGCCGTCGCGGTGCTCTACATCGCCCTGCCGGACGTCTACAACCTCCTCGTATCGAGCCTCTTCGCCTTCTTCGGCGAGCAGGCAGTCACCACGACCGTCCAGGAGGCACGGGCCTGGTCGTACGAGGCGGCCTGGGCGACGTTCCACTGGGGCCTCGTGCTCGCGGCCGGTGGTGCTGCCACCCTGCTCTGGTGGAGCCGCGAGAAGGTGAACCCGGCCCACGTCTTCGTCCTCGTCTGGACGGCGGCCATCCTCGCTTCGACGGCCGCGCACGTCCGCTACGAGTACTACCTCGCGGCAAACATCGCCCTGCTCGCCGCGGTCTTTACCGGGGCGGTTCTCGAAGCGACCTGGAAGGACGTCGCGCGCCTCTTTGGGGCGGGAAGCGACGGGGCACCTCAAAGCCCCGGGGCCGGTGAGAAACGGGAGGAGCCGCCGCGGAAGGGAAAGAAGGGAGCAAAATCCCAGGATGCCCGGAAAGCGAAAGCCCCGTCGAAAGACCAGCCAGATTATATCAAGGTCGGAGCCTTCGCCGCGGTCGCCGTCATCACGCTCATCTTCGCCGGAACCTCCCTCCAGACCAACCTGGCCTATGCCGCCGGTGCGAAGTACAGCGGCATCGACTCGCAGTGGATGGAGGCCCTGGAGTGGATGGGCACAAACACTCCCGACCCCGGGGTCGACTTCCATGCCATCTACGACCAGGATACGTTCACCTACCCTGAGGGGTCCTACGGCGTCATGTCCTGGTGGGACTACGGCCACTGGATCACCTTCGTCTCAAAGCGGATCCCGAACAACAACCCCTTCCAGCACGGAGTCTCCGGGCCGAACGGATCGGCGACCTACTTCGTCTCGACTGACGAGGAGGCCGCGAATAGGATCCTCGACAACATCGGCACCCGGTACGTCGTCACCGATATCCAGCTCGATACCGGAAAGTTCCACGCGCCGGCGACGTGGGCAGACCCCGATGTGGGGAAGGCCCGGTATGAACCGGATTTCTTCATCCCCGTGAGCGCGGGTTCGACGAACTACCAGGCAATGACGTTCTACAACCAGCAGTACTACCTGACGATGATCTCGCGCCTCCATAACTTCGACGGGTCCATGACCGACCCGGCATCACAGGTGATCTACGCCGAGTACCGTGACGCGGGCACGGCGAACGCCTCTCTCCCGGTCATCACGCGTACCGAGCAGATGAACGCCACCGCTGCGGCGGCGGCGGTGGAGGCCTACAACAAGAGCGCACCGGCGGGTACCGGCGCGACGCTCCTGAACATGTACTACCAGTACCGGGGAGACTCGATCCTCCAGCCGGTCGAGCGGGTGCCGGCGCTCCAGCACTACCGGCTCGTCCACGAGACGCCCAAGAATGTCTTCAGCAACGTCGGCGCGAACGGGCCGGACCTCAAGGCCGTCAAGATATTCGAGTACGTCCCGGGAGCCCACATCAAGGGCAACGGGATCATCGAGGTGCCGATCACGACGAACGCCGGCAGGACGTTCACCTACCGGCAGGAGAGCGTGAACGGCGAGTTTGTCGTCCCCTATGCGACGTCCGGGTGGTCGGGTGAGGTAAAGACGACGGGACCATACCGGATCGTGGGCACCGGGCAGACGTTTGACGTCACCGAAGAAGATATCCAGCAGGGGCACACCATCAACTAAAACGAGGATGCGAGCTTCGGTCATCTACGGTGACGTCTTCACCCGGCACGATATGGAGGCGCACCCCGAGTCGGGCTCCCGGTTACTGGGGGCCCTCGCCGGAGTCCCCGATACCGTGCGGTGGCATGCCCCGGTCCGCGCTACCGAGAGAGACCTGGAGCGGGTCCACCGTCCCCAGTATATCCGGTGGGTGCAGGAGATCGCACGGGGGACCTGTTTTTTAGACCCGAACACCTACGTCACCTGCCACTCCTTCGATGCGGCGTCGTATGCCGCCGGGTCGACCTGTGCAGCGGTGGAGCGGACACTCGACGGCGAGCACCAGTTCGCCCTGGTCCGCCCTCCGGGTCACCACGCCGAACCCGACCGGGCGATGGGGTTCTGCATCTTCAACAACGCCGCCGTCGCGGCGGCGAAAGCGCTTCTGTCGGTTGACCGGGTCGCCATCGTGGACTGGGACCTGCACCACGGCAACGGCACGCAGACGGCTTTTTACGGGAGCAACCGGGTGCTCTTCTGCTCGGTGCACGAGGCCGACAGTTTCCCGAAGACCGGGTGGGTGGATGAGATCGGGACCGGTGCCGGCCGGGGCTACACCCTCAACGCCCCGCTCGCGGCAGGGTCCACCATCGCCGATTACCAGCACGTCTTTCGGGAGGTCTTCGTCCCGGCGCTCGCCCGGTTCCGGCCCGACGTCCTGATCGTCTCGGCCGGACAGGATGCCCTCTCCGACGACGAGCACGGGCGGATGGACCTTGAGCCCGAAGACTATAGCGTGCTCGCCGGGATGCTGATCGACGGCACGGATCTCCCCCTCGCCCTGACCCTCGAGGGCGGGTACGGCCCGTCGCACGGGAAGGCGATCGCCGCGATATTCCGGGCACTCTCGGGGAAGCGGCCTGTGCCTGCAGAGAGACCCCTGCACCGGACCACAAAGAGGGTTGTCGAGATCTTGAAGAAGGTCCGGTTCTGTTGAGGGAACCCCCCACGGCCGCCGCGTGCGTTCGTGGTGATGCGGTCTTGCGCGCCGCCGCGAAGGGAGGATTCAGCCCCGCAGGAACGCAGGGCTCGGAGCCATGAGGCTGCCGGTTACCGCCATCGTGCCCCCCGTTCATCACGATTCCAGCGATTCCCAATAGCCAGTGCCTTCAAGGGCAGAGAATACCGCCCGGATTTCGCACGGCGGATACACTCCCTGTCCGCTCCGGAAGGTTGTATCGGCGGCACGCCCGGGGCCGGGCGGGGAGGGGACAGGCCCGGAGACAATGGATCCGGTCCTCCGTCCGGCCTGAACCAGCGCATGACAGGCGTATCCCGGGGAACATGTCCGTAGCGGAACCGGGGTCTGAAATGCTCGTGCTCCCCGGGCACCGCCCCCGCCCCCCGTGGCGATACCCCCACGGTCCAGTGCAGGGGGAGATCCCGGGAAAGAACCGGCTCCAGGCTATCCCACCGCTGCCCCCCGGGAAACCGCCGTCAGCCCCGCTCCCCGGGGCACGGCTTCCCACCGGCTATCGCAAGCACTGCCCCCGCCCCCGGGTGGGGCGGGGGAGGAGCGCCGGAGGCGCGGGCGGGGTGGGGGGTGCCAGAGAAATGTACAGGCATCCCTCTACGGGGATGGGGATGTCGAAGAGGAGTGCCGCAGGCGGGGTGGAGGGGTGCCGGAGAGCAGCGTATGAGTAGCCTGCCTCCGGGGGTACATCCCGCGGCATTTTCCGGGCTTTTCCCCGCCGGAGAGCCTGTCACTCCTGCGCGGAGCGTTTCCGGTCGGGGTCCATGTAGGAGACCTCGAACCCGGGAACGACGACCCGCACCACCGGCACCGGGGTTCTTGAGAGGTCGCAGACGCAGACCCGGTCCGTATAGGGGCTGACCTCTCGAAGCACCCGCTCGATGTCGAGATCGAACCGGCGGGTGCTCACGTCGGGGACATCCCCGATATCGACGGTCTCTGCGGCGGCAAACCACATCCGGTTGATCCGCTTCAGCCGCTCGTACCCCGCCTTCCGGAGGACCATCTCCCGCCGGGGATCGGTGCGGCCGCCCTGGAGGTAACTCCCGCGGCTCTGGGCAACCTCGGTTAGGGCGCGGAGCACCGCGATCTCCGGGCATGCGTGCGTCCCCGACCCGATGACGATCATCGCCGGGTCTTTCGTGACGGTATCGTCCGCGGCGGCCGCGACGGTGGGGATGCCGGTCCTCCCGTCGAGCAGCCAGAGGTGGATCCCTATACCGTTCTCCTCGAACCGGTCGAGGACCTGCCGGGCAGCGCAGTCGCCCCCGATGACGAGGCGGCGGCCGAGATCGCGCTTCTGGTCGGCGAGGCTGAGCGCGTCCCGCTCGATCACCTCAAAGAGGGCGTGCAGGATCGCCTCCTCCATGACGTTTCCCGATGCAAGCCCGTTCGAGTCACTCCGGAAGAGCGGTACAGTCATTCCGAGCGAATCGTAGGGATGGAAGACGGCGTTGCTCGGGACATAGACCTCCTCGTCGTTCAGGATATCCCACGTCGGCGTCCAGTGGACCTTCTCCCCCTGCTCGAGTTTGCGCGGGAGGAACAGGTCCTCGGGGTGCACCGCCCGCCCGGGACCGATCTCCTCGTAGGTCGCATACTCCATCCGGTCACCCCGGTACTCGGCGCAGTACCGCTCGAGCGCCTCCATCATCGCCGAGACCCGGGCGTGGACGGGCTCCTTCCCCTTCCCCGCGTGGACGCGGACCGCTCCTCGGGCCGCTCCCGGCCGGACTGCCGCAAAGACCGGGATCCCGAGGCGGTCAAGAGGGGTCACATCGACGATCTCCGTAACACCGATCTCTGCCATCAACGGCTCCACGGCGGCACAGGTCCCCTCGGGAGACCGGGAACGGTGCGTTCCGTCAAAGTACTCTTTCTCTACCGGACGAATCGTGATTGCCATTCAAGATACCTTGGAGGTGATACCTTAATAGTATGACAGATGTACCCTACCCACGTATGAGCACGGATGACGTAGTAGTGGGGGCAGTCGTCCGGTACCCCCGCACCGGCACGACCGGAAAGGTCCTCCGGGTCGAGGAGATCGACGGTCGGCAGTATGCCGAACTCGACAGCACCGGACTCTACTACCGGGTGGACGAGCTGGTCGGCGCCGATCGCACGACCGGACAGGTGGAGAGAGAGGAGCGCTCCCTGGAGGAATACCTCAAAGAGCATAAGGAACTCAAAGAGCAGCTGGAAAAAGTGTGGGAGAAAGGGACCGACCAGAGCTGTGAAGGCGGCGGATGAACCATCCTCCGCTACCTTTTTCATCGGATCGTAGCGCGGGACCCCCCGGTTTCAACCGGGGCAGTTGGTCCCCGGTTGAGATTAACCCTCGATCGGTATGGTGGTGAGTTTCACCGCCTCGACGCCCTTCTGCGCCATCAATCGTTCTGTAATATCCTTCAGCACCGTCCCATCCCCGCGGATCAGGATGACCTCAAGGCACTTGTTGTGGGTCACGTGCGAGTGAAGGGATGCCTGGATGATATGGGCATACTGGTGCTGGATCTCGGTGAGCGTCTGGAGCAGCCCCCGCTGGTCATGGTCGTAGACCATGGTGATGACGCCCTGGCGCTCTCCTTTCACATCGGAGATCCACTGGTAATGAGTGATATAACTCCGTATTGAGTCCCGTATCCCTTCTGAACGGGAGGAATACCCCCGGAGGCTCAGGATCTCGTCGAATTTATCAAGAAGATTCTTGGGTAGAGAGATCCCGATACGTGAAAGTTCGGTATCACCTGACATACTGTAACCAGTTCTCATATCTCTATTCATAGGGTATAAATTTTCGCTAACATCAGGGTGCATTATTCACACTTCGTATGCTCCTGGGGCGGCAGCAAACGGGAGGCCGCCCGGGTGCGCGATAAGAATGCGACCCGGGGCCAAAGAGATGATCCCCACCGATTATGTATAAGTAGTGTCACTCTATATTGGATAAGGAGGTTCGAAAACTTTTGCGAGATGCATTCATTCCCGGTGTCAATATTGGGCTCGTGGGTCATGTCGATCACGGCAAGACCACCC